>Ga0210402_10000797_pt1 | contig 34208 bp, 35 predicted proteins | sample IncBWC7MmetaG_FD_161055 | JGI IMG/M metagenome (GOLD analysis project Ga0210402, IMG submission 161055) | Forest soil microbial communities from Barre Woods Harvard Forest LTER site, Petersham, Massachusetts, United States - Inc-BW-C-7-M | ecosystem: Environmental > Terrestrial > Soil >...
GCGGATCTACCAAGTACAGTTTCTGCTTGCCCGCTGCGGAGACGCTGACCTGGAGGAGAGGATTGCTGCCCGATCGGAACGCTACTCGGACCTCGACGGGCGGCGCGTCTCCTCCATTCCCTCCATCTCCGCCGTTCGAGCCATCGCTGCCGCTCATGCCACTGGAGCCGCTGCTGCCGGAGAAATTCGAGGTGAAGGCGTAGTTGTACCGCACGGGAATGTCGAGCTCGGCGCGCAGGTCTGGATGGCTCGGCACGGTGATCGAGACGTGCCCCAACTTCCCTTCGCTTTTCCTGGGATCATGGGGAAGCGACACCATGCCTTTCTGATTGGCCGTCACAACACTCGGCGTGACAATGAGGTCCTTCCACAGAACTTTGCCATGGCCCGCACCTTCCGTCTGTAATACTTTGCCGCCCGGCTCAGTCAGCACCACAACGAGAGGAGACTTCTCTCCCGGCGCGATCCCCGAGCCGTTCGGCAGGCTGGCCGCGATGGAGGTGACCGGGGTCTTGTCGAGATAAACCTTCATTCCCAGCCGGACCTTGATGGGTGTGCACCCGCTCAGCGCAAGCTGGCAGGCGATCCACAGGCACGCCGCCCAGCTTGTGCCGATCGCATGTGAGACGCGGATTTTGGCAAACCTTTCACAAGAGTGTCGGTTTCGGGTTAACCCAGGACTGGGATCGACGATTCCGACCATTGCCAAGATAGGTAAGGAGGCCGGTGGCTTGAGCCTGCTCATGAGGGGACTCCGCGAAGCGCTCTGGAACGTCCAGATGCCGTCTTAATTAAACACAAAGGCAATCGAAATATTGTGTGATAACCGTCATCGAAGGTAAAGTTATGTGAAGCGATTTCGGTTGATTGTCAGCACAAGTCAGGCTGCTGACCGGGGATGGCTGATCGCTAGCATCTCTTCCACGGGCACGAACTCATACCCCTCATTCTTGTAACGCCGGATCAGATTGTCGGTGGCAATCACCGTCTGCGCGCGATCGGCACCCATGGCGCGATGTCCGCCGTCGTGCAACAGGATAAGGTCGCCGCCGCGCACTTGGCGCGCGACTCTCGTTTCGATCACGGCGGCGGGCGGAGCATTCCAGTCGTAGCCGGCCACGTTCCACATCACCGTCTGCAGTCGGAGTTCACGCGCGATCCTGAGCGTTGCCGGTCGCCTTCCCCCAAACGGTGGACGAAACAGATTCGAATGCTCGCCGACTGCGTCCTCCAACGCCTGATGGCAGTCGACAAGCTGCGTCCGCGTCCGCGCTTCGGATTCAAAGATGAGCAACGGATGCGTGAAGCTGTGATTGCCGATGACATGTCCCGCCTGCGCCACCGCGCGCGCAATATCGGGACGCTCCTGCACGTAGCGGCCGATCATGAAGAACGTCGCCCGCGCACTGTGCTTCGCCAGCACATCGAGCAACCTCAGAGTATGCGGATCGTTCGGCCCGTCGTCGTAGGTCAGGGCGATTTGCTTGCTCCCCGGAATCCCCTCTGCAAACGTCTGCCCGTACCACTGGCCTGAGGCTGCCATCGACTGATATCCCGCAGCCGACGCAGCGGCAGCGGCGGCGAGGCCGATTAGAACGGGGAACATGTTGGAGATTCTAGCTGGTGGGGTGACCGGCGTCTCGCCCGTCCGGAAGCGAGGTGGCCGGGCGGGGACGCTCGGCTCTCTCCACTGGCAACGGATGTTAACCTATCCCGCAATTGCGCCGGGAGGCGAAGCGATATATTCTGCTTTCCAGTTCCTAACGACCGTCGCCCGTCGCTCATCACAAATCTATGGCCAAGCTTTTCGAGCTTCCCCGGTACATTGCGGTCGAAGGTCCCATACGAGTTGGGAAGAGCACACTGGCGCGGGTTCTCGGAGAGCGCCTGGCGGCCCAGCGCGTCGTCGAGCCGGAAGACAATCCATTTCTGAAGGCATTCTACGAAGGCGAGCCTGGCGCTGCCTTCCAGACCCAGTTGGCATTCCTGATCCGCCGCTTTGAGCAACTGCGGGCGCTCGACCTGGGGCCGCGCTCGAATAAGACCGTCGTCTCCGATTACATTTTTGAAAAAGACAAACTCTTCGCCTGCCTCAACCTCAACGATCAGGAACTCGATACCTACAATCGCTACTTCAATTATTTTCGCGAACAGATTCCGACGCCCGACTTGGTCATCTATCTCCAGGCCACGCCGGAAGTGCTGAAGAAGCGGCTGAAGAAAAAGAACGCGGCCGGCGAGAAGGCCATCAGCGAGGATTACCTGATGGAAGTTGTGAAGGCCTACGAACATTTTTTCTTTCACTACACGCAGTCCGACCTGCTGATCGTGAACACGTCCGAGATCGACTTTGTCGACCGCAACGAAGACTTGCAGGAGTTGCTGAAAAAAGTCTCGGCGCCAATCAAGGGCACGCAATATTTTCTGCCGCTGGGGAGCGAGGAAGCGGCCAGTGCGTAGGACAAGGTCTCAGTAGTCCCCGAGAGTTAAGGTTCTGTGGCCCCCCCCAAAAAAAAATTGGTCGCAGGCCACGAATGGCTTGAGTCGACAGGTCAATATAACCTTTGTATTGAATAGCTTACAACGACAACCCCGGGAGAATGGCGTGCCTCTAACTAACCTTGGAGGTGCCTATGCAGTTGAGCAAAAGTCGTTACGGCCTGCTTAGTGGCGCAATTCTGGCGGTAGTGTCGGCTGTGCTGCTGACGGCAGTGTTGGCAATGACCGATGCGTCGCCGAACCGCGCAGCTCCCGTAACGGTAGCGGAAAATACTCCGATACACGTGAGCCTAGATCAAGCGATCGCCAGCAATCAAAGCCGACCCGAAGATCACTTTGAGGCAACCGTTTCGAAGCCGATCGTCATTGGAGACAAGACGGTCATCCCCGAGGGTGCTCGCGTCGAGGGGCTGGTGGTTGACGCACGCCACTCGGGAAGGTTGATGGGGCGGGCGCGACTGATGCTCGCATTGCAGACGGTTGAGGTTGACGGTAAGAATTACGAAATTCGGACTGCTTCAACCCATAGGATTGGCGGAAACCACAACCAACGGAACCTCGCCTGGATTGGAGGCGGCGCGGGCGGAGGACTGCTGATCGGTGCCCTTGCAGCTGGCGGTAAAGGCGCCCTGATCGGCGGGCCCATCGGGGCAGGAGCCGGAGTGGCTACAGCCTATCTCACCGGGAAGAAAGACATCAAACTTCCCGCCGAGACTCGTCTCACCTTCAGGCTCACGGAGCCGGTTACGGTCGACGTGAACGGGTAGCCCGTTCACTGTCTTCTCGTTTGCGTTTGGAGGACGGGCAAAACCAACCGCGCCCTGGGGCCGGAGAACCCGTCCTCCTTATCCTGACCGAGTGGGGTTCGAACCGCATCGAGGTCTTGACGCCATCCCCCGATGTTATTACAATTGTAATAACACAAGGCTGGCTATGGTCGAGCTCAAGATCCGTAAGTTCGGCAATTCGCTGGGCGTTGTTCTGCCAAAAGAGGTGATCGACCGCCTGCAGACCAGGGATGGGGAACGGCTTTTTCTTATTGAGTCGGGGGACGGCGATTACCGGCTTACCCCTTACGATCCCGGCTTCGAGAAGAAAATGGCGAAGGCGGAAGAAATCATGGGCCGTTATCGCAACACGCTGCACGCGCTGGCAAAGTGAAACGTGGCGCCGAAAAGGAAAGAACCACGCTGGATCGAAGAGCGCGACGTGCTCGCGATCCACGACCGGCTCCTGGCGCTCCACGGCGGCGTCGTCGGCTTGCGTGACCGGGGCCTTTTGGAGTCGGCTCTTGCGCGTCCGCGCCAGCACCACGCCTATGCCGGCGGATCGGATGTTGTCGAAATGGCCGCCCTATATACGGCTGGCATCGTCCGCAACCATCCTTTTGTCGATGGCAACAAGCGGACGGGGTTTGTGATCGGCGTTCTATTCCTCGAACTGCATGGCTTCGACTTCAAGGCTAGCGAGGCAGACGCGACCCAAGCCGTCATCGCCCTGGCAGCAGGCACGCTCAATGAAGCTGCTTTCACCACATGGCTGCGGGAGAACGCGAAGCGCAAGCGGAGCCGATAACCGGTGCTGTGCGTGAAAAATTGGCCTAGAGATGTATGGATTCAAGCATGGGACGCGGCTGAGAGCTGCGCCCCATGCTGCTTCGAGCTTCCGGCTCCCTTCCAAATGCCGACTACGGCGCAATCTCGTACACGATCGTGGCTGCTATGCCAAGAGACTAGTGTGCGCCGCGTCCCAGGTTAGTTAGAGCGGAGGTGGGAGGAATGCCAGAATGTAAGGGTGGGCTATACAGGATCGTTGGACGCGGGACGGCAAGAGACTGCTGGTGGTGTGGGTCCGACCAGTGATGATGTTGTGCCGCTGAGGGGTCTGCAGGAGCAATAGCCACGGCCTCCAGAAAAATTCTCGGACCGCCAACAATCTGGCTTTGCGGCACCATGGAGATGGGACATGGCTTCAATCCAGCACTTACTTCTCGTGCCGCGCAAGTGTATAGACCGACAGCGCCTTCCCGATTTTCTGAAACTCGGGGTCGGCGGTGACGAGCCAAGCGCCCCGTTCGATGGCCAGTTCGGCGGCGAACGCGTCGGCATAACCGAGGGCGTGTTTCTGCTTTAACGCGGCGGCGCGGGAGGCGCGGTCGCGATCGATGACGATGACTGCGATGGGCATCTCCAGCAAACTTGCTTCGGCCTCGCGAGCCTTTGCTTCGCCGCGAGCGCGCCACTCCGTGTAGAAGACTTCACCCCAGTTCACGGCCGACATCAACAGCGGTAGGTCCTGGCGCGCAGCTTCGCCCAGCAGCTGTCGAACCTTCTCCACCGCGCCGCGACGACCCTCAAAGAAGCCGATCAGAGCGTTGGCGTCGAGAACGTATCGCCGCGCACTTCCTCCGGAGAAGACAGGGCTCACTGATTCTCGCGATTACGCTCGCGCTCCCGTTCTTCAAACAGCATCTCGAATGCCGATGGTTCGCCGGGACCCGGCTTTAGAAAGCCCATGATCTCGTCCAGGCGCCGCTCGGTGATCGGAGTTAGCACCAGCCTGCCCTTCTGTTCAGTCCAGACAGCACGGGTACCTTTGTCGAGTCCGTACTCCTCACGCAACTCGGCTGGAATCACCACTTGGCCCTTGGAACTCACGACCGTTCGAAAGCTTCTCATGGACAACATCTTACCACCAAGTAAGACGATAGTATATCGTCTTACTTGGCTGGTTGGCTACCGACTATCGACTATCGACCAAGACCCCCTTTGCAGCTATAATCACTCTCGCGTCATCCAAACATGCGCACAGGCTCTATCCGCCCAGTTTGCGGAGGGGCACTGGAGGACATCGTGAGTCTCACGCCCATCGGCGAACCGCGCCGCAAGATCACCACTGCTACTCTCCGCGAAAAGAAGTCTCAACGCGATCCCATCACCTGCCTGACCGCTTACGACTACGCTACCGCGCGCCTGGCTGACGAGGCCGGCATCGACATTGTCCTGGTCGGCGACTCGCTTGCCATGACCATGCTTGGTTACGAGAACACGCTCTCGGTCACCGTCGACGAGATGCTGCACCACGTCAAGGCTGTGCGCCGCGGGGTGAAAGACGCGCTGCTGATTGCCGACATGCCGTACGGCTCGTATCAGGTTGACCCCAAAGACGCGGTGAACAACGCCGCCCGCTTCGTGAAAGAAGGCGGTGCCGAGGCCGTCAAGATGGAGGGCGGCGAGAAGCGCGTGGATGTGATCCGGCGCGTGATCGACGCAGAGATTCCCGTCGCCGGACACATCGGACTCACTCCGCAATCGGTCAACATGATGGGCGGGTATAGAGTTCAGGGCAAGACTCTGAGCGGCATCGAGCAGCTTATGCGGGATGCGGTCGCGCTTGACCGCGCCGGCGTGGCTTGTATTGTGCTTGAAGGCATTCCACGCGAAGTCGCGGCCATGATTACGGCTGAGATCGAAACGCCGACCATTGGCATCGGCGCTGGTCCGGATTGCGACGGCCAGGTGCTGGTCTTCCACGACCTCGTCAACCTGACTTTCGGACAGCCGGCAAAATTTGTTCGCCGTTACGGAGACGCGGCTGCCTTGATCACGCAATCCATATTGGCGTTCAAGGAGGACGTGGTTTCGCATCAGTTCCCGGACGATGCTGAGTCCTACCATCTGCCGAAGGAAACGCAGGCCGCACTCGAAACGGTACTCCACCGCAAGCACGCCCTCGGGCGATAATGGCGGACGGAGAAAACGTTGTGCGAACTAGCGTGCTTGCATTAAGCACAGGGGACGCAGAGGACCACGCGGGAAGGACCACAGGGGAAAGCCTGCTCCGGCGTGGTCTGGATACCGGCAGGAACAGGTTGCGGAACTCGGTGCGAAACATTTTTGAAAAATGCATCACCCTCTGCCGAGCTGCACTCGGCGGGACCCTTCGACTTCCCCCTTGGCTTCGCTCGGGGCTTCGGCAAAACGGGCAGGCTCATGAATGCTTCCGTCCCTGCATGTTCTTTGCCTGCTTCGTCCTGCTGGGAGCCCTGGCGGCCTGCTCCAAGCCCCCGCGGCCGGAGACCACGGAAACGCCGCAGCCGACCGGGCTCGAGTCCATTCCCGCGCCCGATCCATCGAAGTACCCGAACTTCAGCGATTTGACCGGTTGGAAGAATCCTTATTTGGTGGTTCGCGAGGATGGGATCGGCTTCGTCGATCTTTCGAATCGCGAGATCCACGTTCTGACGCAGGAAGAAATCCCGGCGGAGTTGGTCGCTCTTCCGTCGAGCGCCTGGCCTTATGGCCGCGTTGTGCTGGTCGCCCAGGCCGTTCCGAAGAATCCATCGGAACAGACGAAAGCGGTCCTGCGCAAGAATCGTGCCCTGCTTTTGGGAACCCTCAAAGATTTGGATGTGCAAGTCCGCGAGGCGCCCTGACGGGTCTTCTGTAGAGACGGCCTTCTGTAGAGACGGGCTTCGGCCGTCTTTTGGACGCGGCAGGAGACGCGGCAAGCCGCGTCTCTACGGGTAAATGAAAATATGTGCCACCATTTCGGAAGTTCGCGCTGCCTGCCGGGATGCACGCGCGGGCCGCAAACGCCTCGGTTTGGTTCCGACGATGGGCGCTCTGCATGAAGGGCACTTGTCGCTGGTCAGCGCCGCAAAAGGGTGCGACGCCGTTGCCGTTTCCATTTTCGTGAACCCCACCCAATTTGGCCCCACAGAAGACTTGTCGAAATATCCGCGGCAGTTCGATCGCGACTGCCAGCTGCTCGAAAAAGAGGGCATCGAGATCCTTTTCGCGCCTTCGGTTGACGAAATATATCCGCATCATCAAGCCACATGGGTTCTGGCCGAAGGCCTGAGCGAAAAGCTTGACGGACGCTCGCGCCCCGGACATTTCCGCGGGGTGACGACGATCGTCGCCAAGTTGTTTCACATCATCGAGCCCGACGCCGCGTTCTTCGGGCAGAAGGACGCGGCGCAGCTAGCCCTGATCCGGCGGATGGTCGAAGACCTGAACTTCCGCATCGAAATTGTCGCCTGCCCCATCGTGCGCGAATCCGATGGCCTGGCCATGAGTTCCCGCAACGCGTACCTGAATCGAGAAGAGCGCGGCCGAGCGCTGGTGCTGCAGCGTTCGTTGCAGCAGGTGCAGCAGGAATTTCAAAAAGGGGAAAGAATCGCGGCTCGGTTGATCGCCACCGCCAAAAAGGTCTTTGCACGCGAGCCGCAGGTCGTGCTTGATTATTTCGAGATCGTCGATCCGGATACGCTCGATCCCGTTGAACGGATCTCGCAAAAGACACTGGTCGCGGTTGCCGCCTATGCCGGATCCACGCGCCTGATCGACAATACTGTTCTGAACCCGAATTAGTCAGTGACAAGGCCCCGGCTCGCCCGTCCATTTCGACGAACGAACGCACAAATCTTTGCCACAATCAACGTTTCGTGCCGTTACCGGGACCGGCCAGGGACCGGCCGTAAGCAATTCAGACATGGCGCGCTCCGAATCTCCTGGACTCGGATCTCGAGGCCAGGTCGAGATCGGGCGGAGTATAGGACCGTTGCTTCACTTAGTCCGGCTAGTGAAGAACCCGCGGCTGGAATTGTTTCGGAGCACGCACCAGACCGAAAGAGATCGCCGCCCAGGGCCGCCGAGCCGCCGAGGCCATCGGTTGACTTGACCGATAGTCGCCCGTAAGATTTCAGCGCAGCGCGGGGGAAGGAATGGTTGGCGAGGTTGTCTCGCATTACCGCATCGTCGAAAAGCTCGGCGGCGGAGGCATGGGAGTCGTCTACAAGGCCGAGGACACTCGCCTTGACCGCTTCGTAGCACTGAAGTTCCTTCCTGAGAATGTGGCCCAGGACCGGCAGTCGCTCGAGCGATTCCGCCGTGAAGCGAGAGCTGCGTCGGCACTCAACCATCCGAATATCTGCACCATCTACGACATTGGGGAGCAGGAGGGCAAGGCCTTCATCGTCATGGAGTACCTCGACGGGGCGACGCTGAAACATAGCATTGGCAACCGTCCGATGGAGTTGGAGACGCTGCTTTCGCTCGGGATCGAGATTGCCGATGCGCTGGATGCGGCGCACACCCAGGGGATCGTGCATCGCGATATTAAGCCGGCAAATATTTTTGTGACCAAGCGCGGTCATGCCAAGATCCTGGATTTTGGCCTGGCAAAAGTCACCGGGCCCGCCTCGCGGCCATCGGAGGCTTCCGGTGTGACCGTGGAGACTTCGGTCGCCGAGGAACACCTGACCAGTCCCGGTTCGGCGATTGGCACGGTGGCGTACATGTCTCCAGAGCAGGCAAAGGGAAGGGAACTGGATTCGCGAACCGACTTGTTTTCGTTTGGAGCCGTGCTCTATGAAATGGCTACCGGGATGCTGCCTTTTCGCGGCGACACGTCGGCGCTGATTTTTCAAGCGATCCTCGATCGGGCACCGACTCCTCCCGTCCGGCTGAATCCCGACCTGCCTCCGAAACTCGAGGACATCATCAACAAGGCGCTGGAGAAAGACCGCAATCTGCGCTACCAGCACGCGGCGGACATCCGGGCGGACCTGCAACGGCTAAAGCGCGACACGGACACAGGACGCGCGGTGGCGGCAAGTTCCGGGTCGGTGGCAGCGGCGCCGGATTTGGGATCGAAGCCGGTAGCGCCTGTGGCTCGGTCCGGATCCGGCTCGTCGTCGGCAGCAGCTTCGTCGGGTGCTTCCTCGGGAACGGTCGCTCCCGCCATCGGCGCTGTTCCCGCAGTCCCGAAAAAGTCGTGGACGATTCCCGCCGTCGCCGCTTTGTTGATTGCAGCCCTGATTGGCGGAGGCTTATTCTTCCGTTCCCGGCGAGCCAGCGCGCTGACAGAGAAAGACACGGTGGTGCTCGCCGACTTCGTCAACACAACCGGCGATCCTGTTTTCGATGGAACCCTGAAGCAGGCGCTGGCGGTCCAACTCGAGCAATCGCCCTACCTGAACCTGTTGCGCGAATCCCGCATCCACGATGCCCTGCGCTTCATGGGCCGCCCTCCCGACACACGGCTTAGCAACGACGTTGCTCGCGAGATCTGCATGCGCGAGGGCGCCAAGGCCATGCTCACCGGTTCGATCGCCAGCCTGGGGACTCACTACGTCATCACCCTTTCCGCTCTGAATGCCCAAACCGGGGACGTGTTGGCCCGCGAAGAGAAAGAAGCCGAGAGCAAGGAGCAGGTCCTCAAGTCGCTCGACCAAGCCGCTTCCAGCTTGCGGGGCAAGCTCGGCGAGTCCATCGGCTCGGTGCAGAAGTTCGCCACGCCGCTCGAACAGGCCACCACTTCGTCGCTTGAGGCCTTGCAGGCCTTCAGCCTTGGCCAGGCGGAGCATCTGAGACTTGAAGATTCGAAGGCCATCCCCCACCTCAAACGCGCCGTCGAGCTCGATCCCAACTTCGCCATGGCGCACGCCACCCTGGGCGTGGCCTACAGCAACCTCACACAGGGGGACCTGGCCGCGAGTTTTATCACAAAGGCGTTCGACTTGAAGGAAAGAGCCAGCGAGCGCGAACGGCTCTATATCTCGTCGCATTTCTACGACCTTGTCACTCGTGAACTGGAGAAGGCCGTCGAGATCTACGAACAGTGGGTGCAAACCTACCCGCGTGACAGTGTGCCTCGCGACAACCTCGCCTTGCGCTACCAGGCTATTGGCCAGCATGAAAAGGCTCTGGCCAGCTCCAGCCAGGCTATGGGCATCGACCCCAAAGACGTTTATGCCTTTCAGAATCTCGCCGACGCCTACGAACGCGTCAATCGCTTCGATGAAGCCCGGGCGGTGGCGGAGCAGGCGGCCGCGCAGAACATGGGCCGCTCCGTGCATTTCACGCTCTTCGATCTGGCCTTTATTCGCGGCGATGAGGCCGCCGAGCGCCACGAACTGGAACTGGCTGCCGGCCATCCGGACGAACCCATTCTGCTTATGTTCCAGGCCAACGCCCAGTGCGCGCTCGGCAAACTGCAGCCTGCCCGGGCGGCCTTTGCCCAAAGTGAGAGTGCCTCCGAGCGCCTGGGATACAAGGAGTTCAGCGGCATCATTCTCGCGCAGCAGGCTTCGTGCGAAGCGGAACTGGGCAACCTCAAGGAGGCTCGCCAGAAAATTTCGGATGCTCTCGCCATCTCACAAGACCGCGACACCCGGGCCATTGTCATGGATGTGCTACCCCGAACCGGAGACACCGCACGCAGTCAGAAAATCGCGGACGATCTGGTCCGCCAGTATCCCACCGATACCTTGCTCAATAGGGTCTTCGTTCCGCTTGCCCAGGCTAGAAGCGATCTGCAGCGCAACCAACCTGTACCGGCCGCGGCGCGGCTGGAAATAGCCACCCCCTACGAACTCGGAACCGGCCCCGGCACCGCGCGATACTTGGTGAACTACATTCGTGGTGAGGCCTTCCTGGGCTCGAAGCAGGGCGCCAAGGCGGCGGCCGAGTACCAGAAGATACTGGACCACCGCGGCATCGACCCCTGGGATGTCACCTACACTCTCTCCCATCTGGGCCTGGGGCGGGCGCACGCTTTGCAGGGCAACACCACCGCGGCCAAGTCCGCGTACCAGGATTTCTTTGCCGCATGGAAAGACGCCGATCCGGATCTGCCCGTCTTGAAGCAAGCGAAAGCGGAGTACGAGAAATTGCGCTAGTGAACACGCCGCCCGGATACGAATGGATTCCGAGCGATGAAGTAACGCAGCGGCTGCTCGGCGGACTTCACGATCCCGATGCGCGGCGTGACCGTCACGCGCCGCACTCGATAGCCGTCGTCGACAATGCGCAGGTCCGATCGCTGGCTTACCAGACTTTTCCCGTTGTCCCGCGCGCGCGTGATTTCCATGGCTTCGGCCAGGCGTCCCGGGCCGGAAGAGATCTTTTTGAGGAAGGAAATCTTCTTGAGGTCAATCTCCTTTGCTAGCTCGATGCCTCGCGCCTCCGCCATCTGCGCGATCCCCGACACCGGCTCCAGGGCCCGAAACAGAACGCATCCGGGCACTCCGTCTGCTAGGCAGGAAACGTTCAGGCAATAGTGATTGCCGTAAATGAAGTACACATAGGCGCGACCGGGAGGACCGAACAGAACCGCATTCCGCGCCGTCTTGCCCGCCGCCGCGTGCGCTGCTCGGTCGCCTTTGCCGAGATAGGCCTCGGTTTCGATAATTCGCCCCGCCAGAATTCCGCGCGGCGTTTTCCGGACCAGCAACTTGCCCAGCAACGCCCGCGCCACGCGCCGCGGATCACGATTGAAGAACTCCGCTTGCAGCCGAGTCGCTCGACCACGCGCCGATTCACTCGGTGGTGGAGCGACGTGCGTCCCCGCGTGTCCGGGTCCGGGGTGGCCGGGCGGGGACGCCCGGCTCTCCACTGGCAGTCTCGGCGCATTTCTCACGCCGCGCTCTTCAAGTACGCAAGCACTTCGTCCGCGTGCCCTTCCGCTTTCACGTTATTGAAGATGTGCTTGATCTTGCCGTCGGGGCCAATCACGAATGTTGTCCGCGCGATGCCTTTCACTTTCTTGCCATACATGTTCTTCTCTTTGACCACGCCGAACTGATTCGCGATTTTCTTCTCTGGATCGGCCAGCAAGGGGAAAGGCAAACTGAACTTGTCCTGAAACTTCTTCTGCGAGGCGGCTGTGTCGGCGGATATTCCGAGCAACACCACGCCGGTCTTCTTGATCGCCGAATAGCTGTCGCGAAAGCCGCAGGCCTCCTTGGTGCACCCGGGCGTGTCGGCCTTGGGATAAAAATAAAGCACTACCGTCTTGCCTCTAAAATCTTTTGAGGCAACCTCCTTGCCGTTCTCGTCCGTCGTATTGAAGTCTGGGGATTTATCATTAACTTCCATGGAATTTTCTCCTCGCCGCTCGCTGATACATCGCAAGTTATATCGCAACCGGATGTTCGCCGTCACCTTAGCCGCTTCAAGCTTGCTCTGTAGTTCACGGGTTCAAGCTCAGGGCCCGATGCCGCAGTACGGGCACAAACCGGCGTCCAACAAGGGGCCGCGCGCCATTGGGCTCATTCAGCTCTCGCCCAAGGGGAAAGCCCGCCTCACTCCCATCGCCATCATGATGGACGGAAAATTTTACGATGCGGGCTCATATAAAGCTGCGCCCGTTCCCATGGCTCTCGACTTCGGTATCGTCTACGAAGGTTTCCGCAGCGGCGTGTCGCAGGGCGTCTTCACGATCACGCAACCTGGACAACTGAACCACGTCTGGATCGCTGAAGGGACGTGGCTTCCCGCCGGAATGAAGGCTCCCGAGAAAAGCAAGAAGTATTCGACGCCGGTGATCGAAGACAAAGACGCCCCGCCTGTACTTCACCGCCACAGCGATAAGGCAGACTCCGATAGCGGCTCGGATAAAGAGAAAGACAAAAATAAAGATAAAAAAGACGAGCAAAAGCCCGCGCCTCCTGCGGCGAGGCCGGCTAGCGCGCCGAGCGCGCCGGAAGCCGCAAAGGCGCCGCCGGTGCCAGAGACCGCGAAGGCGTCTTCGTCTGGTTCTGCTTCTGCGTCAGACGAGACAATCGAGGATCCGAATCGTCCCCGGCTGCGACGCGGTAAGCCGGACTCAAGTGCGCGCCGCGAGCCCTTTGCGACGTTCGACCCTCTGACCGAGGCGGCGCCGTCGGTAACATCCTCGGGCACGGGAAAGCTCGCCGGGAAGACGGCCGCCAACTCCGACGCGCCATCGCCGCAGTTCACTTTCATCCCGGCGATTTCCGATGCCGGCGGGCCTGATCCGCGTCCCTACGCCTATGATATGAAGCCGGCGGAAGAAGCCAGCTTTCGCAGCAAGATGCTTGCTCTGGCCGCGACGCAGCTTCTCAGCCCGGCAAGCACAGCGACCAAGGAGGTTGCGCCCACGCAGAAGACGGCCTCCGCTCACAAATTCTCGGGCAAACCCGCGGGGAAATTGCCCAAGCCTGACTTCGACGATGTCAGGTTCCGCATCTTTGATCTCTCCAATTCGAACCAGCCGGTGCTCGTGCTCTCCGCGAGAACTCGCCCGGCTGCGGGAGCGAGCGAAAGCATCCAAGAACCAAAGGAGATGACGCTGATCGCTCGCACCGACCTCGAAGGCGAGTTAAAAAAACTATTTTTCTCGCAGACGGATTCGCGACACCTCGACCTCTCCCCGCGAATGGAGCTGATCGATGCGGTCGATGCCGACGGCGACGGCCGCGGCGAATTGCTCTTCCGGCGCACCTCCGACGGTGGCAGCGCCTATGCGATCTACCGCGTCACCTCCGATCATCTTTGGCCGCTATTTGAGGGGACACCTTAAAGGCAGGTGCCAGGTCTCAGGTGTCAGGACTGGCTGGTCACGCTTCCTGCTCCCACATTTGACGGTACGGCATTATGCCGTGCAATCAGAATGTCATTGCAGGATCGCCAGATTGAGAGCGGCACCCAACCGACGGCCAAGACGGCACGACTCGAAGCGCGGGTCGCCGACGACCAGAAGGCGCTATTCCAGCGCGCGGCCGACCTCGCCGGCCGCTCCTTGACGGATTTTGTCGTGAGCAGTGCTCAGGAGATCGCGACCCGTACCGTCCACGAACGCGAGGTGCTCGACGCGGGTGTGGTCCCTCCGGAGATAGCGAAGAGGCTTCCGCGTGATCCCCTGATCCCCGCGACGCTGCTGGGCCGTCTGGTGGTTGAGGAGAGGCTTCATGGGGAAGGCATCGCCCAGTTTCTCTTAATGGATGCACTGCATCGCTGCCGGGCGCAATCCGGCCAAATCGCGGCGGTGGCGGTTGTGGTCGAGGCCATTGATGAAGGGGCCGAGCGGTTTTACCAGCATTTCGGATTCATTCCTTTCCGAGAATCGCAGGCCGTGTATTCATGATGAGGAAGACCGTGAAAACAGCTATCTGTTTGCGTAACCAGTATCCTGGGGAGCGGCGCGGCTGAAAAAACTGCGGAGCCGTCTGGCATTCGATGCGCTGGTCCCTTAGGCAGGCTGCGTAACGCTGAAGGCGGAGTTTTTCCATAGCCTCGAATGAATGCCCGTTCTCATAAAACATTGCCGTTCCGCTCCCATGGACATTCCTGAAACCAATGGCCGGCACGGCGCAAGGAATTTCCACTTGCCAGACGGTACTACTCTGGTTACTATGCACGCATCTTCAAATCTTGACTTGGACGTTCATTTCCTGGGATTGAGTTAGTCGCTTACCTATGAACATCGGCGAGACCATCCGCAATTTCCGGCTCCAGCGAAGCATGTCACAGGGCGACATCGAAAAGCGCACTGGCCTGTTGCGCTGCTACCTGTCGCGAGTTGAGAACGGCCACACGATCCCTTCGCTGGACACGCTCGCCAAGATTGCCGGAGCGATGGATTTGGCGTTATCGCAATTCTTTTCCGAAGGCAACAGCAATGGCCATAAGGGGTTGCCACAGCTCTCCGACGATGAAGTCCGATTTCTGAGCCAGATGCGGCGGTATTCGGCGAATCTGAATGACAGTGACCGGAAGCTGGTGCTGGCGATGGTGAAGAAGATGGCATCGAGCGCGAAGTAAGCCAGCACTCAGCCGTCAGCCTCACGGAGACAGTTTGCCGGATGCGTCCAGGTTCACAAGCCGCTAAACCCATTAGGCTCTGGCTGACGGCGGAGTGCTGACGGCTGCTCTTGCACTTTCGTACCATTCCTGACCTGTCCGGCGGGAACCTCGCCAAGCCATCCTCAGGACGCTAAGCTATTGACTGGGGAATCTTTGTGACCATTGATGAAGAACTGAATCTCCTCGATCAGCAACTTCGCCGGCTGAAGATCGAGTACGAGATTTTCTTCAATAATCCGGCCAAACGGCCTCCCACCGACGTCGAATGGAAAGTGCTCTCGCTAATCCGCAAGTTCAGCGATGGCGCGCGGATGAGTTTTTCACACCGCTTCAGGTACAACGAGATGGCGCAGCGCTACGCGGTTCAAGCCGAACTGTGGCGCAAGAAAATGCGGATTCGCGAAGAGGGCTATCGCCGGCCAGCGGATGCGATCCTCTCGGTGCAAGGCGTGCGCGTGCCCGAAGAGCACGAGGCTAAGCACCATCCGGTGTATGGCGTCGCGCGCAAGGGGCAAACTGCGGGTGCGGGGGCGCCGTCGGAGGGTGACCAGCCTTTCTCGGTGCAGTGCTCCGGCTCGGTGGCCGAGCGGGAGCAGGTGGAATCCCTCTACAAGGCGCTGACCGAAGCCAAGAAAAAATCCGGAGAAAAAGTTTCTGGCAATCTCGATTCCTTCGCGGCCTTCGTCAAGAAAAAGACGAGCGAGATTCGAAAGCAACACGGTTGCGATACGGTGGTGTACTCGCTCGAGATGCAGGGTGGACAGGTGAAGCTTAAGGCGAAGGCGAAAACGTAGAACCGTTCTCGGTTCTCCGTTCTTCCGATGATCGACGTTATTTGTGGTTGCCGGTTTCTGCCTGTTTTTTCTCCAGGCCTGCGAATGGGACTCGCGCTTCGAAAGCTGAGAACTGAACTGAGAACTCCTGCCCCAAACTGCTAAAATCTCCCTTCGCTCCCGAGGGGCCTCATGTCCAAAATCCAGCGCGCAATTCTTAGCGTCACAGACAAATCCGGACTTGTAGATTTTGCCCGCAAACTCGCCGCCTTCGGAGTGGAACTGGTTTCGACTGGGGGCACGGCGAAACTGCTCGGCGACTCCGGCATTGCGGTAAAAGATATCTCCGAACTGACCGGCTTTCCTGAAATGCTTGATGGGCGCGTCAAGACGCTGCATCCGAAGGTGCACGGGGGCATCCTGCATCGCCGTGAAGACAGCGGGCATCTTGCGGCGGTTGCCGAGCATGGCATCCCGGCCATCGACATGGTGGTGGTCAACCTGTACGCCTTCGAGAAGACCGCCGCTAAGCCGGGCGTGCATTTCGAGGAAGTGATTGAAAATATCGATATCGGTGGCCCTTCGATGATTCGTTCGGCGGCGAAGAATTTTCAGGATGTCGCGGTCGTCACTTCGCCCGACGATTACGGCGCGATCACCGAGGAGATGGCCTACTCGGGCTGCGCGCTGTCCCGGGAAACGAAATGGCGCCTGGCGCAAAAAGCATTTGCGATGACTGCGGCCTACGATTCCGCCATCGCCTCGACGCTCGAGCGCGTGGGCGGCGACTTCACGTTGCACGCGCCGGAGGGCTTTCCCCGAAATCTTCGGCTGTCTTTTCAGAAGAAGATAGACCTGCGTTATGGAGAGAATCCGCACCAGAGGGCGGCGATGTATGCGGACGGTTCGGCGACGGGCGTGGCGAACGCGCGTCAGGTGCAGGGCAAAGAGCTTTCCTATAACAACATTGTGGACCTGCAGGCGGCATGGGATCTGGCGCAGGAATTTGACGAGCCGGTCTGCGCCATTATCAAACACACAAATCCCTGCGGAACCGCGACTGGCAAGACTCTCGCCGAGGCGTACTTGCGGGCGCTCGAATGCGATCCGGTGTCAGCGTTTGGCGGAGTGATCGGGGTGAACCGCACCGTGGATGCGGCGGCCGCTCACGAAATGGCCAAGCTCTTCCTGGAGGTGATCGCCGCTCCTGCGTTCGACGAAGGCGCCAAAGCCGCGTTTGCTTCGAAGAAGAATTTGCGGCTGGTCGAAGTTCCCGCGGGCCAGCAAAACTGGGTTCTGAAAAACATTTCTGGAGGCATGCTTGTGCAGGATGCCGACCTGCACAAGCTGGCTGAGTCCGATTTGAAAGTTGTAACCAGGCGTCCGCCGACGCCGGAGGAAAAACGGGCGCTGCTTTTTGCGTGGAGGGTCTGCAAGCACGTGAAGTCGAACGCCATTCTCTATGCCCGCGACGGGCAAACGGTGGGCGTCGGCGCTGGACAGATGAGCCGCGTCGATTCGTGCAAGGTGGGCGCCATGAAGGCGCAGTTGCCGCTGAAAGGGACGGTGGCCGCCTCCGATGCCTTTTTCCCCTTCCCGGACGGGGTCGAGGAAATCGCCAAAGCGGGGGCTACCGCTATTATCCAGCCTGGAGGCTCGGTGCGCGACCAAGAGGTCATCGAGGCTGCGGACCGGCTGGCTCTGGCCATGATTTTTACGGGAGTGCGGCACTTCAGACACTAGAGCGGTCACCGTCGCATCGCGGAGCACGGGAATCTCGCCCGCCCGGCGCTTCACCGGCAAACCCGGCTCTCTCCACTTGCGAAGCGGCGGCAGTGCCTCCGAAAGCCTGTGTACCTCCGGCTTCCTATCGGTCGTACGCTTTCTGCCCATCGAAAGGCCCGCCGAATGTAGAATAAGGAAATCCGGGTGGCCGCGGATCAGCATCCAATTAGTTTGCATCAAAACGAGTGTGTGGACTGCGATTTACAGAGTGCAGGATTTTTCATGAAAAAACAGTTGTGGATAGTTGGTGTCGTCGTTACGGGGTCTTTTTTACTGGCCCAGAACCTGCCCGTTCACGCCGCGGATTCCCCGGTTGCCGCCGGTGCGCAGGCCGCTGCCAAGGGCAAGACGCCCGACCGCGCCGCCGCCTATTACCATTTCGCCCTGGCGCACATGTACGAGGAACAAGTGGCCACTTACGGGCGCAGCGAATTGGCGAATAAAGCCATAGAGGAATATCGCGCCGCGATTGATGCTGACCCGACCTCCGCGTACCTGACCTCCGGCCTGGCCGAGCTCTATGCCAAGACCGGCCGCATTCGCGACGCCGTGGTCGAGGCGCAGGACATCATCAAGCGGAATCCAAACAATCTCGAGGCCCGCCGTCTGCTCGGAAGGATTTATCTGCGCTCACTCGGCGACATGCAGGCGGGCAGCGGTTCGGAGAGCGTGCTGAAGCTGGCGATCGAGCAGTATGAGCAGATCATCCGCCTGCAACCGGACAGCATGGACGACCATCTGCTCCTGGGCCGCCTCTATCGCTTGAACAACGATCTGCAAAAAGCGGAAAACGAATTCAAGACCGCGGTAAAGCTCCAGCCGGGCTCCGAAGAGGCGGTCACAACCCTGGCCTATCTCTATAACGAACTGGGCGACACGGCTCGCGCCACTCAGGTGCTCAGTTCGGTACCGAACGCGGAGCGCTCGGCGAAACTCTATTCCGCGCTCGGCTACACCTACGAGCAGCAAAAGCAATATAAGAACGCCGTCGAGGCCTATCGACACGCGATTGAACTGGACCGCGACAATCTGGACGCCATTCGCGGCCTGGCGCAGAACCTGCTGAACGATGGCCAGGCCGATGCGGCTCTCGAACAATATAAAGTGATCGCGGACGCGAATCCGGAAGATGCGCAAACCTACGTTCGCATCGCGGAAATCTACCGGAAGCAGGGCAAATTCGAGGTGGCGCTCGATAATCTGAAAAAAGCCGAGTCCATGGTGCAGGACTCGGTCGAAGTTCCATACAACATTGCCGCCATTTACCAGGCGCAGGGGCGTTACGACGAAGCGATTCCGATCATGCGCGACCTGCTGAAGAAATCGGAAAAGTCCGACGGCAAGTACTCGAACGGTGAGAAGAGCAACCGTGCCGTGTTTCTCGAGAGGCTGGGCTCGATCTACCGCGACCAAGGGAACAATCAGGCGGCCAACGAGATCTTCCGGCAGATCATCGCCCTGGGCGGCGACGAGAACATCGAGCGCGGGTATCAACAGATCATCGATACCTGGCGCGAAGCCAAGGAATGGCAGAAGGCCACTGACACCGCCAAAGAAGCGGTCCAGAAGCTGCCCGGCAGCCGCGATCTGAAAATGGTGCTGGCGTCGCAGCAAGCGGATATGGGCGAGGCCGACAAGGCGCTGAGGGATGTCCGCGCGATGTTGAAGGGAGATCCGAACGCCAAGTCCAGCTCCGATGACCGCCAAGTTTATATTGCCCTGGCGCAGATGAACACGCGGCTGCGCCGGTTCAGCGATGCCGAGCAGGCGCTCGACAAAGCCGAGCAGTTGTCGAGCAAAACGGACGACAAGGAGTATGTCTGGTTCCTCCGCGGTTCGACTTTTGAGCGTGAGAAGCGCTACGCCGAAGCGGAAGAACAGTTCAAGAAGGTCGTGGCCAACGATCCCGAGCATGCTTCGGCTCTGAATTATCTGGGCTACATGCTGGCCGACCAGAACACGAAGCTCGAAGAAGCGCTCGGATACATCAAGCGCGCCGTGGATCTCGATCCCACCAACGGCGCCTATCTCGATTCGCTCGGCTGGGCTTACTTTCGCCTGGGAAAATATGAATTGGCGGAAGACAACCTGCTGAAGGCTTCGCAGAAAATCAATACCGATCCCACAGTCCACGATCACTTGGGCGATCTGTACCAGAAAACCGGGCGGCTGAAGCTGGCGGCGACCAACTGGGAGCGCGCGCTCATCGAGTGGAACCGCACCATTGCCGCGGAAGTCGATCCGGCAGACCAGACGCGGGTGCAGAAGAAGCTCGATTCGGCGAAGATGAAGCTGGCCAGGGAAGAGGGCGCGAAGTAGCAGGAAGCCTTCGATTGGTGCGTTTTCGGTTCTCGTACGCTCTAAGCCATGTCAAGACGCCGCAAGATCCTTCTGACTGCGCTCTCACTCCTCTTGCTGGCTGCGGCTCTGGTGGCCTGGAAGGCGATCCTGCCGAAACCGCAGTCGTCGTTCACCAGCCTCGAACCCGCTCCCGACTTCACGTTGAACGATCAGGATGGCAAGCCCTTCACTCTCTCAAGCCTGCGCGGATCGCGCGTCGTGCTGGTTTTCTATCGTGGCTACTGGTGACCGATCTGCGTGCGCCAACTGCGCGAGTTCGCGCAGCATGCCGGTGAATTCGAACAGGCCAAAGCGCGCCTGATCGCGATCAGCGTGGACGATCAGGAACATGCGCACCTGGTTTGGGACAAGCAGGCTGCCCACCAGTTCGTCATACTCAGCGATCCTGGGGCGCGCGTGATTCGGCGTTACGGGCTGCTTCACCCGCATGGTAAAGGTGACACCGATATCGCCATCCGCACGACCTTTGTGATCGACGAAGACGGGCGCGAACGGTGGCGCAAGGTTTCCGCCACGATCCCCGAGATTCCCAAGGCCGCCGAAGTGCTGCTGCAATTGCGTCGGATGCAGTAGGTTTCAGTCTGGAGTGCGGATCGCTATCGCCGTTCCAATCAAAATGAAGAATGCTAGACTTTTCCCATGCTCGCCGACTACGCGGTGCGCGTAGAAAACTCCCGCGGACGCCGCCATCTCGAGCCGCCGCATCCCTACCGCAACGACTTTCAGCGCGACCGTGACCGTGTGGTCCATGCCCGCGCTTTTCGCCGCCTGGAAGCGAAGACACAGGTTTTCACCCGGCGCTACTCCGACCACTTCCGCAACCGGCTGACGCACACCATTGAGGTCGCGCAGATCTCGCGCACCATCGCCGCGCAACTTGGACTGAACTCCGATCTGGTGGAGGCGCTCGCGCTGGTTCACGACCTCGGCCACCCTCCTTTTGGCCACTCGGGAGAAAAAGCGCTCGACGCCGCCATGCGCCAGCACGGGTTTTCGTTCGATCACAATCTGCACGCGCTCCGCATTGTCGAAGACTTCGAACTGCGGTACGCCGCTTTCCGCGGGTTGAATCTTACTTTTGAAGTCCGCGAGGGCATCATCAAGCACTCGCGCGATTACCATGCCGGGCCACATCCGGAACTTGCCGAGTATCTGCTCGATCTGCGGCCGCCGCTCGAAGCGCAGCTTATCGACCTTACCGACGAGATTGCCTACAACACCGCCGATCTCGACGATGGCTACGAAGCGCGGCTGCTTACGGTCGAGCAGATTGCGGATGGCGTTGATCTGTTTAAGCGCCATTTTCGGCTGGCCAAGGACAAGTACCCCGACGTTGCCGAGAAGCTGGTTTTTAACGAGGCGCTTAAGAGCATTCTCGATGGATTTGTCGGAGACCTGATTACGAACGCGGCGCAACGTGTGAAAGCGGCCGGCGTGCGTTCTCTGGACGATGTTCGGCGACACGCCGGGCGGCTGGCGGCGTTCAGCCCGCCGGTCGAAGAGGAGCGTCGGCGTTTGAAAGACTTTCTCTATGAGAATCTCTACGAGAGTCCGGCGCTCGCGGGAGAGAAAGAAGACGCCGAGCGCATCACGGGAGAACTCTTCGCCCACTGGATGGAGGAACCCGACGACCTGCCGCGCAACTACCGCGAAAAAGCCGCCCAGGAGCCGCTGCCCCGCGTGATCTGCGACTACATCGCAGGGATGACGGATCCGTTCATCTACCAGCAGTATGAGAAGTATTGTTGCAGGTAGGAAGCCGCGGCGAAATGTGAACCCCCATTTTCAACCTGATATCATGTTTTCGAGGGGCATACTACTTCGCCCGTCCAGGCGCTCGCCTATCCAAGGCTCCGGTGGAAGAACTACGACTTGTGCACGCACATTTTATATCGGCCCCCGCCAAAATTACCGCTAAGCGTCCTGCGTCGCGGAGGAACGACGAGGTTCAATATCTATGAAAAGAAAGCACTTGCGTTCTACCCCCGAAAAGCCCCGCATTTGGCATCCAAACTGTTTATAGAAATGCAGGCCCGTTCGGTGAAGGCCGGCTTCATGAGGCAAGTTTTTTGCGACACCGGTGGCGTTTGGCCCTTGCCTTCTGAAAGTTTAGAGGTTGTGTTTTACAGGTTCTGTCAAAGACGCAATTAAAATCGCGCCGGAAGGCGCTTTGGAGTGGCTCCCCACTCCCCCACTTGGAGGAAGTTAAAATGAAAAACCGCACCGTCTTCGCTCTGCTGCTGGCCGGAATCCTAGCTGTGCCAGTTTTTGCGCAAGATAATTCCACTCCCCAGACTCAACCATCATCGGCTCAGCCCGCGGCCCAGACGGCCACCAAGGCCGACAGCGCCACCGGTAAAGATCCTTTGCAACCGGAGACTCGCGAAGGCTTCTGGGGTCACCTGAATCCGTTCGCGCGCAAGAAATACGTTGCGCGTCAGACCCAGCCGATCCGCGATCGCATCAACGAACTTGATGAACTGACCGCGTCCAACACCAAGTCGATCAAGGACACCGATGCGCGCGCGCAGCAGGGAATCCAACTCGCTTCGGCGAAGGCCAACGAGGCCGATCAGCATGCCATCGACGCCGGCAACAAGGCGCAGGCCGCGCAGCAGACCGCGCAGCAGGCCCACACCCGTCTGAATACGGTCGAACAGGTGGTCACCAACATAGATCAGTATCAGCCCACGACCCAGACCGAAATCCTGTTCAAGCCCGGACAGACGGTGCTGAGCAAGAACGCCAAGACCGCTCTCGATGAAATGGCCACGCCGCTGAAGAGTCAGCGCGGCTACGTCGTCGAAGTGCAGGGCTTCTCCTCGGGTCATGGACAAGTGGCGATCTCCAACTCGCAGAAGATGGCCGAGTCGGTGGTCCGCTATCTGGTGCTGAACCATGACATTCCCGTCTACCGGATTTATCTCGTCGGCATGGGTAATGCGCCGGTGCCGGCTACAACGGCTGCGGGGACTGAGGCCGCGCCGAAGCCGAAGCGCATCACCGGTGGACGCGTCGAAATCAGCCTCCTGAAGAACAACCTGGAGCAGCTTGCTTCGACGGGCAGCACACCGACGTCGACTCAGGAAGTACAGCAGCCGAAGTAGAAGGACCCTCCCTGGAAGCCCTCCCATGAAAACGGGAGGGTTTTTTTATTTGTGGAAGCGGACCGGGGCGTAGCCCCGTCACCACACCACATCGTGCTATCCTGCTGCGCGAGATGGAAACTCTCGTCTACTTCCGAACGCCTTCGCCCGTCGGCCCGCTTTTTCTCGCCGCTTCCACAAAAGGCCTGGTGCGGCTCGAATTTGAAGCCCGCGTGCAGAAACCAAATCCCGATGCGACTCAGTTGCGTGAGTCCAAACCGGAGCTCGCGCCCTATGTTCGCGAACTCAACGATTACTTCGCGGGTGTGCGACGCGAGTTCTCCCTCCCGCTTGATCTTCGTGGAACCGAATTCCAACGAGCTTGCTGGCGTGCACTGCTCAAAATTCCGTATGGCGAAACCCGCAGCTACCGCGACATCGCCCAAGCGATTGGCCATCCCCAGGCCTACCGCGCCGTCGGCATGTCCAACAACCGGAATCCGATCGCTATCGTCGTCCCCTGCCACCGGGTGATCGCATCGAGTGGCTCGTTGTGCGGTTACGGCGGCGGTCTCGACATCAAGCGCAAGTTGCTCGAGCTTGAGCAAGGCAGTTTTCCTCTTTGTCTTCCGCTAGGGATCGGCGCATAGATCCCCGGTCGTTCGGCGCGTTTGCGGTACACTGGCCGCCATCTTCATCGTGAACGCCCCGGGCACATCCACGACTTCGACCGTCCGCAAGGCCAGCCTTTTCTATTTCGTCTTCGTGATGTTTTCCTACACCACCGGAGGTCCGTTTGGTGTCGAAGGTATGGTCACGACCAGCGGCCCGGGCATGACCCTGCTCTATCACCTGCTCATCCCGCTTTTCTGGTGCATCCCGGTGTCGCTCGTTGCCGCCGAACTCACCACTGCCATGCCTGTCGAAGGGGGCTTCTATCGCTGGAGTCGCGCCGCCTTTGGAGACTTCTGGGGATTCCTTGCCGGATGGTGGAACTGGTCCGCCTCATTCCTTCTCGGCGGCTCCTACGCCGTGCTCTTCACCGACTACTTGACCTTCTACTTCCCGCAGATCATCGGCTGGAAGCACTGGCTCGTTTCGTTCATCCTGATCGCCCTGATCGCGTGGATCAATATTCGCGGCATTCAGATGGTTGCGAAAGCCGCCACTGTTTTCGAAATATTTATTTTTATTCCCGTGATTTCCTTGATCGTCCTTGGCCTCGCCAGGTGGCATCACAATCCGTTTGTGCCGCTGGTTCCTCCGAACCAGGAGTTTTCCAAAGTATTCGGAGTGGGCCTCGCCCTGGGCCTTTGGCTGTACTCCGGATACGAGCAACTCTCATCTGTCGCCGAGGAAGTCGAGAACCCGCAGCGCAGCTATCCGCGAGCGCTGGCGATCGTGGTTCCCCTTTCCATCGCGACGTACTTCCTGCCGACGTTCGCTGCCCTGGCCGCACTCGGCAATTGGGAGCAGTGGAAAGACGGATACTTCTCCACCGGCGCTCTACTCATCGGCGGCCCCTGGCTCGGCAATCTGATGACGATCGCCGCCATGGTCGGCAACGTGGCCCTGCTCAACAGCACCGTGCTCACCACTACCCGCATGCCCTTCGCGCTCGCCGAAGACGGGTACCTGCCGCCGTTCCTCACCCGCCGGCATCCGCGCTACGGCACGCCCTGGATCGCGATCCTGATTTCCGCCGCGATCTACGCCTCGCTGGCGCTGCATTCGCTCGGCGAATTGATTAGCATCTACGTCTGGCTGCGCGCCGCCACCACGGTGCTGACCGTCCTCTCGGCCTGGGGGCTGCGCCGCAAACGCCCCGATTTGCCGCGAGCCTTCCGCATCCCCGGCGGCAACCTCGGACTCATCTACGTCATGGCCACGCCGCTCGCCATGACCTACGTCGTCCTGCGTTACAGTGATCCGATCGCGATACGGTGGGGGCCCTGGGCACTTGGCGCGGGGCCAGTCGTTTATTTTGTGATGAAATGGTTTGGCAACCGCGCGGGGCAACAGGCGGCCAAAGCAGAGTAGGTTCGCATGCCAGGATCGCGAGGTTCGTATCAGGGTATCGCTTCAGCGATACCGCAATTGAACGTCGAGAATTGCGCCTTCAGGCGCCGCGTCGGTCGAGCGAGGAACACGTGCTGTTTACAATCTGCGAACTGAGCCGAAAAATTCGCGACCGCGAAATCTCTCCGGTCGAACTCACGCACCACTGCCTCGTGCTCATCGAAAAGCTCAACCCAGCGCTCAACGCCTACATCACGGTGACAGCCGAATCGGCTCTTGAGCGGGCCCGTCTTGCGGAGCGGGAAATCTTCCGCGGAGCCTATCTCGGCCCCCTTCACGGCATCCCCATCGGACTCAAGGACATTATCGATGTCGCCGGAGTCCGCACCACCGCCGCCAGCGCGCAGTTCACAGATCGGGTGCCCGGCGAAGACGCCGAGGCCGTCCGCCGCCTGCGTTGCGGAGGCGCAGTCTTTCTCGGCAAACAGAACCTGCACGAATTCGCTTACGGGGGCAGTTCGATCATCGGCTGTTTTGGCGAGGTTCACAACCCATGGAACACGACGCGGGTCGCCGGCGGCTCCTCCGGAGGCTCCGCCGCCAGTGTCGCCGCCGCTCTTGGCTTCGCCGCCGTCGGCACCGACACCGCCGGTTCCATCCGCTTGCCCGCCGCCTACTGCGGCGTCGTGGGGCTCAAGCCGACTTACGGCCGCGTGAGCACGCGCGGGGTCATCCCGCTGTCGCCGTCGCTCGATCACGTCGGCCCGATCGCAAACTCGGTTTATGACGCGGCTTTGATGCTGCAAGTGATGACGGGCCGAGCCTCAGCCGATCCCTGCGCTGAGCCCAGTTTCATCTCAGCGTTCGACGAGCTTCCACCGAATCTGCGCGTCGGTGTGCCCCGAGAGTTCTTCTTCGACGGCCTTCATCCCGACATTGCCGATGCAATCGATAAAGCGATTCAGGTCTTCGCCGCACTACGCGTCGAGATTCGTGAAGTGAAACTCGAAGTCCCCACCGACCGCACGCTCGCGAGCGCCGAAGCCTATGCGTATCACAGACCATTCGTCGAGCGCTCACCCGAACTCTATCAGCCCGCGACGCTCGCTCGCATACAGGCCGGCGCCAACATCTCGGCGGACGATGTTCTCCGCGCCACCGATGATCTTCGTGCGAGACGTGAGGCGATCCAAAAGGCATTCGATGAAGTGGACGTGCTGCTAACGCCGACAGTTCCGATTCCGCCGCCGGCGATTGCCGATCTGCTAAAGCATCCCGAAGACTTGCGCGCGCAAGAGATGATTATGCTGCGCAACACGCGGCCTTTCAATGTCTGGGGGATTCCGACAATCTCGATGCCGTGCGGATTTACAAGAGATGGGCTGCCCATCGGCCTGCAACTGGCCGCCGGTCCCGGGCGCGGAATCGTATTGCTGCAAGCCGCGCAGGTCTACGAACAAGCGACAGAATGGCACGAGAAGATGCCGGGATTAGCGCAGACCACGTAGGGACGGACAAATCCGTCCGTCCAGCCGAGCAACGTTCGGCCAGTTGCAGTGTAGCCCGCAGCTAAGGCAGAACATTCACCAATCCGTTGGATTGGCAAAAATTGATTACGCTCTTCAGTTCTTCGAGTCTTTCCTAGTAGCGGTCTGACCACTGCACCTCAACGGCCGAAGCCGCCTTTTGGGTATCGGCGCTTCACGAAACAATGTCAACTTCACATTCCCGGAACGGCAACGTCCCAAGCGGAGATCGGGCCGGGGTACCCCAAAGATCTCCGGAGCTACGAAAGTGTTACGACCACTCTTTTCATGCGACGCCCGACCTTAACAACTACAGCGAAGGGAAACATCGCGGCCACAACAATGGGATGAACAACTGGATTTGAATCAAGATAGACTTCGTGATATCTGATTTTTCTTTGTGCCTCGGTGCCGGAATTTGCTAGTCCACATCGGAGCAAGAGTTTGTCGACACGAATGGGGGCGGGGGCTTGGGTTGCTGCAACGTCTTTGCCAGGTGCCACATCTCCATATTTGATCTTAATTTCCTCGATCTCGTCGGGCACTTCACGCCGTTGAAACTGCTTTGCCCAATCCTCCGCCGCCTTCGCTGCTGCCTCCGCGGAGTCAAAGTCCGCCACAATCGACTGCGCCAGCTTTTTCTTCAGCGCCATCGGATGCGCCGTACCGCTCGCAGCATCCGCCTGCATCGCCGCGATCTGCTCTGTCCGCACATCCGTCAGCAGTTCGTAATACCGCCACATCATCTCGTCGGAGATCGACATCACTTTGCCGTACATCTCGAGCGGCGGCTCGTGAATGCCAATCGCGTTCCCCAGCGACTTCGACATCTTGTTCACGCCGTCGAGGCCTTCGAGGATCGGCGTTGTCAGAACCACCTGCGATTCCTGCCCGTAGGCACGCTGCAGTTCGCGCCCGACTAGAAGATTGAATTTTTGATCGGTTCCGCCTAATTCCACGTCCGCTTCGAGCGCCACGGAATCGTATCCCTGGGCTAGCGGATACAGTAGCTCATGCATGGCAATCGGCTTCTCGTCGCGGAAGCGCTTGTGGAAGTCCTCACGCTCGAGCATCTGCGAGACGGTGTACTTCGCGGCTAAACGTATGAAATCCTCGGCAGAAAATTTCGAGAACCATCGGCTGTTGAAGTCGATCACGGTTGTTTCCGGGCTGAGAATCCTGAAAACCTGAGTCTTGTAGGTTTCGGCGTTCTCTGCAATCTGCTCCCGCGACAGCGGAGGCCGCGTCGCTGAGCGCCCGGTTGGATCGCCGATCATTCCGGTGAAATCTCCGATCAGGAAGATGACGGTGTGTCCGAGATCCTGAAAATGTTTCAGTTTGCGCAGCAGGACCGTGTGCCCCAGGTGCAGATCGGGCGCGGTCGGGTCGAAGCCCGCCTTCACTCGCAGCGGCTTGCCCGAAGCGAGCGAGCGTTCGAGCTTCGAACGCAGTTCGGATTCCTTGACGATCTCCGCCGCGCCCTTCTTGATGTATGCCAGTTGTTCGTCAATTGGTGGAAAGCTAGCCATGTCGTAGTGATTATAGCGACCCTTTTCGCGGAGAGCCGGGCGTCCTCGCCCGGCCAAGATGATGCTGGCGCACGCGGGACGGGCGAGACGCCCGTCGCTCCATCGATTCCGAAGGCTACCCGCGCCGATAGAAGCTCAGCGCCGCTTCTCCCTGCACCAGCTTCCGATACCGGCGCAATTCCCCAAACGCCTCTCCCGGATCAAACCTCTTTTCATGCTCCACGATCACAGTGCTCGGCTCGCGCAACAATTTTGATTCCGCAAGAGCCGCCAGCGTCTTCGCGTACTCGTCGTGCAGCGAGTACGGCGGATCGAGAAACACGAAATCTGCAACGCTCCCAGGCGCCTCCAATTGCCGCAGGGCTTTTCCGGCCTCGACCTTCATGATCCGGAAACCGCTCCGAATCCCCAAAGACTTCAGGTTCCCGGCAATCACTTCCGCCGCCGCTCTGGACGACTCGACGAAATACACCATCCGCGCGCCGCGGCTCAGCGCCTCAATGCCCACCGCGCCCGTCCCCGCATACAAATCGAGCCATGTCGACTCCGCCAGCGCAGCCGGATCGCCCGCGCAAAGCACGTTGAACAGCGTCTCGCGCAGCCGGTCCGCCGTCGGGCGGATTTCGATTCCGGGCAACGACCGCAATGTCCGGCGGCGGTACTGACCTGCAATTATTCTCATAGGTTCGTGCTCCGAGCGCTCCCGTAGAGAGGGGACTTGCCCCGTCTCCGCTCGCGTCGTTCCTGCCTGGGCCGGCTGTCGGTGACGCGGCAAGCCGCGTCTCTACGGGAGATACCCCCTCCGGCCGAGCCCTTCCGATTCGCCTGTCGCAACTCTGCAGCGTGAATCGGAGTCTAATGCAGATAGAATACTGGTAGGCATGTCGATGCGCAGTTGGTCCATCCCGGTCGGACGTCTTTTCGGAATCGAGATTCGCATTCATCTGACCTTCCTGTTTCTGCTGGCTTTCGTGTGGAGCACCGAAGCCGCTGCGCAGGATGCCAGCGCCGCCCTGCGCGGGCTCGCTCTGGTGGGCATCGTTTTCGGCAGCGTGGTCCTGCACGAATTAGGTCACGCTCTGGTGGCCCGCGGTTCGGGCATTCCGGCGAAGGGCATCATTCTGCTGCCTATCGGGGGAATCACCATTCTCGACGAAGCGCATGCCATTCCCGATTCGATCGACGCCTGGAAGCGTGACATCCGAATCGCGGTGGCGGGACCCCTGGTGAATCTTGTCATCGCTGGATTATCCGCAATCGTTTTGCTTGCGGTTATACCGGGCTTTTCGCTTACCGCGAGGCCGCTGCTCCACTCCAGCGCGCTGTTGCGGAGCATAGTCTGGTCGAACCTCTACCTCGGATTGTTCAACCTCTTGCCGGCGTATCCCATGGATGGCGGGCGCGTGTTGCGCGCTGTTTTTTCGCGCCGCACTGACATGGTTCAAGCCACGCAGCGCGCCGTCCGCATTGGCCACGTCTTCTCGATCCTGTTCATGATGGTCGGAATGCTCATGGGCAACTGGTGGCTGGTGATGATCGGCTTGTTCCTCTTCTTTGGCGCACAACTGGAAGAGCGCTCGGCGGTTTTTCAATCCGTCCTGCAAAGCGTGCGGCTGGAAGAGGTCATGCTCACCGACTTTGCCACCCTTTCGCCCGCGGACACGCTAGAGGACGCGCTCGAAAAAGCCGTGCACACGCTGCAGGATGATTTTCCGGTGGTGCGCGGCAGCGACATGGTGGGCGTCGTGTCGAAGCAGAAAATTCTCGAAGCGCTGCGGGCTGAAGGAAACGGCTACGTGCAGGCTGTGATGAATCGCATTTTCGAAGTTGCCGCCAAGCAGGAGTCGCTCGCCTCCGCCTTCCGCAAGCTCTCCGCGAACAATCTCAGCATCATTCCGGTTGTCGACGAACAGCATCTGGTCGGGATTGTCACGCTGCAGAACTTGATGCACTCTATGTCGCTGCTCGCCGAAAGCCGCAAATTGCGCCGGGAAGCGCTGGACTCCTAGCAAGGTCGGAGCTAAGAGGTCAGATGGCAGAGGTGAAAATCCCAGGTTCGGCGGCGGCGTGTGTGCAACGGTTTTTAATCTCTGCAATCCGACCTCTGGCCTCTCATCTCTCGCCTCTCGCCTTCGCATAGACTACCTGCGCCGCGCGCACCGCGGATCCAAACTCGGCCTTGCTCCCCGTGGCTTCGGCGATCACATGTTCGAGGGCGGCGAGCACTCCCACCGTGTCCAGATAGTCGTAGTAGCCGATGTGAGCGATGCGGAAAAGCTGTCCCTTCATCTCCGCTTGTCCGTTGGCCACGACCGCGCCAAATTGCTCGCGGAAGCGTCTGCAGATGGCCGTGGAATCGGCGCCAGCCGGCGCAGCGACCGCAGTCAGCGCGGCCGCTGGAGAGCCCGGCGCGAATAATTTCAGCCCCAGCGCTTTGACGCCGGCACGCGTCATCGCCGCGCACAACTCGGCGTTTGCGATCAGCGCGTCGCGCCCCGACGCGAGGTTCCCGTCCCCCATTTGACGCACATAATCGAGCGCCGCGGCCAGTCCGGCAAACAGAGAAGTTGCGGGCGTGTATGCGGTCTCCGCCTTGGCCGCCGATTTTCGTTCCTTCCGCAGATCGAAATAATATCGCGGAGACTTCGCCGTCTCCATTCTTTGCCACGCCCGCTCGCTGATGGCGCCATAGGCCAATCCCGGCGGGATCATCAGCGCCTTCTGCGAGCCTCCAAGGATGACGTCGATTCCCCAGGCGTCTACGTCGAGACGGGTTGTGCCCAATCCGGTAATCGCGTCGACGACGAATAGAGTATCTGGCAAAGCGCGCACCAGTTTCGCGATCCCCTCGACGTCATGACGCGCGCCCGTGGAACTTTCGGTGGCTTGCACATAAACGCAGCGGATCTCCGGCGTCAATTTGTGGTGCACTTCCTCGAGCGAAATGGTCTCGCCATAGGGAGCGGTCACCGTCTCCACGGCGCAGCCAAACGCCTTCGCCAGCGAGGTCCATCGTTCGCCGAATTTTCCGGAGCTCAACACGAGCACGCGGCCGCCGGGAGAAGTCAGGTTCGAGATCGAGGCCTCCATGAAACCCGTGCCGGATGACGAGAGCACGAGCACGTCGTTCTTCGTGCCGATGAACTCTTTTAAGTCGGCGAGAACGCGGGTGAAGAGGGCGCGGAAATCGGCGGTGCGATGGTGCGCGCTATAGGAAGCCATCGCCGTCTGGGCTTGCGGCAGCAGTGGCGTCGGTCCGGGAGTGAAGAGCCTGTTTTTCTTGAGCATGGGAAGCAATCAGAATAAGGGATGCAAACGGATTCGGAAAGTGACTGTGATTGCAGAGGGCAGACTGGAGAGATTAGAATCCCTCGCTACAAACTCTGGGGTTTCAGGATAAGGTTTTGCCCTCTGCAATCTGCCCTCGGACCTCGAACCTTTGCAGCGTTCTATAATCCCCTCATGCCCCTAATCGACCAGATCCAGAAAGACATTGTCGTGGCCATGAAGGCCCGCGAAGAGCACCGGCTCTCCACCCTGCGCATGGTTAAGACCGCGCTCAAGAACCGCGAGATCGACAAGATGGCGCCGCTCGACGACAAGGAATCGCAGCAGGTGCTCGCGACGCTGATCAAGCAGCGCAAAGATTCGGTCGAGCAGTTCACCAAGGGCGGGCGCCAGGAGATGGCCGACAAGGAAGCTGCCGAGATCAAGCTGATCGAGGCTTATCTACCTAAGGAGGCCGGCGAAAAGGAGATCGTAGCCGGAGTGCGCGTGGCGATAGCCGAGATGACGCCCGCTCCTGCCCTGAAAGATATGGGGACGGTGATGAAAGCCGCGATGGCGCGCTTCGCGGCGGCGGGGATGCGGGTGGATGGCAAGGTAGTTAGCGAGGCGGTGAAGAAGGAGTTGGCGGGGAAGCAGTAGTTTGGGCGCGCGCGGACCGGGGCGGAGTCTTTCCTGGATTCCCGCTCGAACGCGGGCGTGGTGAGGACTCGAAACGGTCCGGCCATGACGCTTTGCGCTTACTTTTTCTTGCGCCTGCTGCCCGGAGTCTTCAGTTCAGCCAGGAATTCGTGCGCACTGCGCGCCGCTTCGCGCCGATACTCTGCCGTGCTCGTCTGGAATTGTTCCTCCACTGAGCGGTTCTGCATTTCCAGGTAGGCCTCAAGATCGTCCACGTGCATCAGGCCTGCGACGGGAGATGCCGTCCTTCTCCAGGATGAAGAATTCGCGGTTTAGGTGGGCGCGACGCATTACCCTGGCCGAGATTCACACGCGCTTTGGTCAGGGGAAGGCGGTTTACGATCGTTTTCAGGGGATTGATTGATGTGAATCACTAGTACTCGATTTGGCAAAACCACAGAATTCCTGTGAAATTCGCCCGGTGGGGAGTAGTGCCTCAGTCAGCGAGCCGAGCATTCGCTCGGCTGGACGGCCGTTCCCACGCGGTTCGTGGTGACGCGCAGGTTCGTGCTGCTACTTCCCCCGCTGCCACTCGCGATAGGCTTCGCTCTTCCCGATGCCGCGCTCTTTGGCTACTTTCTTCAGCGCGGACTTTTCGTCTGCCTTCTCCTTAGCCATGATTTCCCGCACGCGCTGGGCTAGGCTCACGCTCCCGGTTGCGGACGGGGCTGCTCCCTCTCCGGCTTTGGCGATCAGGAGCGTGATTTCGCCTTTTACGTCTCCTCGGGCTTTGAATTGTCCGAGAATCTCTGTCGCGCGCCCGCGCAGGAACTCTTCATGTAGTTTCGTCACTTCGCGTGCAACCACTACGTGGCGGTCGTTCCCCAGAAGTTCGACGACATCCGCCAGCGTCTCCAACAGGCGGTGGGGAGCTTCGTAGAAGACCTGCGTGCGCGGCGAGTCTTTCACGCTTTCCAGTAGCTTGCGGCGCTGTCCTGATTTGGCTGGGAGGAAGCCGCTGAAGCGGAAGGAGTCGGTGGGCAGACCGCTCGCGACCAGCGCCGCCAGGAATGCTGACGCTCCGGGAATCGGAACGACCGGCACGTGATGCCGGATGGCTAGCGCGATCAGCCGGAATCCCGGGTCGGAGATGCCGGGCATGCCTGCGTCGGTGACCAGAGCGATCTTGGCTCCGCCTTCGAGGTCGACGACCAATTCGGAGGCTTTGGTCATCTCGTTGTGCTCATGATAGCTGACCAGCCGCGTCTGAATGCCATAATGGCTGAGGAGCTTGAGAGTCTGGCGCGTGTCCTCGCAGGCGATCAGATCGACCTCTTTGAGGACGCGGAGGGCGCGCAGAGTGATGTCTTCGAGGTTGCCGATGGGCGTGGCGACCAGGTAGAGGGACGGGCCTCCGATCCTATTCTGGGCAGAGCTTTCGCCGTTACGTGATGCTTGCATTCGGAGAGTCTAGCAAGAAGCGGGGAACCGTGCCGTGGGGAATCTGGGGTTCTCCCATTGTCGAGGCTTGAGCATACCGCCTTAAATTCTTAACCACCGAGGGCACGGGGGACACAGGGGACAGCGTTCCCCGAACCAGCGCGCGCAACTCTATGCTTCGCCTTTTCTTCGCTTCGTGCTAAACTGACCAAACTGATGTGACAGCCGACACTTCACGCTCCAGCCCGCGGGTGTAGGCTACGAGGGATTCGTACCCCGAATTCCAGATTCATACACAGGAGCAGCCATGATGGCCGACGAACGTAGCAGGACCGAAGAGCGGAACAACGAGCGCGTCAAAGCAATCGATCTCGCGCTCGCACAAATTGAAAAGCAGTTTGGAAAAGGTTCCATTATGCGGCTGGGGTCGAAGGAAGCCATCGTCCCGATCGCAGTGATTTCTACGGGCGCGATTTCGTTCGATGCCGCGCTGGGCGTGGGCGGATTTCCGCGCGGGCGTGTCGTGGAAATCTTCGGTCCGGAGTCTTCCGGGAAAACTACCATCGCCTTGCAGGTGATTGCCGAGGCGCAAAAGACCGGAGGCATGGCGGCGTTTGTCGATGCCGAGCATGCGCTCGATCCGGGCTATGCCAAGAAACTGGGCGTGGAC
>Ga0210402_10000798_pt1 | contig 34203 bp, 35 predicted proteins | sample IncBWC7MmetaG_FD_161055 | JGI IMG/M metagenome (GOLD analysis project Ga0210402, IMG submission 161055) | Forest soil microbial communities from Barre Woods Harvard Forest LTER site, Petersham, Massachusetts, United States - Inc-BW-C-7-M | ecosystem: Environmental > Terrestrial > Soil >...
GGCACTGTCATGCCGCAGGCCGGCGATTACACGGTCGCTCAAGTCACCAACGCGGTGGCCAACACGAGGCGGGTCATTGCCGGGAGCGGCCTCTCCGGGGGCGGCCCCTTGACGGCTGATGTGACGCTCTCGGTGGCGACGGGCGGCTTCGTGCCATCGACCACGCGGATCATCGCGGGCGCTGGCCTTGCTGGCGGCGGCCCGCTGACGGGGGATGTCACGATCTCGGTCGCGTCGGCGTACGTGCCGCAGACCACGCAGATCCTCGCCGGGAGCGGCCTGACCGGCGGCGGGCCGCTCACCGGCAACGTGACGCTCTCGGTCCTGCCGGGCGCGTTCGTGCCCCAGACCACGCAGGTCATCGCGGGCGCGGGCCTGACCGGCGGCGGCCCGCTCACCGGCAATGTCACGCTCTCGGTGGCGGCGGGCGGCTTCGTGCCGCAGACGACGCAGATTATCGCTGGCACTGGCCTCTCTGGCGGCGGCCCGCTGACGGGCAACGTGACGCTCTCGGTGGTGGCCGATACGACCGTGCAGCGGTTGCGCGTTTCGACGGGCGGGACGCTGGTGGCTACCCGGCCCCAAATCAATTTCCTGGTCGGCAACAACATTCAGCTCACTGCGACCGATGATGCAGCCAATAACCGCGTCAATGTCACCATCGGCTTCACCGGGATGAGCATGTTCACCAACGGCACGCTCACGGGTGTGTCGTCCAATCTCGACCTGGAAGCGGGAGCCAATATCACGATCACCGGCACGCTGAACGGCTCCGTCATGCAGTACGTGATCGCTTCGACCGGCCCCTCTGGTGGCATGAGCGATCCGACCACGACCAAGGGCGATTTGATTGTGCGTGGTTCGATCACCACCAATCGCCTGGGTGTAGGCGTGGATGGTCAGACGCTGATCGCGGACTCCACGCAGCCGCTCGGCATGCGTTGGGGCGCAGGCGGAGGTGGCGGCGCGCAGACGCCATGGACCAGCAACATTGACGGCGCTGGGTTTGCGCTAAACAACGCGCGGAACATCGGGATCAATCAGGCATCGCTCGCGGCGGTTCCTTTGGTGATGACTTCCTTCGCGGGTTCTGGCGATGCGACCATCGTGATCAACCCGGTGAGTTCCAGTTCGCTGATCGGCACGGCGTTGCGCGGCATCGGCATCGAAGGTGGTCTGGTCCTTGCGGGCTCGACTTATAGCACTGCATCCTGGCGTAGCATCACCTCGCTCTATTCCCAGGTTGATTTTGTGGTGTTGACCGCCGCTTATCCCGGCGACCCTTCCGCGCTCGAGCGGCTGCGCGTGCTGGCCTCCAACGGCAACGTGGGCATCGCCCAGTCCGTCCCCGCGTTTAAGCTCGATGTGACCGGCGATGTGAATGTGACCGGCGGTGTCTATCGGGTGAATGGCGCGCCGCTGGTCACGAGCAACCAGACGCCATGGACCAGCACCATCGACGCGGCGGCGTTTAACCTGAACAACGCGGGCGGGATTGGCGTCGGCACCGCAGCGACGGGGTCGCGCGCGCTGACCGTGCAGAGCGCGGCGGTGGTGAGCTTTGACGTCTACTCCCAGAACACCAACCCGGGCTCGACTCCCGGCATGGCGCTGCTCAACGATTCGAACGATCAGGTTCAGTTTGGGCTGGGCGGTTCGACTGCTGGCGGCGGGCCGCTGCGCCGGGTCGCGTTCTGGATCACCACGAGGGACATTGCCTTCGGCACGGGATCGAGCTTTACGGAGCGCATGCGGATCACAGCGGCGGGTCTGGTGGGCATCGGGCGCACGCCGACCACTTACCTGCTTGAAGTCGCTGGCGATGTGAATCTCGTCGGCGGCGTCTACCGCGTGAATGGCGTTCCCCTTGCCACCGGCGGTGGAGCGCAAACGCCCTGGACGAGCGACATCAATGCGGCGGGGTTCAAGCTGAATAGTGCGGGTGCCATCGGTATCGGTGTTGTGGCGAACGCGGCCTATCCGCTCTGGGTCAGGGGCGCAAGCGGCGCGAGCGGCCTCTCTCCGCAAAGCTACACCACAGTGTTCTTTGAGAATGGCTCCACGACGTATCTGGAACTGGCGGGCAATGCGAGTCCTGGCCCGCCGAATTGCGGGATCGTCTGGAGTTCCGGGTCCTCGCAAACGAGTTACATCATCGATTACAACGGCGCAGTGAACTGGGTGGCGGTGGGAGCATCTCGCCCGATAGCGATCTACACCAATAGTCTTGAGCGAATGCGGATCACCCCGGCGGGTCTGGTGGGAATAGGAACGACGGTGCCCTCTGAAAGGTTGACCGTTACGGGAGTCCGTACGACTGCTTTTAATGCGGGCGATGTAACCACCTGGGGAGATGTCCTGGTTGAGAATCCAACGCAGGTAGCTAACCCTGCCACTGGCATCGGCTTTAGCATAACGAGCACATATCAAGGGAATTCGACTGTGGCCGCTGGCATTGCGGCGGTGAGGATGAGTACCGCACCGGATACTCAACTGGATCTTGTGTTCATCACTCGCGCGCCGAGTGTGGTTTCCGCCGAGCGCATGCGGATCACGGCGGCGGGTCTGGTGGGTATAGGTACTTCAACGCCAGCCCGCTTGATCGACTGCCAAGCAGCTTCCACCAACACCATTGTAACCAACGCATCGACAACGACAATCCGGTTGATCAATTCTGACCTCACCGTCAATAACACTGCGGATCTGACTTTTGCCACTAACGATGCAGGAGGGACAGTAACTACGGCTGCGAAGGTCACTGCTGTGTTCTCCTCGCATACCACAAGTGCAGTCTCTGCCAGCCTCGCCTTTGTGACCATGAATGCTGCTGTGGCTGGTGAACGGATGAGGATTGATCCAACTGGCAATGTGGGGATAGGCACCGCGAGCCCTGATGGTCACTTGACCGTGATAGGTGGTTCTCCGACACACTTACAGGCCGCAGCCCAATTCACGCTTCAACTTCAGGCAGGATCAACAGGGATTCCGTTTTCTTCGGTGATCCAATTCTACAAGCAGGACGGTACTCAGTTGTGGCAGATCGGATCGGGAGCGATCACGGGAACGAATCAGGAGTTTGCGATCTATGATGTGCTGGCGGCAACGTCGCGTATGTACATCAACGCAGCTGGAAATACTGGTTTTGGAACGAATACGCCAGGAACGATCCTGCATATCAAACAACAGGTTAATTCGTTGAGTGGCTTGCGCATCGAACGTGCGGGGGGAACAAATTCTTGGGATGAGTATGTGGGTGGCGACAACGCTCTTTATATCCAAACCGGAGGTTTATATTCGCAATTTGCTAGCAACGGGAGCGTGTATCTGTGCGTAACTGGGGGCTCTTGTGGCATCGGGACGACGTCACCCGCAAGGCTTTTAGATGTCGAGACTACGGCGGCGGGAGGGTGGGCGGCGCGATTTGGAAACTCAAGCGTAAATATGGACCTTGGCGGTTTTGTTGATGGTACGAGCGTAGCCATCAACTCTTCCGCTTGGCCGCTGGCTCTGCAAACTGGCGGCACTACACGGGTGACTATTACGACGGGCGGTCTGGTGGGCATCGGCACTGTATCTCCGGCGCAATTGCTTTCGGTGATACCTTCTACCACCATATCTACGGTTGCGAGTGCTAATCAAATCACGATTGGTGAGGCAGGCAATAATGGTGCTTATAGGCTATGTCTGGGTTATGCCCTGCTCAACGGAGCCTGGGCGAGTGTAATTCAGTCTACGGTTGGAGGGGCAAGCGGCCTCCTCCTGGTCAATCCTAGCGGCGGCGGCGTTGTCATTGGATCGACCGCTGCTTCAGGGTATACGCTGGATGTTACCGGGACCATCCATTGCACGGCTGGCTTTGCCACCACTGCAAAGGGCAATACCTTCGGGCAAGCCACCGGGAACAACACCGCCATCCAGCCAACCGATGCCAATATTCAGTTTTATAACCAAGGCTCTGGAAACTGGGCGGGGATCGGCTCGGATTCCGCAGGAGGTGTGTGGATCAGAACTGGAGGGAGCGGCACGCCGGATGCGCGTTTGCTGATCACTTCTGTAGGCAATATCGGCATCGCTCAGACGGTCCCGAATTTTCTGTTACAGATCGGTCAGGATTCCGCCGCCAAGCCTGGGACCAATACCTGGACTGTGATTTCTGATGTGCGTACCAAGCGCAACGTTCGCCCATTTACCGAAGGCCTGGACACACTGCTGAAGCTGCGGCCCACCGCATTCACCTACAACGGCGAGGCCAGCATGCCGGATGGCATGGAGGGTGTCGGGCTGGTTGCGCAGGAAGCGGCGGAAGTGATCCCGTCCTGCGTGCGGCACTCGCGCGGCGTGATCGCTGGCGAGGAGACCGAGGTCCTTGCTCTAAACACGGGCGACCTGACCTGGATGATTCTGAATGCGCTGCGTCAGATCAACGAGCGATTACTTAGATTGGAGAATAACGCCATATGACTTACGATGAATCCGCAGCCTTGATGGTGGACCAGGAGTTCCGGGGGCGCGTCAAAGTCGCGTGCTTGAAATACGCGGACTCGATCATTGGCGAGCCGACGGGCACTGCGGCTCACAACACTCGCCTGCGCTGGGCGGCGAACTGCTTGCAGAACCCTGACATGGTCGCGGCCCAGACGCAGCCGCCCACCGTGATGGACGCGGAGGTGCAGGCCGATGGTCCCGCGATCACCGATACGGCTCTGCAGGCCAGCGTGGAAGTAACGATCAACAAAATGATGTGAGGAGATTACATATGAAGCTAAGTCTGGATCATACACAGCGGTTGAATCTGCATTCGCTGATGGGCGCGCAGCGCGCCAGCCTGGACGACCTGCGGATGTTTTGGAAGCTGCAGGACCGCATCGAACTCTCGGCGCGGGAGAAGGCGGCGATCAACTACAAGGTGACGCTGGTGAACGGCCTGCAGCAGGTGCAGTGGGATGTGTCAAAAGACCTCCCCCTCGGAGAGTATGAATTTAACGAGCAGGAGTCGGCGCGCCTGACCAAGATGCTCAAGGAGTGGCAGCCGGGTTATCTGATCGGGGCCGACCGGCAATGGCTCGAGCCCTTGCTGGCCCAGATCGACGGCCTGCTGACGGAAGGCAAGGTGGATGGCAAGGCGTCGGGCGCGGGCCTCGGCCAGCTCGCCCGTCCTCCTCTGGCCCAATAGCTATGTCGCTTGCGAAGATCCAGTTTCAGCCGGGCATTGTCAAGGAGACGACCAGCTACACGCAGGCCGGTGGCTGGTACGACTGCGACAAGGTGAGGTTCCGCGCCGGGATGCCGGAGAAGATCGGCGGCTGGACTCCGATTGTGAGCACGCCGTTCATCGGGACCTGCCGCTACATTCACCAGTGGTCGAACCAGGAGGGCAATCAACAGTACCTGGGGCTGGGCACGAGCGACAAGCTGTATATCCTGTGGTCGAACTCGTATTACGACCTCACGCCGGTGCGGCTGACCCAGACGCTCGGGACGAACCCGCTCACTGCCTTGGGCGCAACCAGCCCGTACATGTACGTTCATGCGCCTTCGAACGGGGCCGCTATCGGTGACTACTTCACGCTGAGCGGCGCGACCGGCTTCGACGTCTTCACGCCCGCGATGCTCAACGGCCAGCAGTTCCAGGTGACCGGCTATTACGGCGACAATCCGGACTACCTGCTCTTCCTGGCTCCGGCGCAGACGGCCTCGGCCACGCCGGTCTCGGGCGGCGGCACGCCGACGGCCACCTTCTACATCTCGAGCGGCCTGCAGGATGCGGTGGTCGGCCAGGGTTGGGGCGTTCCGCCCTGGGGTGGCTGGTACGTGACCATGGGTCCGAGGCCAGCGCCTTCGCCTCCGGCGACCGGCTGGGGTGTCGCCTTTAATCCCAAGACGCTCAACCCGGTCGATCCCACGATCAATCAGATCCGCCTGTGGAGTCTGGATAATTTCGGCGAGGACTTGGTGGCCAACGTGCGCGGCGGCCCGATCTATTACTGGCACGCGTCGATGGGCCTGTTGTGGACCGCCCTGCCGTTGACCCAGGAGGTCAATATCGACGGCGTCGATTACGTGCCCTCCGATGTGCCCGCGACTGCGATGCAGATCTTGACCTCGCCCAACGACCGGCACCTGATCGCCTACGGCTGCCCGGACTTTGGCGAGACGAAGGCCGACCCGCTGCTCGTGCGCTGGTCCTCCCAGGAGAACGCGTATGACTGGACGCCGCTGAGAACCAACGACGCCGGTTCGCAGCCGCTCTCCGCCGGGAGCTACATCATCTGCGCCTTGCGCACCGCTGGCGGCCAGATCCTGATCTGGACCGACCTCGGCCTGTGGCTGCAGCAATACATCGGGATGCCCTACGTGTTCGGCTTCCAGCCGGTCGCGCAGAACCTGTCGATCATCGGGCCTAACGCCATGATCAACGCGGCCAGCGTCGTCATGTGGATGGACAGAGGGCTTTTCTACAGCTACACCGGGACCGTTCAGGAGCTGCCGTGCAGCGTCAAAGATTTCGTCTTCAGCAACCTGAATTACACGCAGGCCTACAAGGTCTATGCCGGGCACAACCACGCGATGAGCGAGGTCTGGTGGTTCTACCCCTCGGCCAATTCGCAAGAGAACGACTCGTACGTGATCTACAACTATGGCGAGCAGCTGTGGAGCGTGGGAACGATTGACCGCACCGCGTGGCTCGACATGGGCCGCGCCAATCACCCGGTGGCGACGGATCGCACCAACAGCCTGATCTACTATCACGAGTACGGCGACGACGCCAACGGCCAGCCCCTGGTTTCTTGGATCGATTCCGCCGACATCGACGCCGACGGCGGCGACCACTACCTGTACCTGCAGCGCTTCATTCCCGACGTGGTCTTTCGCGGCGACGGCTCGCAGCAGGCGCTCGGCGTCACTATTTTCGGGCGCAGCGAGCCGTTGAAGCCCAAGGCCACGCTGGCCGTGTTGACGGTGACGACGATGACGGGCCAGCAGTATCTCCGCCTGCGGGAGCGGCAGATCAGTTTCCGGTTTCAGTCCGACGCCTTGGGAGTGGGCTGGCGGCTGGGCACGATCCGCGCCGACTGGCAGCAGGATGGAAGGCGGTAGCGCATGGCACGTATCATCCGACAGCCCTTGCCCGATCCGCCCGCGACCTACGATCCGTCGTATATCGCCAAGCTGGTCAACGCGGTGAATCAGTTTATGCTGCAGAGCACGGCGGAAGCCGAGGTGGTTGCGGCCAACTACATCGCGACGGCCCCGGTGGTCGTCGATCCCACTGGCACGGTTCCCGGTTCGCAGGCCAGCACGGTCGGTCTGCCGACGGGCACTTTCTATCTCTACCGGGCCGCGCCGCCGCTCGGTTCACCCGGAGCCTTTTACGTGAGCGTCGTGACGGAGCAAGACAAATGAACACAACGGCTGGCTACACCAATCCGATCCGCAGCATGGAGCGCAAGCTCGCGCCCGACTATGCTTCGCGTGAGTTCAGAGATCCCGGCCTGCGCACGACCCGCCAGTCGGCGGGGCTGGGCTCGCTGAAGCACACCATGCCGCATCTCCAGCGCAGCCTGCACCTGCAGGGCGGCGGCGGCCTGAGCAACCCGGTGGGGGAGATCGCTGCCGCCTCCCATCCCACCCCCTACAACCCCGATCCGCAGTTCCGCCAGTTCCTGCAGCTGGCCACGCGGGCTCCCTTCAGTGGCCGGGATCTGGTGCGCGCCCCGACCGCCGAGTCGCAGTTCGTCTACCAGGGCGGCGGCGAGGTGGACGGCCCGGACGACGAGAACGAGGGCCAGCCACCGGACCTGGGCGAGGTGCAGTCGCCCGACGACCAGATGTCGTCCAATGAGCAGCAGGAGCGCGAGATCGTGCTCAACGCGATGGCGGCGCTCGACGGGCAGAGCCCGGACCCGGAGGGCGACATCAAGGCCTTTGTCCAGGCCTTCGGGCCGCGCGCGCTGGCCGACCTCCAGCAGCTGCTCGAGCAGCACCACCAGCAGGCGCAGGGCGAGGAAGGCGAGGAAGGCGGCCCGCCCGCTGGCGGCCAGGAGGACCAGGAGGCCGAGCAGAACCCACTGCTGCAGCAGGCGGGCGGAGGCCTGCTCCATGGCCAGGGCACCGGGCAGAGCGACGAGATCGAGGGCACCACGCCTTCGGGCCGCCCGGTGCTGCTCAGTGACGGCGAGTATGTGATCGACGCGCCGACGGTGGCGGCGCTGGGCGACGGCTCGACCAAGGCCGGGGCGCGGCGGCTGGACGATCTGCGCAAGCAGATCCGCACCAACGCCTACGGCCACGACAAGCAGGCGAAGCCGATGAAGAAGGACAAGGGCGGCGTGACCGTCGTGCTGAAATGAGGCAACTGGTCGGTTCCCGGGGCTGGGAATATGCTTACGAGAAGGCTCTTGTGGAGCAACTTGAAAGGCTGCGCGACCAGCTCGAATCGGGGACCAAGGCCAACTACCAGTACCTGTGCGGCCAAATTCATGGTATACGTGTAGCCATTAAGGAATTGTCGGAAATCCGCCACAGATTCAATCTGGACGAGGATTCGGATGTGCGGGAGTGATGGGATGGAATCGATGACGCCGGTCGCGTTGCCGTTAGCGGAGCCATTGCGGCTTGATCCGATTGTGAAACCCGCAATCAGCGAGGACGACCGGATCGACCAGACCTTGCACCCCACCGGGTTTCGCGTCCTGGTGCAGATCCTGCCGCCCGAGGAGTATCTGAAGCGCTGGCAGAATTCCAATCTGGTGATGCCGGATGAGGTGCGCGACCGGGAATGGCAGGCCCAGCTCTGGGCGCTCGTGATCGAGCTGGGGCCGGAGGCCTACAAGGATGAGAAGCGGTTTCAGAAGCCCTGGTGCCAGCCGGGCGACTGCATCATCATGCGGCCCTACTCGGGCACGCGTTTCATGGTGCGCAACCATCTCTACGCGCTGATCAACGACGACACGGTGCTCGCCGTCGTCACCGATCCCGGGGAGATCGAGAGGGCCTGATGGCTGACGAACCCAAAGCGCCGCCGGAAGTGGACGTGGACGTAGCCGAAGGTGGCGTCACCGTCGAGGTGCAGCCTTACGACGAGAAACCCGGCAAGCCGCAGCTGACCGACGAGGAAGTCGAGAAGCTCGACTCGCTGCCGCCGGACGATGAAATCGGCAAGTACGCCAAGGACGCCCAGAAGCGCATCAAGAGCCTGCACATCGCCAATCAGGAATGGCGGCGGCGGGTGGTGCAGTCCACCCGGGACGTGGCCACCGCCACCAATCTGGCGCAGCAGCTCTACCAGGAAAACCAGCAGCTGAGGACCTCGACGCAGCGCAGCGAGCATGCGCTGATCGAGCAGGCCCTGCAGCGCGCCGACGCGCAGCTGGCGCAGGCCAAGAGCCGCTTCCTACAGGCGCGCAACAATAACGACACGGCGCAGGAGCTGGCGGCGCAGGAGGAGATCGCGCAGGCCGTCAGCGAGCGCGACCGGCTGCGCCTTCTGCGGCCCGCGCAGCCGCCGGTCAAGGACGGTGAGCCGGGTCCTCCGGCGCAACCGGCTACACCCGTTCCGCAGCAGCCGCCGCAAAACAGCGAGGCCACAGACGCTTGGCTGCGGCGCAATCCCTGGTTCAACCAGCCGGGCGAAGAAAAGATGCGCGGCTTCGCCCTGGGCGTGCACGATGCGCTCGTGAAGCAGGGCATCACCGAACTCAACAATCCCAAGGAATATTGGGGCACGATTGATCGCGAGCTGCGCGCCACCTTCCCCAGCCGGTTTGGCGAGAAGGAAAAGCCGGAAAAGCCGGAGGGCGGGAGCCGCCCGGTGGCGGTGGCGGGGGCCACGCGCACCAACGGAACGGCGGAGCCCAAGCGCGGGCCGCGCCACGTCGTGCTCACCGAAAGCCAAGTTACGCTCGCGCGTTCGCTCGGTCTTACTAACGAGCAATACGCGATGCAGTTAGTCCGAGACGAAGGAAAGCAGGAGGGGAGCTACCATGACATCTCTACCAAACGACAGTAGGCTGCCGAGGGACGAACAGAGCCGTGAGGCAGAGTCGAGGGAGAAAACGTGGTTGCCTCCGAATGCGCTGCCGGACCCGCATCAACGCCCGTCGATGGTCCATCGCTGGATTAGAACGTCGGCCATGGGTCAGAGCGATCCGGTGAATGTCTCTACCGCCTTCAGGGAGGGATGGGTTGCCGTCATGGCCACCGAGTACCCCGAGCTGAAGATCCTCTCCGACCAAGGGTCGCGCTGGCCGGAGAGCGTCGAGGTAGGAGGCCTGTTGTTGTGCAGCGCACCCGCGAGTTCGATCACGAGGCGCAAGGAACACTACGAACGCATGGCACGAGCCCAGATGAAATCGGTGAACGACCAGCTCGAATCCGAAGAGGACCCGCGCATGCGTACCATGTTCCGCGAACACTACTCGACGGTCTCTCGCGGCTTTGGGCCGGAGGGCGAGCGCCGCAACAACAAGCGCGCCAACGGTCCCAACCAGCAGCCGTAACCAACCAAGGCCGCTCTGCGGCAGACAAGGATCATGTATGGGCCAGATCTCAGGTCCGTATGGTCTTCGGGGCGTAAAGATTCTGGGCGAGCAGTATTTCAGCGGGGGGATGCACACGTATCCGATTCAGAATCCCTCGGCGATTGCCACTCAGGGCTGTTACTTTGGCGACCCCGTCGGCCTACAGGGCGGTAGTGTAGTTCCCCTCGCGGCAAGTCCAACAGCCGGTGTGCCGGGGGTGATTGGTATTTTCCAGGGTTGCAGTTGGCAGGACCCGATACGCGGGTTCGTCAATTCGCAGTATCTGCCCGCCGGGCTTTTCTCCAGCGGCGTGAGCGACGTGAAGGTCAAGATTCTGGACAACCCGCATGTCGTGATGCGTGTCCAGGCCGACGGGCCGGTGACGCCGGATAAGATCGGTTTCAACGGGGCGCTGGGGCAGCTCGGGCAGAACAATCCTCAGACCGGCAACAGCAAGGTCAACCTGCTGTCGGCCTCCATCGCCGCCGGTGCCGCGCTGGCCGTGCGGATCTACGGCTTCGTGCTGGACGCCGCCCCTTCGCCGGGCGCGGGCTCGATGCCGGGCGATGCGTTCACGGACGTCCTCGTGGTCTGGAACTTCGGTATCGACCGATACCTGAATGCGACGGGAGGATAAGCCATGCCAGCCATATCCAGAGCACAACTGATGAAAGAGCTGGTCCCCGGCTTGAATGCGCTTTTCGGGCTCGAGTACAACCGCTACGACGACGAGACCAAAGACATCTTCGTGTCGGAGAACTCCGAGCGGTCGTTCGAAGAGGAGACGAAAGTCACCGGCTTCGGCCCTGCCCCGGTAAAACCCGAGGGCGAGGCTATCCAGTACGACGATGCGCAGGAGACCTACACCGCGCGATACACGCACGAAACCATTGCGATGGGTTTCGCGGTGACTGAGGAGGCCTTCGAGGACAACCTGTACGACAGTCTCTCGAAGCGCTACACCAAGGCGCTGGCGCGCTCGATGGCGCACACCAAGCAAGTCAAGGGTGCCGCCATCCTGAACAACGCTTTCAACCCTGCCTTCCCCGGCGGTGATGGAGTAAGTCTCTGTAACTTGCAACATCCGCTGGTCATGGGCGGGGCCTACAACGCCAACATGCCGTCCACCCCGAGCGATCTCAACGAGACCTCGCTCGAAGCGGCGGCCACCACGATCTCGCTCTGGCTGGATGATCGCGGCCTGTTGATCGCGGCCAAGCCGCGCAGGATGGTCATCCCGGCGGCGCAGATCTTCACCGCCACGCGCGTCCTGCGCAGCCAGTACCGGCCCGGAACCGCCGACAACGATGTGAATGCGTTGTGGACCAACGGGACGATCCCCGAAGGCTGGAAGGTCAACCATTGGCTGGTCGATCCCAAGAGCTGGTACATCATGACGGACATCCCGAACGGTCTGAAACATTTCGTCAGGGTTCCGTTACAGACCAAGGACGATCCAGACTTTGATACGGGGAACCTTCGTTACAAGGCGAGGGAGCGGTACTCGTTCGGCTGGAGCGATCCGCTGGGGGTCTACGGCTCACCGTAGACGATGCCGCGCGGGCCGGTGATCGCAACCGGCCCGCACTTTTCATCAGGGCTGAGGTGGGGTTAGCTTCGCGGCTCGGGCTTGTGCGGCTTGTGTCCACTCGGCGAACTCGGCGTCTCGGTTTTGGGCGATTCGCTGGATGGCTTGCCGGATACGCTTGAGATTACGGACGTTGTACGTGGGATTCCCAGCGCGTCCGCTTCTTCCGGGCTTATTAATCTTGTTTTGGGCATCAATTTTCTCCTGGTAATTACTATTATGTACAAAGTCGCTGTCGTAGGCGCGCGGGACTACTGCTAGATCATGGACGTTGCCGTCGCGGCCAAAGGTTGCGTCGGAGGCGTTACTCACCGCCTCGAGAGTGGGGCCGACCCCCTTGTCAGCGATATTGACATCCACCAGGACGCCATTGGGAGTGCGCGAGACGTTGACGGGATAGCCGAGCTGGCGGCTGAATTCCTGAATCGCGTTCTGGTCCACCTGATTGTCGTAGCGCCGCATGAACACCGAGAAGGTGCGATCCGCTGAGGGCGGGCCTTCGGCGTGGGGCACGGTGGTGAAGTGCGATGCGGCCATGCCGTCCTGGTTCAGATCCTGGCCCAGGATGGAGAGAAAGGCCTCGCGCTGGGGCTTATCCATCTGCACGAAACCCTTGCCGCCGGTGCCGCCCATGGGGATGCGCAGGTTGGGATTGATGTCGCCCTCGTAGGTGCCGTAGCCGTTCCACTCCAGGCGTGAGGTGTCGAGTTTCTGGCCGGTGAGGTGGCTCATCAGCTGACTGACCAGACTGGGATCGTCGCCATGCCGCATGGCGAAGTCGGTCATGGCGTTGCGCTGGATCTGTTCGTACTTCGCCTTGGCGTCCCGCACCCAGGGGATATTGGGGTCGTACTGCTCGAGCTGCGAGCGCATCTGGGTTGCCGCCGCGCCTGCCGGTGTCTTCGTCGTGGCGAACTCCACCGTGCCTACCGGAGTCCCCATGAAGTTCTCGCGCGTGCCGCTCATGACGTTGGGGAAGCGCGGGTCCATCATCGTCTCGAGGCTGATCTTGCCGCCCGGCGTCTCGATCCCGGCGTCGTTCAGCTCCTTGGTGATTCTGGGGAGCACCATGGCGTAGTCGTCGTAGGTGGATTTCGGGTCTTTGTCGAGGCGGTTCTGCACCCAGGTGGGGGCCTGGACCTGCCACGTCTCCCAGGGCTGCCCGCCTTCCGGCATGAGCGCGTTCTGCGCGTCCCGCACCTTGTTGGTGTACCGGCTCAGCACCTCGTACAGCGCCGGGTTCTTGCCGATGTCGGAGCCCTTGATGCCGAATATGTCGGCCATCTGGACGTCGTTCACGCTCAAGGGGGGCCGGTTGTCCAGGCCGCTCGTGTATTGCATGGTGCCACTGAAGTTCTGGTACTTGTGCGTCCCCAGGCGGTCCAGTTCCGGGTTGAGCGCGTTGCGCACGCTGGCCGGGTCGCGCAGGTCGGTGTAGATCGGGACGTTCTGCAGGTTCTCCGCGTAGGTGCCAAGCGCGCGCTTCATGTTGGTGTAGGGCTTTGCGCCGCCCGAGGTGGCGGCCACGTTGTCGATGAAGCCGGGCTGCATCTCGCGCGGTATGTCAATGTGATCGCCGGTGAATGAATTGCCCGACAGTTCATACCAGTAGCGCGCGCGCTGCGGCAGTTGCATGGAGCGGTGGAGGAACTCCGCCGTCGGCGGGCGCGCGCCGGTCCTGCGGACCGCCTCCATCGCCGCCGATCCGCCGGGCAGCTCGCTCTCCTTGATGGAGTCCAGCCACATCCGGTCGTTGAGGTGGTTCGCCTCCTCGGCCCCCAGGTGAACGAACGGCAGGTAGCCTTCGCTGGGCGCGTTCATGTCGAGAGAGGAGAACGGCTGGCCGTTGATCAGCTTGGTCGGATCGGTGGAGACCACACGCTGCTCGTTTGGAATGCGCCGCTCGAGATCCTCGACCGAGCGGGCCAGCACGTCGCGTACCGGCGCTTCGGCGGCGGCCTCTACCGGGGCTGGCCGCCGGATCAGCTCCTGAATCTGGCGGGACATGGCGGCGGCCCGTTCAGCGGCGCTGTACACGCCACTGCCGAGCGAGGAGGCGCTCGTGATCGCCATATCGCGAATCGTGGCCGGGTCGAGGAACTTGCCCATGGGAGCGGTGGCTCCGCTATACATACCGCTCTGCTGGAGCCGGGCGTTGGCGGCCTCGCCAGCGGCCTGGAGTTCCTCCCGGGTGGGTAGCATGCTGATGGCGTCCTTGGCCAGTCGCGGCCCGTACTCGGCGAGGGCCTCCGGCACATTGTGCATCAGCCCGGTCATGGCGGCGCTGGCCAAGCCGCTGGTGACGGCCTGCCCGGGCGTGTCGGCCTTCAGGGCGTCGGCGGCGGCTGCACCCAGAATGGGGTCGCCCGCCGTAGCTGCGGTGGCAAGGCCGTAGCGGGCGACGTCGGGGAGCGTGCGCCCGGCGAACTGCATGGCATGCTGGAAGGGCTGGGTGCGGCCCGCCAGCTGATTCGGATCGGGGCCAACCTCTTCGCTGACTGCCTGGGAAAGCGGCTTGTCGCCCGCCACCCTGCCGCCGTAGAGACCCTCGGCTGGCTTGTAGAGCATGTTGGTCAGGTCGCCCATGCCCGACTGGAAGCCCAGCTGGAGGTCCAGGTTGGGATTGAAGCTGGTGTCCGGCTGGACCGGCTTCGGTTGCGCTGGTTGCACCGGCGCAGGGGGCTGCCACTTGTGCGCGGCCTCCGGGTCGATAGCGAGCGGCACGTCGGGGTTCCAGTCGCTCGCGGCGTTGGGGTTGACGTGGAGACTGGCGAGTGTCCGGCGGCGCAACCCCTGGGTAAAGGGGTCGTCGGGAAACATCCTACACTCCCTCGGGCGGCAGCGGCGGCGCTTCGTTGGGCGCGGGAGCCGTCTCCGGCCCCTCGCTCGGCAGGTTGCGCAGGACGGAATCGATCCCGGCCTGATCCGCGTTGCGCTGGTGCTTCTCGCGCTCGACGCGCTGGGTCATGATATGCCGCAGGGTGTCGGCGTGCTCGCTCGCGTGGTGGCGGTGACTGTCGGCGATCTCGCTTGCGTGGTGGCGGGTGTTTTCGGCGGTGACCTTGAGCATGGTCTGCCGCTCCTGGCTCTCGATCTTGGCGGCTTCGAGCTGGCCCTTCTGGGTGACGGCCTGCTGCTCGACCTGGAGCTTCGCCGTGTCGATCTGGTGCTTCGACTGCTGCGCCTGCTGTTTCAGTTGCAGCTCGGCCTTCTGCTGCTCGAGGATCGGGTCCTGCTGTTGCTGCTGTTGTTGCTGCTGCTGGTCCTCGGCCTGATTCTGCTGGAGCAGCTTGCTGCTCGCCTCCTGCACGAGGCCCGATAGCTCGTTCTCCGCATCCGCCGGTAGGCGCGCGCCCAAAGGCGGCAGCTGCGTGCCCAGCTTCTGCTGGATCTGGCTTCTGTACTCGTAGGCCATGTGCTCGTTGAGGTGCGCCCACATGGCCTGGGTGATGGACGGCCCGAGCGGGTTCTGGCCGAGCGCGGATTTGGTCGAGGGGTCGTTGAGGAAATTCTGATGCACCTGGATGTGCGCCATGTGGTTCTGCCACTCGAAGGCCTTGACCGGCTTCGAAGTGACCAGCGCCATGTTCTCGGCCACCGGGTCCATCGGCTCGGCGGCGGTCTTGTCGGGCACGATCTGCGCCGAGTTGTCGATGCCAAGGACCTCGAGGCAGCTGCGGTGCAGGAGCGGCAGGTCGTAGAGCTGCGGGGCTTGCGAGCTGAGCTGGATCGCGGCCTGATACTGCATGACTCTTTGGGCCATGGTCGAGGCTGCCGGATCAGAGACCGGCGTGACCGTGATCAGCTCGTTGTAGTCGGCCACCTTGATGTCGCGGCCCAGGCCGCCCGGCGGGTCGTACTCGTACTCGGGCGGGGTGTGGTCGCGGATGATCTCGGCGATCAGGCTCAGCTCCCGGGCGAGCGCGATATGCATGCGGGCCTGCACCGCCGTGATCACTTCGGTGGCGCGCTCGATGAGCGCGAGGATGGTGCCGACGGGCGCGTTCTGCGCGCTGGTGGTGATGTCCAGCTCGGCAATCGAGGCGAAGCTCTTGCCCTCTTCCACCAGCATCTGGAGCAGCTGGAACAAAACCGCCGACGGCTCCTTGTAGGGCAGGAATGCAATCGAGTCGAGGATCTTTCCGGCGGGCACGTCGACGTCCCGAAATTCTCCGGGCTGGATCGGGTCGTTGTCGCCCTTGATGCGCAGCTGGCGCGACTTGAGGCCGCCCGGCAGGTTGCTCAACGTGCCCGCGTCTACCAGCTGCCGCAGAATGCTGGTCGTGGAGTGGCCGATGCCGCCGATCAAATGGATTAAGCCCAAGCCGTAGGCCCCCTTCCAGGGGACGTAGCGGTAATGCACCCAGCTCAGCACCTTGGCGTGGCTCTCGTCGCCTTCGCGCCAGTTGCGGTAGATCGAGAGCACCGCGCTACTGGCCTCGTCGATGGTGACGACGTAGGGCTTCGAGCTGCCGTCGATGGCGAGGTTGGTGGTGCATTCCCACAGGGTCAGCAGCTCGTTGCGCGAGTAGCTCGGGCCGATGCCGCTCAGCCGCTGGACCTTCTCCTCGATGCGGTCGGTGGTGAGGGTTGCGTTGCGGAACAGGGTCACGTCGCGGTAGAAGCCGATCTGCTGCAGCTCGATGATGTCGCCGTAGGCCTTCTTCATGACGTGCGTGTAGCGCGGGCACGTCTCGAGGTTGGGGAAGCCGTAGGGCATCAGGAAATCGTTGGCGGGCACGTACTGCGCGACAGGCCGCTTCAAGAGCGGATCGTAGTAGACCTTCTTGAAGGCCGAGCCGTCCACCGGGATGGCGAACAGGAGCTGCTCGGTCTCGTCGCGATACTCCAGCATCTTTTCGGTGAGCCAGAAGTTGATGTCGTCGCTGACCCTTTTGGCTTGCGCGATTTTGGCCTGATTGGATTCGCCGACCACCTTGGCGGTGGCGGGGCCGGTGGGCGGAAACAGGCGCGTGATGCATTTGCTCTGAAACCGGACGCTGGCTTCCATGATCATCGGATGCACGACGCCGCAGGCCCCGGGCCAGGGCGTGGTGCGCAGCTCGTCCTTGATGCCGAGCAGGTCCATGCCCTTGGTGAGCGCGTCTTCCCAGTCGCGGCGGCCCTGCTTGTCCTCGTCGATGGCGTAGCGGATGTCGCTTGAGATCTGCGCGAGCAGGTTATCGGGGATCACCTCGGCGAGGTTCGTATCGAAAGGCGCACTGGCGACGGATTCTTCCACCGACGGCGGTTCGCCTGCACCTTCGAGGTAGACGTCCACACTGCCATCGGAATTTTCGATAGAGAAGGCGTTGGGATCAACCGGCACTGAGGCCTGGGCAAGGCCGGTCGATCCCAGGCCATTGGAAAGTGGCGAAACCAATGGCCGGTCAATCATGGGTCAATCATACCCCTCAAAAAAAGGCGGCGGAAGCACAATAGGCTCCGCCGCCTGCTAAAACAGTGTCATCGCACTTACAGGTTCGATTCTACACCAAACCTGCAATCGGACTGCGTAAATTGGCTTGCATTGCCAACAGGCCAGATCTAGACTTCCGATAGTCGGCATATGGGACTAACCAGCCAGAAAGTTCAAGCCCACGTGATTACGGAAGACGTCAAGTACGCGCCTTCCAAGAAATGTGTCGTCTGCGGCCTGCCGACTCGCATGGCCGCGCTGAAGTGTCTCCACTGCATCGAGGCGGCCTATCTGGCCGAGGAACGGGCCTATACGCGCCAGTGGCTTCTCGAGCATCCGGCGCTAGAGGTGGAGGTGGGGCACGACAAGCACGGGCTGCTGCATCTGTCGTTCCTGCGGGAGCGCCTGCGCAATGTGGGCTGGTGCGGAGAGCGGGTGACCCAGAAGCGGGACAAGCGCAAGCTGGTGGCGCGCCATGCGTTTCCGGCGACGGTGCCGGAGAAGATCTGCGTGCCGTGTCTGGCGGCCTGGGATGAGATGGGGCTGGGGTCATGAAGAAGACCAGCGTCGACGAGCTAGCGAGTTACCTCACCAAGCTGATCCTGGGAGGCGCGACCGAGGTGGGCCTCGAATTCATGGCTGGCTTCACGGTCCTTCGTTGGAAGTTTCCCGACCAGCCGGGCGGCGTCCTGCCGCTCGAGATGGATATGGAGGAGAGCATATGACGCTTGCCGTATGGTTTTGGATCTTGATGGTCATCTGGCTGGTGTTTGGCTTTTGGAGCGGGTATACGCCCGGCCAGCCTTATCCGGTTCGCAGCTGGGGCGGAAACATTCTGCTGTTCGTATTATTCGCGCTGCTGGGGCTGGCGGCGTTCGGCGGCCCCATCAAGTAAGGCGCACGTGATTCTGCTTCCCCCAGAACCGAACTTGGCTCGCGAGCTGGAGCTGGAGTACGGCTGCGAGCGCTGCCACAAAGTACCGGCGACGGAGATGTTCGACTCCCAGTTCGTCTGCTCTCCCTGCCGCCGGGAGCTAGAGGAGAAGTTGACCAAAAATGGATGAACAGAGCGAGTTTAATTTCACGCAGCGTGACGAGATTCCGCTGGCGCGCAAGGGCGACCCGGTCACCTCCCACATCGCCGCCGAGAAACTGGTCGAGAGCGGCAAGTGGCGCGGCCAGAAGGGCGTCGTATTGACCTGGATGCGGGAGCACAAGATCGACAAGGACCACAGTCTGACGGCGAGCGAGATGGCGCGGGAGAGTAACATCCGCCATCCGGTCTGTCACAAGCGGCTGCCCGATCTGGAGGCGGCGGGCTGGGTGCGGAAGTGCGTCAAGCGCATTTGCAAAGTCACCGGCGAGCTGTGTTGGACATGGTGTCTGACCACCGCCGAGGAGCGCGCGGCGCTATCGAGGGTGGCATGAAGAATTGGGATCGCAACGAATACGTAAAGCAGTGCAACCTGCTCGGGAGCGCGCTGCGCCAGCTGGCCGACGTCCACAACCAGTGGGCCGAGGAGTGCCGCGAGCGGTACGGTGAGGGACCTGAGGAAGTGCTTTTGACGGGGTACGAGGAATGATATGGGGGCCGTGAAGCAGTACGAGCTTGAGGAATTCTTCAAGGAAGAGGAGCGGCTGGATCGGGAGTGGGCGGAGGCAAACCCGGATCTGGTCCGGCAGGGCTTCGACCGCGAACTGGATGAAGCGTGGGAAGAAGCGCTCGAAAAGGATTGACTGAATGACACCAACGCCAACAACTATGCGGCCCGAGCTGACTCCGCTGCCGCCGCGCATGCTGCACCTGAAGGTGGACGCGAGAGGCTACGTCGTGCCCTGGTTCGTCGCCTGGGTGGACGGGGTGCCGGAGTTCCGCGCGATGGACGGGCGCAAATGGGTGGAGGCCGTGCGCTACAAGCTCTGCTGGGTGTGCGGCACGCGCCTGGGCGCGCACTTCGCCTTCGTGGTCGGGCCGATGTGTCTGGTCAGCCTGACGGCGAGCGAGCCGCCGAGCCACCTGCAGTGCGCCACCTGGAGCGCGATCAACTGCCCGTTCCTGAGCCGCCCGCGCATGGTGCGCCGCGAGAACGACCTGCCCCAGGGCATGGTTGATCCGGCGGGCCTGCCGATCCTGCGCAACCCCGGGGTCACGGCGGTCTATGTGACCAAGGGCTTCCGCACGTTCAAGGACGACGCGGGCAAGCCGCTCATCAAAATGCCGGAGGAGCACACCGAGATCCACTGGTACGCCGAGGGCCGCAGGGCCACGCGCGATGAGATTCAGGAGTCCATCGACACCGGCCTGCCGATCCTGATGGAGATGGCGGAGAGGGAGGGGCTGGAAGCGGTGAAGGAGCTGAATGGGATGGTGCGGAGGCTGGACCGATGGCTGGAATGACCTTCCCGCCGATGCGCCCGCAGCTCGAGATCCAGCTCAAGCACGACATGCTGATGTGCCTGATGGGCGACTCGAGGCTGCTCCAGGCCATCGTTCCCCGGCAGTATCACGCGGCGCTCGCCATGGCGACGGACGCATTGTGCTGGGTGCTCCATCACGACGTGGAGAGCCACCCGCACTCGCATGCCGGGGATTTCGCGCAGTGCCTGAAAGATATTCAGGAAGGGCTGGAAAGCATCGGTGGTCCGTTTGAGCCGCCGCCCGATACCGAGTACGTCGTGGAGGAATGATGCCCCGCTACCCCAAGCAGCCGCTCGAGGACAAGCTCGCCTGGATGCGCGACCGGCAGAACCAGAAGAAGGCCGAGGAGGATCTGCGCGCCAGGGAGGAGACCCGGCGCGCGCAGGTAGCCAGCGGGGCATCCTCCCCGGCGGAGGCCATACTGCGCGATCTGCTCCAGACCCTGGCGGCGCAGCGCCAGCCGGTGCGACCGGCACCGGCGGTGACGCGGCAGATGCTGCGCGTCGGTCAGGTGGCGGAGATCCTGTCGGTCTCGGCCCGGACGGTGCAGCGCTGGTTCGCCGACCGGGCCGTCATCGTCCAAGGGCCTACCAAGACCACCATGCTGATCCCCCAGCAGGCCCTGGACGACTGGTTGCGCGAGCATGCGCCGAAGGTCAGTTGACGCTCGCGGCTTCCGCCGAGGCGCAGGCTTCGGCGAAGTTCGCGGCCTGCTTGGCGGCGGCCTGCCGGTTCTCGACGGCTTCCTGCATGCCGAGCACGTAGGGCGCGTAATACTTCTGGGTGGTGGCGATGGTGCGGTGGCCGAGCATGCGCCGCACGTCCTCGAGCGAGAGGCCCAGGTTGAGCATGTTGACCGCGAAGGAGTCGCGGAAGCGGTGCGGGCGCAGCGAGCCCTCGATCCCGAGCAGCACGCCCAGCTCGCGCAGCGGCGTGTCGAGCGCGATCTTCAGGTAGTTGTTGTGATCCTTGCGGGAGCCGTCGAAGAACGGATACATGCCCGCGCCGGGCTGGCTCGGATCGCCGCGCCACTTGAGGCAAGGCAGGGCGCGCAGCCGGTCAACCAGCGCCTGGGGCAGGAAGCAGACCACCTCATCGCTGGTCTTGACCTGCGCGGTGATGTATCTGCCGCCATGCCGCGTGTTCACGATCCAGTCGGGGCGGAAGATGAGGGCGTCACTGCGGCGCAGCCCGGTCTCGTACATCAGCCACAGCATGGTGAGGAAGGTGTCGGGGTGGCGGAGGAGCGGGTTCCCCCGGCGGATCTTCTGGCGGGGCAGCTGGCCGCGCACGAAGGCCGGAACGGCTTCCTGAATGCGCAGCCAGTTGGCGTTGCCCTTGCGGTCGAGCGGCAGGGTGGCAATGCCTTTGTCCTGCTTCTTGCCCGCCATGATGTCTTCCTTGGTCAATTTCTTTTCGGTGATCGCCTCGACCGGCTTCCAGGGGTTCTTGACGAGGTCGTGAAAATTCACGCAGTAGTTGAAGAGGCACGAGGTGTACTTGCGCCAGTTATGGATCGTGTTCAGGCTCTTCTTCCGCCAGCCCTCCTGCAGCTCGTTGAGGTGCTGGCTGGTGACGTCCTTGACGAAGACCACGCCCTTGGCGGTGAGCGGTTCGATCAGCACGTGCTTGACCGAGGAGTAGGCCTGCCATGTGGGCGAGTCCTCGACATACCTCCCTTGCCCCAGCCAGAGGTTGTAGGCGTCGATCAGCTTCAGAGCCTCGGGCTCCTCGGGGGCCTCCTTCCTGGGCGGCCACTCGGTGACCTTCTCGAGTTCGATTACCCTGGCTTCGGCGGCCTGCCGGGTGAGCTTGTCGACCTTACCATAGCGGTCGTAGACGGCGATGTTGATCGTGTGGCGCTTGATCTTCACGCCCATGTTATTCTTTCCCTCGACGTGATACCAGGGGCCTCGGATCTTCAGTTTCAGCATCAAAATCTCCCTTGCTTGCCGGACGTTTCTCGTCCAACGAGCCAATCCTACCAGGATCTGATGCTGAAAACAAGCTACTTATTGCTAGCAAGCAAGAACGTCTTGTTCTGGAACCTGCAATTAAGCGCCTATGCCTTATTGATTCTACGGCTTAAGGCGTATCTTACATCACACGCAAAAACTACAAGAGTGACTGGTTCTTCAAACTTGCTGGACAAATTTTAGCCAAAAGGGAGAGACGTGTCTTATTTGGGTAGGGCTGGGTCTAGTCGAAGTCCTTCGACTCCTGGCGCGCGATCCCGGCGTTGGCCCACATCACGCACTCCTCGAGCTTGGTCAAAGCGAGCGACCGCTCGCGCCGGTCGGGGCACAGCTCGACGATGAGGAGGGCGAGCGCCTTCGCCTGATCGCGGAGCTTCTGATAGCGCGCAGGCTGATCGCCCTTCGGTGCGTGGAACGTGAAGTCGCCCTCGATCCGCTCCACGAGCATCTTGTCGGTGGCGCTGAGTGGCATGCTAGCTCCACTTCTGGGGCAGCCGGAAATAGAACAGCACGATGAGGCCCTGGCCTGCCGTTCCGCCCGCCATCCCGGCTACGTTGAGCCAGCCCTGAAACGGGACGACGGGAGCGACCGCGTTCCAGAGCGGCAAGCTGGTCGTGATGTTCTGATCGAGTTCGCCCCCTGCGGCTCCGAAGCTGCCGTTGGCAAAAATGTCCGTCAGGCCCGACTGCGATCCCATGGTGAACGCCACCGGGCCGGGCGAGGCGTTGAACGGCGTGAAGCAAACCGACATCCACGAATAGAGGAAGCTGGCGGCTGGGAACGGAATCGCCAGCGAGAAGTTTCCCATCGTGTAGTCGAGCATCATCGCGAGCGCCAGCGGGGTGACACCGGCAACTTGCGGCCCGCCGGTCGGCCCGCTTACCACCGGACCCGCGAATTGCGTGGCCATTCCCCCGGGCAGGTTGGACATCATCTGCCGGTAGCTGGTGGGCGTGCGCCCGAGCAGGGGCGGCAGGCTGGCAGACAGCGTTACCGACGGGGATTCCGGCGGTCGCTGGATGGGCAGCTGCGGCTGGTTGGGGTCAATGATGGTCGGTTCAATGGTGATGTCAGGTGCCATGTCGAGGATTATACTTGATTGCAGGTTTCGAGGAATGGTCAAAGTCGAAATGCTTCCGGTCCCCCCGGAGTACGTGGATAAGTTCATGAAAGGGGTCTATCTGACCACGCTCCGCAAGATCCCCGGCTACGACCTGAAGCGCACGCACCAGCGCCTGCTGGTCGGACTCGACCAGCTCTGGGTCGCCTGCTCGCCGCAGGCCTGCTCGAGCATCTGGGGCGTTGTCATCACCACGATCAGCGACCGGCCACCGAGCAAACGGAAATGCTTCGAGCGCCAGGACCCCGCGCTGATGCGCTCTCTCACCGTCCACATCGCCGGTGAGTATTACCTGGGCACGTGGCTGGAGAGCGCGATAGAGCGCATCATCCACTACGCGCGCCAGCAGGGCTGCCGCCAGCTGTTCCTCCTGTTCCGCAAGAACTGGCAGAGGCGCATCCTCAGGCCTTTCTTTTCGGCTGGGTGGGAGGCCGTCGCCATCAGCCGCGACCGGCCCACCAAGTCCACCTGCAAGGTGTACCGCCACCGCAACACGCCCGGCCATTTTCGAATCGTCATCCCGATCCCGGCCAAACGTTTTACCCGGCACATGTATCACATGACGGGCCGGTTCTACCTGAAGGAGGAGGAGGCAGCAGCATGACCCCAACGCCTCGCAAAGTGCGCTCCGGGCGCAGGCAGTTCGGCCCGAGCCCCGGCACCGACCAGGAATGGGCGAAGGTGATGGCGAGCCCGCACGTGCAGCGCGCCTTCAGCGATCCAGCGATCCAGCAGGCCCTCATGCAGCACATGCAGCAGCAGGCCGCCGCCGCGCCTCCAGCCGCGCCAGCGCCGGGCATGGCGCAAGGCGGCGCGCTCCACTTCGACACCGGCGGCGCGAACAACGCCACCGAGATCCACGACCTCGAGCGGCAGATCGCCGATCTACCCGAGGGGGAGAAGAAGAACAGCCTGCGCATGCGCCTCGCCACGCTCCAGTCGCAGCAGTCGGCGAGCCCGTTCTCAATACCCGGCGGGGGCACCGTCTCCGGCAGCACCATGAGCGGCATCAACCAGATGGTCAAGCCGCCCACCATGGGGAATACCGCCCTCGCAGCGGGCATGGGCGCGCTGATGGGTGCGGGAACCACCAGCCACCAGGGCCTGAGTGCGCTCGTGGGCGCGGGCCTCTCGGGCGCGCTCAGCTACCTGATCCGCAAATACGGCAAGAACGCGCAGGCCCAGAAAGACCAGCAGCAGAGCGGCGGCGGTGGCGGCTACACTGGCGGCTACACCCCGATGCAAGCACCGCAGGGCGGCGCAACGGGCAGCAGCACACCGGCGCAGCCTTCGGTGACGCTCCCGACCTCCGGCCCCACCGGCGGGCCGCAGAGCGTGCCGGGCCTGGACAACGTCGGCGCGCTTCCCTCCGCGCCTCCCGGCGAGGGCCGCCTGATGATGGGCACGGCCAACTCGGATTCCGGCAACGTGATCTCCCGCGACGGCGGCAAGACCTGGGTGGACAGTCAAACCCAGAAGCCGTACCACGACGTGGTCGTCAACCAGACGCAGATCGATCCGGGGAGCAGCCTGACCAGCGCCGCCCCGGCCACCACGCCACCGGCGCAGACCGGCCTGGGCTCGGCGCTCGCAGGCAGCGCCGACACGAACACGACCACGCCGAATTTGATGGGGCCGACCTTCGCCGCAGGCCAGGAGAAGCGCCTCCAGCAGGGCCTGATCCCCCGGGGACCGGCGGGCGCGTTTGCGCCGGGCTGGGACGAGAAGCTCGGAAAGAACACCTTGCAGGGCACCACACCAACCGCCGCGCCAACCGACTCCTGGTTCGCGGGAGCCCCCGGCGACTTCGGCGGCGAGTTTGGTGAGGCCACCACGCCGTTTCAGAAGGGCGGCCCGGTCGCGAGCCCTGAGCCGCTGGCGCACAAGATGCCGATCCCGGTCCTGCACACCACCATCGTGATCGCGGGCAAGCCCAAGCAGGACGACAAGAAGCCCACCAAGAAGGCGGGCGGCGGGGTCTATCCCAAGACGCAGCTGCTTCCGCCCAAACGCGGCCCCCAGGACCACGAGGACCGGCCTCGCGCCCATGGCCGAGTGCAGGTTCCGCGCGGCAGCGGAGTCGCAATTAAAGGCAAACGATTCGGCGGCATCTACTGATAAACTGTAGTGCGATGGATCGTTTCGTTTCCGTTGTCGTTGTCAGTAACCCGGTTTGATAGGGTGAGCGCCGGGCTCGTTCTCCCTTGCTCGGGTCCGGCGCGTTTTCTTTGAGGGCGCGTTAGATGGGCTTCTTCTCTCCGTCTCCGGCGACCAGCACCAGCACCTCCAGCAGTACGACCAACTACACCCCTTCACCGGCGATCCAGGGCCAGTGGAACGATATCACCGGCACCGCCTCGGGCCTCGTCACCGGCCCCGGCGGCATCGTCAACAACTACCAATACCCGGGCCAGATGGTCGCCAACCCGAGCGACCTGATGAATCAGTACTGGAATCAGGCGGGCTCGATGGGAGCCAACGCTCCCAACATGCAGCCGTACCAGCAGCAGATGACCGGGTACGGCTCGCAGCTCGCGGGCACGCAGGTCGATCCCAATTCGATCAACCTGCCCGGCTATAACCCGCAATCGTTCCAGCCCGGCCAGCTGAACCTGCCGCAGTTCGGCGCTACGCCCAACGTCACCGGCACCACCGGGCCGAGCGGCCTCGCCTCTTCCTATCTGGTCAACCCGGGGCAGGTGCAGGCACCGGCGGCCTATACGCCGCAACAGGTGCAGGCCATGAATGTCTCGGCACCCGGCTCGGTCAATCCGATCACCGGCGTGCCCAATGTCAGTGCGCCCCAGCTCCAGCAGTATCAGATGAACCCGAACGCGTACCAGCCGGTGAGCGCGCAGGGCCTGCAGAACTTCACCATGCAGGCGGCGGGCAACGTGGCACCGACGGGCCTTGCGAGCACGCAGAGCTTTACCGACCCGGGCGTGGCGCAGCAGTACATGAGCCCGTACACGCAGCAGGTCGTCAACAGCCAGCTCGCCCAGGCTCAGGTGCAGGAGCAGCAGCAGCTCCAGCAGCAGGGCGCGCAGGCGGCGCAGGCCGGGGCCTTCGGCGGATCGCGCTCGGCGGTGGAAGCCGCCAACACGTCCATCGGGTATCAGCAGCTGGCCTCGCAGATCCAGGCGCAGGGTCTGCAGAGCGCGTATCAGCAGGCCCAGCAGCAGTTCAACACGCAACAGCAGGCGGGCCTGCAGGCGCAGCAGTTCAACATCGGCACCGGCCTCCAGGCGCAACTCGCGAACCAGCAGGCGCAGCAGCAGGCCAACGTGCAGAACCTGTCGGCCTATCTGCAAACGCAGGGCCTCGGCGCGCAGACCGGCCTCCAGGCCCAGCTCGCCAATCAGCAAGCCGGTCTCTCGGTCGGACAGCAGAACCTGCAGGCCAACCTCGCCACGCAGCAGCTGGGCGCAACCACCGGCCTGCAGGCGGCGCTCGCCAACCAGTCGATGTCGTACCAGCAGCAGCTGGCCAACCAGCAGGCGCAGGAGTTCGGCTACGGCCAGCAGCTGCAGGCGGGCCTCGCCAATCAGCAGGCGGGCCTGCAGGCGCAGGGCATGAATCAGTCGGCGGGCCTGCAGAGCGCGCTCGCCAGCATGGGCTATCAGTACGGCGCTTCGCAGGCCAACGCGGCCAACCAGCTGCAGGCCGGGCTTGCCGCGCAGCAGCTCGGCTACCAGGGCTCGCAGTTTAATGCCCAGCAGATGCAGCAGGCGGCGCTGGCCAATCAGGCCGCGCAGATGCAGGCGCAGGGCATGACCTACCAGGGCGGCCTCTCGGGCGCATTGCAGACCCAGAACCTGGGCATGCAGGGCCAGATCCAGGGCGGCCAGATGGGCCTGCAGAGCGCGGCCCAGCAGAACCAGCTCCGGCAGTCGCAGCAAAACCTGAACATGGGCGCGATCCAGGGCGCGGCGGGCCTCCAGCAGCAGGCGGGAATGCTCGGCATGCAGGGCTACCAGACCGGCCTGCAGGGCCTCAATGCGCTGCAGCAGGGCGCGACCTCGAACCAGGGCTACAACCAGCAGGTGGCCGACGCGGGCTATCAGCAGTGGATGAATTCCCTGACACTGCCGCTGCAGGGCCTGGGCGCGCTCGCGCAGCTGACCGCCATGCAGCCGCTCCCCTACACCATGAACCAGAGCGGCACCTCGACCGGCACGCAGATGCCCGCCCAGGCCTCGCCCTTCAGTCAGATCCTGGGCGGCGCGTTCGGCGGCCTGGGCGCGGTGGGCAGCCTGTTCGGACGCGAGGGCGGCCTCGCCGAGAACCTGCCCGAGCTGAAGGCGAAGAAGCCCCGGAGCAAGCGCACCGGCCTCGCCGCCGTCGTCGCCATGCCCCAGGCTCCGGCCTTCCAGCGGCACGGCCTCGAGCGGGCGGCCTGATATGCCGGACATCAGCCAGATGACGAGCGACCTGCGCGGTCTGCCCGATCAGGTCCTGCAGCACGAGCTGATGCAGCCGAGCGGCGTCGTGCCCAGCTACCTCGTGCTCGCCGAGGCGCAGCGCCGCCAGCTCATGCGGCAGGCCGCGCAGAAGCAGCAGAGCCAGGGCCAGAGCGGCACGGTGATGGACGACGTGGTGCGCAACATGATGGCGGGCCAGCCGTCGCAGGACGGGCCGCCGCCACCGGCGGGCATGACGCCGCCCAAAGCAGGGCAAGGTCCTCCGCAGCAAGGTCCTCCCGGCATGCCGGGCGCGGCACCGCCGCAGCAGATGGGCTTCGCGCGCGGCGGCGTGATCCAGATGGCGGATGGCGACCTCTACGAGGATGACGGTGAGGGTGAGGATCAACCTGATCAGCCGCAGGTGCAGGCGCAGGGCTCCGCCGACCGCGCCATGCAGCCGGTGAACGTCGACGATCTGGCCGAGGCCATGATCCAGTTCGAAGGCTCGCGCAAGCCCGACTCTCCCGGCTACCACGCCAATAACCCGGGCCACCTGAAGTACGTCGGGCAGAAGGGTTCCATCGGCAAGGACGCGCTCGGCTTTGCGCGCTTCAACGACTGGAACACCGGCCTCACGGCGATGAAGGATCAGATCCGCACCAACCTCAAACGCGGCCTGACCTTGAGCGAAATGATCGGCGGCAAAGAAGGCGTGTATCCGGGCTGGGCTCCGGCGAGCGACAACAACAACCCGGCGAACTACATCAACTACCTCAAAAAGCAGACCGGCTACGATCCCGACGCGCTCATGCAAGAGGGCGGCGCGCAGGCCGCGCCGAAGCCGCCGGTGCTCGCGGCCTCGCAGGCAGACCAGGGACCGGCCACCGGGCCGGTGCAGGGCTCCGCCGACACGCCGACCGAGAAGCCGGTGCCTAAGCTGCCGCCTGCGGTGGAAGAAGAAACCGACGGAGAAGACGGAGATGGAGAGGCAGCGGCTCCGCCCGCGCCGCCCGCCAAGCCAGCGGCCCCGTCCTATGTCATGCCGTCGGCCCGGGAATTCGATCCCTACAATCCCGCCAACATCGACAAGCAGCGCCAGCTGTACTACACCATCTTCGGCGGCTCGCCCGAGCGCCAGCAGCAGCTCGAGGCGCAGCGCGCGGCCACCGTCGCGCAGCTCCAGGGCCTGCAGCAGGACACCATCAACCGCTACCGCAACCCGAGCCCTTGGGAGTTCCTGGCCAACATCGGCGCAGGCATGGGAGCCTCGCATCAACTGTCCCTGCCGCTCATGTTCGCGCAAGGCGTCGGGCAGGCGTGGCAGGCGCGCGATCAGCAGCAGGACCGGGCGCTGACGCAGGCAGAGGCGCTGCAGCAGCACATCGATGCGATCCAGAACATCGGCGGGACGGAGCGCGAGCGCATGGGCCGCGATCTGGTTACGCTGCTCGGGCAGCAGAGCAAGACTCCTGGTGGCGCGGCCAAGTTCGAAGACTTCGTGAAGATGCCCGGTGCCACCTACGGATCAATCGACCCGAGTCAGGCTCCGGGGCCGGGCATGATCGGCGTGCCCGATCCGGGCCACCCCGGCTTCGGCGTATGGATCAGCCAGAATCAGGCTACCCAGGCCCCCAAGGGGCAGCAGCTGACCGGGATGTTCGAGAAAGACTTCCTGCCCGGCTGGGCGGAGGAGAACGGCACCTCCGTCGATAAAATGACCGGCACGCAGCGTCAGCAGGCCTTCAAGGATTACCGCGCCTCGCTGGTCGATCCCAGCATCAAGGAGGCCGCGCAGGAAATCGCCAAGGGCATCATGGAGGGCACCTCGCCGCCCGACATGAAGGGCCTGTACCGCTACGGCGGTCAGGTGCGCGCCATCCTGAACAAGAACGGCTACGACCTCACGACTGCGATGCGCGACTGGCAGAACCTGCAGAAGTATTACACCACGCTCAACGGTGCAAAACAGATCCAGATGCGTCAGTCCACTCAGTTTGTCGCCGAGAGCATCCCTTACATGCGCCAGCTGTACAAGGACTGGCAGGCCACCGGACTGCCGACGGGATTCAAAGAGTACAACAAAGCGGCTCTGGTGGCTGCTACCAACCTGCCCGGCGAACAAGGGGTCAAGGCGCGGCTGTTGCTCTCGCAGCTTTCCCACATGACTTCCGAGGTTGGCACGATGTACAAGGGCGGCAACAACTCCACCGACGATAGCCTGCGGCTGGCGGGAGAGAGCCTGCAGGCCGACTGGAACCCGGAGCAGTTCATGGGTGCCCTCGGCCAGCTTGAAAAAAACGTCCAGCTCCGCAGAAACTCGTGGAACTCCATCGCGCCTGCGGGCGTCAGCCCCGACTCGCAGTATCTGGTGAAGCCGGGCGGAGGAGCAGGGGGCGCGGGACCAACCGCCGGTAATGCGCCGCCGCGACCTGCCGGGATTCCGGCGGGTGCCGCCGCGCAGTGGAACCCAACGCGGCAGCAATGGCGCTATAAGAAGCCGGGAAGCGACACATGGCAGATCCTGCAGTAACCGATCCGAACGAGGGCTGGATCGACGTCCCTGCGACCGCGCCAGCGGCGGCAGCTCCGGCGGCAGCTCCAGCGAGTGCGGACACCGGCTGGGTCGATGTGCCGGAGGACAAACCCCAGGGACCTCCGCCGCCATCGGCCACCGACTTCCTGCTCAATCAGGCACCGCACTCGATCTACCGCGCGGCTTCGAGTCTCACGCACGCGGTGATCCATCCCATCGACACCGCCTGGAACGCGGGCAAGCTGGTCGCGGGCACGCTCCGGGCGGCGGCGCGCGGCGCAGGCATGGACATGCCGGACAACGAGGCGGATCAGGTTGCGCGCCACTTCGTGGACTACGCGAAGAACCGCTGGGGCGGCGTGGATGAAATCAAGAACGCGCTGTATCACGATCCGGCGGGGATGCTGATGGACTTCTCGGCGGCCTTGAGCGGCGCGGGCGGCGTACTGCGCGGCGCGGGCGCGCTCTCCGGTGTCGAAGCAGCCAGCACGCTGGGCCGGGAACTGACTACGGCAGGCGAGGTAACCAACCCGCTGTACGTTCCGAGCAGGATCGCCTCGGGTACGATCAACCGCCTGATCACCAAACCCCCTCCGGCTCCGCCTGAGCCGCCAGCTTTCGATCCCAAGACGGTCACCTTCGCGAATGAGGAGGTCCCCTTCGATCCATCGACGGGGACGTTCCACGAGCAGCCGGGCGGCTACAAGTCGCCGCAGCCGCCGCAGGCCAAAACGGCGGCGCAGCAGCTGCGGGAGGAGTGGGGGGTCAAGGAGCCAGGGGTTGAGGCGTCTACCCCACCGCCGCCGCCCAAGCCCAAGCCGCAGCCCAAGCCCGCAGCAGCGCCACCGCCGCCACCCGCACCGCCTGCTGCAGCACCGCCGCCAGCTGGCAGCAAGCTCGCGCAGAACATTCGCACGGTCCTACAGAACCCGCTTAGCGGTGGTGCACTCACTTATGAAGCGATCAATCTGTTGACTCACCACCTTGCGGGAAGCATAGGCGGGGGACTGGTGGCTACTGCCGCCATCAAATATCTCCCACAGCTCTTGAAAAGCGAGGCGGGTCAGCAGATGCTCGCCAGGATCGGCCCGGAGAGTAACGCGGCTGCGGTGGCTGGTGTCGCCAGGGACCTCGTACCCGCGCTGAACACGCTGTATCAGTCGCAGCTCAAGCAGCAGTCGATGGGGGAGCGCTCGGCTTTCGACCGGGCCAAGGGCGGCATGGTGAATCCCGAGCTGGCGCGCATCCAGCGCGAGCGCCTACACCTGCCCGGCATCCTTGGAATGCTTGAGCACAAATAGCACGATGGCCACAAAGAAGAGCAGCCAGCCCAGGAAGCCGAAATAATGCCCGACAATCGCCGAGCCCACCACCCCGACGATGATGCCCAGCCAGCTGTTACTGAAATCCTTCATACCGTCAACAGACGGTCTTACCCTGGCCCCGGATGCCCGCCTGGGGTGAAACCGGAAGTGTTTCACGTGAAACAGCAGGTTTCACGAAAAACACAAACCTGCAATGGAAATGCGCTACCATGAACCGCGAAAGGCCGTGCACCCCTGATGGGATACGCGCAACCTGAAACATTAGAAAGGATTTACGTAAAATGAACGGACAACTTTGCTACATCACGCCGGTTGGTTCCGGCCACCCGGATCAGGGTCTGCCGCCGGGTGTCCCCGGTGCGCCCGACCAGGGCTTGCCCACGCCCCCTGGCATCTGGCCGCCAGACTCGCTGCCGCCGCTGCCGCCTGGATTTGAGCCCCCGGTAGGCACTTGGCCACCGCAACGGCCCACCGTCCCCTCACATCCCATCGTGATTCATCCGCCGCATCCCGGCCATCGCCCGCCCCTGTCGCCGGGCGGAGGACATCCCAGCCAGGGGCTTCCGGGTGCGCCTGGACACCCCAGCCAGGGCCTGCCGGTAGCGCCTGGGCTGCCCAGCCAGGGCCTGCCTGGGACGCCGCCTGCGCCCGATCAGGGGCTGCCGGGTGCGCCGCCGGAAGTGGACAACACATTGCCCATGCCGCCAGCCACCGTCTGGCCGCCCTTGCCCCCGGGCACCGGAATCGCGGGCAAGTGCCTCATCCTGGTTTGGATCGTGGGCGTGGGCTATCGCTGGCTGGTGGTTCAGGGCACGGATACGTGGCCTCCGCAGCTTCCGCCGGGACGCCCCGACCAGGGCCTGCCGCCGGTCCCTCAACCCAAGTAAAAAAAAAATAGGGGGTGGCTCACCCGGTGAGCTACCCCCTGACAAGGAGAACGAACAATGCCTCCTCTGGGCAATTACGCACAGCAACAACAACAGCCCGGCCAGCAGACGCAAGGTGCCCCCAGCGCACCGCCTCCGCAGCCGCTTCCACAGAATGGCCCCGTCCCGCGCGGTCCCCAGCCGCGCTAGGCGGCCTGCCCCTTCTGCTTGTCGAGTTCATGGGCGAGGCGCACCGCCGAACGCGCAATGGCGTGCAGCCGCCGGATGCGGTCCTGCATGGGGCTGAGCTTGCGCACGGGCTTCAGGTCTTCCTCCTGATCGAGGCGCTGCCGGATGAAGGCGCGCAACAGATCGCCGTAAGAGTAGCCGGGACGTTCCACTCGCGCCCTCTCGAGAAGCACGGTCAATGCCCGATAATCGTCCCCCGACACCAGCACACTGATCTGCTTGGAGGAACGGAACAGCTGTGGACGTCCCTGCATGATGGCTTTCATTTTATATTTGTTTTCCCGCTGGGAAAAGACTTTTCTTCCAGGTACTGTATTTTGCGATAACCTGCATGCATGGCGAAGCAACAGGACATCACCGTCTTCCAGGGCGACAACTGGGCCGCCATGGTCACGGTCTCTAACCCCGACCGCACCCCAGCCGATTTGACCGGCTACACGGCCAAGGCGCAGATGCGCGAGGGGATCGCGGACCAGTCGTGGTTCGTCGCGGCGGAGTTCACCTGCGCCGTCGTCCTGCCCAACCTGATCTCGCTCTCGCTCACCAGCGACCAGACCACGCTCCTGAGGCAGAGCGCCTACCTGTGGGACTTGCAGGTCGTCTCACCCGCTGGCATCGTCAGCACGCTGCTCGGCGGTGCGGTGCAGATCCTCTTCGAGGTGACGCGCATCGTGCAAACCCCCATATCGCCGGTCGATGCGCGGCAGCTGGCCGAGGCCGACGCGCTGAGGAGGAATCGATGAGCCAAGCGAGCTTCACCGCCAGCCTGCCGGGCGTCTCCGGCTTTACCGCCGCGCTCGCGCCGGGCATCCCGATCCCCGGCCCCGTAGGGCCACAGGGACCGCAGGGCGTCCCCGGGCCGACCGGGCCGATAGGACCGCTGGGCGTCGGCCCGATGGGGCCTGCCGGGCCGCAGGGCATCCCCGGCAATCAGGGCGTCCCCGGCCCGCAAGGGCCGCCCGGACCACCCGGGCCGAGCTACCTCGCGGTGCTCCAGCAGCTCGAGCAGCGCATCGCGGCCCTCGAGAGCAAGATGGGCTAGCCCCATGGCCGCGCCCGACCTCGATTACTTCGAAAAGAATTTCGCGTTCCTCCCGGCGAACGTGCAGAACGCCGTGCGCGAGCAGCTGGTGCGGCTGCGGGGCGGCGATCCGGTGGTCGAGTCGCGCGAGAACTTCCTCTCCTTCGTGCGCCGCGTCTGGCCGCAGTACGTCCATGGCCGCCACCACGACGTCATGGCGGAGGCCTTCGAGCGCATCGAGCGCGGCGAGCTGAAGCGCTGCATCATCAACATGCCGCCGCGCTCGACCAAGAGCCGCTTCACGAGCATCCTGTTTCCGGCATGGTATCTGGGCCGCCACCCGGAACGGAAGATCTTCGAGGCCTCTCACTCGGCCTCGCTCAGTGGCGACTTCGGGCGCGACCTGCGCAACCTCGTGCGCACCGAGGAGTACCAGGAGATCTTCCCCGGCGTGATCCTGCGCCAGGACTCGCGCGCGGCCCACCGCTGGAGCACCAAGCAGGGCGGCGAGTACTTCGCGATTGGGAAGACCGGCGGCGCTGCCGGTAAGGGCGGCGATCTGGTCGTGATCGACGATCCCCATTCGGAGCAGGACGTCCTCAAGAACGCGCGCCATGAGTTCGCCAAGACCTGGAGCTGGTATCTGGCCGGGCCGCGCCAGCGCCTCCAGCCGGGCGCGGCAATTCTGGTCGTGATGACGCGCTGGGGGCCGGAGGATCTCACCGGCCAGCTGATCCGGCAGTACACCGAGACCGACGAGGAG
>Ga0210402_10000799_pt1 | contig 34189 bp, 31 predicted proteins | sample IncBWC7MmetaG_FD_161055 | JGI IMG/M metagenome (GOLD analysis project Ga0210402, IMG submission 161055) | Forest soil microbial communities from Barre Woods Harvard Forest LTER site, Petersham, Massachusetts, United States - Inc-BW-C-7-M | ecosystem: Environmental > Terrestrial > Soil >...
TGACCTCATCAATGCCGGCAAGGAAACTGTTACCGAGCTTCCTGGCACATGCTATTTCTCCTCCGCCGATTCCTTTGCGATGATTCGCGGCGCGCATGTGGACCTCACCGTTCTTGGCGCGCTGCAGGTGGATGAAAAGGGAACTCTCGCCAACTGGGCCATTCCCGGCAAAATGCTGAAAGGCATGGGTGGCGCGATGGATTTGGTCGCTGGCGCGAAGCGCGTCTTCATCGCGATGGAACACGCTACCCGCGACAATAAACCAAAAATCCTGAAAAAATGCACGTTGCCGCTTACTGGCGTCGAAGTGGTCGATCACATCGTCACCGAACTTGCATTCATCGACGTCACCCCGCAAGGCCTCGTGCTCCGCGAACTAGCGCCGGACGCTACGCTCGCGCAGGTGCGAGCCCTCACCGAGCCGCAGCTCCTGATTCCGGCAGGCGGTCCTGCCACGATGACTGCTTAATCAAGCCATGAGGTCACAGAAGCCCGCCGCAAAGCGTTCAGGCGCTAGCCGTCTACGGCCGAAACTCCGGCCTGTCACCGAGGAGACACGCCGCTGGTCCACCCTGCTCGAATCTGAATTGCTGTCCTGGCCCGAAGTGATCGCCAAGCGCATGTTCGGATTCCGCGTCCTTTATCGCCGAAAAAGAATCTTCGCTGCTCTCCCGCACTCCCGCGGGTTCGGTCTCGACGCCTCCATCCTTCTGAAATTTGATCCCACGCCGCTACTCTTGAAGCGAGTCGAGAGCGACCCACGACTGAAAGGCAACACCCCAGGCAATGGATGGTTCTCGTTCGCTTTGAACTCCGATACGGACTTGCACGACGCGCTCGAATGGCTCAACCATTCCTACGAATCCGCAAAGAGAGGATCCAGAAGGTGAAACCCAAGACAGTCTATCTGCTGCTCTGCATAGTCGGCTTCGCTGCGCCTTACGCCGCGTTCATTGCCTGGCTCGCTGAACACGGGCCTAACGGACGCCTTTTCGTGCAACAGCTGTTCTCCAACCATATCAGCGTCTTTTTCGCACTGGATGTGCTCGTTTCCGCCGTAGTCCTTTTGCGGTTTTCCGCACTAGAATCTCGCCGCCTTAAGCTGCACAGCCGTTGGGTCATTTTGGTAGCCACGCTGCTGGTAGGCGTCTCGTTCGGCCTTCCTCTATTCCTCTACTTGCGTGAGCGGCAACTGGAGCAGGGGGCACCCACCGCTTGACGTGCCGGAAACTCCAGTTGCAACTCTTCGCTAAATTATGATTCGCCTGCGGTAAGCTGGACAGGACACAGGATAAAAACACTCATGGATCCCAATTCCATCGTAATCGTCAGCCTGCACTCGCCCCGCGAGAAGATCTGGGGAATTTTGCTCGAAATTAATCCCAGCGGCGTCACCCTGCGCGGCGTAGATTTGAATTCGTTTGACCACTTCGTGAGCCAGATCAATCAGCTCGACGCCGAGCGTATCGGCCTGCCCACCATCTTTTTCCCGATGACCCGCGTGGAGCGCATCTCGCTCGACGAGCCTTCCGGCTCCATCCCCTCTATGGCCGAAATCTTCCAGCGCAAGATCGGCCGCTCGATCATGGATTACCTCGCGCAGTTCGCCTGAACTGCGTTATTCTTTTGACCAATGAAAGCGCGGATCTGGACCGTACCCAACCAAATTACGTTTTTGCGTCTCGGCTTTCTGCCTTTCTTCCTGATTCTCATTCTGTACGAAAAATATCAGTGGGCGCTGTTGGTGCTCTTCGTAAGCGCTGCAAGCGACGCGCTGGACGGGTTACTGGCGCGCAGCCTGGACCAGAAGTCCGCTCTCGGCGCGTATCTCGACCCCATCGCGGACAAATTGCTGCTCAGCTCTTCCTTCATCGTGCTGGCAATGGAAAAGCAAATCGGCTGGTGGCTCACCATTCTGGTAATCAGCCGGGATGTTCTGCTGCTGGTTGTGGCTGCCGTCATTCTGATTATTCAGGGCTACCGGCCGTTCCCGCCAAGCCTGCTTGGCAAGGCCACCACGTTTTTTGAGATTGCCGTGGTTTTCTTCACTGTCTATGGCGCCGCATATCCCAACGAACGCGTGAGTATTCTTCTCCACTACCTCGCCTACGCCGTAAGCGCGTTCGTCATCATTTCAGGCTTTCACTACGCGGTCACCGTCGCCCGCCGCCTGCACAGCTCTTCCTGATATTTGTCTGAGCACGAAAAAGGAAAAACCGGCTCGTTGCCGGCTTTGATTTTCTTCTGCCCCAAAGTTTCTTAGATTGGTAGCGCATCCCGATAATGAAGCACCATAAACACGATGCTTGTCAGAATTACCGCCCCTGCCAGCCATCCCAGAGCATAAGCGCGCGTTTTTTCCGGGCCGTTCAACGGCTGGCGATCGATGAACACTTTGCCCAGCAGGAATCCGGCGGCCAATCCGCCAGCATGCGCCCAATTGTCCGTGCGCATGCCCGTGAACAACAGGCCCATGACAAAAATCGTAACCACCCAGGAAATCAAGCGCGAGCGCAATTCGCGCATGTACGCGCCCCCTCGCCGCGTCGTGATGGCAATCATCACACCGACCAATCCCAGAATCGCTCCGCTGGCTCCCAGGGAAAAATGCCCGGCCAGGCTGCTTACCACGAAACTCGCCGCGCCCATCACCACATAGAGGAAAAGATACCGCGCGGAGCCGTAAACTTCCTCCACGATAGGGCCAATGTCGAGTAACACCATCATGTTGAATCCGATGTGAATCAGGCCACCGTGCAGGAACATTGCGGTGATCAACCGGTACCACTCATGCCCTTGGTAAATACTCGGGCCGAAACACGCCCCAAGGCGATACAGCGTCTCGCCGTTCATCCCCCACAGGATGCTGAGTCCACCGAATTGCCCCGACTGAATCGTGCCCATCAGTTCGGCGGCAAAAAACACAATGTTTAAGATCAGAATCGCCACGGTCACCGGCGCGTGGCCGCCGAAAAATTCGGCCAGACCTTTGCTCCACGCCGCCAGCCCAAACCTCAGATTCGTTCCGCACTCGTGGCAACGCGTCGCCGTGATGCCCACCAGCGCGCCGCACGCGGGACACAGTTGGGGCCGCTTTTCGCCGCCGCCAAACATCCCGCCGAACATCTGCTTCCAGCGATCCACCCGGTATTGCCAACGATACGGAAGGGCCAACACTCCTCCTTGCATGCACTTTTGCGCGTTCCTATAATACCGGAATCTCGCCCCACGTTCCGGGGAGCGGAGAGAAGGGGCTGCCATGGATAAATTTGAAGAAATTGGCAAGCGGCTGGAGGAAGAGTTGGCTCGCCTGCGCAAGTTTGTTGACGAGGAAGTGGCTCCAGCCACCGAGAAGCGCACCGCCCAGGTTCTCCGCGAGGCCTCCGAAAAACTCTCCGAAGCCGCCCGAAAACTGGAGGCGCGGGTTGCGGCCCGGGGTTCGCAAGCCTCGACCGACGCCAAATCGTGAAGCCTGCCCGACTCCGCTCCTTAGCCCTGCTCTGCGTTTCCACTCAGCTTCTGGTGGGATGTGCAGGTAGGCGTAAGATCGCCGATCGCCAGCCTGCTCCCGCTCCGCCTGCACCCGCAGAAACCATCGATAACGCCAAGCGGGACACTACTGTGCCACCCAGTTCGCCGCCAGCGGCCGCGCATCCGAAACATGCGAAGACGCCCCAGGCACCTGCGCCCGTCGGCTACACCGAGGAAGGCAACGCCTCCTGGTACGGCAATCCTTTCCATGGGCGCCGAGCTTCGAACGGCGAAGTCTACGATATGTATAAACTAACGGCGGCGCACCGTACGCTTCCGTTCGAGACCATGGTGCGGGTCACAAATCTCAACAATGGGAAGACCACCACGGTGCGCATCACCGACCGCGGACCGTTCGTGGACAACCGAATAATTGATCTTTCCCAGGCCGCCGCGCGCGAAATCGAGTCCATCGGACCCGGCATCGTTCCGGTGCGCATCGAAGTCCTGGGTAATGTGGATGTCACCGCCGGATTTTTTACCGTGCAGGTCGGCGCGTTCCACGATCGCGCGAATGCCGAGCGTCTGCGCGACCGCCTGAGCACCAGCTATTCACCCATCTTCATTCAGCAGTATGATTCATCCGATGGCCCGTTCTACCGCGTCCGCGTGGGCAAGATTTCCGGACAGCAGGCGGCCCAGGATTTCGGCGAAAAACTCCGCGATACCGGAGGATTTTCGCCGATGGTGCTCCGCCTCGATGAAAAAGTCCCCTCAGGAGTGAAGTAGATGGACCCGAATTGCCTCTTCTGCAAAATTGGTGCGAAACAAATTCCCGCGAAACTCGTCTATGAAGATGACGAGGTGTTCGCGTTTGAGGACATCAATCCTCAGGCGCCGACTCACATTCTGATTTGCCCAAGAAAACATTTCGCTGCGCTGCACGACGCTGAGCCCGGCGACCAGACGCTGCTAGGGAAGCTGCAGTTGCTTGCTGCCAAATTGGCCACCGAATTCAAACTGCTGCCCGGGTACCGCACCGTGTTCAACAACGGCAGCGGCGCCGGCCAATCCGTTTTCCATTTGCACCTGCATCTCCTCGGCGGCCGCAATTTTCGCTGGCCTCCCGGGTAAATTATGGTGGCTGACTTTCCCACCCGCCCGAAGACTCGCCTTTGGTTTTCCTTTTGCTGTGCCGCGTTACCATCGCACGATGATTTTCAATCTCTCAAGGAGCAAACATGATCCTCCAGCGGATCGCTCGCAGACTGATTTTCTCCGGCCTCGCCGCAGTTGTAATCCTTTGCTCAAGTCCCGCCGCCCACGCTCAACAATCTAAGACCGCGGCGGCGAATCCCGGCGAACTCACCGTCGAGCGAATCTTCCGTGCTCCGTCGCTCTCTGGCCACTTGAATCCCGGCCTCGCCTGGGCACCCGACGGGAAACGCCTCAGCTACGTCGAAACCATTGGCACTGGTAAAGACGCGCGCCGCGAACTCTGGGTCGTGGACCCAGCTTCGGGCCAGCGCTCCGTTCTCGTTCCTGCCGATAAGTGGGACGCCGCACTCACCAATCCTGCGGCCTCTAACACGCAGGCCACCGGCCTCGGCCGCCACGCGCCGCCGCTTTACCAGTGGACGCCCTCCGGCGAAGCGATTCTCTTTCAGGGCGCGAATTCTCTCGCTTGGTACGATTTGAAATCCCAGTCCAGCCGCGTCCTAGTTTCCGGCACGCAAGAACTTGCCGATCCGAAGATTTCTCCCGACGGCAAGTACGTCAGCTTCATCCGCGGTCATAATCTTTGGGCCGTCAGCACCGCCGATGCGAAGGAACATGCGCTGACGCAAGGCGGCACCGAAGACGTTCGCAAAGGCGAACTCGACTGGGTCTATCCCGAAGAGCTCGACATCGCCACCGCCTACTGGTGGTCGCCGAATTCTGCTTCCGTCGCCTATCTCGAAATGGACCAGCGAAAAGTTTCGCAATTCTCGCTTTCGAATTTCCAGTCCTACACCGGCGAAGCGGAGCTTCAGCGTTATCCAGTTCCGAGCGGCGCGAATCCCATCGTGCACGTCTACGTGGTTTCCGCCGCAGGAGGCACGCCGCGCCTGATGGATACAGGCTCAGAAACCGACATCTACATTCCACGCGTGAACTGGGTGCCGGATTCGGAGCGCCTCGCTATCCAGCGGCTCAACCGCGAGCAAAATAAACTCGACCTGGTACTGGAAGACGCGTCGAGCGGAAAAGCTACCACTATCCTCACTGAAAGAGACTCCGATTGGATCAACGTGAATGACGACCTGCGCTTCCTGAAAGACTCAAACCGCTTTCTGTGGGCCAGCGAGCGCACCGGCTACCGCCATCTTTTCCTCTACGACCTCAGCGGTAAGCAACTCGCGCAACTCACCAAGGGTGATTGGGAAGTTTCACAACTGGATGCGGTGGACGAAGCGAAGGGCCTGGTCTACTTCACCGCCACGGAAAAATCTCCCATCGAACGCCACTTGTACCGCGCTTCTCTCGACGGCTCCGGTTTTTCTCGCATCACCAAAGAAGCCGGAACCCACGGAATTCGTTTCTCCCCAGCCGCCTCGTCCTACGTAGACAACTTCTCGAACGCCATGACTCCGCAGCGCCGTGACAGTTACGCCGCCGACGGCTCAAAATGGGCAACCCTCGAAGAAGACAAGGTTCCCGAACTTTCCGAATATCATCTTTCACCCGTCGAATTCTTCACCATCAAAACGCACGATGGCACAACGCTTAATTGCTCGATGATCAAGCCGCGCCATTTCGATCCCTCGAAAAAATATCCTGTGATTACCTTCACCTACGGCGGACCGCACGCCCAGGTGGTTTTGAATGCCTGGTCTCGCGCCGCCACTTTTCTGTGGCACCAGATGATGGCGCAAAAGGGCTACATCATTTTCTCGCTGGATAACCGCGGCTCGGCTGGACGCGGCCACGCGTTCGAAGCGCCTTTGCACTTGCATCTGGGCGCGCAGGAACTTGCCGATCAACGCGAGGGCGCTGCCTGGCTGCGCGAGCAATCGTACGTGGACCAGAACCGCCTCGGTATCTGGGGCTGGAGCTACGGCGGCCACATGACGCTGCACGCGATGTTCGAAGCGGGGGATATCTACAAGGTGGGCTTTGCCGGCGGGCCGGTCACTGACTGGCATTTCTACGACACGATTTACACCGAACGCTATATGGGCCTGCTGCCGGAGAACGAGCAAAACTATAAAGACTCGTCGCCGATCAAAAATGCTGGCAATCTCAAGGGAAAATTGTTAATTGCTCACGGCACAGGCGACGACAATGTGCATTACTCCAACACCCTTTCGCTGATTGACGATCTGATTCGCGACGGAAAGTACGTTGAGGTAATGGCTTTTCCCGGCCGCGGCCACGGCGTCGGCGACCCGCCGGCCCAGCGCATCCTCTGGGAGCGCGTAACCAAATTCTTCACCGACAATTTGTAGCGGCTACTTTCGAGTGGTCGTGCGCTTCTCAGCGAACTCTGCGCGCTTCCTCAGGACGCTCTGCACAAATTCTTTTTCTTTTCCGATTCGCTACTTCGCACCTAAATCCACGTCTTTCACCGGCAAATCCCAATGCGCGTCCAGAATCTCAAACCGCCGCTGCTCTTCCTTCTTGTACGTCTCCTGATCCGGATACATCTGCTTGATCAGCGCCGCGGAATCGAAATTGTCATGCGCCACGGCGGCACTCTTGTAAACAATCGTCACCCGATAGTCCCAGCGTCCATCCTCGGTCGTGTGATACACGGGCATCACGGCGGAGACCTTCAGCATCCGCCCTAACTCCACCTCTTTCTTCAGCACCGGATAATGATTTTTGCGAAAAAGCGTCAGGAACTCATCCGCATGGCCCCATTTCGCTTTGTAGTAGTACTCCACCACAAATGGTTTTTCCGCCGCCACACCCTGCGCCGGCGTCCGCTCGCGCAAACCTAAGATGAAAAGGGAACTCGCAACGAACAGACCGAATGCCAACATCGTGCGAAGACGAAAACGTCCACTCATAAGTCCTCCAGTCGTAATTTGCGAATTGTAGCGTGTTTCGAGGAAAAAGAAACTGTGCGATGTGAGAGAAAACTGCTTTAGTAAGCCGCGCGCACCAGGCGGTCTCGAATTGCCGCCCACTCTGGAACGTCGGGTGGCAACTCCACCGCGATCCAATCGAAATCCTGCCGGTCGAATTTGTGCAGCGTGCCGTATAGTTCCGCCGCATACTGTTCAGGTTGTTCCGGCATGCGCTGTTTGGCGGCAGAGACGGCGTTGTAGCCCAGCCAAAGATAGGCACCCTTGCCTTCTTGGGGCAGATGCCCGCGGCTCACCAGAACAATCCTCGTCTTCGGGCTGTAGTGCTTGCGATGCTGACCGGGAGAGCGATGTGCCTCGCCTTCGCCCGCTGCCGAAGCAACCGCGCTGCTTACATGAGCCATACCCAACCGCAAAACCTCAAGCCCTTCCCGCGTAACTGCAATCACCGTGGACTCAAGCCCCACTTCGCAGGGGCCGCCGTTTAGCAAAAATGGTGTATCCCCGCCAAACGCCTCGCGCACATGCTCGGCGGTTGTAGGAGAAAGCTGAGTGAAACGGTTCGCGCTGGGAGCAGCGATCGGCACGCCTGCGGCGCGAAGAAGTTCCAGCGCCACCGGATGCCGTGGCATACGCAAGCCAACGGTCGGCAATCCGGCGGTCACTTCATCAGGGATCACGCTTTTTTTGGGCACCACAATGGTCAGTGGGCCGGGCCAATACTGCCGCGCCAGTCGTTCCGCCTCCGGCAACCACTCGGCCGCCAGTTCCTTGGCCTGCTCGATGCCGGCCACGTGCACAATCAACGGGCTAGTCGCCGGGCGACCCTTCAGCGCGTAAATTCTTCGAACTGCACTCGCGTCCAGCGCGTTCGCCCCCAGCCCATAAACTGTCTCAGTTGGGAACACCACCAGCCCGCCCTCGCGAATTATGCGCGCCGCCTGCTCAATTTCGTTATTGCTTGCCATACGCTTCCTTAAATTGTCGCAGATTCCACCCCCAAAAAATGGGTGAAGACGCCTGTTTTCCCGTTCTACCCTCGACTTAACCGAGTGGACAAACCGAAATCTCCCGAAACTCCCGATTCTGAGCCAAAGGGCGCATGCTAATAGGTGGAACGGCAAGAGGGAATCGGCATCGGTAGTGCTAGTTTTGCCCGTAGCGGCGGAGGGGGATGGCATGGCAAATCCACGCATGATGGTGCTGCTCGTGGCGCTGCTCGTTTCGCCCGCGCTGCTTCCGGCACAGACCCCGCAAACCTCCACCGCCGCACAAAGAAAAGATCGGGCGATCACGGCAGAAATGGAAGTTGAGGGCGTTGAACTCGTGGCCCTGGAGAAAGAAACGGCTCATGCCCTGGCCCTGAACAATCCCAGCTTTTTTCAACGCGTCTACAATGACGACTATGTTGGAACTGCGCCAACCGGCGAAGTCCTGGACCGGAGCGCGTTGGTTGCTACCATTCAGAAATCCACTGCCAAATACTCCAGCTTCATCGCCACGGACATTCACGTCCGCATCTATGGTCCCACCGCCGTGGTTACCTGCACCTGGAGCACGCGAGGAGTGCAAGATGGGCGCAATTTCTCGCGGCAGTATCGCGTGATTCATGTCTATTTGAACAATCAAGTGGGCGGCTGGAAAGTGGTTGCCGGCCAGGAAACGATTATTCCGGGCTGATTCGCGATTAATCGGAGCAGTCCATGTTCGGGCACAACCCTCTTCCCGCATGGTAATTCGTCACAGACGGGCAGGATCGGGACGTGAATTTTTCCGGAGTAGCCCAGCGTTATCAGTGTTTCCGTCGTGCCCGTGGTTATTATTTCCGCCTGCGGATTGCTTTCCCTTGCTTTCTACACCCGGTTGGCGGCGCTGGTGTCTCGATTGCGCTTGTTTCAGCGCGAGATGCTCCGGGAGCAGGAAAAATGGGCGAAAGAAGGCCCTGGAGATCATCAACAGCTCCTGGAAGTGCTGCGGACGCAGACTCTTCAGGTGACCGAGCGTGCTCGGCTGATCCGCAGGGCTTTGTTTTTCTTTCAGGTGACCGTGCCGCTGCTGGTTGTTTGCAGCCTCACGCTGGTCACCAGCTGGGTTTTTCCGGCAGCCACCCTTTTTGCCGCGGTGTTTTTCGTGCTCGTCCTGCTTTCCATCTGGGCGGGGTGATTTCCGCCCTGTTGGAGTTGCGTGAATCGCTGGAGCAGGTGGAATTGGAAGGGCGTTTCGTTTTCCATGCCGTCGAGCCATCGCTCTCAGACGAACGGCAGGACTCCGGAGAGATCTTTACCGATACATCCTCGTAGCAAACTTTACGCCGACGCGGACGCTTCCGCGGGGTCAGACGGTGTAACCAACTGATTTTCACCCGCCGGTTTCAGGAAACGGAAAATTGTGGCGTTGGCCAGAATCGTGATCAACGAAGCCGCCAGCGTCGCGTGATACAGGTTCGTTGAAATCAACCCGGCTTTCACGGAAACCTGTGCCAGGATGAACGAGAACTCCCCGATCTGTGTCAACCCCACGCCCACGCGAAACGCTGTTCGGAAGCGATAGCGGAATACCCAGACCACCCCCGTCCATACCGCAAATTTTCCGAAGAGCACCAATCCCACCAACAGCAGGATCAGCGGCCAGCTTTCTTTCCAGGTGCTTGGGTCCATCAGCATTCCCACGGACACGAAGAAAAGCGCCACGAAGACGTCGCGCAGGGACTGTGTCTGGTGCGCCAGCTTGTGCGTGAACGGTGAATTTCCCAGGAACAGTCCGGCGAGGAAAGCTCCCAGCGCCAGTGATAATCCCACCGCCTCCGTCAATGCGGCGATCCCAAGGCAGATGGTAAGCGCGAGTAGCAAGGAGATTTCGTCGTTACACGTTCTCTCCACGCGCGCCAGCAAAGGAGGAAACAGTCTCCACGCGGCCACCGCGATCGGCACCAACAGCAGGATCGCCTTGCCGACCTTCCACGCCGCTTCTCCAAACATAGCCCCGCCGCTGGGTGAAAAACTCGGCAGCACGACCGTCAGCATCACCACCGCCAGATCTTCCACCAGTGACAGCGTCACCATCAGGCGGCCGTGCTCCGCCGCCATCTCTCCGCGGTCCATCAGCATGCGCAGCAGCACCATCGTGCTGGCTACGGAAATAATGCAACCGACCGCAACTCCCTGTATTCGCGGCCAACTCAACAGCGCGCCCACCGCTGTGCCCAGCCCGACGCAAAGAAGAATCCCCAGCGGCGCGCCCACCAGCGCCACCCATTTCACTTTCAAAAGTTCCGGCACCGAAAATTCAATGCCGACAGAAAACATCAACAGCACCACGCCGATTTCCGCCATCGTCTCGAAATTAGTCACGTCATGCACGCGCGGCCCGGGCGTCAGCGGGCTCAGCAGCAATCCCGCCAGCACATATCCAAGCAGAATCGGCTGCCGCAGCCGCCAGGCCAGGAATCCGCAAACCAGCGCCGCCGCAAAGACCATCGCAATGTCTCGAAAAACGTAGGAGTGTTCGAGCAATCCTCGTTCCCCCTGGCTGCCAGATGTGGGAGAGAAGTGTAGCACCGTCGGCCGTCTTGCAAGACGATCGCTGACCGTTGAATCGCTACAGATTTCCTAACTAAGCAGCCGCAAGCGCGACGTATTCAAGTTATTATCGGCCAATACCAATTCTGCGTCTGCTGGCTGCGGATCGATACCGACAGAGCGAACAGGGAGAGCAATGAACCGCAAACAAGTTGTCCTGATTTCTGCGGCCATCATGTTCATGTTGGCCGGATGTTCGTATAGCAAAAAAGTATCTCCGCTTCAGGCGTTCTCGAGCTCAATGATGACGCTGGAAGCGAGTGCGTCGTCGCCACAACGTTACATCGCTGAGCGCCACAAAGTTGAACTCCTCACGCCAGAGGCCGAGCTTCAGAAATCTTGGGAGTCGACGGTGGCCTACTGCGGAACAATCCATTGCGAAGTCGTTTCTTCCAGCATAACAACGCGCGCCGGCGGTTCCTTGCCATCCGGCACCATTTCTTTGCGGGTCTCGCCCGACGACATTACGAAGCTCTTGAGTTCCATCGAGAAGCTGGGGAAAATTCTCCAACATGCTACAGAGCGAGAAGATAAAACGACTGCAGTTGTAGATGCTGAAGCCAAAATCAAGAATCTCACCGCGTTTAGAGACAACCTAAGGGCGATGCTTGTCAAGCCCGCCGCAACAGTAAAGGATCTCATAGAGATTGAAAAGCAATTGGCTGATACCCAAGCGGAACTGGACAGCGAGACGTCGCAGCGGAAAGCATTGGCAAATGAAACCGAAAAGATTTCCGTTGAAATCTCGTTCCGCGTGGAAACACCAAGCGGGAATGCGGGGGCTCTTACCCAGATCAAGAATGCACTGCTTGCATCAGGCTCGATTTTAGCGGATAGTACGGCGTCTCTTATTACCACAATTGTGGCAATCATCCCGTGGCTGATTCTGATCTTGCCGCTAGGCTGGCTTCTAGCCAAACTTTGGCGAAAGCTAAGGCTACGAATGAACCGAACTGTTGCGCCGCCACCCTCCCCAACTGCGGGCAAACTAGATGGATAAGCGCTCGAATCATCGACGATGCATGTGCGGCCGGCTGTATTCGCGTCAGGGCGCGACGATGTCTTTCAGGCGGGGCTTTTCTTGCACGGCGGCGAGGCTTGTGGCGTCCCAGCCGCCGCCCAGCGCTTTTACAAGGAGCACAGCTGTCACCAGCCGCTGGCCATGGATGATGGCGGCTTCCTGTTCGTTGCTCAGTAAATTCTGTTGGGCGTTGACTACGTCGAGGTAACTTACCAGGCCGCCCACGTAACGCGAAGTTGCAATGTCCAGTTGCCGCCGTGAGGCGTCTACTGCCTGAGCCTGTGATTCTTGCGCGTTGTGCAGCACTTCGAGCCCGGTGATATTGTCCTGTACTTCCTGAAACGCTCCCAGCACCGTGCCGCGATAGCTGGCCACTGTGGCGTCATAGCCCGCTTGCGAAAATTGCACCTGTGCTCGCCGCGCGCCGCCGGTGAAAATACTCTCCGCCAGATTCGCACCGATGGCCCACACGCCACTTTCTGCGTCAAAAAGTTGCGAGATCTTTGCGGAGTTCCATCCACCCTGCCCGTAAAGTTGCAGCGACGGATAATAGGCGGCCTTGGCAATTCCGATTTGCGCATTGGCCACAGCCATGGCCCGCTCGGCCTCCGCAATATCCGGCCGCCGTTCCAGAAGATCCGAGGGCAGCGAAGTATTCAGGTTCGGCGGCTCGGCGGAAAGCACGTGCGCGACCAGGTGAAAATCCGGCGCGGGCCGCCCCGTCAAGACCGCAATCGCATCCTCAAACTGTTTGCGCTGTTGTTTCAGCAGCGTGGCCTGCGTGCGTGTGGCGTTCAGCAGCGTTTCTTCCTGGGCCACGTCAAGCCCGGACGCGACTCCACCCTGGTGCCGCGAATTCACGAGGTCCAGTCCCTTTTGCAGCGCATCCACCGTGCGCAGCAACAGTGCAATCTGGGTGTCCAGTTGGCGCAGGCTAAAATAATCCGCCGCCAGCTCCGCGGTCAGAATCAGGCGTACATTTTCCAGATCGGCGGCATTCGCCTGCAGCGAGGCTTGTGCAGCCTCAATCGTTCGCCGCCGTTTCCCCACCAGATCCACTTCATAGCTGACGGTGAAGGGAATCGTCCAACTGTTCTGCGTGACCGGTCCAGTGAGCGGGAAAGAGGAGCCTGTGGCCCGGGCACCCGAATACCGTTGGCGGCCCGCACTAGGAGCAACGCCAAGCGTCGGGAAGAGCGTGGCGTTCTGCACCGCGGCCGAAGCCCGCGCCTGCTGGTAATGCGTCACGGAAAGTTTCAATGTCTGGTTTGCCGCAAGCAGCTCGGTCTCCAGCCCGTTCAGCTCGTCGTCGTGAAATACATTCCACCAGGCCGTCTTTGGAACCCCGTCTTTCGGCGCGGCTTCCCGAAAGGGTTCTTCCACATCCCATTTCGCGGGAACCGGCGCCGCCGGCTTCTTGTAACTCGGGCCGACCGTGCAGCCCGCAATCCAGCCGATGAGGAACAGCGTCCCCAGATTGCGCAATCTTTTTTTCACGGCATTTCTGTCCAACGGCATCAGGGCTTTTTCCCCGTGGGGGCCGGCGCAGGGCTCAGCGGCTTTAGCGCATCCTTCGGCGTGGGAGCCGGGCCTGGAGCGGGTGCAGGAGAGGCAACAGGCGCGGCAGCCGGAGCGATGGGATTCGGCACCTCCTTCACGTGCACCTCTTGCCCGTCACTCAACGAATCCGGCGGATTCAGCACAATCCAGTCCGCGGCTTTCAATCCGTTCAAAACCTCTAGAGTTACGCCGTAATCGCGGCCGATCGTCAGCGTCTGCAGCCGTGCCTTGTGATCCAAATCCACAACCACCGCGCGCAATCCTTCCGAGCGGAAGAGCAAGGAATTCACCGGCACCTGCAGGCGATCTCCCTTTACCGTCACTTCCAGATGCACCTGCGCGTATCCACCTGGCAGCAACAACCCGGAAGAGTTCGGCACATCCACTTCCGTCAGCAAAGTGCGCGTCGAAAGATCAATCGCGTTCGAGGTGCGCTCCACTTTTCCCCGGAATTTCTGGCCGGGATATTGCGTCAACTCCAAGTAAGCGCCGATTCCGGCATGAATGGACGGCGCAAAAGGCTCCGGCACATTAACGTAAACGCGGATCGGGTCGGTCTGCGCCAGGTAAAAGAGTTGCTGCGAAGTCCCGCCATTCCCGGCGTTGATCAGCGTCCCGATGTCGATATTCCTCTGCGTCAGCACGCCGCTGAACGGGGCATAAATATGCTTGAAAGATTCCAGTTCTTCAAGGCGCCGCACGTTGGCTTCCGCGGACCGCACGATCGCGCGCTTGGCCGCCTGATCCCCGATGGCGTTGTCCACTTCCTGTTTCGAGACGCCATCCGTCTTCAAGAGGTCGGTATAACGAGTCGCGGTAATCTCGGAAAGGTGAGCGTTTGCCTGCGCCGTGTTCAAATCCGCCCTGGCTTGCCCCAACTGCTGATCCACTTCCGGCGTATCAATGTCGGCCAGCAATTCGCCTTTGCTCACCCGGCTACCGATGTCCCGATACCACTTTCTCAGATACCCGTTGGTCCGCGCATAAATCGGCGACTCCACGTACGCTTGCAAAGTCCCCGGCAAGACCAAATTTTCATCGCCGGCTTCCACGCTGGGGTGAATGATCGCCACCGTTGGAATCGCCGCCGCTTCCGTTTCGTTCGCCAGCGCCTGGTACTGCACGCGCCGCTGGAACAGCAGCAAGCCGCCCACCACCACCAGTGCGATTACTACCACGAAGAAAACCGTGAATAGCGGGCTTCTCTTCCGCGCCGGCCCCCCGCCTCCACTATTTGCCATCACTTCAGTTGTCATTCCATTGCTCCAAACTCAAATCGTAAGCTATTAGGAGAACGCGGGTTCCTCTCGCGTGCTCCGGTGCCTGCGGCGTTCCAGCCATCCATGGATAATCGAAAAGACGCAGGGCACGAAAAATAGTGTCGCTACCGTCGCGAACAGCAAGCCGCCGATCACCGCGCGGCCCAACGGCGCGTTCTGTTCGCCGCCTTCGCCGAGGCCAATGGCCATCGGCACCATACCGATCATCATCGCCAGCGCCGTCATGATCACGGGACGTATGCGCACATAGCCGGCTTCGAGCGCCGCATCGCGAGGGGCTTTACCCTCAATCATCTGCTCTCTTGCGAAAGAAATCATCAAAATGCTGTTGGCGGTCGCCACGCCCATGCACATGATGGCGCCGGTCAGCGAAGGCACGTTCAGCGTGGTATGCGTGATCAAAAGCATCCAGCAGATGCCCGCCAGCGCTCCCGGCAAAGCCGTGATGATGATGAAGGGATCCAGCCACGATTGAAAATTCACCACGATCAGCAGGTAGGCCAGCACAATCGCGCCGATCAACCCGACGCCCAATCCCAGGAAGGAGGAGTCCATCGTCTCCACCTGCCCGCGAATCACAATGTGGCTCCCGCGCGGCAAATCCTTTTCCGCGTCACGCACCAACTTGCGCACTTCCTGCGCCACGCTGCCCAAATCTCTCTGATACACGGAGGCGTACACGTTAATCATCGGCTGCACGTTATAGTGCGAGATGGACGCCGGCCGCGCCACGGTCTTTGTATGCACCAGGTTTCCAAGAATTTGCGGTGTCACGCCGGCTGCCGCTCCCGTGATGGGGGTATTTTGCAGCTCTTGAAACGTGTCCATGCGATATTGCGGCGTCTGCACGGCCACGTTGTAACTGACGCCGTTCCTCGGGTCCAACCAGAAATTTGGTGAAGTCTGAAAGCTCGAAGAGAGCGACACGAGCAGGTTTTGCGCCACGTCGCGCGCTTGCATGCCTACGTACTGCGACCTTGTCCGGTCCAGATCCATGTACAACGTCGGCGCGTCAAACGCTTGCTGCACGTGCACGTCCACCGCACCCGGAATGTGCGTCATCTTGCTCGCCAATTTTTGCGCGATCTCATAATCGGCGGGCTGGTTCGCTCCGATGATTTCGATGTCCACCGGCGCGGGCGTTCCGAAATTCAGAATTTGGGTAACGATGTCCGCTGGCTGGAAGAAAAACTGCACGCCGGGAAACTCGGTGGCCAGCCTTCGCCGCAATTCGTTGATATACGCGCTAGTCGGCTTTCCGCGCTCTTGTTTCAGCTGCACCAGGATTTCCGCGTCGGACGTGCCGATGGTTCCAGAGTTGCTGTAGGTCAGGTTGATGCCCGAATACGGCAGGCCCACGTTATCGATTACGGTCTGAAGATCCTGCTTCGGAATCACCTCGTGGATCGACTGATTCACCTGGTCGGCCAGCCGCGTCGTCTCTTCAATGCGCAATCCAGTCCTCGCCCGCATGTGCAGCCGGATTTGTCCCGCGTCCACGGTCGGGAAAAAGTCGCGCCCGAGGAAAAACACCAGGCCGCCGGACAACACGCAGAATGCCAGAAACAGCGCCGAAAACGACCACGCGTGGTCCAATGCAGACGTCAGCGCACGGCGATATCCGCCGCGCAGCCGTTCAAAGGAGTGCTCGAACGCCTGCTGGTAGCGGCGGAAGAAGCCCATCTTTTCGCCCGCGTGCAAATCCGCTTGGTACTCGTCTTCGGCGCTCAAGAGGTACATGGCCATCGTCGGCACGATCGTGCGCGACCACATGTACGAAGCCAACATCGCAAAAATCACCGCTTCCGCCAGCGGCACGAACAGGTATTTCGCCACGCCCGACAGGAAGAACATCGGCAGGAACACAATGCAGATGCACAGCGTCGAAACGAACGCCGGCACCGCAATCTGCTGCGCGCCATCCAGAATCGCCTGCACCGTCTCCTTGCCCATCGCCAGGTTGCGGTTGATATTTTCGATCTCCACCGTCGCGTCGTCCACCAGGATGCCGACGGCAAGGGCCAGGCCGCCCAGCGTCATAATGTTGATCGTTTCGCCCAGCGCGCTTAGGCACAGCAGGCTCACGAGGATCGAAAGCGGAATCGAAACCGCGATGATCAGTGTGCTCTTCCAGTTCCCGAGGAACAGCAGGATCATGATCGCCGTCAGGCAAGCCGCAATCAGCGCCTCTCGCAAAACTCCCTGAATCGCCGCGCGCACATAAATGGATTGATCGAAGAAGTTGCTCACTTTCAGGCTGCTCGGTAGTGACGGCCCGTAATCCTTCAGCACCTGCTTTACACGGTCGACGATGGACAGCGTGGAATTGTTGCCGGTCTTGTAAATGCTCATCAGCACGCCGCGCTGCCCGTTGGTCAGCACGACGTTGGTCTGGGGCGTAAAGCCGTCGCGCACGTGGGCCACGTCCCGCAGGTAAATGGTCGAGCCGTTGACGGTCTTGACCGGCAGATCGTTGAGCTCCACGATCGTCTTCGGGCTGCCGTTCAATTCCACGTTGTACTCAAGTGTGCCCATCTTCGCCGTGCCTGTAGGCAAAATCAGGTTCTGCGCATTCACCGCGTTTACGATGTCTACCGGCGAAAGCCCTTTGGCTTGCATCGCGGCAGGATCAATATCGACGGAAACCACTCGCGACTTCCCGCCGTACGGGAACGGCATCGAGGCGCCCGGCACCGTCGAAATCTGAGTGCGGATGAAATTGTTCCCATAATCGAAAATCTGTTGTTCGCTCAGGCTATCGCTGTTCAGTCCCACCTGCAGTACGGGCACGGTGGACGCGGAATAGATAATCACCAGCGGCGGTGTGGTGCCGGGTGGCAACGATCTCAAAAATGTCTGCGAAATGGCCGTCGTTTGGGCCAGGGCCGTTTGGATATTGGCCCCAGGGTGAAAATAAATCTTAATGATGGCAATCCCGGTCAGCGATTGCGAATCCACGTGTTCGATGTCGTTGACGAGCACCATCAGGCCGCGCTCGACGTTCGACGTAATCCGATGCTCCATCTCCTCTGGCTGCAGCCCGGTGTACGTCCATACCAGCGCAACCACCGGAATATTGATTTCCGGGAAAATGTCCGTGGGCGTGCGTGGAATAACGAACAGCCCTAATAACGCGAGGACAATCGCCATTACGATAAAGGTGTACGGCCGGGAAAGCGCTAAACGGACAATCCACATAAATTAGTGTTAGTTACCTGACCCATTGAGCGTGGACACCTTCAACATGCGCCCCCGCGCCCAAGATTCTTCGAGCCTTATACGCCTATTAGACTATCAAACCCCTCAATTTGGGTACGCAATCGCCAAACGACTGAGCGGGCGTACGACTAAGACGGATTCCCGATGCCATTCAGGGACACTGTTTTGGAACCTGGTGTCCATGATGCACGCGAGCAGACCAATATGGCCGCCTGAATTCCTGAAATTCTGTCGAAAAGTCGCGCACCCGCTGGTTTGTTTGAAGCCGCCGCCTCCTCTAATTTGCAGGTTTCCGTTTCTTGGTGATGGGGATTACGCCGCCCGCCAGCGTCATGCAACTGTCCTCACAAATTTACTCTTACCTCTAAACCTTTGGGGTACAGTAGGGGAGTAAGTTTTCAAAGTTCCGCGCGATCCAACAATCCTTCTGACCGGAGAGGACATCCATGAAAATTCTCGTCTGCGCCACAGCGCTGTTTTCACTTTCCGGGGCCGCGATGGCCCAGCAATCTCCCGCAAAACCCCTGGTAGTGAACATCATGAACGCCGAAGGTCAGGCTGTCGGCGCGGCTACGCTTTCTCCCGCCGCGTCGGGCGTCAAAATCGTTCTGGATATCAAAAAACTTCCCCCGGGCGAACACTCCATTCACATTCATCAGGTTGCTAAGTGTGATCCGCCGGATTTCAAAACCGCGGGCCCGCATTTCAGCCCCGCAGGGCACATGCACGACGCCGCGCCGGCGGGTGACATCCCCGATTTCGCCTTGATCGTTGGAAAGGATGGCACGGCTCACGTGTCGACTGTCGCCCCGAACGTGACCATGGGCGATGACGATCACTCTGTCTTCAGCAACGGCGGCACGGCCATCGTAATTCATGCGGTTGCCGGCGGCACAGGTTCCAGCGCACCGCCGCGCATCGCCTGCGGCGTCATCACAAAGTAAGTAGCATCAGCGAAGATTTGCGCAGGGCCGGCGAACGCCGCGCTCCCGCTATTTGTGTGTCATCGTGAAGACGCCGTCCCAGCCGACGGGCGGCTCGTCGAAGAGATATTCCTGGCAGCGTTTCCAGTACATGCGGGACGGCCCATCGTCGGGCGTGCGGTCCAGAATATTCTGAAGCGCGTGCTGCGCTTGTCCCCAATCCCGCCTGCGATAAAGCTCCCGCGCGGCGGCAAATTCCCGCAATCGTTGCTGCAATTCCGGGAACTTGGGATCCTGTTGCAGGTCTGCAAGTTTTCCCACCAATTCGTAGATCGTCACCGGCTGCAATTTCCCCTTCACGCGGATGATGTCCAGTTCGCGGAAAAGGAATCCGGCGTCTTTCACCGCCGCGTAGGTCGATTCATTGACCAGGATGTGAGTGCCATACTCTTTATTCAGTCCTTCCAGCCGCGACGACAGATTCACTGTGTCGCCAAGCGCTGTGTAGGCATGGTGCAGCGCCGATCCCATGTTGCCAACGCTTGCCGGGCCCGTGTTCAGGCCGATGCCGATATCCAGCCTGGGTTTTCCTTCCGCTTCCCATTGTTTCTGCATCGCGTGCACTGTTTTCATCATTGTTAAGGAAGCGCTGCAGGCATTCGCCGCGTGTTCCGGTTCCTCAATGGGTGCACCCCATAACGCCATCACCGCGTCGCCGATGTACTTGTCCAGCGTGCCTTGCGTGTCGAATACGATTTTCGTCATGTCCGACAGGTAGCTGTTCAGAAAGAGCGCAAGATCCTGCGCATCCAGCTTCTCTGAGATCGTGGTGAATCCTCGGATGTCGCTGAACATCACCGTGATTTCTGTTTTGCGGGGTTCCACAAGTTGAGGATTCACCAACAGCCGCCGGATGACTTCGGGGCTCAGATACTGGCCGAATGCCGAGCGCACCTTGCGCTTTTCTTTTTCTTCCACCAGGGCCCTATATAAGGAAACCAGCATCACGTTTGCAGTTAGCGTTCCGGCGGGGAGGGTGAAGTTCAGCCAATAGCCGCGCACGAACGAAACATAAATCAACAAGCTGAACGGCACCAGCAAAGCCAAACCAAACCACATCCAGCGCGGCGAAACCAATGCCATTGCGGTTCCCAGCGGAATTCCAAAAAGCAGAATCAGCAGCACGTCCAGAACTTCCTGGTGCGCCCCGCGAATCAGGAATCCGTTGTTCAGCATGTTGTCAATCACGTTGGCGTGAACTTCGAGGCCTGGATAATCAATTCCGCCATAGGGAGGAGTGCGCAGGTCTCCGATGCCCGTCGCCGAAGCGCCCACCAAAACGATTTTGTCGCGAAAAGTACCCGGCTTGCATTTGTGACTCACCACGTCGGCGAGGGAGTAATACGGATACGTTTCGCGCGGCCCACGGTAATTGATCAGCACGCGGCCCAGCCAATCCGGCCTCACAGTCAGCTTGTCGCCGAATTGCAGCGACGCCACACCGGTCGTCCCGTAATTCACGGTGACCTGCTCTGTCTTTAAGCCGAGGTAAAGCCGCAGGGTCTGCACTTCCAGCGAGCCGTAGAGGTCAATGTCGTCCGGGTTGCTCGACCGGCCAAAAGGCAGCACCAGCAAGGCGCGCCGGAGCACTCCGTCGGCATCGGACGAAATATTGAAAAAACCAATGGACGTTTTTTCGTCGTTCTCTGGTGGCGCGAGTTGTGGAATGTTCGCGATTGTCGCGGTGAACAGCGTTCCTTCAAACTGGTAGTTGTTCAGCAGGGCGGCGAAATCGGCCTTACCTGTGGCAGGATTCAGCGCGTTACGATTCAGCGAATACCACTGTACCATTTCGGCATATTTGTTCAGTGCGGCGTCATCGATCCCCTGAATTTCATTTGCCTGCAAGTAGAAATTCCCAAGCACCACCGGTCCGAAACGCCGCAATGCAGTGGCGAATTGGGAATCGGCGTCGAATTCCTTCGCGAGTTCCAGGACGTGAGCTTCGAGTTTCGGGTCGGGCGGCTTGCCGTTCTTCTTGTCCCGCTCGATTTGTCCCCACAAGGCGCGGATGGGCGCAACAGTCTGATCCGGCTTGTCGAACGTCACGTCAAACGAAACGACGCGCGCACCGTCTTCCCGCAGTGCGTCCAGCATCTCCCCGAAATATTTTCGCGAAAACGGCCACTTGCCCAGCACTTCCTGGGAACGCTGGTCGATAGCCACCACCACGATACGAGGATCTGGAGGAGTATATTTCGCCGGCCGGTAACGGAAGCGCGTGTCGAGAGTGCTGTACTCGAAGCGCTTCAAGAAATCGAACAGCGGCGTGTTCCGGTCGCCCATGAACGTGAAAATGTACACGCCCAGCGAAAGAACGGTGATCGCTACGCTGATCAGGAAAACAGCGCGATGGTGCCACCATGTGGCGAGGAGTTCCCGGAAGCGATACACGCTCCCGTGCTGGCGGCCTCCTTCGGGCGCGGTTGGCATCGGGGTGGAGGACTATTCGCGGAAAATAAAATTCATGCGGACGCCGCACACTTCGATCAGATCGCCGTCGTTCAGCCGCACCGTTCCCGCGATCGGCGCTCCGTTCACGGTGGGAACCTTGTCGCCGGTGCCGAGGTAGTAGCCGTCGTCGCGCTGGTTGATCTGCGCGGCCATCTTTGGCTTGAACCAACCCTTCAATCGCACCGTTGCCATCGGTGATTTCCCGATCACGGTAAGTTTATTTGTGAGGGTGAATTCTTTTATATCGATCTTGCCGCTCAGAATCACCAGAGTGGCAACCTTCATGCGCCCTGCCGAAAATTGCGCTCGCTCGCCCATAGCGGCGGCCTGCTGCAGCATTTCACGGCGGACCTTCGTGTCCAGCACCATAGTTTCGTTGATTTTTGGCGCCGCCGTTTTGCGCCCGGTGTCCCAGGGAATCGCAGCGTCGGCTGTTGCGTCCACCTTGATGTGATGCTTGCCCACCCAGATCGAATCGCCGTCGTGCAACGTGGCGCGCTCCACACGCAGGTCATTTACAAATGTTCCGTTCAAGCTGTCCAGGTCTTCTACCACCAGGCGCCCGGCTTCGAAATATACGCGCGCGTGATAGTTCGAGACCGCAAGATTATCGACGGGAAGGTCGTTGTCCGGTGATCGGCCGATCGTCACCGGCCGGCTGCCGATCGGTACTTCTTTCACCAGCTTGTTTTCAAACATCAGGCTGAGTTTCGCCATGCAATCGCCTCCGAGGAGGTGCTAGTCTTTCTTGACCGAGCCGCGACGCATCCAGGAGAACCAACTCTTGTTGGCGTCGTCCTCGAAGCGCACGACAATTACCGTTACGTTGTCAATTCCACCGTTTTCGTTCGCCAGCGCAATCAAGCGTTCCGCCGCCGCCGAAGGAATCGTCTCCGCCTGCAACGCACCCGCAATTTCGGGCTCCGTCACCATGCGGGTCAACCCGTCCGAGCAAAGCAGCAGCACATCGCGCGGAATAATCTCCACCTCATCCGTGTCAATCTCCACTTCCGGATGAGCACCCAGGGCGCGCAGTAGCACGCTCTGCATTTCGCTTTCTTCCGCCTGCTGAGGCGTAATCAAGCCCCGTCGAACCTGCTCCGCCACCAGTGAATGATCGTTCGTCAATTGCTGCAGATTCCCGCTGCGCAACAGGTAGGCCCGACTGTCGCCCACGTGCGCGATGCTCATCAAGGTGTCTTTCAGCCACAAGGCGGTAATCGTCGCGCCCATGCCCCGCTGTTCGGGATTTTTTTGCGCCGACTGGAAAATCTGAAAATTCGCCTGCGCCACCGCATTTTTCAGCTTGCGCGTCTGCGAGTTGATGTTCGCCGGCACTTCCTCCAGCACAGTCGCGCCCGAATCTTCCTTTTCCGATTCACAATACTTGTTGATTACGTCCACCGCCATCGCGCTGGCCACTTCGCCGTGTGCTTCTCCGCCCATCCCGTCCGACAAGATGAAAAGATTCAGAGCTTCCACAATACGGAAGGAATCCTCGTTGTTGGTACGCACACGTCCGACGTCTGACGAGCCGCTGCTGACGATCTGCACAGCCTCTCCTTCAAGCCTTGCCGTGAACACAACTGGTACCCCCGGCGTGGACACCCCGGTCTTTCTGTATCCTCCACGCTAGCAGACACCTCGCTGCTCGGAAAGGCTTTGCATCCAACTGATTACCTTTCGATACCTAACACTTAACCTACAGTCAATTTGGAAGAATACTCGATGCCCATAGGGGCATGGCAAGCGCCAAGAGTGGCCCCAGATGGCCTTTGGCAGGGTCCTTGGCCTTCTGCGGCGGCCAAAACTCCTCTACAATCTCGATGTGCCCATCTCCTTGAAGCGCCTGAAAAAGCTCTGGCTCCGATTTGCCCTGATCCCTTTTATCGTTCAAGAATTACCCGCCCAAGAGCCTCCTCCTGCCTCTGGGGCGCGAATTTTGATCATGCCGCGCAAGATTGTCAGTGGAGAGCACGCTACCCTGGCGGTCCTCGACGTCGGCGGACGGCTGACTCCCGACGTCACCGTGGAGTTCTCGAATGGGGACACGCTGAAGACGGATGCGACCGGCCGCGCCATGTTCGTTGGGCCACTGCATGCCGAGAAGATCTATGGTGCGATTCAGGGGCGCATGGGACGGGTCGCCAGCACGGTCGTTCCGGCGGTGGAAGCGCCTTCCGCTACACAGGAAGTGGCCCTGGCGCCCCGCGTCGCTTCGCTGAGCGACCGGTTTGAATTCATGGGGCACGGATTTTGCGGCGATGCCGACGCAAACCACGTACTGATTCATGGCTTGCCTGGACTTGTGCTGGCGTCTTCACCTGCGTACCTGGCTGTTCTACCGCCCGCTGAGTTGCTGTCCGGGCCGGCGCAGGTGCAGGTGACTTGCGCGCAGAAGAGTTCGCCACCGTTTATGGTGGTGTTTGTTTCGCTGGAGATGGAAGCCGGCAACGCCGCGCTTGCTCCCGGTGAGCACCGCAAGTTGACGGTGCGGGTGAAGGGAAGCACCACGAAGGTGAATCTGGAGGCGCGGAACTTGGCCCCGGAAGTTGCGGAGTTGCAGGGCGGCACGCCAGTGCGCGCTCTTTCGACGGGCGGCGCGGACAACGTGGCGAGTTTCGAGCTTGTGGGAAAGCAGCGCGGGAATTTTGTGATCTCGATTCGATTGGTGGCGCCGCTCGGCGCGCCGCGCTTCTGAGTTGGACCCGCGACGCGCTAAGTTGCATGAGGGAATCCGAAGGTGCCTGAGCTTCCCGACATTGTCGTTTACATCGAAGCGCTGGAGCAGCGTGTCCTCGGCCGCGTGTTGCAGCGCGTGCGGATAGCGGGGCCGTTTTTGTTGCGGACGGCGATGCCGCCAATTGATTCTGTCCAGGGGCAGAAGATTACCGCGTTGCGTCGGATCGGGAAGCGGATTGCGTTGGGGTTTGAGAATGGAATGTGGCTGGTGTTTCACTTGATGATCGCGGGGCGGTTGCATTGGAAGAACAAGGCAGTTGTCCCGGATGGAAGACGAACGTTGGCTTTGTTTGAGTTTGATTCGGGGACGCTGACTTTGACGGAAGCTGGGGCGAAGAAGCGGGCTTCGCTGCATCTTTTTACGAATGAAGTGGTGATGGCGGCGATTGATCCGGGCGGGCTGGAGGTGCTTTCGGCTTCGCGCGACGAATTTGGCGCGGTGCTTGCGTCGGAAAATCACACGCTGAAGCGGGCCCTTACCGATCCGCATTTGTTCAGCGGGATCGGCAATGCGTATTCCGACGAAATACTTTTTCATGCGCAGCTTTCGCCGGTTTCGCTGACTCGGCGGATGGAAGCAGAAGCGATCGATCGGCTGTATAAGGCGACTCGGGAGACGCTGAATTTGTGGGCGAAAATGCTGCGCGAGGAAGCGGGCGGAAGATTTCCGGAGAAAGTGACGGCGTTTCGGGAAGAGATGTTCGTTCACGGGAAATATGGGCAGCCTTGCCGGCGGTGCGGAACGAAGATTCAGAGAATTCGGTATGCGTCGAATGAGACGAATTATTGTCTCCGGTGCCAGACGGGCGGGAAGTTGCTTGCGGACCGGGCGTTGAGCCGGTTGCTGCGGGGGGATTGGCCGCGGTCGCTGGATGAGATGGACGAGCGAGTGGAAGCGAAGAAAATCGCGATACGTGGCCAAAAATGAAAAAAGGCTCACCGCAAAGGCGCTGAGGCCGCAGAAACCGGAACGCGGAGAAGAATTGTGGCGTCATGCCGAGTTCTTTGTGGCGCTAGCGGGGAGCGCTAAGGTACCTTGCGCGTCCTCGAGCACGGGGGCGGCAGGTCCATCTGCACCTACCAGGGAGTCCAGCGTGTTGGATGCTTTGTCGAAGCGCTTGTCGGCCTCCGCGTAGCTTTTTTGCGCGTTCTTCAGATGTGTGCCTATGGTCTCAAAATATTCCGCGAAGGTATCGAGCTGTTTGCGTAGCCCGTTGAGATTCGCGGCCAGGTTCTTGGCGTTTTCCTCGATCTGCATGCCGCGTAGGCCCATGGCGATGACCCGCACGTTGGCGTGCAGCGTGTTCGGTGAAACGGGAAAGATGCTGCGGCTGCGGCAATATTCGTCGAGCGGCTGGCCTTTGCCGTCCACGCTCATCAGTAATTCGTAGAAAACGGTTTCGCTGGGGACGAACATCAGCGCCACGTCGAGGGTGTCTTCATCGGGCACGATGTATTTTTTGGAGATGGAATCGGCGTGGTTTTTCACGGCCGTGACGAACGCGCGGCGGGCTTCTTCGCCTTCGGCGCTGAGACGGCGATAGGCGTCCAGCGGAAACTTGGAATCGATGGCCATCTTCTTTTTGTCCAGCAGAAAGATCACCGCGTCGGCGGCTTCACCGCTGCGGAAGCGGTATTGCCGGGCGTATTGCGAGGGCGCAAGCGAGTCTTCCAGCAGGCGTTCGAGCGTGATTTCGCCGAGTGAGCCGCGGGACTTTGCTCCGCCAAGAATATTTTCCAGCGTTTGCGCGGTCTGAAACATTTGCTGGCCGGCTTGCTGCACTTCTCCGAGCTGGTTCTGAATCTGGTTAATTTGGTCGCGGGTGTTTTTCAGTTCCAGGGACATCGCGGCTTGGGATTCGGCTGTGAGCTTCGAGGTGATTTGCGCGGAATCTTTCACGCCGTCCTTGAGGGCGGTGGTGACGGCTTCGAGGCGGGTGGCGACGGTGCCGGCGATGGTCTCGAGCTTGGTGGTGCTCTGCGCCTGGATGCTGGACAGGCTCAGCAAGTCGCGGCGCAGTTCGTTCATCTGAGATTCGAGCCCTTGGTTCTTTTCCTGGTCTCCGACGACGCGGAGAAGCGCCCAAGCGGCCAGTCCGACAAGGAGCAGGCCGAGAATCAGCGCGGCGATGGAGATTGGGTTCATTGGTTTTCTCCCGTGATTACGGGAAACGGATGTTCCCACTTTAGCGGGAAGTGCGGGGCGGGACAAGGCTGGGGGCAGGAAGGGGAGGCCAACAGTTGACAGTCTACAGCCGACAGTGAAGAGGGTTGGCAAAAAACCGGCCGTCCCGGTAAATTGCACACGGGACGCAAACTGCGCGCTCCGGTCCCTTCGGCCCCGGTGAAGCACGCGGGACGAAAAGACGCGCTTCGCCCAGGGCAGGGGGGATGACAAAGGGGAGAAAGAGGAAGAGAGGACCCACCCATTGCAAAACCGGCGATGGTTAGGCCAGCCGCCTGGGACCCCGGTTCGGCCTTCCTGGGGGTGCGGGCAGGGCCGGAAGGGTTGCTTTGCCGTGGGGGCGTTTACAACTTTTTACAATCGTTTGCGTTGCCTTGACACATTGCCTTGGGCCGGCCTTTATAGTCTTGCCTTAAGACAAGCGAGAGAGGCAGTTGGCGAGGATTGACGATGTCCAAGAAATGGCGATTGACGGACCGAACGCGAACGCTCCTGACGCTGGAGCTGGCGATAGTGCTGCCGGCGGCCGCGTTGATGGGTTTCAGCATCTGGAACCTGAAGCACATCCAGCGGGACCAGGCGATTGAAGCCGCCATCCAGCGCGATTTCAGTTACGTGCTGAAGATCGCGGAGAAAGAAAGCTGGGTAAAGGCGAACGATCTGGTTACTCCGGTGCGCAAGGAATTTCCAGGCCTCGACGACGGCCCCAAAACCAAGACCATCCTCGAGCACATTTTGCTCCGCCATCCCGAGTATTCGTACGCGGCTTTATACGACAAAAAGAGCAACATGCTGATCAGCCGCACGCAACCGGGCCACGACGAGGATCTCATTTACTGCGAATACGCGCAGGAAGACATCAAAGCCCTGGCGAGCTGGATACCAATAGAGTCACCAAGCATGGTGAAACATCTCCGTATGATGGAGGAAAAGGGAGAACAGCCGGTGGCATTTTATGGAGGGTGGACCATGCGAGACAATCAGAGCTCGTATTGGCACATCGCGTATTTTATCCCTCCGAATATTCCGAAGGATCGGGTGGCCGTCGGGATTGTCGCCTTCGACGAAGATTATATGCGCAAGAATTTCCTGCCCGCGGTGATGAAGGACGTGTTGACCGGGAAGAGTAGCGTATTGAAGGCCGAAGCCAATCCGCCGATCATGATGATCCACCCGCTGAAGGAGTACAGCCCCTGGCTGGCTTCGGCAAACTGGGACGGAGGCAAGCCAGAGGCAGAACGCATATTCGCGGATGTTTTCCCGTCCATGGTTCTGGCGATCAAATACCAGGGCACGACGGTGGCGGATATCGGGTCAAGATTCCTGCACTACAACTACATGGTGCTTGCGGCGCTATCGGTGCTGATGGTCGGCGGAGTCTGGCTGACGTATCGGAACGTCTCGAGGGAAATGACGCTGGCGAGATTGAAGTCGGATTTTGTGGCCAACGTCTCGCACGAATTGCGGACACCGCTGGCGCTCATCCGGCTCTATGCTGAGACTTTGGAGCTGGGGCGGCTGACGGCGAAAGAGAAATACCAGGAGTATTTTCGAATCATCCGGGAGGAGAGCGAACGGCTGACGGCGCTGATCAACAACATCCTGGATTTTTCGCGAATCGAAGCCGGGCGGAAGGAATATGAGTTCCAGGAAACCGACCTGGGCGAATTGGTTCATTCGACACTGGAATCCTACCGATTCCAGATCCAGCAGAACGGTTTTGCGTACGAGGAAAATATTTCTCCCGACATTCCGCCGGTGAAGGTAGATCGCGAGGCGATCGCGCGATCGCTGTTGAACCTGGTGAACAATGCGTTGAAATATTCCAAGGACCGGAAGTTTATCGGGGTGAGCCTGTACCGGGCGGACGGTTCCATAAACCTGGAGGTCCGGGACAGCGGGATCGGGATCCCGCCGAACGAGCAGGAAAAAATCTTCGAGAAATTTTACCGGTGCGGAGATCCGCTGGTGCATAACGTGAAGGGATCGGGATTGGGTCTTTCTCTCGTTCGGCACATTGCGCGTGCGCACGGCGGGGATGTCCATGTGGAGAGCGAGCCGGAAAAAGGGAGCAAATTCACGATCGCGCTGCCGTTCGCGGGTGTTTCACAAACGGGGAGCGCAACTGCGTAAGGGTCAGCGAGTGACACTGTTCGGACGATGCACAGGGGAGATGGTATGTGTCCAATGAAGATTCTGATAGTCGAGGACGAGCCGAACATGGTTGCCGGCCTGCGCGATAACTTCGAGTTCGAGGGATTCCAAGTGCTGACGGCGCTGGATGGAGTCGAGGGACTTGAGCGGGCGCTGAAGGATTCTCCGGACCTGGTGGTCCTCGATGTGATGATGCCGCGAATGAGCGGGCTGGATGTGTGCAAGCAGCTGAAGGCCAAGCGCCCATCGATTCCGATCATCATGCTGACGGCGCGGGGGCAGGAAGTGGACAAGGTGGTGGGCCTGGAACTTGGCGCGGATGATTACGTCACGAAACCATTCTCGATCCGCGAATTACTCGCTCGCGTGAAAGCTGTTTTGCGCCGGTCACACACACTTCCGAAAGAACAGGACCGATATAGCTTTGGCGATGTGGACGTGAACTTGCGCAGCTACCAGGTGACGCGCGGCGGCAACCCGGTGGAGTTTTCGAGCAAGGAATTTGACTTGTTGAAGCATTTCCTGTGCCACTCCGGGGAGACGCTGAGCCGCGAACGGCTGCTGGATGAAGTTTGGGGATACGAGAATTTTCCGACAACGCGGACGGTGGATGCGCATATCGTGCGGATCCGGCAGAAACTGGAGCCAGTCCCGGATCAGCCGCGATTTTTTCTGACCGTGCATGGAGTGGGCTACAAATTTGTAGGATGAGATGAACATGATCATGCCAGGCATAGAAATACAGAACACGACGCGGAAAGTGCTGGGGAAACGTCCGGCATTGGAAGCGAGACGCGCGGTAGATGCGCACGCGCACGGGCACTTGCCGGCTGCTATTGCGACAGACTCCACGGAAAGCGCCGGGTCGCTGAGAGAAGAACTCGTTCGCTTGCGCGGTGACCATGCAAAGCTGCAACAAGCTATTTATGAGGCGGCCCAGATCCAAAGGCGGCTTTGCGCTCCGCGCGAATTGGTTTCTGGCGAGTTCGAAATTGCCGGCGAGATTTTCCCGGTGCGCCATCTGTCGGGAGATTTTTTCAAGGTGATGCAACTTGAGTGTGCGCTTGGACTAATCGTGGGCGACATTGCCGGAAAAGGTTTATCAGCGGGAATCTGGCAAGCCCATTTGATGGACCTGATCCAGCGTTGTGCGCGAACAAACTTACCACCGGCCGAGGTGGTCGCCGCGGTTAATCGCGAACTTTGCCAGGATCAGACCGAGCCACCGATCGCGGCATTATTTTTTGCCCGGCTTGATCCGCGGAGCGGCGAGCTTGTCTACTGCAGCGCCGGGTTGCCGCATCCGCTGGTTTTGAGGCGCAACAAATCGGTGGAAAGACTCGAAAAAGGCGGCCCGATGCTGGGCGCGCTGAAGGAAGCAAAATACGAGTCGGAGAGTGTCATCCTGGATCCGGGTGATTTGCTTCTCGCGTATTCTGACGGCCTTACGGAATGCCGGAATTCCCTGGACGAGGAGTTTGAGATGGAAAGGCTAACGGCCGCGGCGAAGGCCATCGGCGGCGCGACGGCAAACCAGGTTCTTTTTTCCACGCTTGGGGCGGTGCTGGACTTCGCGGATACATGCTCGCCCGGGGATGATTTGACGCTGCTGGTTGTCCGGCGCCGCGAAGGCATCGTGGGGGAGCATGTTTCAGCGAGCAACATGGAGAATTCGAAGCTTCGCCGCCGTCCGGGTTCGAATGGGCGACCGAGGCAAATCGCGAGCGAGACGCGAACGAGTTTGAGAGCTGAAGAAATGTAAGCACAAGCTCGGAAACTTGAATCGAGCGGACCCGACAGGATTGGTGTGTCCGAATCAAAGGGAAAGGACCGGTGATGGCAACAAAATCCGCTTTAATGATGATAGAAGATGCGACGTTCAGCACAGCGTTGAACCCGCCCCAGCCAATCTGTCCGGATGTTTTGAGCGAAATCTACATGGCTCACCACCACTACGTTTTGGGGATCTGCCGGCGATTTTTCCGGCAGCCGGAAGACGCCGAAGACGCCGCGGCTGAAGTCTTCCTGAAGCTTTACAGGGTGCTGCACCAAAAGGACGAGACTCTGCCGTTTCGGCCGTGGGTATCGCAGGTAGCATGGCGGCACTGCATTGATAAGCTGCGGCGAAAAAACCGCGAGAGGAGTTTTGCGCTGGAGGGCGCCGACTTTGAGTGCATCGCGGATCGTTCGATTCCTTCTCCGCTAACCCAACTTTTGCGGAAGGACAAACACCGGCAGGTGCGAGAGCAGTTGACCCGGCTGCCGGAGAAATACAAAGCGCCACTCCTGTTGCTCTATTACAAGCGAATGAGTTATTCGGAGATTGCTCGGGCGCTGAACACGCGGCTTCCGACGCTGAGGACAGTTGTGTTTCGGGCGAAGGGTTACCTGCGGCGGAATTTGCGGCGTGCGCGGTAATCGGGGAGACTGAAGCGAGACGGAAGTGGAGGAAAATTATCCGTTTCCGTGGCGACCGCCGGGCATTTCAGAAGCGTATCCATACATTTCAGTTTGAGGGGTGTTTGGAGCGGGCCGAGTGAACTCGGCCCCTACAAGTCGACATGTGGGTGCGCCTGCGGAGGGAAAGACAAGCCGAAAAAGAAAAGATTTCAAGGCAGAGGGTTCCACAGAGTTCACGGAGAACAACGCGCCCGCCCGAGATCAGGAGCGGACGGAGTTGTCGAGGTGATGGTGGAGGTGGAGTTGGATGTTGCGGAGGGGGGCGTTGGAATTTTCGAGGCGGCTCAGGAGTAGCGCGCCTTCGAGGGAGCTGATGATTAGCTGGGCTAGATCGAGCGGTTTGATACGGGCGTTGATTTCGCGGCGGGCTATACCTTCGGCAGCGATTTTGGCGAGGCGAGCGGTCCAACTTTCAAGGGCTTTTTTGGCACGAGCGCGGAGGTGGGCGTTGCCGTCGTCGGATTCAACGGCGGTGTTCATAAGCGGGCAGCCGCCGGGGACGAGGCCTGCGCGTTTTTCGACGAAGTTGTCGATCATTTTTTTGAGGCGCTGGACGGAGTTGGGGACGTCGTTGACGCCTGCCTGGCGGCCGGTGACGGCTTTTTCCCAGGGGTAGTCGAATGCTTCGCCGGCGAGCTGCTGCTTGCTCGTGAAATGGCGGTAGATGCCGCCTTTCTGGAGGCCGGTGGCTTGCATGAGGTCGGAGAGAGAAGTGCCTTCGTAGCCTTTGCGGTTGAAGATCGGGGCGGCCTTCTTGACGATTTCGCGGCGGGTTAATTCTCCCTTGGACAATTCATTTGACATGGCGTAGGCGCCTCCTGCGGCCAGTACTGGGACCGAGTGGTCTCTTTCTAGGAGTATAGCACATATTGTGTGAGACCGAAAGGTCTCTTTTGCATCCAATCGTTTCGAGGACCGATGAGCGAAACGATGGCAGCGGCCATGCCGTTCAACCCGCCCCGGGAGCGGGCGGGGATCAATCCGTGGTTCATAGCCATTACAGTGACGCTGGCAACGTTCATGGAATTGCTGGACACGGCGATTGCCAACGTGTCGCTGCCGCACATTGCAGGTGGGCTGGCAGTGAGCGCGGACGAGAGCACTTGGGTGCTGACGAGTTACCTGGTCTCGAACGCGGTGGTGCTGCCGCTTTCTGCGTGGCTGAGCCGGATATTCGGGCGGAAGCGGTATTACATGATTTGCGTGGCGCTCTTTACGATCAGTTCGCTGCTGTGCGGATTTGCGCCGAGTTTGGGGTTGCTGATTTTTTTCAGGATATTGCAGGGCGTGGGTGGTGGCGGATTGGCGCCGGTGGAGCAGGCGATATTGGTGGACACGTTTCCGGCGTCAAAGCGTGCGGCGGCGTTTGCGCTGTACAGCATGGCGATTGTGACGGCGCCGGCGATCGGGCCGCCGCTGGGCGGATGGATCACGGACCACTGGAGTTGGCGATGGATTTTCTTCATTAATATTCCGATTGGGATTGTCTCGTTGATTCTGACCAGCCGGCTGCTGAAGGATCCGCCGGAATTTACGCGGGAGGTGGAAGCGGCGCGGAAGGGCGGGCGGCTGAAGATTGACGTTTGGGGAATCGTGTCGGTGGCGATTGCGTTTGCGTGCCTGGAGGTGGTGCTGGACCGGGGGCAGACGGAGGACTGGTTCGAAAGTAATTTTATCGTGGCGTTTTTCGCGGTGGCGATGGCGGCACTGGTTTTTGCGATTGTGTGGGAGTGGTGGCATCCGGACCCGGTGGTGGAGATCCGGTTGCTGGGCGACCGGAATTTTGGGCTGGCGAATATTTTTTACTTTTTATTTGGATTTACGCTGTATGGATCGACGGTGCTGATACCACAGATGCTGCAGCGGCTTTACGGATATACGGCGACCGACGCGGGACTGGTGCTTGGGCCAGGGGCGTTTGTGATTGTGATGCTGGCGCCGGTGGTGGTGAGGATTTTGCCGAAGCTGGGTGTGAAGCGGCTGGTGGGGTTTGGATACCTCGTGTTTGCCCTGGCGATGTGGCATTTCGCGAGCTTTACGCTGGCTACGGATTACCGGCATGAAGCTTGGGCGCGGGCGCTGCAGGGGTTGGGGATTGCGACCTTGTTTGTGCCGGTTAGCCAACTGGCGTATTCGAATTTGCCGAAGAGCAAGAACAACAAGGCGTCAAGTTTGACGAATCTTTTCCGGAACCAGGGCGGGAGCTTCGGGATTGCGTTTGTGACGACGCTGCTGGCGCGGCGGACGCAGTATCACCAGGGCGTGCTGGTGGCGCACACGACGCCGCTGGATGAGCGGTACCGGCAATTGTTGGCGAATTTGTGCGGATATTTTTCGGCGCATGGATTCACGCCGGCGGATGCGGCGGTGCATGCGCAGGCGCAGGCATTTGCGCTGCTGCAGAGGCAGGCGGAGTTTCAGGGATTTCTGGATTGCTTTACGGCGTTGGGGTGGATTGTGTTGATGGGAGTGCCGCTGGTGTTTTTGATTAAGAAGTTTCGGGCGGCGGGTGGGGCGGGGGAGAGTCATTGAGAAGTGGCGAGCGACCGGTGGCCGGTAACCAGCGAACGGTGGAAAGAAATTTGGAGAAAGGGTCGGGTTGAGGTCCCTCACCCATCCTCATCGGATGGGTTCAGGATGACAAGTAGTGGGGTTTGGTGAGACGGGGAATCGAGTCGTAGTGTATCCTCTCTCAGGAATTGGAGTGAGGAGGGGTGGATGGCGAGTCAAGCTGGGGTGGTGGAGTTGGAAGCGCCGACAGAGGATGAGCGGACGATGGCGATGCTGGCGAACCTGTTGATGGCATTTACTGGATTCATCGGGCCGCTGGTGATCTTTTGCGTGAAGCAGAATTCCCGGTTTGTGAGATTTCATTCGTTGCAAGCCCTGCTCTGGCATGCGGTGTACATGGGAGTGATTTTTGTTTTCATGGCGTTGTTTTTCGTGGTGATGATGACCAGCTTGATTCATAACCCGCCGGACCCGCACAGCCAGGCTCCACCTCCGTTCATT
>Ga0210402_10000800_pt1 | contig 34162 bp, 22 predicted proteins | sample IncBWC7MmetaG_FD_161055 | JGI IMG/M metagenome (GOLD analysis project Ga0210402, IMG submission 161055) | Forest soil microbial communities from Barre Woods Harvard Forest LTER site, Petersham, Massachusetts, United States - Inc-BW-C-7-M | ecosystem: Environmental > Terrestrial > Soil >...
GTTCAGTTTGTCCGCGGTGGCGGCTGGCGTGATCGATCGCGTGGCGGTGGTGGTGGGGAACCAGGTGATCACGGAATCCGAAGTGCTCCTGGAGGTGCGTCTGACGGCGTTCCTGAATGGCCAGCCGCTCGACCTGGGCGCCGCGCAGCGCAGGGCCGCGGCGGAGAGGCTGGTGGACCAGCAACTGATCCGCGGCGAAATGCAAATTGGTGGCTACCCGATGCCGGCGGAGAGCGAAGGCCCGGTGGTGCTGCGCAAGTTCCGGCAGGAGAACTATCCCAGCGTCCCGGCGTTTCGCGCCGCGCTGGAAAAATATGGGCTGACCGAGGACGAGGTCAATCGGCACCTGCTGTGGCAGGTGGCGGCGCTTCGCTTCACCGACCAGCGATTCCATATGGTGAACCTGGCCCCGCCCGCGCAATCGGCCGACCGGTCCAGCGATGCGGACGGGGCAAAAGATACGGGGGATGATCCGATGGACGTGTGGCTGAAGCAGGCGCGAAGCGGCACGCGGATTCAGTTCAAGAAGGGGGCCTTCGAGTGAGCCGGGGGAAGCGCATTGCGCTTTGGGCAGGTGGCGGGCTGCTTGGCCTGATCGTGGTCCTGTTCGTGGCAGGTATCGCGATTGTGCGTACGGATTGGTTCCGCAACACGGTGCGGGCGAAGATTGTCGCCGCCGTGGAATCGGGGACGGGCGGGCGCGCCGAGATCGGTTCTTTCACGTTCGATTGGACGCACCTGCGCGCGCAGATCCGCAACTTTGTGGTACACGGGCTGGAGCCCGCGGACGCCCCGCCGCTGTTACGCGCCGACCTGTTGCAGGTCGATTTGAAACTGCTCTCACCGTTCCAAGGTTTCGTCGATATCGCCTACCTGCTTCTCGAGAAACCGCAGGCCAACGTGATCGTCTACCCGGATGGGCACACCAATGTGCCGTCGCCGAAGGTGCCCGGCAAGGGCGATAAGAGCGCCATGCAGACGGTGGTGGACCTGGCGATTGGCAAATTCGACCTGCGCGACGGGACACTGACGTTCGCCAACCGCCAGAGCGCGTTGAACATCAGCGGCGAGAACCTGCGCGCCGGACTCGGCTTCAACATGGTGACCTCGCGTTACACGGGCGAGGTGGATATCAGTCCGCTCTTCGTGAATGCGCTGCGCGTGGACGTGAAGCTGCCGGTGACCCTGGAGAAGGACCGGATCGGGCTGACGAACGCGCTTCTGCTCACGCCGAAATCGCAGGTTGCGATCACGGGCAGCATGGAACATCTGGCAGCGCCGCGCGGCGTTCCCAACGTGGCCGCGCATGTGATTGCGCGCGTGGCCATCGACGAAGTGAAGCAAATGGCGGCGCTCGGCATGCCGCTGGACACGGCGCACGGTCCGGCGGTATTGAATGCGGACATCACGGCTTCAATGGACGATGCCGGGCTCAAGGTGCAGAACGCCAAGGTGAACCTCGGTCAGACCAATATCGAAGCGTCGGGCACTACGAAGCAGGTGCAGTTTCAGAGTACGCTGGCGCTGGGTGAGCTCGGGCGTCTGTTCCGCGTCGCGGTTCGGCCGGAGGGCACGGCGCGGATCGGCGGCCGCGCCTCATACACCGGTGCGAACGATTTCCAGGTGACCGCCAACCTGAATGCGCGCAATGTGGCTATTCAACAGGGGACCACGCACGGCGGGGGTGTCAGCATCGGGGGTGTCAGCCTGGATTCCAGCATCACCGCGGACGCGGCGCGGATTGAGCTCGGCGGGCTGCGGCTGGGCGCGCTCGGCGGAAGTCTTACCGGCTCCGCGTCGCTGGAGAATCTGGACCGCTTTCACTTCTCCGGGAACCTGCACAATTTCGATATCGACCAACTGGCGCGGGCGTTTCTGGCCAGGCCGTTGGGATATGACGGCGTAGTTTCGGGGCCGTTGCAGGCGGAGGGCAGCCTGAAGAATCCCGCGGCAGTGGTGGCGCACGCGGGTTTTGGCATCGCGCCGGCGAGGGGCGTGCCGGGGAGGAGTGGCGTGCCGGTCTCGGGCCAGTTGAACGTGGACTACAACGGCCGCGCCGATACGGTGACGCTGGCCAAGTCTTATCTGGCGCTGCCGCACACGCGAATCGATCTTTCGGGATCGCTGGGGCAGCGGATTCAAGTGCGCGCCGTCTCCAGCGATCTGACGGATTTCCAGCCCGTAGCCGGGAGTCTGCCGGTGAGGTTCAGCGCGGGCGGAGCGGCCACCGTGACCGCAACCGCTACCGGGAAGCTGAGCGCGCCGCGCATCGCCGGGGACGTGCTGGTGACCAACTTCACCGCGGAGGGCCGGCCGTTCACGCGCCTGGCCACGAGCTTCGAAGCGTCGAAAACCGGGGCATCGGTGACCAATGGGGTGGTGGCGCGCGGTGCGCTGCAAGCCAGTTTTCGGGCGACCGTCGGGCTGATCAACTGGAAGCCCGAGAACTTGGCGCCGCTGCGCGCCGACGTCAGCGTGCGCAATGCCAGCGTGCTGGACGTGCTGGCGCTCGCCGGACAATCCTCGCCGGTGCCCGTGACCGGGGCGTTGACGCTGGATGCCCACGTCAACGGGACGGTTGGCGACCCGCTCGGCAACGCTGACGTCACCGTAGTCAATGGGACCATCGAAGGGGAGCGCTTCGATTCGCTAGCCGCGCACGCGGTCATGACACAGGGCTCGATCGACGTTCCCTCGCTGGCATTCGTTGCCGGACCCTCGCGCATCGACGCCAATGCGAGCTATCGCCACCCACTCAACGATCTGCAACACGGCACGTTCCGCGCCCACGTCGCCAGCAACCAGGTACAACTGGCCCAGTTCCAAAGCCTGGTGAAAGACCGGCCCGGCTTGCGTGGTGCACTGACCCTCAATGCGGACGCAACCGGCCAGGTTGCTGGAGAAGTGGAACTGACTACGCTCAATGCGAACGCGGCCGTCCGCGGATTGGAGATGGAAGGCAAGCGGCTGGGCGACCTGACGGCGAACGCGGCCACGGCGGGGCAGGCCATCCAGTACGACGTGAACTCCGATTTCGCGGGTTCGACCATCAAAGTGACCGGCCGTTCCATGCTGACCGGCAAGCACGAGACGACGGCGAACGCGCAGATCGCCAACCTGCCGATCGACCGTGTGCTCGCCATAGCGGGACAGCGCGATCTGCCGGTGAGCGGAACGCTTTCGGCAACGGGAGACGTATCGGGAACGCTCGATGCGCCGCAGGCCAACGTGAATCTGACCATCGCCAACGGCAAGGCCTACGACGAACCGTTCTCGCGCCTGCAGGGGAACATCGCTTATACCAACCAGTCGGTTCGCGTTACCGATATGCGGCTGGCGGCGGGCGCGTCGTCCCTGGAACTGACCGCGTCACTGGAGCACCCGGTGGGCGATTTCGAGGACGGGCGCGTGCAGTTCCACCTGCGTAGCAATCAGGTGCAGTTGGGCAGCCTGCACGCCGTACAGCAGATGAAGAGCGGCCTGACGGGGGTGGCGGAAGTGACTGCCGACGGCGCGGCCACGCTGCGCAAGAATGCGGCTCCGCTGTTTTCCGCCTTGAATGCCAACATCGGGGCGCGTGGCCTGGCTCTGGACAAAAAGCCGTTGGGCGACCTGACGGCCACCGCGGAGACGCGCGGCAAGGAAGTCGCGTTCACACTCAATTCGAATTTCGCCCGCTCTACGATCAAAGGCAATGGCCATATGGAACTGGGTGGCGACTATCCGGTGGACGCGCAGGTCAGTTTCGCGAATGTCAGCTACTCCGGGCTGAATGCATGGCTCGAGAGCACGGTCCGGACGTTTGATGGGTCGCTCGATGGACAGGTGAGCGTGTCCGGTCCGGTGGCGCGCATGCAAGAATTGCGCGGGACGCTGCAGGTGACGAAACTGGAGGCGCACTCCGTGGCCACCGACGCGGTGAAGAAGCCGCGCGTCAACCTGGAACTGCACAACGAAGGGCCGATCGTCGCCGCGTTGGACGGCGGGCTGATCACCGTCCGAAGCGCTAAAATCACGGGACCTTCCACGAATCTGGCGGTGACGGGGACGGCGTCTATAGTCGACCCCCGCGCGCTCAACCTGCGCGTGGACGGCAACGTGAAACTGGAGGTGTTGGAAGCTCTGAACCCCGACATCTTTTCCACGGGAGGCGTGCTGCTGAATGCGTCGGTGACGGGGAACACGGCGAAACCGGTGATCAACGGCAGGCTGCAACTGCAGAATGCGTCGTTCAATATGGTGGACCTGCCCAACGGAATCTCCAACGCGAATGGCGTGGTGAACTTTAACGGGACGGAGGCGGTGATCCAGAACATTACGGGCGAGACCGGCGGCGGCAAGGTCACGCTCTCCGGTTTCGCGGGTTACGGCGGCCCGGAGATGCAGTTCCGCGTGCAGGCGAACGCGGACGGCATCCGGGTGGCTTATCCACCGACCGTTACCACGCAGGCCTCCGCGCGGCTGGTGTTGGCCGGCGCCACATCGCGCAGTCTGCTTTCCGGCACGGTGACAATCCAGGATGTGGCGCTGCACTCGCATTCCGACATGGGCAGCCTGCTGAACTCCGCGGCGGCGCCACCGCCTGCGGCCTCCGTGAGCACGGGCCTGCTGGCGGGCATGCGCTTCGACGTGAAGATCCAGACGTCGTCCGAGACCCAGTTCCGCACCACGCTGACCGAAAATTTGCAGGCCGATGCCAGCCTGACGCTGCGCGGAAACGCCGATCATCCCGGCATGCTCGGGCGGGTGACGGTGACGCAGGGCGACGTCGTGTTCTCTGGGACCAAGTATACGATTGATCAGGGCACCGTGACGTTTTTCAATCCGCAGAAGATCGAGCCGATTCTGAATATCGATCTTGAGACCACGGTACAGGGTGTGGACGTGGCGTTGAGCGTCTCCGGACCGGTGGATCGGATGAAACTCTCCTACCGCAGCGATCCGCCGCTGCAGTTCACGGAGATCGTCTCGCTTCTGGGGTCGGGCAAGCCGCCGACGTCGGACCCCGTGCTGGCGGCGCGCACGCCGGTAGCGCCGCAGCAAAGCTTCGGTCAGAGCGGCGCATCCACGCTGCTCGGCGCGGCCGTGGCCAACCCGGTGTCGGGACGGCTGGAGCGGTTGTTCGGAGTCAGCAAGCTGAAGATCGACCCGCAGATTACAGGCTCATCGAACACGCCGCAGGCGACCCTGACGCTCCAGCAGCAGGTCTCGCGCGATCTGACGTTCACATACATACAGGATGTGACGCAGAGCAATTCGCAAATTATTCGGGTGGAGTGGGCGATCAATCCGCAGTGGTCGGCGATCGCCGCGCGCGACAGAAACGGGCAGTTCGACGTCGACGTCTTTTACAAGAAGAGGTTCTGGTGAGTCGAAAGTGTTCTTCACCGCGGAGACGCGGAGCCGCTAAGAACGCGCTGAGGAAGACCAAACTGATATGGCTTTCTGCAGCGGTCGTAGTTAGTGACAATTCGGGGTTGGCGCGCAGAGGAAGCAGAGACACTCGCATGCTGACGCTGGGAAGCCTTTGAAGATGGTTGAGGCCGGGACCGTTACGCAGCGTTGATCGGAGCCGCGCGCGTCAGCAAGCGGTTTCTCGATACGTTTGCGTGGCGATAGCCTACCATGTCTCGGCTTCCTCCGCGCACCAACCTGGCATAGACAGCGGCACGCGCCGCCGTGCTCAACCTGCTGCGCGGTCTCAAGAAGCGCGCGGATCGTCTCCATTCAAGTGATCGCAGAGGGCGTTCGGCGGCTACGCGCAGGCGCGGACGCCCATGCCACTGGTATCATGAGTCCTTGAAGACTCCACAGGCGGCTACTCCACCGGCGATGACTCCGCAGGCCCCAGGGGCTCACCGCCGCCCCGGCCGAAGAGCTTACCTCCTCATCACGCTGTTCGCCCTGGGGTTGGTGTTATTTCCGTTTCTCTTCTGGTACCAAACCTGGTTCGGGCGGCAGTTGAGCGACGCGGATCTCGACCAGTATTTCGCCGACACGCGCAAGCCCCGCCACGCCCAGCACGCGTTGGTGCAGGTGGGCGAGCGCATGTTACACGGTCAGAACGCCTCGCGCTGGTATCCCCAGGTGATCCGGCAGGCATCCAGCCCCGGCCTCGAATTGCGGCAGACGGCGGCTTGGATCATGGGGCAGGATCGCACGTACCAGCCTTTTCATGAAGCATTGTTGGGTCTGATTCACGACCGCGAGCCCATGGTTCGCCGCAACACCGCCCTGGCGCTGGCCGGTTTTGGGGACTCGGCCGCGCGCTCGGAACTGGTGGCCATGTTGCGGCCTTTTACCGTAGCAGCGCCGGTGGCGGGCAGGCTGAAGTATCGACTGAAGCTCGCCGATTTCGTGAACCCAGGCACCCTCATCGCCCATGTCGGGGAGACCGAGGTGCGGTGCCCCGTGCCGGGTGAGGTCCGCTCGCTCGACCGCGAGGAGGGCGCGGCGGTGAAGGCCGGCGATCCTCTGGCCGATCTTTCGGCCGACAAGAACCACGTCTGGGAGGCTCTGCGGGCGCTTTACATCGTGGGCCAACCGGCGGATCTGGAGGACGTGCAGCGTTTCACCCGGCCGGTCCCCGGCTTTCCCGATACGGTGGTGCGGCAGGCGTCTCTTACGGCGCGGCAGATTGAAGCGCGGCGGTAAGAAGAACGGCGTAAGAGTAGAGCCGTCAGAAACACAGTCGACGCTCGCTCGCTTCGCATCGCGCGGGCGGATTAACACAATCCGCCGCAGGTTAACAACCTGCCCCACATAACAACCTGCCGCACACTGGAGGAGGAGGGCTACTTCAGGGTGCGGACGAAGGCGACTACGTCGTCCGCCTGCTTTTCGGTGACATCGGCGATGGGTTTCATCTTACCCTTGCCGGCCATGACGACTTTCTTCAAGTCGGCGTCGGCCTTGTCCTGAACCTCCTTGGAGGCCAAAGCCGGCATGGTGACGTTGAACATTTTGGCGATGGCAGCCTTGCCTTCGCCGTTGGGTCCGTGACATTTGGCGCACTTCGATGCGAAGAGTTCCTTGCCTTCCGGAGCGCCTGCAACAGCCAGGCCGGCGGAGAGGAAGAACCCGAGTATACCTATTGTGAGTGGTTTCATAAGAGTGTTCCGTGGACTTCAATCCGGTGGATCAGGCTGCGAATGGCCAGGATCGCCAATGCAATCAGGATGACCGATACCCCGAGGCCATAGCGGCGGAAATCCCGTTCGTGCAGCGCGCTTTCTCCGGCGCTGCGCGTTTCCCGGGCAATCGCCATGCCTGCTTCAATGGGAATGCGCATCTGTTCCGGCTGCATCCCGTGCAACGCCAGCCGTGACTTGACCAGGTTCTCGCGGCCTTCGATCAGGCGGACCTGGGCTTCCGATACTTCCATTCCCGATTTTTCGGCCGTCATCAAGACCGCGTCGGACTGTTTGATGGCGGCATCCAGACCGTCCAGCCAGCCCGCCATTTGCGCCGCGGTGTTCGCCGGCGCAGTTCCCGCGTCGTGGCATCCGCCGCAGACCGAAGCCGAACCGGTCAGCATTTTGGTGCTGGGGTTTTGAATCCCATGGTTGGAGTGGCAGACAATGCAGCCGCCGCCGCCGCTGGCGCTGGAGAAAATCGGTTTGTGCACGCTGCGGCTGTAGAGTTGCTCAAAAAGAACGTGGCAGCTTCCGCAGACCTCCGCGATGGATTCCACTTGCGGCGGCTTGGCGCCGTGGTTGCCATGGCAGGACGAGCAGGTGGGCGCGGAAAGATCGCCGCGCTTGATCATGGCCTGCCAATGGACGCTGGTGCGGTACTCGGCAAGCTGGTTGGTGGGGATCTTGTACGGCGCCATCCTTTCCTTGTCGGAATGGCAGTTCCCGCAGGTCTCGGCGACATGCAGCGGATGCACCGGCGATGCGGCGTCCTTCACCGCGCGGATATTGTGGACGCTGTGGCAATCGATGCAGGTGGCGACCTTGGTGTCGCCCGCCGCCAGGCGTTTGCCGTGGATGCTGGTCTGGTAGAGCTCGAATTGATCCACACGCTCCCGCGGAGCGAACTTGCGCATGAAATCGGGGTTGCTGTGGCAGGCGGCGCAGAATTTCGGAATATCGGTTCGCGCGGGCTTGCCCTTGAAGCCCTTGGCCTTGCTCATGGACACTTCGGGGTCGTCGCTCGAGCGATCGCCGCCGTGGCAATCGGCGCAACTCAGGCCGTGGGCGATATGGACGTCATTTTTGATGGTGGAGGCCGGGCCTTTGCCATCTTCGAGCGCGGTGTGGCACGTGATGCAAGAGTCGGGCGCGCCCGCGCCACGGAGACCGCAGCAGAGAAGGAACAGGATGGCTGGCGTTCTCATTTCACGTACCCCAAGATCGTGAAGACGACCAGGTAAAAAACCAGGAAGACCGCCATGCCGGTGGCCAGGCGGGTGCGGCGCCCGCCTCCCCGCTTGGCTTCCCAGAAAGGAAGCAGCACCCACCCGGCCGCCAAGGCGCCAAAGCCGAACAGACCCAGCAGTTCGCCTTCGAAGATCCAGACGTGGCTGGGAATCAGTTTCAGGGTGTAGAACTGCGCCAGGAAATACCACTCCGGCCGAATGCCGGCGGGCGCGGAAGCGAACGGGTCGGCCTTTTCCCCCAGTTCCCAGGGGAAGACGGCAGCCAGGGTTCCCAGCACCGCCAGCACGCCGTACCAGACCATCAGTTCCCGCAAGAAAAAGTTGGGGAAGAACTTGATGTGCGACAGCCTGGCGGCGGGAATGCCGCTGGGTGTGCTCATGCCGTGCTTCTGTACCAGCCCCAGATGCAGCCCGATGAGCCCGAACGAAATCAGCGGCAGCAGGATGACGTGGAAATCGAAGAATCGCGTGAGAGTGGCCGCGCCTACGTCTTCACCGCCGCGCAGGAAGCGGGCGATGGCCGGACCGACAACGGGCGTGGTGCCGGCCACGTCGGTCCCCACCTTCGTGGCGAAGTAGGAGATCTGGTTCCATGGCAGCAGATAGCCGCTGAAACCGAAACCGAGCATCAGGCCCAGCAGCAGGATGCCGCTCAACCAGGTTAGTTCGCGGGGGCGCCGGTAGGCATGCGTGAATACCACGCTGAACATGTGGATGAAGACCGAGAGTATCAGCAGGTTGGCGGACCAGCTATGGATCGACCGGATGAGCCAGCCGAAATCGACGCGCGTCATGATGAAGCGGACGCTGTCGAAGGATTCGGCCACGGTGGGCCGGTAGTACAGCAGCAGCAGAACGCCGGTGAAGATCTGCACTCCGATCAGGAACAACGTGATGCCGCCGAAATAGTACCAGGCGGTGCCGGCGTGCATGGGGACCACCTTGTGGTCCATCAGGTCGCGGGCCATGCGCCAGCCGGTGCGTTCATCGAGCCAGTCGAGCGTTTTTACTTTCAGTTCAGCGGCAGACAAGCGGCCCCCATCAGCCCTTTCGCGAAATGACGATATCCTCGCCGCGGATCTTGACGGCCATTTCCTCCAGCGGTTTGGGAGGCGGCCCGGATGACACGCGGCCTTCCAGGTCGTAAGTGCCGTTGTGGCAGGCACACCAGATTTCCCGGCGCGCTTCCTGGTACTGCACCGTGCAGTTCAGGTGCGTGCACACGGCGGAGAAGGCCTTCCAATCGGTCTCATTGACGTGCACTAATAGCACCGGCTTGTTGCCGAACTTCACGATCTTGCCGGAGTTGGGCTTGAGGTCCGCCACTTTGCCGGCGTCCACTTCGTTGACCGAAATCTCCGCGACTTTGGGTGGGTTGAGAAATCGAACCACCGGGTAGAAGAAGGAGGCCAGGGATGCGGCAACGGCGCTGCCCAACAGCCAGGAGATCGCGGTGCGCCGGTCCTGAGAGCCGGTATCGACGGAGTCGGTACGCTGCATCGATGGAGTCCTTTTCCTAGAAATGGATCTGTTACTCGTAGTATGGCAGCAAGTTCAGGGCCATTTTCGGTTGTGGAGCGCCCGGATGCGGATGAATGTGGGTTTGCAAACGTTTCAGTCAGCCAAGTGCAGAGCCGTGACCGTCAGGGAGCGGTGCCCTAGGTGCCAAATCACACTCCGGTTCGATCCGCCCCGCCAGTGGCAAAGCTGGCTTGTGTTTTTTGCCGATGTGCTATCTCAACCTTATGGTCTTTCCATGTTTGCAGGAAGCCTCAGTTGCTGGACAAGCAGATGGAGTACCTGGCCCACGCCCCTGGCGAAGCTACAGAGGTGCCAATGTATTGACCTATGAACGAGGTTCCAGAGTGTGGTGCCAGTCCGGATGAATCTTACCGGCGCGCTCGTACCTGGCCCGTCCTCGATCGGGCAATCCAGGACATTTTGTCCAGGCAGTTTTCTCAAACAAAGGAGTTAGAGTCCTTGGGGCCGAATTCCGGGTCATTTTGTCCCGGTTCGTTATGCGAGCCTGATTTGCCGCGCAACGCGCAGGCGGGTTAACAGCCCCACAAATGCTGGAGAGTGAACCTTGGTAAGCGTTTGCCTTACGCGATGCGGATCGACGCCGTCATCTTGTGGGTCGCGCCAGGGGAAAGACGGACTGCGTTATCGGCGGCATTGGCCGTTTCGATGCAGATCATCTGCTGCCAGTCGTCGGCAGCCATGTCGGACATGCCCTTGGTCTTGTCGATCCACGGATTCCAGACCACGGTGCTGTCGGACCCGCTCTTCTCGATGACGATACGGCGGTTCCACACCGCGTCGTGGACCACGCAAGCGGCCTGCGTGCTCACGTGCACCTGGTCGGTTTCCTTGGCGATACGAATGGGCGCATTGCCTTGCGTCTTGCGTTTGAATCCATCGGTCTTGTCGATATAGGTGGTGCCCTCCAGGCCGGAAACCGAGGCTTGACGAATATCGGCGATGGCGAAATAACTATGCAGCGCCTCTTCGAAGGTGAACGCCTCCTTGGCATCGTTGCCGGTCTCCAGTTCCATTTCGAGCTCGCTGCCGACCGTCACGCGAGAGCGCAGGTGGAAGGCGGCATAGCCGAGATTGCGAGTTTCGTCGTTGGGCGCAAGCGCGAGCGTAATTTCCACTTTTCCATCGGGGTGCAGTTTGGCTCCTTCGACGGCCCACTCCGTAGTGCGCGCGAAGCCGTGGGCGGGGCCGGGCTTGCCATCGCCCCGCGGACCGAACCATGGGAAAATGACGGGCACGCCGCCGCGAATCGCCTTGCCGGGCGCGAACAGACTCCTGCGGCTGACAAAAAGCACCGGCCGCTGCCCGCGCGGCGTCCAATGGGTTACGTGAGCGCCGTGCAGATAGATGTCGGCTTCCGCCGCCGGCGTCGAGATCGCCGCGCGCACCAGTCCGCCCGGTGTGTCTTCGAACCGGAGGGCATTGGGAATAGCGAATTGATTGTTCAGTTCTTCTTCGTGCATGGTCCGTCCTTTGTGAACTCCTGCTGCATAGTGTAGAGCAGTCGCCGCGAGAGGTCGTCGGCAGCGTCAGGTCCCCTTTCCCCACTTCCCCCCTACATGGAAGTCATCCCCTTTCCTGAAGAGCCGGGACTCCGTGTGGATGTTGGACCGCGTCAGGTAATGGTACAGTTCGTGCGCCATTACCCGGCCGAGGGCGAGTCCAAATGCGCGGTTTACCAGCCGGATCTCGCAGAAAGTCCTGACTAACACGCTCCGGGGCCTAGCGGGACGGCATCGTGACGCGTCGAGTCGATTGCCAGCGGTCGGCCTAAGGTCGAGTACTCTCTGACCAGCTTTGGACAATCATCAGGTAATCTGGTCGAAGGCATCTGCGATTGGGCTGAAGCAAACATCGAGCGGGTGCGTGAGGCGAGGGCGGTGTATGAACTCCCCGCGACGCATCCATGCCGCCATGATGTGGTGCGGCAAATACCAACTCACCTTGATGGGGGATTGATGGAATTTCAAACAAGCAGCTCAAGAAGGCAATTTCTTTCCACCGTTGCTATGACAGCAGCGGCTGGAATCATACTGCGTCCGCGCCTGGGATCGGCGGCAGATATAACCGATCCGCGGGTAGCCGGCATCGTCGCCTCGACTATCGGGATCGACACCCATAATCACATCGACGTTCCCCTCACTGCCGCCGAAATGCCAGGCCCGGACATCGATCTGGCCGGCGAAATGAAGAAGTCCGGTCTCTCCGCCATCTGCATGACCTTTGCGACCGACTACCAGCGAGGCGATGCCTATGACCGCTTTCTCGCAGGGTTGGCGTCGATGGATCGGCAGTTGAATGGCAACGATGTGAAGCGCTCTTTCACGCCGGCTGACGTCCGAGCCGCCCATGAGAACCGCCAGCCAACGGTCATCCAGGCGATCGAAGGCGCCCATTTCCTGCAAGGCAAGCTAGAGCGCGTGGAAGACGCCTACGGACGGGGCCTGCGGCACTTTGGACTGCTTCACGACAGCGACGCCTCCGAGCCCCTGGGCGATGTTTACACCAACCCTCCGCGGTACGGCGGATTGACAGCATTTGGGGTGGCGGTCATCAAGGAATGCAATCGGCTGGGCATCCTGATCGATCTGGCGCATGCCAATGTGCAAACGACGGAAGCCGCGCTCAAGCTCACTACCCGACCAGTCGTCATTTCCCATACCGGCCTTGATACGCAGTTGGGGAGCAATCCCTCCATGGCGGGGATGATGCGCCCAAGACTTATCGGCAAAGCGCAGGCTAAAACGGTCGCCAACGCCGGCGGCGCGATCGGTGTGTGGACGCATCTGGCCGATACGCCGTTGGAGTATGCAAAGAATGTCCGCGCGCTGGTCGATGTGGTCGGGGTCGATCACGTCTGCATCGGCACGGATACCAAGCTCACACAGCCCGGCGTCCGGCCCGACGGCGGCCCTGGTGGTCGCGGCCCGGGCGGGGGCGGTGGCCCTGGCGGTGGTGGCACGGGCGGAGGCCGTGGCCCCGGTCAACAAAATGGGCGCGCCGGGGAACGCACCAATCAGGCATGGCAGGATCAAACGGCCGGATTCTACTACGTCGTTGTCGATGCGCTGTTAAGAACTGGTTTCACCCCGGATGAGATCGGAAAGATCGGCGGCGGGAACTTTCTGCGCATATTCGGCGAGGCAGTTAAGAAATAGGCGGTCGCCAGGTTGACCGGCGAAAGCGTACCTGCCGGAAGTGTTAAAAAAGCCAATACTTTAGTAAGTACTCAAACCCGCCGGACTCCGTTTGAGGGCATGCTAGAATCCGATCACCGCCCGAGACTTGGGTGTTCCATGCTGATCATCCCGACCTACAACGAGAAGGAAAACATCGCCGTGCTGGTCTGTCGCATCCGCAAGGCTGTTGGCCGGGAACCGATTTTTTTCGTGGATGACAGCTCGCCCGATGGCACGGCCGCGGAAATCCGCCGCATACAGCAGCAAGACCCGGACATCCACCTGCTGGCGCGTCCTGGCAAAGGTGGCTATGGCTCGGCCTGCCGCGACGCCATGAAGCAGATCCTCCGCGAGAACCTGGCCCCGTACCTGATCCAGACCGATGCCGATCTGTCGCATCCGCCGGAACTGCTCCCCCGCATGATCGAAATGCTGAAAACCTCCCCCGTGGTCGTCGGCTCGCGCTATGTGCCCGGCGGTGGCAGCCAGAATTGGGATCTCCGGCGGAGGATGCTGAGTTTCGGCGCCAATTTTTACGCCCGCCTGTTCACCGGGGTGCCGGTCCACGACATGACTGCCGGTTTCGTCGGCTACCAGGCCGATACCCTGCGGCGGATCGATCTCGACAGCATCCGCTCCGAGGGCTATGCATTCCTCATGGAGATGAAGTTCAAACTGCACCGGCAAGGCGCCCGCTTCACCGAGTTTCCGATCATTTTCGCCGAGCGCGAATCCGGGAAGTCCAAGTTCAGCCGGAAAATCATGTTCGAAGGCGTCAAGTTCCCCATCCGGGCTATGCTGAAAAGAGTCCGAGGAGCAGCATAATCAATATGAGCCGCCGCAAAGCCTTCATCACCGGGATCACCGGACAGGACGGGTCGTATCTGACCGAAACCCTGTTAGCCAAAGACTACGAAGTGCATGGATTGGTGCGCCGCGTGGCGCTGGAAGATCCCAGCCACCACCTGGGGCGGATCGCGCACGTGCGGGATCGGGTGACGTTGCACGCCGGATCGCTCGAAAGTTTCCCGAGCCTCTATCAGATTGTGCGCCGCGTCCAGCCCGACGAATGCTATCATCTGGCGGCCCAGAGCTTTGTCAGTTACTCGTTTGACGACGAGTTCTCCACCCTCAATACCAACATCAACGGCACCCACTACCTGCTGGCGGCCGTGAAGGAAGCGGCTCCGGCCTGCCGGTTCTACTTCGCCGGGTCCAGCGAAATGTTTGGCAAGGTGGAAGCCATCCCGCAGACTGAGAAGACGCGGTTTCATCCCCGGTCGGCCTATGGCATCAGCAAAGTGGCGGGTTTCGACCTGACCCGGAACTACCGCGAGGCCTATGGTTTATACACATCCAGCGGCATCTTGTTCAATCATGAATCGGCGCGGCGCGGTTTTGAGTTCGTGACCCGGAAGATCACGGCCGGGGTGGCGGCCATCGTCGCCGGCAAAGCCAAGGAAGTCCGGCTGGGCAACCTGGAAGCCCGGCGCGATTGGGGTTACGCGCCCGACTACGTCGAAGCCATGTGGCTGATGCTGCAGCAGGATGTTCCCGACGACTATGTGGTGGCCACCGGCGAAACCCATTCGGTTCACGAATTCTGCGAAATGGCTTTTGGCTTCGTGGGTCTGAACTATATGGACTACGTGGTTACCGACGAAATGCTGCATCGCCCAGCGGAAGTCGACCTTCTGATCGGCAACCCGGCCAAAGCCAAGAGGGTGTTGGGCTGGCATACCGATACCAGTTTCGAAACGCTGGTGCGGGTGATGGTCGAAGCCGATTGCAGCGCGCTTGGAGTGCCCCTTGGCGCTAAAACCATACTGGCTGGATAAACCTGACTGGATAAACCTGGCTGGATAAAACTGGCTTGGATAAAGGTGCCGGCGGCAGTCTGCGCCCGTCTGCTATCGAGCTTGATATCAGGTCTCCCGGCAGCGTACCATCGTAGGTACCGGCCGTGCGAAATCTGCCTCGTTTAGCCCGAAGTTCCAGGCCGGCATCTTTGGGGAGCCTCTTGAATGGAAGCCAGCCGCACTCCCGGGTCGAACTCGAAATGGTCGAACGGGAAATGAATGTACTGGTGAGCGTGACTCCCTATACGGCTTGTTGCCGGTTGCCTGCAAGAGCCGGGTCCGCGAAACCTGCCTGGAAGGCGGATGCGGGGCGGAACGAATGACTCGCCGCCTGCCATGATGGAACGGAGGCAGGATGAATCACGCCCGCTTTACCGCCGTGCGTATTCGTGGATTGGCGCGGTGGCCCTGTGCGTCTATCTGGCGCTGGCCTGCGGCACCGCACTGACCAAGAGGCCGTGGTGTGACGAAGCATGTTTTGCGAATCCGGGCGTCGATCTGATCACCCGCGGCTCCTTCGGCTACACCGCCATGGACCCTACCGGCTACTCCATTCTGATCGGATGGGTTTTTCCACGGGTACAGACGCATGCATACTTCATCATGCCGTTCGACCCGTTACTGCAAGCGGGCTGGTTCAAGTTATTCGGCGTGGGCGTCTTTACCATGCGCAGCCTGCATATCTTGTTCGGCATGGCTGCCCTGTTTTGCTGGGGCTTTCTGGTCCTTCGGTTAAGCGGCAGTCCTCCGGCCGCACTCCTCGCCATTGCGTTGATGGTGGTAGACCGAAGCTTTGTGTTCGCGGCCGCGGACGGCAGGCCGGACATGACCAGCGCCGCGTTCGGTGTGGCAGCCCTCGCGGTCTATCTGGGTTTTCGGGAGAGCCGCCTCGGCCTGGCCATTTTCCTGGCCAACGCCTGCCTGGCAGCCGCGGTGCTGTCCCACCCCATCGGCGGCGTGTCGGCCTTTGGCTTACTCTACCTGGCCATCCACTTCGACCGGTCTCGTCTGGCCTGGCGGCACATCCTGGTTGCGGCGGTGCCGTATGTCGTCGGTTTCGGGCTATGGGGATGGTATATCAGTCTCGATCCGGAAGCTTTTCAGAAACAGTTCCTGGCCAATGCCTCCACCGGCCGCTTCGGCGGGTTATCGGCGCCGCTGTTGGGCTTTTGGCATGAGGTCACCATTCGGTATATGGCACGCTCCTACCTTCCGGCCTCCGCTGCCGGATGGAAGAAGCTCACCGTCCTGATTCCGGTCCTCTACGGTCTTGCCGCCCTGATCTGCGGTTTCATGCCGACGCTGCGGAAGCATGAAGCCGCCCGCATTCTTGGCCGGTTGGCAGTCATCTATTTCGTAGTCTTTTCTCTGCTGGAGGGCACCAAGGCGGATTTCTACCTGGTGCATATGACGCCTTTGCTGTGCTGCTGTGCCGCCATCTGGATCCATTCGTGGTGGCTCACCGGAGGCGTGCGGCGTTTTACCGGCGCCGCCGTGGCGTTACTGCTGGTGGTCTTCCAAATCGGCTGGAACGTTTATTCCATCCGCGGTAATCCCTATCGGCAGAGTTATACGGCCATTACCACTTATATCAAGCAACACGCGGGCCCCCACACCCTGGTCATGGGAGGAGGCGAACTCGGCTTCGACCTGGGTTTCTATGGGCCGGTTCTGGAGGATGCCACCCTCGGCTACTACTCCGGCAGGCAGCCCGATTTTGTTGTGGTGGATGATAAGTGCTACCGCCAGACTCTCTATGAACTGGAAGGGAAGGCGCCGGATGTTTATCGCCATGTGATGAAGGTATTGAACCAGGATTGCGAAAAGGTCTTCACCAGCGGAACTTCCGACGTGTATGCCCGGCGGTCCCTGCTTCTCTCCAGATGACCCTCCTTGCCTGACGCAGTTCCGTACCGGTTTTGGGCCCCTCTTGCGCCGGCACTCCGGGACGAACACCCGCATCGGGAGGTGTTACTTGACTTTCCACTCCTGAATCCCAGCCGAGAAATCCTTCTGCTGGGTCAGTTCCAAACGCAGCGCGGTGGTGTTCACGGGCTTGAACGTCACCCGGTTGTACTGGTTGCGTTCCACTCCGTAACCGCCGGCGTTCTCCACCGGCTTCCATTCGCTGCCATCGCGATACAGAACGTGCCACGCGGCCGGCACGCGCACGCCGCCATGGCCGGTATCGTCGAACCAATAGAGCTGCGCCTCGGATACGGTGGCCGCCTTCTCGAACGTCATCTCCACCCACTCGCTGCTGTCCTTTTTCGGCCACCAATCGAAGTAGGAGGAGGGGTCGTCGGACGCCGCCGGGTCCTCGCCATCGTTGATGTTGCGCGGATTCTTGCGGCTGTCGCCGGAGACCGTCACCTTCGCGGTGGTGGCGACAGTGGGAAAGGCCAGGGGTTTGGCGCTGGCTTCGCTGTCGGGAATCCACACCATCATCTGGCCGCGCCCGCGGTTAGCCCAGGCGTAGTATGGGATGGCCGTGAAATCCTGCTCGGTCTTGTGAACCGTGCCCGCGGCGTCGGCTGCCAGGGCCACGGCTTTCGCCTTCACCACCGTTACGCCCTTCAACAGGCCGGGCCGGAATTCGGCCGTGAGCCTGGCGCTGTCCGGCAGCATCAGGTTGCGCACCTTGCCGCCGGGGTTGTCGGTCCATTCGGCCGTATAGACCAGGGGACCGCGCTGCAAGGCCACGCGGCCCTGGTCGGCGGCCACGGCGGTGTTGGCGACGACGCGGCGAACCGGCATCGGCAGATTCAGCTCGATGGTGTCGCCGGCCTTCCAGGTGCGGTCCAAAGCCACATAGCCCTTGGTCGACTGAAGAGCGTTCCATTCAACGGAAACAGCTTTGCCGTTGACCTTGAGCGTCACGGGTTGTGACGCGGCATCGGCGAACTTGTAGAGGTCGCTGGGCACAGGTTCGTTCCGCGCCCAGCCGGGGACGCGCACGTTGATGGTCATGCGGGCTGTCTCATCGGGCGTCACCGTCATCTTCACGGCCCCGTCCCAGGGGTAGCGCGTCTCCTGCGCCACCTTCACCGTGCGGCCGTTATCCAGTTTGATGTCGCCCGTCGAGGCCACAAAGAGGTTGACGTAGAGCGAATCGCCGCGCTGCGCATACACGTAGCCGGGTACCGACGCCAGGAAGCGCGTGATGTTGCCCGGGCAGCAGGCCACGCCGAACCACGGGCTGCGTTCGTGCTGGCCGTTGGACTCCAGCGGATTCGGGTAGAAGAACGATTTGCCATCCAGCGAAACGCCGCTGATCAGCCCGTTGTACAGCGTGCGCTCCATCACGTCGATATAGCGCGCGTCGCCGTGCAACAGAAAGAGGCGGTGGTTCCAATAGTCGTTGCCCACGGCCGCGCAGGTTTCGTTGTAGGCCGACATGTTCGGCAGCTCGTAGTTGTCGCCGAAGGCTTCGCCGGTCGCGCGCGCGCCGATGCCGCCCGTAATGTAGAGCTTCTTGGCGGCCACGTTATCCCAGATCTTATCGATGGCGTTGACGTACGCGGTGTCGCCCGTCAGCGCGGCCACGTCGGCCATCCCCGAGTACATATAGGTGGCCCGCACGGCGTGGCCCACGGCTTCAGTCTGGTCGATCACCTTCACGTGCGACTGGTTGTAAGTGCGGCCGGCGCCTGGCGAACCATCGGGGCCGCGCACGTCCAGCATAAATTTGGCGAGATCCACGTAGCCCTGCTCCCCGGTGACGCGGTACAACTTGGCCAGCCCCATTTCGATAATCTGGTGGCCCGGCCAGATGGCTTGCCTGCCGGGTCCGAAGGTGTTCTCCAGCATGCCGGCGCTCTTCAGTGCGATATCCAGCAGCGTGCGCTTTCCCGTGGCCTGATAGTGCGCGGCGGCGGCTTCGTAGAGATGGCCCAGGTCGTAGAGTTCGTGGCTATCCACTTTCTCCAGTTCCCAGCGTTTGGCGCCGGCCCACGGATGCGGATGCACCGGGTCGATGCTGCGGGTGGTGTACAGGTAGCCGTCCTTCTCCTGCGCGGCCCCGATCTTCTCGATCAGCCCATCGATGTAGGCTTCCAGTTTCGGGTCGGGCTGCACGGTCAAGGCATAGGACGCGCCTTCGATCACCTTATACACATCGGTGTCGTCGAACGGATACCCCGGCGGCTTCTTGTTGGTGAGAGTCTCACCGCGCAGCGCGGCGCCGGCGCGCAGGAAATTATCCAGGCGTCCGGTCTCTTCGTCTTTTTGAAAAGCGAACGGGATGGTCACCTTGCGGTTGGTTTCGATGCGCGGCGCCCAGAAGGCGTCGTTAAAATGAACGGCGGTGAAGGGCACCGGCTTGACGGGATAATCGCGCGCCGGTTGCGCGCTGGCGGGGCCTATCCAAAACGCAAACAGGGCGAAGCAGGGAAGAGTCCTCATGGCAGGTCTGAGGATATCATGCTGTAAGCGCTTACTCAACTGCGCTAGTTGTGGGGCAGGTTGTTAACCTGCGGCGGATTGTTAATCCGCCGGCGCGATGCGGCAGCGAGCAGCCCGCGTATGGGGCGATGCCCGCAGGGTGCGGCACCCGCTCGTCGAAAGGCTCGACGAGATGTTGGCCTCAGAGGCTTGATCCATTGGCCGGGGCAGGCGGGGTTCGCCCGGCAGGCGGATTAACAATCCGCCGCAGGTTAGCAACCTGCCCCACATACGCTGTTAGGTTGGCGGCGCGTGCTCCAGGATCTCTTCATTGGCCGCGTCCCACCACAGTTTCCTGCCTTCCTGCTGGGCCCGCGCCGCCATAATCACCGCCACCGAATGCGCGAAACCGTGCTCCACGGTGGCGTTCGGCTGCTGCCGGCTGCGCAGACACTCCAACCAGTTCTTCATATGGGAAGGATTGCTGTCCAAGGTGAACGGGAGCGGACCATAGGTCTTTTCGACGGCTCCCGTCACCAGCCGCTGCGCCCAGGGCAATGCATGCAGGTTCTCACCCGTGAGCTTGACGTATTTGTGGCTGCGGTGAACGAAAGGATTCGCTTCGTGCGTTCCCTTTTCCTCCACCAGTTTCCAGCGCTGGCTGCCCTCGCCCCCGACGTTGATCAGCGTGGCCTTGTCACCCATGATGCGCGTCCCACTGTCGGAATCGTTCCCAAAGCTGGTGGAGTAACTCACCAGGAATCCCTTAGGGTACTCCAGGAGCGCCTGGAAAGTGTCGGGGTTCTCGCGGCCATCGTGCCAGGCGAAAATGCCGCCGTGCGCCACCACGGATTTTGGGAAAGACTCATCCAGAAGGTAGTGGACCAAGTCAATGCCGTGGCTCATCCACTGATCGGCGATCCCACTGGAGAACTCCCGGTACAGCCGAAACTCGAAGTAGAGGCGCGGGTCGAACGGGCGGTAAGGCTTGTGGAGCAGCCATCTTCGCCAGTCCGTATCTTCCTCCCGGATCTGGTTGACTTCCGGACGGCCCCGCCAGCGCGGGCCGTGATAGTTCCACACGATCTCGACTTTGGAGACATGTCCCAGCGCCCCGCTCGAAATCCATTCCTTGGCCGCAATCTGGTAGGGCTCGCTGCGGTGCTGTGTGCCCACCTGCACCACCAGGCCGCTCCGCCGCACGGCATCGCGCGCAGCCTTGGCCTCCTCCAGAACGTTCGCCATCGGCTTTTCGCAGTAGGCGTCCTTGCCGGCTTCGGCGGCCAGTTTGAGCATCGGTGCATGCTGAAAGTCGGCAGTGGATATGATCACCGCGTCCACGTCCTGGAGAGCCAGCATATCTTCCAGGTAGGTGAACGAGCGCGGGGCGCGTCCGTATGCGTGCCCGGCCGCCGTGGCGGCGCGTTCGCGGTTCACCGTCCACAGATCGCAGACCGCGGCCATATCCACGTTGTGGCTGTCTTTCAGTTCGGCCACAACCGACGCCAGTTCCCGCCCACGGCTGCCCACGCCCACCTGGCCCAGCCGGATGCGGTCATTGGCGCCGGCAATGCGGCCGTAAGAGAGCGCGGAGGTGCCGGCCGCCGCACCGCCGATCAGCAGAGATCGCCGGCTAAGTCCTGGGTTGACTGGTGGTTTCATTTGGATCTAAGTTCACCCCGATTGTAGCCCCCGGCCTATTGGGCGGAGTGTCCACGATAGCACCCTCTCCGCCAATTCGAAGTTCTCAGAACCGCTGGAGTGTATGGCTGCTTACGCTCGCGGCGGTTCCAGACATCAGCATCCTGTTAACATTTATCAATAGCCATTAATAGCCATTAATAGCCGAACGCACACAAAGAGATACCGAATGAACTCACCAACCGATACCAAGACGCGGATTCCGGAGTTACTGAAGCGGGATCAATCCGCCATCCTGCAGGATTGGGCGCGCCAGCAGAGGCTGGAGGGCACGCGCGGAGAGAAGGTCCCCGAAGCCGAATGGCGGGAGCAGTCCCGCGCGCTTCTGGAGGCCATCGCCGCCGCTGCCCAGAGCGGCCGCATCGACGATGTTACCGGCCCCGAATGGAACGCGGTGCGAGACATGTTATCCGAGGTCGCGCAGGCGCGCGCCAAGGCGGGCTTCACCCAGTCGCAGACCGCACGCTTCGTCTTCTCCCTGAAGCAGACTCTGTTCCCCCTGCTGCAGCGGGAATTTCAGTCGGACCTCAAATCGCTGACCGAAGAGACCTGGGCGGCCAGCACTCTGATCGACAACCTGGGACTCATGACCACCGAGGCGTATCTGAAGGCGCGCGAAGCCGTGGTCACGCGCCAGCAGCAGGAACTGCTGGAGCTTTCCACCCCCGTGGTCAAGCTTTGGGATGGCATCGTCGCCGTACCGCTGATCGGCACGCTGGATAGCCAGCGCACCCAGATCGTCATGGAGAGCCTGCTGCAGCAGGTAGTAGATACGGGCGCGTCGATCGCCATCATCGATATCACCGGCGTTCCCACCGTGGATACCCTGGTGGCGCAGCACCTGCTGAAAACCGTCGCCGCCGCGCGCCTGATGGGCACCGATTGCATCATCAGCGGAATTCGTCCGCAGATCGCCGCCACCATCGTTCACCTGGGCGTCGACCTTGGGAGCGTGATCACCAAGGCCACGCTGGCCGATGCCTTTCGTCTGGCCTTGCGGCGGCTGGGCCTCGGCGTCAGGGCGCTGCCAGGCAATTCCCCTGCCAAGGAAGGTTCCCCTGTGAAGGAAGGCCATGGAACGGATTCCAATTCTTAAGATGGGAAATTTCCTCCTGGTCACCATCCAGGTGGACATGCACGACCGCCTGGCGATGACCCTGCAGGACGACCTGACTTCCATGATTTCCAAGGTGTCCGCGCGCGGCGTGCTGATCGATATTTCCGCCTTGGAGATGGTGGATTCCTTCATCGGGCGCGTGCTCGGCAACATCGCCTCCATGTCGCGGATTCTGGGCTCGAAGACCGTTGTGGTCGGCATGCGCCCGGCAGTGGCGATTACCCTGGTGGAACTCGGCCTCTCGCTTCCCGGAGTGCGCACCGCGCTCAACATGGAGAGAGGGATGGATCTGCTGCGCCTGTCTTTGGCCGACGAGGAGGCCGGCCGTGATTCCGGCGCGCGCCATGCGCGCGAACTCGGGAGTAATGGCGAATGACTGCGGCCATTCGATCCGAGACTCTCCAGGTCCGGTCGAGCGAAGATGTGGTGACGGTTCGCCAGCGCGTCCGCTTCTGGGCGCTTCAACAGGGTTTCGGTCTGGTCGATCAGACCAAAATGGTCACCGCGGCCAGCGAGTTGGCCAGAAACACGCTGGAATATGGAGGCGGCGGCTCGGTACTCATCGAAGCCTTGAGTCGCGAGAGCCGTCACGGGGTCAAGGTCACGTTCGAAGACCAGGGTCCGGGAATAGACGATATCGAGTTGGCCTTGCAGGATGGCTACACCACAGGCAGCGGACTAGGCTTGGGTCTGGGCGGGGCCAAACGCCTCTCCAGCGAGTTCGAGATCGTTTCCCGCCCCGGTACGGGAACGCGGGTGGCCATCGTTCGTTGGAAGTAGATCCGCTGGAAGTAGATTCGGTTATGCGATTGGGTACCAACGTAGCCATTTCGGTGCGGGACAATTCGGACGTCGGCGAGGCCCGCCGGGCCGCGGCCGCACTCTCGCACGCCCTGGCTTTCGACCCGACCGTCGCCGGAAAACTCGCCATCGTGGTTACCGAGTCGGCCACCAACCTGGTCAAACACGGCCGCGGCGGTTCCATCCTGCTTAGCCGGCGCGACGACGAAGGCGTCTCCGCGGTGGAAATGCTGGCCATCGACAAGGGCCCCGGCATGGACAATGTCGGGCGCTTTATGGTGGACGGCTACTCCACCGCGGGCAGTCCCGGCAATGGCTTGGGCGCGATTTCCAGGCTTTCAACCTTTCATGAAATCTATTCGTCGCCGGGCCTGGGGACCGTGGTGCTCGCCCAACTGAGCCATCCGCTATCCTCGCCGCGCCAGGCGCCGCGGCCGCCGCCGGGTTTTGCGGTCGGGGCGGTCAGCGTGCCCATAGCCACGGAGATGGTCTGCGGAGACGCGTGGATCGCGCAGCCAACGGATCGTGGGATTCGCGTGCTGCTGGCCGATGGGCTGGGTCACGGCGATGGCGCTGCCGAAGCCGCGAACAGGGCGATCGAGATCGCCGCCAACCACGTCCCGGATTCGCCACCGCAACTGCTCGCACAGATTCATGCGGGCCTGCGCTCCACCCGCGGCGCCGCCGTTTCCGCGGCCGAGATCGATCTCCGGGGCGGGACGGTGCTTTACTCGGGGCTGGGGAACGTGGTCGGAGTGCTGGTTGTGTCTGGCGAACCTCGCCGCCAGATGGTTTCGTACAACGGCACCGCAGGACACGAGGCCCACAAAATCGCCAGTTTTACCTACCCCTGGACTTCCGGTTCGATTCTGGTTCTTCATTCCGACGGCCTGATCACCCACTGGTCGGTCGATAAGTACCCCGGGCTGTATCGCTGTCACCCCAGTATTGTTGCCGCCGTGCTGTTCCGCGATTTTCAGCGCGGCGGTGACGATGCCACTGTAGTGGTGGTGCGGCAAGCTTCCGATTCTCAGGAGAATTCGCGATGACCCCGACACGCGCCGGCCGATCCGGCGAGCCCGCCACCATCCCGATTCTCAGCGTCGCCGTCCAGACCGAATCGGATGTCGTGGCGGCGCGGCAGCGCGCCCGGCACATCGCCGCCTACCTGGGGTTTGACGTGCATCAGCAGACCAAGCTGGCCACGGCCGTCTCGGAGATTGCGCGCAACGTCTTCAACTACGGCGGCGGTGGGCGCGTTGAGTTCTCCATCGAAGGCCAGACCGCTCCCCAGGTGCTGGTCATTCGCGCCACCGATTCCGGCCCCGGCATCGCAGATCTGGCGTGCATCCTGGAAGGGCGCTATCAGTCGGCCAACGGAATGGGACTAGGGATCATGGGCGCGCGGCGTCTCATGGACACGTTCGAGATCGAGTCCGCCCCCGGACGCGGCGTCGCAATCCGCATGACCAAGGCGCTTCCGCTCCGCGCCCGGGTGGTGACGCCGCCGTCGCTGGTCCACCTGCTGGACGAACTGGCCAGTCAGCAGCCACCAGGCGCGCTCGGCGAAATGCGGCAGCAGAATCGCGAACTGCTTGCCACGTTGAACGAACTCGGCGCCAGGCAGGACGAGTTAGTGCGCCTCAATCGGGAGTTGGAAGATACCAATCGCGGCGTGGTGGCGCTCTACGCGGAACTCGACGAAAAGGCCGAACATCTGCGGCGCTCGGACGAAACGAAGTCGCGTTTCCTCTCCAACATGAGCCATGAGTTCCGCACCCCGCTCAACTCGATTCTGGCTCTCACACGCCTGCTGCTCGACCGCGCGGATGGCGACCTCGGCGGAGACCAGGAACGCCAGGTCTTCTTCATCCGCAAGTCCGCCGAAAGCCTGTCAGAACTGGTCAACGATCTCCTCGATCTCGCCAAAGTGGAAGCCGGCAAGATCGCCTTGCATCCGGCTGAATTCGAAGTGAAGAATCTCTTCGGCGCGCTGCGCGGCATGCTGCGTCCGCTGCTGGCGAACGCCTCGGTCAACCTGGTCTTCGAAGAACCGGAAGGCCTGGGCGCCGTGGTGTCGGATGAGGCGAGGCTATCGCAGATCCTCAGAAATCTCATCTCCAACGCGCTCAAATTCACGGTACGGGGCGAGGTGCGCGTCTCCGCCCGGCGCGACGGCGGGCGCGTGATCTTTGCGGTCGCCGATACCGGAATCGGGATCGACGCCGCCGACCTGGACCGCATCTTCCAGGAGTTTACCCAACTCGACAGCCCCATCCAGCGCACCGTGAAGGGCACCGGACTCGGGCTTCCGCTCTCCCGCAAGCTGGCCGGGTTGCTCGGGGGCAGCGTGAGCGTGGAGAGTGTTCCCGCGGTGGGATCGACCTTCCGGCTCGAAATCCCCATGGTCTACGCTGCGTTGTCGGTTCCGGACGCCGCCGGAGCGACGCTGGCGAGCCATGGCAGCGTGCCCACCAGAGTGCCCATCCTGGTACTGGAAGATCACCACGAGACGCGGCTGCTTTATGAAAGCTACCTCAAGGGCAGTGAATATCACATAACTCCAGCCGCCACCATCGGGGAAGCGCGCGCGGTGCTGGAAAACGTCCGTCCCAGAGCGATTTTGCTGGACGTTTTGCTTGCCGGCGAAAATTCTCGCGGGCTGCTGGCGGAACTGAAGGGCCGCCACGAAACCAAGGATATCCCCGTGCTGGTGTTCAGCAATGTGGAAGATCCGCACAAGGTATATGGTCCCGGCGCCGATGTTTATGCACGGAAGCCGGTGAGCAAAGAGTGGCTCCTGGAGACGCTGAACCGGTGTACCCGGCCGCCGATGATAGGCCGCCGCATCCTTCTGGTGGACGACGACGAAGCTTTTCGCTATTTGGTCAAGCAGCTCTTCGCCGGGCTGCCGCATGAGTTCGTCGAGGCCGGGGACGGCGTCGAGGGTCTGGCGGCGGTGCGCAGCCGCCATCCCGAACTGATCTTTCTGGACCTCATGATGCCGCGAATTGACGGATTCGAGATGCTGGAGCAACTGCGATCCGATCCGGCCACGCGGGACATTCCCGTGATCGTCTCCAGTTCCCGGGCATTGAGCCATCGCGAGCGGCTGCTGCTCGAAGCGTTCGGCGCCAGGATTCTTTCCAAAGAACGGTTCGGAGGCGGCGATGTACTTCCGGCCCTTCGCGACATTCTGGCTGCAATCGGTTTGAGCGACCTGCTGACCGCCGCCAACCAATCGAGGCATTCTTGAAATCGAGGCATTCTTGACGCAATCACGCATCCACCCGCTGATTCTCAACGTCGACGACGACGTAGGGGGCCGTTACGCCGTGACGCGCGACCTGCGCCGCCATGGCTATGAGGTGCTGGACTCCTCCAACGGCCGCGAAGCGCTCGCACTGGCGGCTGGTGCACAGCCCGACCTGGTGCTGCTCGACGTGAATCTGCCCGACATCGACGGCTTCGAAGTCTGCCGCCGCCTGAAGGCGGACGCCGTCACGGCGGGCATCCCGGTTCTGCATCTTTCCGCCTCGTTTCCGGACGACTCTTCCCGTGCCAAGGGGCTGAACTCCGGCGCCGACGGATATCTGACCGAACCGGTGGATCCGGAAGTGCTGCATGCCACGGTCAAGGCCCTGCTGCGTATGAAAGAGGCGGAGCGGGCCGCACGCATGGCTGCGCAGGAGTGGCGATCCACCTTTGAGGCCATCGCGGACGGGGTCGCCATCCTGGATGCCAAAGGGAAGATCATACGCACCAATCGCGCGCTCGGCGTGATTGCCGGCCGGCCGCACGCGGAGTTGATCGGTGTGCCCTGGGTCGACCTGTTCCCCGCCCAGTCCGCGGAGTACTCCCTGCAAGTCACGCGGAACAGCGACAAGCGCCGAGTGGTGGAGCGCTCGTATGACGGCAAGGTCCTGCGCATCACCAACGACCTGATCCGCGGGGAGAAGGACGAGATCACGGGGTGCGTTGCCATCGCCAGCGACATCACGGAGTGGAGCAAACTGCAGGAGATGCTGCAGCAATCCCAAAAGCTGGAGGGCATCGGCCTCTTGGCCGGAGGCGTGGCCCACGATTTCAACAATCTGCTCACCGGCATTCTGGGCAACGCCAGCCTGGCGCTGGAAGACGCCCCCTCCTCCATCGCCGGCTACCTGCGTAGCGCGCTGCACGCCAGTGAGCGCGCGGCCGATCTGGTGCGCCAGTTGCTCGTGTACGCGGGCAAGGGGCAGCGCGTGATCCGCAGCATTGACGTCCCGGACCTGGTGCGCGATCTGATTCCCCTGATTCAAGCCGGCATTCCCAGCAATGTGGAAATGGCCCTGGATTTCGAGCCAGACGTACCACCGGTGGAAGGCGACGCCGCGCAGTTGCGCCAGGTGCTCATGAACCTGGTGATCAACGGCGCTGAAGCCGTCGGGGAGGAGGCGGGCACGGTGCGGGTGCGCGTCCGCTCGGAGAATCTGGAAGGCGCGGACGTCGGCCGCCGGTACTACGCCGCCGACCAGGTGGAGTCGAGCCCGTTCGTGGTGATCGAAGTCTCAGACACCGGCAGCGGCATGGATGAGGCCACGCAATCGCGGATCTTCGATCCCTTCTTCACCACCAAGGTTCTGGGGCGGGGACTTGGCCTGGCTAGCACGCTCGGCATCGTCCGCCAGCATCGCGGGGGTATCCGGGTGCAAAGCGCCCCGGGCCAGGGCACCACCTTTGAGGTAGTGATCCCAGCCTCGGTGGCCAGGCCCGCGGAGACTCCAAAGGAACTGGTTTCCAGCCAGGCGCCGATCTCGTGCGAGGTCCTGGTCATCGATGACTCGGATATTGTTCGCAATGTTACGCAGGCGGTGCTGGAGAAGTCCGGCTACCGGGTGACACTCGCCGAAAACGGCCAGCAGGGCGTGGAACGCTTCTCCCAATCGCCGGACGAATTTTCCATCGTGCTGCTGGATCTGAGCATGCCGAAAATGGGCGGCGCAGAAGCGCTCGGCCACCTGCTGCGGCTGCGTCCGAATGCCAAGGTGTTGATCATCAGCGGCGTCGGCGAGAACGAAGTGATTCGCAAGTTCGGCGATTCCGAAACCGCCAGTTTCCTGCCGAAGCCTTACACCGCCGGCCGCCTCATCCAGAAAGTCCGCGAAGTCCTGGAGGGATAGGTCGAGTGGTCAAGTAGCGCGGGCTTGATCGCGTGACAATCAACCCTTATTGGAGGCAACCAGCTTGAAAAGTGATACGGGAACTGCACGGCGGTTGAAGGCGGCCACGCCGGGTCACGACCAGGTGGCGCTCCTGGCATCGATTGTGGACTCGTCCGAGGATGCGATCATCGCCACGACGACGGAGGGGATCTTAACCAGTTGGAATCGTGGGGCCGAGAACATTTACGGATATTCCGCGGAGGAGGTCATCGGCAAACCAGTCTCGGTACTGATTCACGCCGACCGGCCCAATGAGATGCTTGAGAATCGCGAGAGAATACGGCGTGGACAGCGAGTGGAGCACTATGAGACGACGCGGGTGCGAAAAGACGGTACGCCCTTCTCCGTTTCGCTCACTGTTTCGGCAATCCGCGATTCCGCCGGCACGCTTGTGGGCTTCTCGTCGATCGCGCGGGACATCACTGAGCGGAAGCGGGCTGACGAGAAGGTGCGGGCCACTTCCCAGTATGCGCGAAGCCTGATCGAGGCCTCGCTCGACCCTCTGGTCACGATCAGCCCCGAAGGAAAGATCACGGACGTCAACGCGGCCACCATCAAGGTGACAGGCGTGCCGCGCGAAAAACTCATCGGGACGGATTTTTCCGACTACTTTACGGAGCCCGAACAGGCTCGAAAGGGTTATCGGCAAGTCTTCTCCGATGGTTCGGTTACGGACTACCCGCTGACGATCCATCACAAAGAGGGCGGGCTTACCGACGTACTTTACAATGCGTCTCTGTACAAGAACGCGCGGGACGAGGTGCTGGGCGTGTTCGCCGCCGCGCGCGATGTGACAACACAAAAGCACGCCTCCCAGTACGCGCGAAGCCTGATCGAGGCCTCGGCCGACCCGCTGGTCACCATCAGCCCCGAAGGAAAGGTCACGGACGTCAACGAGGCCACCACCAAGGTGACGGGCGTGCCGCGCCAGAAACTCATCGGCACCGATTTCTCCAACTACTTTACCGAGCCCGAGCAGGCCCGCGAAGGCTACCAGCGTGTGTTTGCCGAAGGATTCGTCACCGACTACCCGCTGACGATTCGTCACCAGAACGGCCGGCTTACCGAAGTGCTCTACAACGCCTCGGTGTACAAGGATGTGCGCGGCAACGTGCTCGGCGTGTTCGCCGCCGCGCGCGACGTGACGGCGCAAAAGCATGCGTCGCAGTACGCGCGGAGCCTCATCGAAGCCTCGCTCGACCCGCTGGTCACGATCAGCCCCGAAGGCAAGATCACGGACGTCAACGAGGCCACCGCCAAGGTGACGGGGGTGCCGCGCGAGAAGCTCATCGGGACCGATTTCTTAGACTATTTCACCGAGCCTATACAGGCGCGCCAGGGCTACCAGCAGGTTTTCGCCAAGGGGTTTGTCACCGACTATCCGCTTACCATCCGCCATCAGGACGGCGAGCTTACCGACGTGCTGTACAACGCGTCGGTCTACAAGGATTCGCGCGGCAGCGTGCTCGGCGTCTTCGCGGCGGCCCGCAACGTCACCGATTCCAAGCGCGTCATGCGCGAGTTCTCCGAAACCAAGAATTTACTCGATAACATTCTGCAGAGTTCCATCAAGTACTCCATCATCGGAAAGGACCTCGACCACCGCATTCTCTCGTGGAACGAGGGGGCGCGGCGCAACTACGGATATACGGCGGAAGAAGTCCTCGGTAAGAACTCCGAGATGCTGCACGCGCCGGAGGACAGGACATCCGGCGCCGTCACCAAGCTGCTGGATACCGCCCTGGAGAAAGGATTGGCGGAGGCCGAGGTGGAGCGCGTCCGAAAAGACGGTACCCGCTTCGCGGCCAGTGTAGTTGTCACCCGCCGCAACGATCCCGCGGGTAATCCGATCGGCTTTCTGCTCATGAGCAGCGACATCTCGGAGAGGATGCAGGCGGAGGAGCAGCTCCGTTCCGCCTCGCAGTACGCCAGAAGTCTCATTGAGGCCAGCGTCGACCCTCTGGTGACGATCAGCAAGGAGGGCAAGGTCACCGACGTCAACGAGGCCACTATTAAGGTGACCGGGGTCCCGCGGGAAGAGCTCATCGGAACCGATTTTTCGAATTATTTCACTGAGCCCGCGAAGGCTCGCGAGGGCTACCAACGGGTCTTCGCCCAAGGCACCGTCACCGACTACCCGCTGACCATCCGGCACAAAAACCGCCACCTGACCGAGGTCTTATACAACGCCTCGGTTTACAAGGACGCCCGCGGCAACGTTCTGGGCGCTTTCGCGGCCGCCCGCGACGTGACCGCCCAGAAGAGAGCCGAGGCCGAAATCGCCGAGCAGCGGAGCAAGGAGATGGAGAGATTGTCGGATCTCGAGCGCTTCCAGAAGCTGACCGTCGGTCGTGAGCTCAAGATGATCGAGCTCAAGAAGGAGATCGAGCATCTCAAGACGCAGGTCCAGGGGAGCCAGAACTGATCCTGGTGTAGGGCACGGCGAGAGTGTGTGGAGGGGAGGCAGCGCGCTCAAATGATAGAACTCAATAAGGAGGCCGGGGAACTCCGTCGGCCTGTTCCACCCACGAGGCAGCCCCGATGATGGCGCCGGCGCCCCTTGATTTGGCGAGCGCGCCTCTTGGTTGGTCGATTGAGGATGATGCGCCGGGAGCCGAAGACTATGCCAAGGCTCTTATCAATATCCTCGAGGACTTCGCCGATGAGAGGCTCCGGCATAAAGAGTGTCAGGCCGCCGTCATGAATATCCTCGAAGATGCCGGGATGGAGAAGTTGCAACTCGAGGACACACAGAGGGCCGCCTTGAACATCCTTGCCGACTTTGGGGCTGAGCAGGGCCATTTTCAGAACGTGCAGAAGGCGATTTTCAACATCCTCGACGATCTTCATGCTGAAAAGGGCCGTTTGGAGGCCGCGCAGGCAGAATTGATCCGCTCCAGGAAAGAGGTTCAGTCGTCGCTTCGTGAGAAGGAGGTGTTGCTCCAGGAGGTCCACCACCGGGTAAAGAACAATCTGCAGGTCATCTCAAGTCTGATCAACATGCAGGTGCGCAGGCTGCGCGATGTTTCAAGCAGGGATGCTCTTGAGGAGTGCCAGAACCGCGTGCAGGCCATCGCGCTCATTCACGAAAAACTATATCAATCCGGGGACTACGCGCGTGTTCCGTTTTCCGACTACGCCCGGAGCCTGGCCGCCAACATCTTCCACGCGACCGGCATTTCGCCGGAAAACACGGAGCTCAGCATTGAGTTCGAGACCCTCTCTTTGCCGGTGGACAAAGCCATACCGTGCGGCCTCATTCTGAACGAACTCATCACCAACTCTCTCAAGCACGCGTTCCCGAACGGAAGGCCGGGCACAGTCCGGGTCCAGTTGCGAGCCACTGGCGATGGCGAGATCGAGCTCCTGGTTGGCGACGATGGCGTCGGCATGGATACCGGCTTCAACATCGCCACATCCAACTCGCTCGGCATGCAGCTCGTGCAGACGCTGGTTGAACAGCTTGAAGGACAACTTGATATTTTGCACGAGGGCGGAACGGCTTTCCGGATCAAATTCCCCCTGGAGGGGACCAAATGATCTCCACTCTGCCTCGGAAGCCATCCGTCCTGATTGTCGAAGACGAACGAATCGTCGCCAAGGACCTCCAGCAAACGCTGGCCGAAATGGGCTACGATGCCTTCGGGATCGCATCCTCCTCCGACGAGGCGATCGCCGTCGTTTCCGGCAGGTGTCCCGATATTGTGCTGATGGACATCAGGATCAAAGGACCGCGCGACGGAATCCAGACAGCGGAGATTCTCAAAAAAAGCTTCGACTTGCCCGTCATCTATCTGACCGCGCATGCCGACGAGGCAACCATTGCGCGGGCCAAGATGACGGAACCTCATGGTTATCTGCTTAAGCCGGTGAAGTCCGCGGAACTTCAGTGCACCATCGAAGTTTCCCTTTTCAAGCATCAGATGGAGAGGCGCCTGCGCGAGCGCGAACGATGGTTCTCAACGACGCTGCGCTCGATCGCGGACGCCGTAGTGACCGTGGACATCGGCGGTAAGGTTACGTTCATGAATCCCGCGGCCGAAGCGTTGATCGGGTTGCGTTCCGCGGACGCCACAGGCAAACACGCCAGGGAGGTCCTCCGGCTGGTGGATGGCCCGTCGGTGGAAGCTGGCGAGACGCCGCTTGAAACGGCGCTCCGTATGATGCAGCCAATCGAGGTCCACGAGGCGATTATGCTGAACCTCGCCACCGGAGCGCACCGGTTGATCGACGATAGCGCAGCCCCGGTGATCGACGACAAACTGACCCTTGGTGCGGTCATGGTGTTCCGCGACGTCACCGAGCAGAGAAAGCTGCAAAAACAACTGGAGTTCGCCGACCGGCTCACCTCGCTGGGAACGATGGCTGCCGGTACGGCTCACGAGCTGAACAACCCTCTGACCGTCATCATGGCAAACGCGGGTTTGGTGGCCGAAGAGATGGAGCGGCATCGGGCCGAGCTCAAGGCGGGAGTATCGCCTCAAACGGCAGAGCGACGGCTCGACGAAGTGGCCCGCGCCTTGGAGGATATGCAGTCTTCGGCCTGCCGGATGGAACGTATCGTATCCGATCTCCAAGCCTTCTCGCGGCCGGCCCAGGAGACACCTGGGCTGGTTGATCTGGCCCGGTGCGTGGAGCGGGGGGTTCGCTTTACCGCGCAAGAATTTCGTTATCGAGCCCGGTTGCTCACCCGGTTTGGCCATGTGCCGCCTGTGAGGGCGGACGAAGCCAGGCTCGGGCAAGTCATCATCAACCTTTTGATCAACGCCGCTCAGTCCATTCAAGCGGGGTGCGCCGACGCCAATGAGGTTAGCGTCACGACGAGCACCGATGATGAGGGGCGCGCAGTCACCGAGGTCCGGGATACGGGGGCCGGAATACCGCTGGATGTGCTCCCGCGGATCTTCGATCCATTCTTCACGACCAAGGAGGTAGGGACCGGCACCGGGCTTGGACTCTCGATATGCCATGGCATCGTGAGTTCCTTTGGCGGGCAGATCACAGTCGACAGCCAGGTTGGGAAGGGCACCACCTTCCGCGTGCTGCTGCCGGCGGCGACGATAGCGAGGGCTGGGGCCGCTCGAAGCGCTGGCAAGACGGACAGGTTGCGCGGGCGAATCCTGGTGGTCGACGACGAGGAACAGATCCTGAGGATCATCGGGCGGACACTGGGAATGGACGGCCATGAAGCGGTCTGTATAGAGAATGCTCAAGAAGCCCTCGCCCTCATTGAGCGCGGGGAGAGGTTCGATGTCATTGTCTGCGACTTGATGATGCCGAACATGACCGGCATGGACCTCTATGAGATACTCCTGGGTCAGGATCCCGATCTGGCTCGACGAGTGGTCTTCATCAGCGGTGGCGCCACATCTGCCAGGGCGGGTGATTTCCTGCGGTCCGTTCTTAATCCGATTATCAGTAAACCATTCACACCAAAGCAGCTGCTGGAAGTGATCCAGCAGCTTCTTGCGGCACATCAACGTCCGTTCCAGGAGCCATCATAACGCGCGCTAGAGTACTTGAATCTGCGAGTGTGATGCGAATGAGTCAAGTTTCTGTTAACCGCGGAGACACAGAGACGCGGAGGAAGTCGCAGAGCAGAGGCACTGAGGCATGTCTTGCACACAGGTAGGGTTACCGCCGTATATGCCAGGTTGGATCGCAGAGTAAGCCGAGACATGGTGGGCTATCGCCACGCGGCGGTCCGTAAAGGTCCCGGCCTCAACCATCTTCAAAGGCTTCGCAGCGTCAGCATGCGACTCTCTGCTTCCTCTGCGCGCCAACCCCGGATTGTCACAAACGACAACCGGCGCAGAAAGCCATATCAGTTTTTGGTCTTCCTCGGCGCTCTCTCTGCGGCTCCGCGTCTCTAGCGGGAGTTTACTGAGAACACCCAATTAGTCTAGGACCCAGTTCCTGCAAGTGCTTTTCGTACCAACCTGATAGCCTGCCTACTCCCGATTCATTTTTGTATTACCCTATATAGAACATTTCTA
>Ga0210402_10000802_pt1 | contig 34069 bp, 22 predicted proteins | sample IncBWC7MmetaG_FD_161055 | JGI IMG/M metagenome (GOLD analysis project Ga0210402, IMG submission 161055) | Forest soil microbial communities from Barre Woods Harvard Forest LTER site, Petersham, Massachusetts, United States - Inc-BW-C-7-M | ecosystem: Environmental > Terrestrial > Soil >...
GACCGTGCAATCGCCCGGCACTTCCGCCTTTTCCAATAGATTGATCGACTTCGCTTGATAATCGTCTTTTCCGAGCAAGTCCTTAAAGCCCGAATACCCGCTGCGCGCCGTGTCGTCGAGTTGATGTTCCCCGCTCCCCGTCACAAAACATACCGTTCGCGCCGTGTGCTTCAGGTCGCGTATAAATGCCCCCGTAATATCCTCTTCACTGGTGCTCTTGGCTTCATTTTTGCTTTCGCCAATCCGCACGATTGTTGTTCCGTAGTTCTTGATTCCTGCTTCCCGCGCCTCTTGCGGCTTCTTATCCGGGTCGACGTATTCCACGTGAACCTTGGGCGAAAGATTTGCATACAGATCCAGTTTATCTTTCGCTTCCGGGAAACGGGTAGCCTGGTCAAAATAGGTGATGTGCGCGTCTTGCTTGAGTCCCTTCACGACCTTCACCGTCTGTTCTGAAAGGCTATAGCGCTTATTCGACGTCGCGTCGTAGGACTTGTCGTAGCGGTCCGCCAGCACATTGGCCACTGTCACTACCGCTAGAGTCACGATAATGTAGAGCGTCGCGTAAGCCGCATACTTCGTTTGCCTGGCCTTCAACAGCTCGGTATTCACTTACGACCTCCACCGCAGCGACTCCAGCGAGCGCGCCGTAAAAAATATCCCAAGAAATGTCAGCGTCACGTAATACACCGCGTCCTTCGTATCCAGCAGGCCTTTCGAAAACGACCCGATGTGGGTGACAACGGACATGTACGACAGCACTTTGGCCCAGGTCGCGGTTTCGTATCCGCCAGCCCATTCCAGAACCCACAACAGCAGACAAACTCCAAACGTCGTGGCGCCCGCAATGATTTGATTTTTCGTCAGCGTAGATATGAACATACCGATCGCCAGAAGCGCCCCGGCTTGCAGCAGCAGCCCCAAGTAGCCGATCGCCAGCGGTTTCCAGTCTGGATTGCCGTACTTGAAAAGGAAAATAAAGTTTAGCGCCGTAAGCAGCAGGAGTCCGCCATACAACGTCAGCGCTGACAACCATTTCCCCAGGATGATCTCGCCGTCCCGGATGGGCGATGTCACCAGAAGCTCAATCGTGCCGCTACGTTTTTCCTCGGCGAACAGACGCATCGTAATCATGGGAATAAAAAACAAGCCAATCACACCGACGTTCGATAGAAGCGGCCGAATCACCTGTTCGTTCACGTTCATCGGATACATCTCGCCGCGCATCTGCGATTCCATTCCCGTGAACACGAAGTAGCCAAGAATATTCCAAAAGAAAAATCCGAAGATGACCGCGAACATTGCCAGCAACAAGTAGGCAATGGGCGAAACAAAGTAGCTTCGCAATTCCTTGCGCCAGATGATGAATACGTTTCTCACTTGCTCGCCCCCTTTGCCTGGGCTTCTTCCTTGGGTGCGGCGTCAGGCTGGCCGGTGAGTTGCAGAAAGACCTCTTCAAGACTCATCGCTGATGGGCGCAATTCATTGAGATCCCAGCCTGCTTCCACAACCGCACGCGCCAGATCTCCGCGCACCATCCGCCCCTTCCCGCTTTCGACCTCGAATACATGCCGAGCTTCCCGCTTTTCCCTGAAGAGCACCTTGCTTACGCCGGAAACTTTCTCTAGCAGACTCTGTATTGGGGCCGAATCCACGGCTCCGTTTCTGCCGGCCACTTCGACGATCACTGATTCTGCTCCGCGAGCACGGTTCTGCAAATTGTTCACCGAGTCCGTGGCAATCACCTTGCCTTTGTTAATGATGATCACCTGCTCGCAGGTCTGTTCGACTTCAGGCAGGATATGCGTGCTCAGGATAATCGTGTGATCACCGGCAAGGCTTTTGATTAAATCCCGGGTCTCATTGATTTGCTTGGGATCGAGGCCCGCCGTCGGCTCGTCCAATATCAACACCTCCGGGTTGTGAATAATGGCCTGCGCGAGGCCCACGCGCTGCCGGTAGCCCTTGGAGAGTTTGCTGATCAGCTTGCCTCGCACGTCGGCTACGGCGCAACGCTCGCAAACGTAATCCACTCGCTTGCCGAGTTCGGGCTTCCGCAACCCCTTTAAGCTGCCCACGAACTCCAGATACTCTCCAGTCCGCATTTCCGGATAAAGCGGCGGGGTTTCCGGCAAATACCCGATGCGTTTTTTCACTTCCATGGGCTCTTCGAGGACGTCGAAGCCTGCTACCGTTGCCGTGCCCGCCGTCGGTGGCAAAAAGCACGTCAGCATTCGCATCGTAGTGGTTTTGCCGGCACCATTCGGACCCAAAAAGCCGACAATCTGGCCTTTTTGAATCTCGAAGGAGATGTGGTCGACAGCCGTGTTGCGCGCGTACCTCTTCGTAAGCTCTTTAACTGTGATCATGTATTTTTGTTTCTTGCCGCGAGATGCACAACGTTTCGAACCGCCCCGAGAAGAATCAACTCTTCATTCGTGAAGCATCATGTTATGAACTCGGACGGGTGTCTGTCAACCCTTCCTTCGAAAAACAAAAAACTCTCCAGGATTCCTTTCGGAAGACAGGCATGTTACTCAAACTGCTTTCGAAACTCAGCGAACTGCCTCTTCAAATCCGCAACCTCTTTTTGCAGTCCGGCGACTTCGCTTTCTAGCTGCAAGGTTCGCGCGCTTTCAGCCGAGCTGCTTGGCACCGCTGCTTCCCGCGGCGACGGTGCTTCTCGCAATTCCACGTCTCCCGACAATAGATGCGCGTAGCGCGCCTCTTTGTTGCCCGGCTGGCGCGGCAGCACCTTCACGAGCGGCGGGTCGCGCTCCATCAAATGTTTCAAAGTTGATTGGACCAAGCCCAAATCTTCGAACGGATGCATTCGCTCCGCCCGGCTGCGCAATTCCCCGGGCGTCTGCGGCCCCCGCAAAAGCAACTCGCACAGAATCGCCGTCTCAGGCCGTGTGAAATTAAACGTGTCGGAGAGACGGTGCTCGTATTTCGCCACGCGGCTGTCACCGCTCGCCGATCTGGCAAGCGCCTGTTCGCCCAACGCGCGCAAAGCGTGTCGCACCTCGTCTTCGTCAAGATTCATCAAAGGATCGCGATTGGATTTCTGGTTGCAGGCATGAATCAGCGCATTCAAGGAAAGCGGATAGTACTCCGGGGTGGTGATTTCCTTTTCCACCAGGCAGCCCAGCACTCTCGCCTCAGAATCGCTCAGGACAATGTTCACAGCATGAAATGATACAGAAACCAAGACGACTTCCCAAGTCTGCGAGGATGTGCTCGTCGAATTCTGGGGGCTACTTGCCGTTTAGACTCTATGCCACCAGCAACCCCAACTGATAGAAATTGACCAGGTTTCCGTCCACCTGCCTGGCGATTGTTTCGCGGGAATCGTTCGGATACTCTGACGCAATGGCGTCAATGAGTGACTGACGATCGCGCGTGCCATCCAGCAGTTGCAAAAACTTTCTTCCCTGCTCGTCCTCGATATTGACGTGGGTGTGAAGAAGAGTCGTGACCGTGCCTCCCTCCTGAACCATCACGCGCGCCAGCAAACTGGCCGCCGGCTTCTCGCTCACGCCCATAGCCACGGGCAGCTCGTATGTTCGCAGGTCAACCAGTTGGCTGGCGGCGAGTTTCAAGACTGCCTGGCCTAGTCCCTCCACGGCGTCTGCCTGCTGTGCCTCAGGAACCAGTGGAAGCATCGCGCTCGCCAATTCATCGAATCTCGTGGCGCGCGGCCACATTTTCTCGAGCTGCCTAAGTACTGCGATGATTACAGGATTGTTCGTGGTGAGCGTCCCCGCGCCACGACTGTTTCTGAACTCGACTGCACTATCAGGCCGCTCCGCGACAACTCTCAGCGGCGAAGCCACCAGCAATTCTCTCGCGCGTGCCGGCACTGCCTCACGCTTCAAGCTAATCTCGGAACGGCACAGCAGCGTCTGCCGGAACCTGCGGTGCCGCACGAAATCCATATATTGTTCGTACGCAATCAGGTCGCCCTGCGCGAGTTGGCGCAGAGACGCAAAAGCCTGCTCCTCCAACTCTGGTTCCAACACATCCTTCAGGCTGGCCTCGCTCACAAACTGCAACCCCTTATTTTCCGCGCGCTTCGCAAATTCGCCGAACGAAACTGGCAGGAAATACTCCGCGAGATCGTCGTGATAGACGACATTCTCATCGCGGCTGAAGGTCAGTTTCAGCTCTTCTTCCAATAGCGCTTTCCACGCAGACCGCGAATCCACGGTTTTTAGAAGCGACTTCAGAACTTCTCTCGCTGCCTTTACGCGGTCCTCCGCTCGGTCCGACGCTCGGCCGCTCCGCTCTTCGTGGTACCGCGCCATCTCACGCAGGATTTTGCGAACGTGTCCCGCGGGGTTTGTGTTGTAACTGACGAATGCCACGCCTTTCGCACTAAGGTTCGCATTGCAAATCGCCAGAATCTTTTCCTGTACATGCTCCGGCACCCAGGCATAAACTCCGTGCGCGATAATGTAATCGAACTCGCCGAAGTCCGGCCCAATCTCCACCAGGTCCATCGATTCGATTCGGACGTTCTTGAGTCCCATCCGTTGAATTCTCTCTCGTGCCATCTCAACCGGCTTAGCGGCCAAGTCCACACCGACAAACTCGCTCGCCGGAAGCCCGTACGCCATCGGAATCAAATTGCTGCCATTTCCGCAAGCAATCTCCAGCACGCGGCAATGTTCCACCGCAGGAGGATTCATGCCAAAAAGTGTGGCCATGACTGCGAGCCGGTCCGGATGCGCTTGTACAAACGCCAAACTCGGGTACAGCACGCTGTCATACGTGTTCGAATGGGAAGACACGCCGGCTACGTTATCCCTTTTCGCAAAGAGAGTGAACCGCGAACTGCACAATGAGCCGGATCAATTGCTGCCGCGCGAATGACAAGGCTGCACTCATGGCACAAGTTTTGAGGTACCATCCTTCCTTCGCTTGGGGCTGGCAGGACCGTAATCCCATTTACGAATTGAGGAGAGATTTCCATGAAGTCCGTGCGGCGGCTTAGTTTTCCCTTCGTTCTATTGCTCGCGCTGGTCGCCAGTTTTTCAGCAACGGTTTCCGGGCAGGACGAGGGCGACGCCTGGGCCAAAAAAAAATCGGCCTGGCTCTTGCTTACTTCTCCCGAGCGAGTCCAAGTTCAAGATTTTTCCGAGGACTACAAGAATTACCTGAACGTTGCGAGGTCGGCGCTGGGCTCCACCCGCGAGGTGATCCGCCGCGCCCGCGCCACCGGTTTTACCGAATTCACCAAGCCTGAGCAGGTAAAGCCCGGCGCACGCTTGCTTATTCCGAATCGCGGCCGGAGCTTAGTCCTCGCCGTGATTGGCACCGACCCCATCGTCGATGGTTCGCGGGTCGTTGGCACTCATCAAGACAGTCCGCATATCGAACTGAAAGCCCGCCCGATCTATCCCGCCGGGGGATTCGCCCTGTTCAAAACGAAGTATTATGGCGGAATCAAAAAATATCAGTGGGCCAACATCCCGCTGGCGCTTGTCGGCCGCATCGACACCGCCGACGGACGTACCGTGGATGTATCCATCGGCTTTAATGCCGGCGAACCTGTTTTTGTCATCCCGGATGCAGCGCCGCACTCGGATGCGGAATTACGGAGCCGCACCTATACGAATGTGCTGCAGGGGGAGGAGCTCGAACCTGTCATCGGCAGCATTCCCGGCGAGAAGAATTCCGTCGCCGTGGAAATCACGCAACTCTTGACGTCCACCTACAAAATCAAGGAAGAAGACCTCGTCAGCGCGGAGCTTGCGCTCGTGCCCGCGGCTCATCCCGCGGACGTCGGTTTCGATCGCGGACTGATCGGCGCGTATGGACAGGACGACCGGGTCTCTTCGTTTTGCGCCGCGCGGTCTATCACCGACCTCAAGGGCACGCCGAAATTCACGGCGCTGGCTTATCTTTCTAACTTCGAGGAAGTCGGCTCCGTGAATAACACCGGTGCAGGTTCGCAGTTTCTAAATTCCACGATTGCAAGGCTCGTGGGCGCTCAACGTGGCTCAGCTTACAACGATCTGGAGTTGCGGCGCGCACTCCACAATTCACAAGTAATCTCCGCCGACGCCAACGACAGCCTCAATCCAATTTTCCCATCAACCTCTGAAGCCACAAATGCCGCGCGTCTCGGCTACGGCGTGACCATCAAGCTCTATGGAGAAGGTTTCGATCCTCCTTCGGAGTTCACCGCGAAGATGCGGGGCCTTCTCGATCGCAATGGCATTCCGTGGCAAACGCACACTTATAAAGTGGATTTTGGCAGCGGGGGCACTATCGGCGGGTTCATGTCGCGCGAGGACATGGAAGTGATCGATTTAGGAGTTCCACTGCTTTCGATGCATTCGCCGTTCGAAATGTCCTCCAAAGTGGATGTGTGGAATTGTTATCGGGCCATGAGCGTTTTCTATGCGCAGTGATGGTGGCCGATTCTCGGGAGAATCAAGAATGCTATTTTTCTTTTCGAGCGGAAGATCATGAACGCCAATCTCGCTAAAGCTACCGCCGTTGGCGCGCTGGGCGGCTTCTTGTTCGGGTTCGACACTGCGGTTATCTCCGGTACAACGCACTCTCTTACAATTGCCTACGGATTGTCTCCGCGAGAGTTGGGCATCACGGTGGCGATGGCGCTTCTCGGCACAATTGTCGGCGCGATGTCCGCCGGAATCCCCGGCCAAAAATGGGGAGGGCGCGAGACATTGCGCGTGCTCGCGGTATTTTATGTGATCTCTGCATTGGGCTGCGCCTTCGCATGGAACTGGGACGCGCTACTTGTCGCGCGCTTCATCGGAGGACTTGGCATCGGCGGATCTTCAGTGCTCGGACCGGTCTACATCGCGGAGCTGGCGCCCGCAAAAACGCGCGGCAGGCTGGTCGGCACTTTCCAAATCAATATTGTGATCGGCATCCTGTTCGCTTATTTATCCAACTACTGCATTGGACGGCTCGGACTTGGCGCGGCTGAATGGCGCTGGCAACTCGGTATCGCCGCGGTTCCCGCGCTTGTTTTCCTCGTGCTGCTCTTCCGCATTCCGCCTAGCTCGCGCTGGCTGGTTACACAGAAACGAGTGGACGAGGCACGTGGGGTTCTTCAGTTGATGGGCGCGGAAAATCCCGAAGGCGAATTGCGCGAAATCGTTGATTCGATTCACCTCGAGCGCTTGCAAACTTCCGAGCCGCTGTTTTCCTGGAAATACCGCTTCCCTCTTTTTCTCGCCATTACGATTGGTATGTTCAACCAGCTCTCGGGCATCAACGCCATCCTTTATTACCTGAACGACATTTTTGCCGCAGCGGGCTACAGCAAAATGTCCGGCGATTTGCAAGCCGTGGCTGTCGGTGGGATGAATCTGCTTGCGACTCTCCTGGGCATGTCCGTAATTGACAAGCTGGGCCGCAAAACACTTTTGCTCATCGGATCCGTGGGAACGGCGGCATGCCTTTTTGGCGTTTCCTGGGTGTTCTTTACGAATAGCCATCAAAGCGATCTACTTTGGTTCCTCGTCGCCTATATCGCCTTCTTTGCCATTTCGCAGGGCGCGGTGATCTGGGTGTACATCGGCGAAGTGTTTCCCAATCGCGTTCGCGCAAAGGGGCAAAGCGTGGGAAGCTCTTCGCATTGGATCATGAACGCTATCATTGCTTACACTTTCCCGCAGCTTGCGAAATCTTCAGGGGCGTATCCGTTTGTCTTTTTCGGGGCGATGATGCTGGTCCAATTCTTCGTCGTATTCTTCTTCTATCCAGAGACCAAGGGACATTCGCTCGAAGAGATGCAGCACCGCCTCGGCATTGAGTAATGGTTTATAGACGGATTCGCTCGCTAAGAAGCTGGCCGCTGGCTCAAAGGGCATTGTCATTCCGAGCGGAGCGAGGAATCTGCTTTTAGGTCACCAACGTGGACACAGCTCACACATTTGCGCTCGGTGTGGACATCGGTGGCACTAAGGTGGCGGCGGGTCTCGTGGATGCCGAGGGCGCGATTCATTTTCAGACGCGTGTCGCGATGCCCGCGCATGGAAGCGCAGCCGAGGGATTCGGCGCAGTGCAATCCGCTATCGAAGCCGTCTTCGCAGCGCGGCCGGAAGCGCGCTCGAGCCTGACAGGAATTGGAATTTGCGCCCCGGGTCCGCTCGATCCTCTGACCGGGGTGATCCTCAATCCACCAAACGTTCCCTGCTGGCAGAATTTTCCGCTCGCCGCCGAAGTGCAGCGCGTCTTCGGGCTCACCGCGCGGGTGGACAATGACGGAAATGCTGCGGCGCTGGCGGAGGCTATCTGGGGCGCCGGTGTCGGCTACCGGAACGTCTTTTACGCAACGCTTGGCACGGGCATCGGAACAGGCATTGTTTTCGATCGGAAGATTTATCACGGCCGAACAGGAAGCGCTGCGGAAGGCGGGCACGTGACGATCGACTACAATGGACCAAAATGCGGCTGCGGAAAACGCGGCTGCATCGAGGCGTTGTGCTCCGGCCCGGCGATTGCGAGGCGAGCAAAAGAACGGCTTGCCGCGTCGCATCGGGTTGGATCCGGTCAGGCCGAATCGAAATTGATAGCTCTGGCCGGCGGCAATGCGGACGACGTGACCGCCGAAATTGTTGCCGAGGCGTTTCGCCAGGCCGACCTGCTTGCGACCGATGTGCTCCGGGAGACCGCGGATTTTCTGGCGATTTGGGCGGGAAACATTATCGATCTGCTCGAACCCGATGTGTTTGTATTTGGCGGAGGCGTTGCGCAGCTTACGAGCGGTTTTTTCGGGCGCATTCGCGAGCAGTTGCCGAAGTGGTGCGTAAATCAGCGTTGCGCGGAAATGCCGATAGTCTTGGCGAAGTACGGAGCCGACGCTGGGATCGCCGGCGCCGCCGCGCTCTGCCACAGCTCAAAGCTCACGACTTAAAATTCAAATTTCAGGCCGACTTGGCCTTCGCGGCCAGGCAGTCTTTGGGAAATCGTGCCAAAGCCTACGACCGACTGGTTACTCCGTATGGCGGCTGGGTTGCCATTATTCAGCAGGTTGAAGAACTCGAAGAGACCCTTGAATCTTGAAGCGCTCGCGCACGACCCAAGTCCTGGCAACGCGCAGGTCCATATTGACGAACGGAGGAGCGGAGAATGCATTGCGCCCCGTCAGCAGATCGCGGCCATCGAAATTGCTGTTGCCATCTTTTGCGAGTGGCACTTTAGCGACAGCGGCGTAGTATCTAGAACGTCAGTTTTAAGGCAAACTGAAGCACGCGCGGAGCCACGATCGTGCTCGTGATTTGTCCGAATGTCGGGCCCCCAAATGTAGTATCAGGATCGTTGAACTGGGGATGATTCAAGGCGTTAAAGAATTCGGTGCGAAATTCGAGACCGAAGTTTTCGTTCCTCCACCCGAACTTGAATTTCTTAAGCAGGGCAAGATCCCAGTTGTTTTGACCGGGACCCTCGAGGATCCCCACACCGGCATTGCCGAAACCCGTTGCGACGGCTGGGCAATTTCCATCGGGCAGTCGAGATGCCGCAGGACAGGTGGCCGCGGGCTCTTCGTCTCCAATGATGGCGGGTGCCTTGAAGCAGTTGGCATTGATATAGTCCGTCAAGTGTGCGCTCACGTTCCCGCCGGTAAGATAATGGCCGGGCTTGCATGCGCCAGAAAGGCTGGCGCGGTCATTGTTGGTGCCGAAAACGCTGCTGCCGTTGGTAAAGCCTACGGTCAGGTGCCGGCCGGACTGTATAGTCGTGACGCCAGCAATCGACCAGCCCCCAAGAGCCTCCCTTGCGACGGCATGGCTCTTAAAGGGAGTCGGGAAATCATAGGAATAATTGATTATGAATCGATGCCCACGAATGAAAAGATCAGGGCCGTAGCGCTGCGAGGGAACGTTTTGGTCACCAACAGCCACGCCTCCATTCGGACCAGTGCTCGTGGTTGCATCGGTGCTTAGGGACTTAGCAAAGGTATAGGACGCTTGAAGTTGGAGCCCGTGGCTGAACTGTTTTGACAAGGTAACGAGCAGAGCGTTGTACCAGGATGCGCCCGCAGATTCAATCTGAACCATATTGGCAGAATTCCAGCCCAGAAAAGGAACGCGAAGCGGAATATTCTCAACTATATTCGTGGTTTGTCCGCGAATCGGATTTGCGGGGCTGGCGAGCTCGGCCTGGTTGATCGATCGTTCACGGATCAGGTGCATGCCGCGGGCCCCCGAATAACTAGTCTCTAGGATTAGTCCATGCGCGAGTTCAGTCTGAAGACCAATGCTGTACTCCTGTATGATCGGCGGTCGAAAGTGCGGGTCAAATACGGTGATGGTGTTGTTAGTTGAAGGCGAATAAGGGACAAAAGCCGGAAAGTCAGGAACGTTCAAGTCAAAGGGAACCTGATTCGATGCGGCGGCGTTGCTGGGCCCTACTAGTTGTCGGATTTGCGCAAAGGGCGGTGCCGTAAGGAGTTGAATGAACGGCTGGCCGGTATAGCGTGAGTGGTAGATTCCATACCCTCCACGCATAACAAACCGTTCGCTATGAGGAAGGCGCCAAGCGAACCCGACTCGCGGATTCCAAGTGTTCTGACCGTCGCCGTCCATGCCGAATGCGTTGTCTAACTTCGTAGCGCCAGCAGGGATCGCGCCGCCGGAGTAGTTAGAAGGCAGGGTTGTGCCCGCAAGAGTGCCAGCGACTGGCGGATTGCGGTCAGCAAGGGAAGCGTCGAAGGATGCGTTGCGCCCAAGGCTGTCAGCAAGATCCCCCAGTCGGTCATAGCGAATGCCCAGATTAACGGTCAACCGGCGCGTTACCTTGATATCATCTTGCACGTAGCCATTGGCTTCCCATACTCGATAGGCGCGATCAAACACGCCCGGTAAATCAATCGATCCAAAAACGTTGCTGATGGCCCCCGTGCCGTTGTCGGGGCCACTCAGGCCAAGCAGAAAATCCGCCCAACTTAGGAAAATCTCACCGCCGACGTAGTGGAAACCAACGTTGTTCAGCTGTTCGCGAGCAATACCGCCGCCGAAGCGGAACGAGTGGCGGCCCCGCGTCCAAGATAGGGAATCTTGAAAGTTGTAGTTATTTTGGGCGATCTGAATTGTTTGACCGTTACCGCCCAGCGTGAGTCCAGTCGAAGCAGGAAAGTCGATGGCAATTTGCGGGATCGTGTCATCGAATTCCGGAACCGTAGCGCCAATTTGCGAATAACTGAACAGCTTGGACTGATCGAAGAAGGCGAAGGTGCGATGAAACCCGAGAGTAGCCTGATTGACCAGCGAAGGTCCGAAGACGTAGCTGTGGGTGAGCGTGAAATTACGAAAGTTGTTTTTGACCCCAACAGGAAAGTCCGGAGCGCTTCCACCGCCAAAGTTCGCCTGTGGAATCGAATAAACGGTGTCGCTATTGGCAAAAAAGAATCGCACAGCCAGTTTGCTTTTGTCGTTCATTTGCCAATCGCTATTGGTCATGAACTGGTCTTCCGTATACGGGCAGGGCGTGCTGAAGGCAGAAAACCCCTGGCTGTCGAAAGGCAGGCTCGTTTTGACAGTTTGCGGTGTTGGAATCACGAACTTTCCGTCCGGGCCTTTCAACTGCAGAAGAGCAAGCGCCACGGGGTTGATGTTTGAACCGTCGGCAGCGATGGCAGGTCCAACACCACCAAAAACGTTCTGGAACACGCCGCGCTGGCCCGCGAATAGCGCCCCCAGGGCGGCAGCTGAGCGGTCGTTGGTAAGCGGAGCCGTGTTTATGGAGCTTGAGCAATTGAAATCGATACCATTACGTTGACGCGTGCCTTGATATGAGGCGAAGAAGAACAGCTTTTCCTTGCGCACCGGGCCACCAAAGTCAAATCCAAACTGGTTTTGTTTGAGTACAGGCTTCGATTGGCCGGTCGCATTACGGAAGAACGTATTTGCGTTCAACACGTCATTGCGGAGGAATTCCCACACCGCACCATGAAACTGATTGCCGCCGCCTTTGGTGACCAGATCCACATTGGCCCCAGCATTTCGACCGTAGGACGCATCGTACTGGCCGGTTTGCACCTTGAATTCCTGAATCGTGTCGGGATTGGGAATCGCGACTCCCCCGCTAAAGGTGCCGCTGCTCTGCAGGTCGTTGATCGCGGTGCCATTCATCTGGATGTTGTTGTCGTTGATCGTGCCACCGTTGGAAACGATGGGAGCGCCGCCATTACCCATTGCGCCGCGACCAAGCGCGCCGGCGTCGGTTACGTCCGCGGCGACGCCCGCATTTAGCGAAATAATCTGTGTGTAGTTTCGTGTTACAAGCGGCAAGGTGCGCGCCTGTGCGCCACTCGTTACGCGGCCGAGGGTGCTCGATTCCGTCTGGAGCTGCTCCACCGTGGCCTCAACGGTGACGGTCTCCGCCCTTGCTCCCACCTCCATCTGAACATTGAGGGCAATCGTCTCGGCAACAATGATTTCGACATTGAGCACCGTAACGCTTTTGAACCCGTCCTTGGAAACAGTCAACGCATATTCGCCAGGAGGCAACGTTGCGATGGAGTACATTCCATTCGAAACAGTAACCACCCTTCGGACTTCGCTCGTGTTCCGACTCGTAAGCTGGATGGATGCTCCGGAAATCGCACCTCCGGTGGCGTCAGTAACCGTACCAGTGAGCGCGCCAGTGCCTGATCCCTGGGCGTTTGTTGTCGGACACCAAAAAATAAGCGAAGCAATCAGTAGGGCGCTGGCACAAACATACCGCGTGGAAAGTTTGCGTTGCGCGCCGAGAAAAGCAAGCGCAACAATAAGCTCGCATCTGAGTGCTTGAATAGGCAGGACGCAAAGCCTCCTAGCGAAAGTTACGGTTAGTCGAGTCACGGAGCCCTCCTCAAAACCTGAAGATCTTCGACAGTGGCTGCGTACGCTGGCATGGGTTACGCGGACGAAGCAAGACCAGGCCAACTGACAATCGGCACCATGGTAGTCATTGCGAAAAAGTCTGCCACCGTCCACGTTCACAGAGTTTTGACGGATTCGAGCGCAATCCGTTTTGGCCGAGCCGATGTGTCCCTTTTCGTCTTCACCCGGCACAGGATTGATGCTCGAAATCCACCTCGACGTGAGCTGACTCAATTGTTTCAGAACAGAAGCGTCTGGATCCCTTTAGACGCAACACGTGATGCACGGTCCACTAGCCACACTCCCTTGCTCTGAGACTATATGGAGGCTCATGCCAGATGTCAATAACGGTTGCGGTACTGGACGCACAGCCCGATAGCATCGCTTGTTGCGAAAGGTAGTCGACGATTAGTTCGTCATTGCAACAAACGTTTCATTACGCGCACTCCGGATTGACACGCTCACCCTCCGGCCTTGCTCGGGTAGGTAAGCGGACTAATTCCACGCCTCGATGTGGAGCCCTACAGATTCGCCGGCGATGTACATGCACACTTCTTGTTTGCCCGTCGGTTCCACAGCACACCATGCCTTGACCTTGGCGCCAGTGAGTTCCTCCGCTTGATCTTCCTGACGGATTGACCAATTCGAAGGCGCCAATATCTGAAACCGCGAGATGAGATCGCGAAATCTTGTGTCGGCGGCCGACGGGGAAGTTTCCATCCAGTAGCAGACATACTGCCTTCCAGCCACATTCGAGTGAGAACTTGTTGTTGCGCTGACAACGCACTCGACTGCCCCAGCCAGTTTGATCGTAGCATCCGACGTCCCGCCGTTTCCTTTGGCAGCGCGCAAGTCATCGAAGGTGTTCACGCGGGCCTCGAAAGCTTTTTTAAGGTTCTGACATAAATCGTCGCAACCATTGGAAACAGGCGCGGCACCTTGCGCGGTTTTCTTGGCAGGACTGGGCGGGCGGTTGACCAGATAGGGCGATGAGAGTGAACTCATCCAAAGATAGACCTTTGCCGTTCCATCGGTTTGTTTTGTGATTTGCAAATGGAGGGGACAATGGCCCCGGTTCGGTCCCTCGGTAGCCGGGATTTCGCAATTCGGCAAACCTGCGTCCACAAAGTGGTCGGAAACCGGCGAGTCGATTTTGAATTGCCACGTCGGTTGAAGAATCCTCAGGTCGGCGAGAGTGCTGGTGTACCAGTTTTCTGCGCTCGGAAATGGAAATTGAGCGTAACAGACGTACATCGGCACATTGTTTGCCCACACCGACAGTTGACATGGGACTTTTGTTCCTTCGACAGAGAGGTCGGGGGCAGCCGCTCTATTGGTTCGATATTCTCTAAAATCAGTTACCGCCGCATAGAGAATGTTTTGCAGATTCTGACAAAACTGATCTTTGCATTGTGCAAGTGCGGAGACGGAAAGAAACAAACTGGAGCACAGAAGAATAAATCCGCGGAGTATTTTTTGGGTCATAATCGCCTGTCACGTAACAATTCGAGGTGAATCCAACCCGGGCGAGGGCAAAGGAGGGATTGTCCCAACACTGAAATCGTGCCTGCCGCGGATGGACGTGTCAACGTCTATTGTTTCCCTCTGAATGCAATATCAGAATTCGGCCGGATCGCAAGATGGAGCGCTGAGTGGAACTCTTCCGAGAATTTATTGCGCGAAATATGAAGATCTTCGCGTTTGCGAATAACCATTACGCAGGACATGGTCCCGCGACGATGAAGCTATTTTGGGAGCTGTGGGATAAGAAGCAGTAAGAAAGACAGGTGGCTCTCCCGCTGGCACGGCCAACTATCGGCCAAAGCCTACTCGCCGGAGAGGCCGAGAATTTCGCGAAGCGCTTTCGCATCGGCGCCCGAGCTCGCAAAATCGTCAAACGAAGTTTTGGCCGCTTCGATAATATGGCGGCGGATAAATGGCGCGCCTTCTCTCGCACCCTGCTCGCTGCTCTTGATACAGCACTCCCACTCGAGAATCGCCCAGCCGGGAAAATCGTACTGCGTGAGTTTCGAGAAAACGGCGGGAAAGTTGACCTGCCCATCGCCGGTTGAACGAAATCGTCCTGCGCGATTCAGCCAAGGTTGGTAGCCGCTGTAGACCCCTTGTTTGCCGCTGGAATGAAACTCTGCATCCTTAACGTGAAACATTTTGATGCGCGGGTGGTAGAGATCAATGAATTGCAGATAGTCGAGCTGTTGAAGCACAAAATGACTCGGGTCGTAGAGGATGTTGCAGCGCGGATGCTGGCGGACACGATCTAGAAACATTTCAAAGGTTACACCATCGTGCAAATCCTCTCCGGGATGGATTTCGAAACAGAGATCGACGCCAGCTTTGTCAAAGGTATTTAGGATGGGAAGCCAGCGTTTCGCGAGCTCATCGAAGGCAGTCTCGATAAGTCCCGCGGGGCGCTGCGGCCAAGGATAGATATAAGGCCAGGCCAGGGCTCCTGAAAACGTGACGTGGGCTTTCAAGCCGAGGTTTGCCGAAGCGCGCGCCGCGAGAAACAACTGCTCGACGGCCCAAGCCTGGCGACTCGTACGATCACTGCGCAGTTCCGCGGGAGCAAATCCTGCAAACATAGCGTCGTACGCCGGGTGAGAGGCGACAAGTTGTCCTTGCAGATGTGTCGAGAGTTCGGAAATGACGAGGCTGTGGCGCGCAGCTACGGCGCGAAGTTCGTCGCAATATGTCTTGCTTTCGGCAGCGCGCTTCAATTCGAACAGCCGCGCATCCCATGAGGGAATCTGCACTGCCGCATAACCGAGACTCTGCGCCCATGCACAGATCGAGTCAAATGTGTTGAACGGCGGGGTATCCGAGGCAAATTGCGCGAGAAAAATCCCCGGCCCCTGAATCGTTTTCATAAGTAGGCTCCCCTTCCGTCGAGTAATAATCCGTTCATGAACCGGCTGAGGCGACGGCATGCACCCGCATTCGGAAGGGCATTCTATCGTCACGAACGCCGAAACCCCCAATAATTTCGTTCGCTGAAGAGATCCTAAGAGTGAGCTGGATAGAATGTTCAGCGGGGGCGATAAAGCCAACTATGGCAGAGGACTTTATGGAGCGGGCGATGGGAATCGAACCCACGTCCGAAGCTTGGGAAGCTTCTATACTGCCATTGTACGACGCCCGCTCTGCTCTCTAGCTTGTTGATTATACATAACCAGGCGACCGCTCGTACAGACCGCCCCCGTTACATATTTTCTAACTCCCTGCCGGGAAATGCGGCCAGCATCTGTTCCAGACGACTCTTTCTAATATATCTGTCGTTCATCACCGCAGAACCATCCCCCATCCGCCGCCGGTGCCTCGCTGGTTCATTCGGACTGCCTTTACATGCGATTGCTGCCGCGAGCGAACGAATGTATCCCAGGTTGTTAGAGCTTACCCACAGACTTTTGTGCAACTTCCTGATTGAATCTCCAAAAGGTTCTGTTTCCCCATATGGAACGGCTTCCGGTCCAAGTTGGCCCGAAATTGATTTAGGCGGCCCATCAATTCTGGCGAGTTCACTAACTCAGATTGAAGATTCACTTTGTAATCAATGTCTTAGTGTCTCGCTTAACCGCGTACAGGCACTTCTGCGAGATCGGTCTGGTATGGCACAGCTCTTGCATTGTCACAATCCAGGAGAATGGGCGCCTTCTAAGAACGGCGGAGAGTAGTCGTCAAAAATTCCGCGGGAAACACGTGCAGCGCCCTGACCTGGTACCAAACTGACTTCCCAGCTTGCGATTCTTGCATCGAGTTCCCAGCCTCGCTGCAAAGCTCTCTTACCAGAGAGAAATTGCCGCGAGCCACTCAGTACGAACTGTCGCCCAATCCTGCTTCAGCGACGATCTGTTAATGCCCAACTAGTGGCCGACTTGGCTACTAGATGAGTATCGGTACCGAACTTCAACTTGAGAGATTCGAAGATTCTAAAGTGCGACGGCCATGGATTCGAACAAGGAACGATTTGTCACCGAATAAACAGGAGAAGCTAATGCGCAAATTTAAGTCCGTGAAACTATCTTTACTGGCTTTCGTATTAGTCGCTCTTGCAGCCGGATGCGGCCGAGAACAAGCCTCAAGTCCACTGTCGCCCACGGTGATCGCCACATTCCCCGCGAATGGCGCCACCGGTGTGCTCCTCAATACCAATGTGACCGCAGCTTTTAGTTCGGTGATGGCCCCTGCCACGATTAACGCCGCGACTTTTACGTTGACGGGGCCCGGAGGAACCGCAGTGACGGGCGCCGTAACTTACTCGGGTACCACCGCTACGTTCACGCCGAGCACTTCGCTCGCGGCTAACTCTGTTTTTATCGGCACCATCACCACGGGAGCCACAGACCCCGGCGGCAACTCCCTGTCGGCGAATTTTGTGTGGACCTTTACAACCGGTGCGCCGACTGTTATTTCCACAGTCCCTGCGGCCGCAGCCACTGTAGTGCCCGTAAACACGCTTGTTTCCGCTACGTTCAGTGAGCCAATGAACCCGCTCACCCTCACCAATCTCACCTTTACCGTTACAGGTCCGGGCGTAACTCCCGTAGCAGGAGTCGTCACCTACACGGGTTCTACAGCGACGTTTACCCCGACGACGGTTCTCGCCGGCAGCACCCTGTTCACGGCCACGATTACTACGGGAGCGAAAGATCCTGCGGGCGCGGCACTGGCCGCCAATTTTGTTTGGACATTTACTACGGCGCCGCCGCCCACCGTCGTTTCCACCGTTCCTGCGAATGGGGCCACCGCGGTAGCTGTCAACACTACGATCACAGCTACCTTCAGCGAGGCCATGAACGCCGCAACCATCACTGGGACAACGTTCAAGGTGACTGGACCAGGAGTCACTCCCGTGGCCGGCGCCGTTACCTATGCTGGCAGCACGGCAACATTTACCCCGACGCTGAATCTTGCCAATAGCACGCTATATACGGCCACGATTACCACCGGCGCGAAAGATCCAACAGGAGCTGCACTCGCAGCCAACTTCGTGTGGACTTTTACGACCGCTCCGCCACCCACAGTCGTGTCCACCGTGCCTGTGAACGGAGCCACTGCTGTGGCCGTCAACACGCTCATCTCCGCTACGTTCAACGCGCCCATGAATCCTGCAACCATCACGGGAACAACCTTTACAGTAACCGGACCGGGAGCGACACCCGTTCCCGGCGCTGTTACGTACACGGGCAACACAGCGACCTTTACGCCGACGGCAATTCTGGCCAACAGTACATTGTTCACCGCCACAATCACCACCGGAGCGAAAGATCCCTCCGGCACTCCACTCGCTGCCAATTTTGTGTGGACCTTTACGACCGCTCCGCCACCAACCGTGCTGTCCACCGTTCCGGCCAACAACGCCGTCGGGGTGTCGGAAGGTGTCGTTCTCTCGGCCACATTCAGCGTGCCAATGGATGCCAGCACGATAAATACGACAACATTTACTCTGAAGGGCCCAGGGACTACTGCCGTCACCGGATCGGTCAACTACTCCGGGTCTACAGCGACATTTACGCCGGCAACTCGTTTGGCGGTCTCTACCTTGTATACCGCCACGATTACCACAGGAGCGAAGGATCCCACTGGCGCTCCGCTGGCCGCCAATTTCGTTTGGACCTTCACTACTGCACCTCCGCCCGCAGTGACTTCCACGGTCCCTGCTAGCGGGGCCACCAACGTCCCGCTCAACCAAAAGGTTGCTGCCACATTTAATACCGCGATGACTGCTTCCACGATTACGGCGGCGGGAACCTTCACCGTGGCAAAGACGATTGGCGGAACTGCCGTAGCAGGCACGGTCACATATGATTCCGCAAGCAACACGGCCGTATTTGCGCCAACCGCAGCTCTCACGGCCAGTACTCAATATACGGCTACGATTACAACCGCCGCACAAAGCGCACAAGGCAACGCGCTGGCTGCGGACTATGTTTGGAGCTTCACGACTGGCGTCTCGACAAACGCGAGCGCACCAACGGTAATTTCCACGGATCCAGCAAACGCCGAAATTAATGTGCCGCTTAATCAGAAAGTCGCGGCCACATTCAGCACGTTTATGGACCCTTCGACAATTTCCGCAGTCGGGACATTCACGGTGGCGGAGACGATTGGGGGAGCCGCGGTGCCCGGAACCGTTTCTTATGCGGGCAAAACCGCCGTCTTTACCCCAACTGCCAATCTGACTGCGAGTACGCAGTACACCGCCACAATCACGACTGCCGCCAAAGACCTTACCGGCGTGGCCATGGCTGCAAATTTCGTTTGGAGCTTTACGACCGGTATTGCCACCAACGTGGCCGGGCCGACGATCACGCTTACGAACCCGGCTAGCGCCGCGGTGAACGTCTTCATCGACACGACCGTCAGCGCCACCTTCAGCACGGCGATGGATCCCACGACGATCACTAACGCCACCTTTACGCTTGCGGTAGCGGGAGTCGGGGGAGCGCCCGTGAGCGGAACCGTCTCATACGATTCTGCAAGCCAGATTGCAACATTCATCCCATCAGCCAACCTCACCGCCAACACTCAATATACGGCCACGGTTTCCAATCTGGTTAAGGATCTATCCGGCAATGCGCTAACAAGCGGGCCACTCTCGACTCCGCCGGATCCATGGAGTTTCACAACTGGCGTGGCGACGGGCTCCGCAGGTCCGGCGACCATCAATCTCGGCTCAGCGGGTAGCTTTGCGGTCATGGCTACCGCCTCGATCAGCAGCACCGGCCCCGTGGTAATCAATGGGGATGTCGGGTTGGCTCCCGGCACTTCACAGGGGATTCCTCCGTCGCAGGTGAATGGAACAATTCACGTCAACGATCCTATCGTGGCCCAAGCGCAAGCAGACTTGCTGGCCGCCTACAACGACGCGGTTGGCCGCTCGGTGAATTCGCAGACTCTGCCTGGGAACTTGGGAGGTCTGACGTTCGCTCCTGGCCTGTATACCAACTCGACGTCTGTTTTGATATCGGGAGCAGGGCCAGGCAATAACGTCACACTCGACGCGCAGGGCAACCCCAACGCGGTCTTCATCTTCCAGATGGGGTCTACGCTCACCACGGCAACCAGCTCACAGGTAATTCTGGCTGGCGGTGCCAAGGCCGGCAACGTCTTCTGGCAAGTCGGCACTTCAGCCACACTCGGCGTTACATCCATATTCCAAGGAAACATCCTCGCCGCTACAAGTATCACGATCAATACCGGCGCGGCAGTGACGGGAAGAATGTTCTCCGGTGCAGCCGGGGGAGCAGGCTCGGCCACAGTGAACGCAAGCACAGTCACTGTGCCTGCGCCGTAAGACAAGGACCATTCGAAATTAGTACGCATTAAAAGCAGGTCCGGCCGCGAGGCGGGGTTTGATGGCTCGCTTCGCAGCCAGTAGGCACGATTCAGGAGGCGACAATGAAATTGGGAACGCGCATTATTCCCACGATGGTGGCTGCTTTTTTTCTAGTGCCTACACTTTTTGCCGGCGATACGCCAAGGCCTGGCGACACTCCAAAGAAGGACGAGTCCGCAGCGTCCGCCGCGGCTGCCGGCTCCGCTCCCAAGTCAGCTGGAAAGACACTGCTCCCTTTGCCGGCCGCGCCTGCTGCCCAAGAACCCGCAGGTGAAGGAAAGGGCGCGCCTACAGGCAGGCACTCTCGCCGAGAACGCACACAAAACGACTCCACACCAAAGGTGGAACTCTTCGTCGGCTACTCTTATTGGAGATCGGTACCAGACAGCATTAGAAATCGCATTGACGGTATCAATGGCGGCAGCACTTCCCTGGCCTACAATCTCAACAGGCACCTCGGCTTGGTTGCCGATTTTGCGGGCTTCCGGGTTGATTCGCTTGAATTCACGAGCCCTGGCCCCGCCTTCAGCCCTTCTCGCAACGTGGAAGCAAAAAGCAACGTCTTCACTGTTATGTTTGGTCCGCGCCTATCCTTCCGCGACCACGGCAAGTTCACTCCGTTCCTTCAAGTTCTTGGCGGAGTCGCTCACGCCGACGATGTCACGCTCGACGGCTGCACGGCGCCCATCTACGCTTGCACACCTCTTCTAAAACAAACGGTGTTCACCATGACTGCCGGAGGCGGCCTGGACTACAGATTGAATCACCGCCTCGCGCTGCGACTCTTTCAGGCTGAATTCTTGCTCACTCGGTTTCAGGATCCTACTTCCGTCACTGGCGATGATGGTTGGCAAAGCAATGTGCGCCTTTCCGCAGGACTTGTATTCCGTTTCGGTGGAAATCCCGCCCCGCCACCTCCGCCGCCCAATCATTCTCCTGTAGCTTCCTGCTCGGCTGAAAGGTCGATGGTCTACGCCGGCTCGGGCGACTTCGTCATTGTGCGAGCCGACGCCAGTGATCCCGACAACGATTCTCTAACTTACTACTGGACGGCAAACGGCGGCGCGGTCGACGGCTCCGGTCCACAAGCAAGGTGGAACTCTTCCGGCACAAATCCAGGGACATACACAGTAAAACTGCGCGTGGACGATGGCCGCGGCGGCTCTGCCGACTGCTCGTCCTCTATCACCGTGGAACCGCAGCCCAATCGCCAGCCTACGATAAGCTGCTCCGCGGACCACGATTCTGTGCCGCTCGGCGAAACGGTCCAAATCACGGCAACCGCCAACGATCCAGACAACGACCCCTTGACCTATTCCTGGAGAGCCAGCGCTGGCCGAGTCCGCGGCAGGGATGCTTCCGTGAGATTCGAAACCGCCGGCCTCGTTGCTGGACACTACACGGTGAATGGCCACGTGGATGATGGCCGCGGCGGCTCCGCGGACTGCGTGTTGGGAATCGAGGTGCAGCAACCGCCACCTCCTCCGGAAATGATCGAACTCGAGGCAAGACTCTCTCTTCATAGCATTTATTTTGCGACAGCTCGGCCGACGGTGGCGAATCCCAACGCCGGCTTGGTTGGAAGCCAGCAGCAGATTTTGGAAAAACTGGCCACGGACTACGTAAGATACTTAAGCTTCAAGCCGGACGCGCACCTGATTCTCGGTGGCCACGCCGACCCACGCGGCACTCCGCTATATAACAAGGGCCTTACCGAGCGGCGCGTCGAACGCACCAAGAACTTCCTGGTGCAACACGGCGTGCCCGCGGATCACGTTGACACGCGTTCCTATGGCGAAGAAGATCAATTAACCGCTGAAAAGACCAAAGAACAGATCGCGCAGAACCCCGACGTCACTCAGGAAGAACGCCAACAAATGCTGGACAATCTGCACGTGATGGTCCTGGCCAACAATCGCCGCGTGGACGTCACTTTGAGCACCACCGGACAACAGTCCACCCGGCGTTATCCCTTTAACGCAAGAGACTTCTTGGCTCTCATCAGCACCAAGGGCGGAGAGTCAGAGCACGCGGCACGGCCAGCAGCGAAGAAGAAGCCTAACCGCTAACAGAACAGGTAGCACTCGGTCCTGCGGAACAGGCGGCCTGCGATTCTCTCGCCGCCCGTTCCCTTGCCGGCTTGCCGGAATAGCGTCAGGTAGGAAAGAATTCTCGGATTTTCCTCGCACACACAATCTTCCTCAGTCGTTGCATCCAAAATCCGAAAGTTGTTAGTTCCAGGTTGGGCGGTGGGGTGGACGTAGCGATATGACTTGCGCTCTATGCTGATTACCGCGCGGTGGACCTTCAGCAATTCGGCTCGTTGATTCGAGTTCAAGCACAATGATTACCGGTGAACGACAACGCCCGGCTCGAGAATACCTGTCTTGAGCAACAAGGCGAATTGCTGGGCAAGGACTGGGCGGCTGAAATAATAGCCTTGCGCCTCGTCACACAAATGAGTCTTGAGGAATGCGAGCTCCTCTCGAGTTTCCACACCCTCGGCAACGACACGCAGTTTCAAGCTACGGCCCATGCCGATCACCGCCGTGACGATCGTCGTATCGTCGGGAGTGGACGTGATCTGCCGGACAAACGACTGGTCGATCTTTAATGCGTCGATCGGAAATTTTCGGAGATAGCTCAAGCTCGAGTACCCCGTCCCAAAGTCATCGACGGCCACCTGAACTCCCCGGGCTCTCAGGGTCTTGAGAACGGATGCAGCGGACTCCGCACGCTTCATCAGCACGCTTTCCGTCAGCTCAAGCTCCAGGCGGCTCGGATCCAGCCCCGTATCCGCCAGGATGGCAAATACGCTTTCGAGAAAATTGTCGTCTCGAAATTCCATCGAGGAGATGTTCACCGCCATGGTCGACAAGGAGAGCCCGGCATCCACCCAGCTCCGCGCCTGTTTGCACGCTTCACGGAGCACCCACTGGCCGATTGGCAGAATCAGGCCGCAGTCCTCCGCAACGGGGATAAATTGTGCCGGAGAGACGGGCCCTCGTACGGGATGCGTCCAGCGCAGCAAAGCCTCAGCCCCGGTAATCTCTCCGGTCCTTAGACTGATCTTGGGCTGGTAGTGCAACGAGAATTCCTGACGTTCCAGAGCGCGCCGAAGATTCTCCTCAATCCACTGGCGCTCGACAGCTCGTACATTCATCGCTGCCCTGAAAAATTGATAGCTCTGCCGCCCATTTTCCTTGGCCTGGTACATCGCCGTGTCCGCATTCTTGACGAGAGTCTCGGCGTCGTTGCCGTCGTCGGGGAAAACGCTCACGCCAATGCTTGCCGTGACATGAAGATCGTGTGAATCTATGGTGTGAGCCTCGGCCACCGCTTGCAGGATTCTTAGCGCCGAAATAGCAGCATCTTCGGATTGTCCCATTTCAGAAAGCAGCACAACAAATTCATCGCCTCCCTGCCGGCTCACGGTGTCCGAAGTGCGTACGCATCCCACCAACCGTTTTGCGATGGATTGCAGAAGTTTGTCTCCGATCGGATGTCCCAGGGAATCGTTGATGTGTTTGAAGCCGTCCAGGTCCAAAAACAGCACCCCGACTTTCTTGTTATGACGTGGCGCAAAGACAATCGCCTGATCAACCCGGTCGTTCAAGAGCATTCGATTCGGCAAACCAGTCAGAAAGTCATGCTGGGCAGAGTGCGTCATCTCCAGAGCCATCGCCTGGGCCGCGCTTACGTCCCTGAACACGACTACCGCTCCAGTAGCCTGCCCTTGGCGGTCGTGGATGGGCGCAACGGAGTCTTCGATGGGAATTTCAAATCCGTCACGCCTGACGAGAATACAGTTCGATGGCAGGTTCATTGTCCGGTCTTGCACAACGGCCAGCTCCATGGGATTTGGCGTGGTTTCGTGGCTCGCGGCGTCCAGTATCTTGAAAACCTCTGCCATGGGCTGTCCGGACGCCTCTTGCCACGACCAGCCGGTCATTTTCTCCGCGACGAGATTGAGGAAGGTGATATTTCCCAAGAGATTGGTGCAAATAACGGCGTCACCGATGGAGTTCAAAGTGACCTGGGCGCGTTCCTTTTCCACGAACAGCGTCTCTTCCATCGTCTTGCGCTCGATGGCATAACGCATCGCTCGTAGAAGACCGCGGGAATCGAGTTGTCCTTTGATGAGATAGTCTTGAGCGCCTTCCTGCAGGGCCTGTGTGGCGAGAGTTTCGTCGTCCCTTCCTGTCAGCACTACAAGCGGGACGTGCGGGGCGGCTGCGCGTACGCGCCGCACCGCTGCCACTCCTTCCACATCGGGCAAACCCAGGTCGAGCAAAATAATGTCCACGTCACTCAAGGAGAGATGCTTCTCGGCGTCTGCCATGCACTCCACATGCGTCAGCTCCGCCATGCTTGCGCCAGACTCATTGAGCATCTCGCGCAGCAAACGGGCGTCTCCAGGGTTGTCTTCAACCAGGAGAAGTATTTTGATCGTTTTCGACCTCATTTGCCTTCACTATGCTGTGGCAACTTGACCTCCCTCAGCCAGAAATCATTGATACTTTTGACCAATCTCTCAAACGCGTCCAGCTGCACGGGCTTGCTCAGGTAGCAGTTCGCCTGGAGCTGATAACTTTTCACGATATCTGCTTCGGCCTCCGAAGTGGTCAGGATCACAATGGGAATGGTTTTAAGGCTTTCGTCGTCCTTGATGTGCGCCAGGACCTCGCGGCCGTCCATTTTCGGTAAATTTAAATCCAGCAAGATAATATCCGGCCGGGGAGCCCCCTGGTGCCCGCCCTCGCGTCTGAGAAAGGCCATGGCATCCACCCCGTCGCATGCCACGTGCAGATGGATGGACTGATTGGCCTCGCGGAAGGCTTCTTGCGTCAGTCGCACATCGCCGGGACTGTCTTCCACCAACAGAACCTCGGTGGCCATGCCTTTTCTTCCGATGAGTTCCATTTTCTCAGCTCACTTCCTCGTGTCGCCCAATTCCCTGCTCACCGACCGTGCTTCTAATGCGGCAACTTTACTTTCGTCAGCCAAAAATCATTGATGCTTTTTACGAGGCTTTCAAAGGCGTCCAATTGCACGGGCTTGCTTAGGTAGCAGTTCGCTTGGAGCTGATAACTTCTCGCGATATCGATTTCTGCATTGGAAGTGGTCAAGATCACGATCGGAATGGTTTTCAGGCCAGGATTCTCCTTGATCTGGGCCAGAACTTCGCGGCCATCCATCTTGGGCAGGTTTAGATCCAGCAAAATAATGCCGGGGCGCGGAGCACGGGCATGGACGCCCTCGCGTCTCAGAAAGGCCATTGCCTCCATTCCGTCCGCAGCCACGTGCAGATGGATGGACGAATTGACTTCGGCGAAGGCCTCGCGCGTCAGCCGCACATCGCCGGGACTGTCTTCGATCAAAAGAACCTCAATAGGCATACCATTTCCTCCAATGTTCCTCATGATTTGTTCTCGCTTCCTGCCAGGGCAAACCGAAACGTGGAACCCTGTCCGGGCTGTGATTCGACCGAGATACTGCCGTCATGCCGCTCGATGATCTTCTTACATATGGCCAGTCCGATCCCGGTTCCGGCGAACTCTTCCCGTTTGTGCAGTCGCTGGAACATGCCAAAAATTTTTTCAAAGTACTGCGAGTCAATTCCCAGCCCGTTGTCCTGCACTGAAAATGTCCATTTGTTGGCGCCATTCCTCACGGCGGTGATGTGAACCTTGGGTACTCCGGGGCTTTGGTATTTGATGGCGTTGCCCACCAGATTCTGAAATAGTTGGATCAGTTGTACTTCGTCCGCAAGAACGGTGGGCAGCGGATCGTGAGTTACCAGCGCCCCTTTTTCTTCAATCGCCCCGCGCAGGTTTATGAGCGCCTGCTGCAATGCTTGCTCGCTGGATATGGCGAGCAATTCCTGCCCTTTTGTCCCGACGCGCGAATACGCCAGCAGGTCCTGGATCAATCGCTGCATGCGGCCTGCGCCATCTACTGCAAAGGCGATGAACTCATCGGCATCGGAGTCCAGTTTTCCTTTGTACCGTCTGGACAACAGTTGCGTGTAACTCGCCACCATTCGCAACGGCTCCTGCAAATCGTGAGACGCAATGTACGCAAACTGCCCCAGTTCCTCATTCGAGCGGTTTAGTTCCTCGACCTTATTCAGAAGATTCGCTTCAGCTTTTTTTCGCGTGGTGATGTCGCGTACCGCCGCCGTTACCAGGGTGCCCTCGGTGCTTTCCAGCGGGCTCAACATAATCTCGATCGGAAATTCGCTTCCATCCTTGCGCCGTCCAGTCAGTTCAATCCCCGTTCCGATTTGCTGGGCTAGCGCCTCTTCCACCGATCGAAGAGCATCCGCGACTAGTCGTTCCGCAAACCCCTCCGGGATAATGTTCTTCACCTTCTGACCAACCAGTTCGTCCCGGCTGTAGCCGAACTGCTTCTCCGCTTGCACGTTCAGCAAGACAATCGCTCCGCTCTGGTTCACCACCACCATCGCATCCGGCGCCGCCTCCAGCAGCCCGCGATACCTGCCCTCCATCTGCGCCAGATGCTTTTCCGCCGCCCTCCGCACGCTGATGTCCCGGATCGCCGCTGTCACCAGCGTTCCCTCCGCGCTCTCCAGCGGGCTCAACATAATCTCGATCGGAAACTCGCTTCCATTCTTTCGCCGCGCAATCAGCTCGATCCCCGTTCCGATCTGCTGCGCCAGCGCCTCCGCCGCCGTCCGCGTCCCGTCGGCGACGAGCCGTTCCGCAAATCCTTCCGGAATTATGTTTTTCACTTTCTGCCCGACCAGTTCGTCGCGATGGTATCCGAACTGTTTCTCCGCTTGCACATTCAGCAGAACGATCTCTCCGTTCTGATTCACTACCACCATCGCATCCGGCGCCGCCTCCAGCAGCCCCCGGTACTTCGCTCCCGACTCCTTGCTCTCGCTGATGTCGGTATTTGTGCCGAACCAGCGCAATATCTTTCCTTCCGGGTTGCGAATGGGGACGGCCCTCGAAAGGAACATGCGGTAGTTGCCATCTCGCCCCCGTAGAGGAAATGTGTCTTCCCAGATCTTGCCCGTCCGGAAACAATTGCCAATTTTTTCTACAACCCGTTGAACGTGGTCTGGATCAGTCACCTTTTGCCAACCCTGTCCGGCCACCTCATCCAGAGCCGTGCCCGTATATTCGAACCAACGATTGTTGAACCAAAAGATGTAGCCCTTCGCATCTGCCATCCATGCCAATTGGGGTATGTTATTTGCCAGGGTGCGGAAGCGGCCTTCCCCCTCACGCAGTGCCTCCTCCGCAAGACCACGTGCGGCCTGATCGCGCTGGGCGCTCCATCCCGCAGCGGCCACAATCAACAAGCCCAGAAGGGTTCCGAGGATCAAAGCCGTTTTGGTCTGCGCGAAACGGCGCTTGGCGTCCGCCTCGCGTAGAGCCAACAAATGCCGCTCTTCGTCCTGCATCTGGCCAATCAGAATTTGAAAATCATCCATGATCGGCTTGCCGGATCCTCGTTGGATGGCGTCAGTCGCGGCTCCCAAATCGATCGTCTGCCGTAAGCCCAGACCCCTTTCTGCGAGTTGGAGCTTCTGAGAAGCCAGCAGGTCAAGAGCATCAAGCCTGCGCTGCTGTTCGACGTTATCCAAGGTCAAGTTGCGCACGATTGCCTGGTCGTATTTTGTCCTTAAAACGCCGGCATGGTAGGCAACGAGAAAGGATTCTTCACCTGTCAACAGATACCCCCGAGTGTTTAATTCAACCGCCTGCACTGTCGCGACTAAGTCCTGGAGTTTCTCGAGAACTTCGTGCGTGTGCCGCAACCACCGGTCGCTCTCACTGGACACAACCACGCTGCGATAGGAGATCGCACCCACCACGAATAGGGCCAAAATGGCCGACCCGAACGCGAGTTGCAGCTTGCGGCTCAAAAGAGACTTCGTCTTCATCGCACACCAGGTTGAAATGGGAGGTTCTATTCCGGACACGGTCCCGAGGGCTGAAAGAGGGCAGCCTGTAGCCGCGCGCCGATTTTATTGAAGGGAATTTAAGTTTATACCAGCACGAACCAGGGTCAAGCTGGCTGTGCCGACAGGTGTCCAACGGGCTACGGGCTTGGCCCTCCACTCACCTCACCGGTGCCAGGAGCTGCCCAAGAGGCCCTTGCGGCAATATGTACGAGTTCCTTTCAGATGCCACCAGGGTTCGCGCCACCGCCACTGGATCGAGTGGCTTGGAGAAGAAATATCCCTGAGCAAATTCACAGCCAAGCGATTTCAGCTGGCTTGCCTGCTCGGCTGTCTCCACGCCCTCCGCTATGACCTTCATTCCCAGGTTACTTCCTAGGCTCAAAATGGTCTTTACGATTTCCTGGCTCTCACCGTTGATCAGCATGTCGGACACAAAGGAACGGTCGATTTTCAAGATATCCAGTGCAAAGCGGCGCAAATAACTCAGAGACGAATATCCTGTTCCAAAGTCATCGATGCACAATCGCACACCCAGTTTTCTGAGTTCACTTAGAATTTGTGTGGTCCGTTCCTCATCGCGCATCGTCACGCTTTCGGTAAGCTCCAGCCTTAGGCTGTTCGGCGCAAGGCCGGTGTCGCGCAAGATGTCGCTGACTTGTCTGACTAAATCTGTCTGTGCAAACTGTTTTGCCGAGATATTCACAGCCATAGTAAACGGGGGCATGCACGGAAATTGCAGGTTCCAGGCGGAGATCTGGCGGCAGGCTTCTTGCAAAATCCAATTCCCAATCCATAGAATCAGGCCAGTGTCCTCCGCTGCCGAGATGAATCCCGCCGGCATCACCAATCCAAAGTCGGGCCGCTGCCAGCGGACGAGGGCTTCGAAGCCGGTGGCGCGAAAATCGAGCAAGGAAACGATGGGTTGGTAGTGGACGCGAAATTCCTGCAGTTCCGTAGCCCGGCGAAGATCCGTTTCCAGTCGGAAGCGGCCCGCGGCAGTGGCATGCATGGAGGGATCGCACATTTCGTACCGCGCCTTGCCGAGTATCTTGGCCCGGGCCATGGCGGTATTGGCGTCCCCGAGCATATCCTCCGCCGCGCTATAGCCCGTTCCGCTAAAAGCAATGCCGATACTCGCCGTGGTGAAGACTGCTTGCCCATCGATATCAAAAGGAGCCTGGATGTTTTGCAGAATGCGTTCCGCCACCCGGACTCCCTCGCTCGCATTCCGGATGTTATCCAGTAAAATCGTGAACTTGTCGCCTCCCAACCTCGCCAAAATGCCGGTCCCCGCCATCTGACCTGCCATTCCCCCGTTTTCTGCCGAGCGTATTAGGGCATCATCTCGCCGGATGGAACCGAGAAGGCGCTCCGCAATCTGCACCAGAAGCCAATCGCCCGCGGAGATGCCCAGGCTGTCATTCACAACTCTGAAACGGTCCATGTCCACCGATAGGACCGCAAATTTGTATTCGGGGTGAAGCATTCCCCAGCTGACGCACAGTGTCAATCGCTCCAAAAAGAACGCACGGTTTGGCAGCCTGGTGAGCGGATCGTGAAGCGCGTCGTAGGTCAGTTTGTCTTCGAGTTTCAGTATGCGCTCGCCGCAGCGCAATCTTGCTTTCAGTTCTTCCAGGTCAAACGGTTTTGTTAAGTAATCGTCGGCGCCTGCTTCAAGACCTCTCACCACGTCCTCTTTGGACGCCCTCGATGTCAGCAGAATGATATAGATGTAAGGATATTCGGTGTGCCTGCGTAGCTCGCGGCAAACCTCGAGTCCGTTAAGTCCGGGCATGAGCCAATCCAACAACGCCAACCGCGGACCGTCTTTCCTTGAGAGAGATTCCAGCGCCAGCCGTCCGTTCTCGACCGCGACAACTTCGTAGCACGCATGCTGCAATGTTCTTTGCAGAAGGAGTCGCGTTACCGCGTCGTCCTCGGCAATGAGGATTTTAGTGGCCTCACGTTTTCCTTCCAGCCTTGCTCTTAGTTTCATTCCCGGCCTCCTCTGCGCCTGGAAAGCTCCCCACAAAGCATCCCAAGCCAGAAGGAGGACAAACATATTCTCGAATTGCGAGCAGCAATGTCCGTCGGTAGGCGTGTCATAACGTTTGCCTTTTGAGGTGAGACTTATGGGTTTTTGACGTCATCGTCCTCTTGCCGGAGAACCCGCCGGCACGGCATCAATGGGCGTACCAATGCAGGCTCCCAAATCACACTAACGATAGGAGGGATGCATATTTGAAATGAGCTGAGAGAGAGGAACGGCAGCTCGATATGCAGCTTTTGAAGGGGAGTTAAGTATCAATCTGCGCCCAGACAGAGTCAACGCCTTTATTGAAAGGCGAGGCGAAACCGCTACTTTGCCAGAGGAATCCCCGTCATAGCGTCATCCGGGTCCACACTCCTATGGGCTTCGCAGCCCGAACGACGATTCCCGTTCGGAATAGGGCTTCCCAATAGCGAATGTGTAGCTCTATTTTCGTCATTTTCCGTTTACAACGAATTAAACCGAGGCACCTCCCCCAGCTCGCCACCCTCGAGACGGGCAATGAGGTCCATGTTAATGCAGCCCCGACGTGCGATATCATTAGGCCCACCAACTCCGGGCTTCCTTTTTGCGGGAGGTCGGCTTGAACAAATCTGCGAAAAAACCTAAGAAGCGGCTGTGCAAGGGGGTTTCTCAACAAGAAGTAACGTGCGAATCTCCTGCGCAGCGACGGTGCACCCAGTGCGGGCTGTGGTATTGCAGGATTCATTTCCAGGACCCCGGCTGGCATCCTTGCGCTCCGGATCAAGGCACGGGCTGAACCTCTTGTTTCGGCCTCGCCGACTGTGCGTCGTTGGCTGCCCGTTGGCGATTGCACAGCAAGCTGCGCGCGATTTCTTGACGGCGAAGCGTGCCTCCGTTAGCGTCAATAGGTGCGGAGTGCCTTCCCACTTCGTGGCGCGCAGCGCGCGCAAAACACCCAGTGCGGAGAACCTCGTGGCCAACGCCATCATTACATTGACGACGGATTACGGTACCGACGATCATCTCGTCGGCACGCTAAAGGGGGTCATTCTTAGGATTAATCCCGAAGTGACCCTCGTGGACATCACGCATCATGTGACGCCCTTCGACTTGCTCGATGGGGCGCTCACCATCGGCGCGGCCTATTCTTACTTTCCCCCCAAGACGATTCACTTGGTCATTGTCGATCCCGGCGTGGGAACAGAGCGGCGGCCGCTGCTCGTCAGCGGACAGAATCAGTACTTCATTGCCCCGGACAACGGTGTCCTCTCAGTCATCTATGAACGCGAACAAAGCAACGTCGTGGTGCGGCATGCGAATGCCGAGCACTACTTCTTGCAGCCCCTGAGCAAGACCTTCCACGGACGCGATGTATTTGCCCCGGTAGCGGCCTGGCTTTCCAAAGGCTGGCAAACACCCAGCATGGGTGACGAAATTCAAGACTACAAGCGCTTCGCGCTTCCCCGGCCGAAACCTGGGGATGGAGGCCTTAAAGGGGTCGTGTTGCGAATCGATTCATTTGGGAATCTCGTGACCAATTTTCGCGCCGAGGATTTGCCGGCCGACGCACAAAACGGCGCCGGTTTGAAATTGCAGGTCGGAACTCATACGGTTAGCCAGCTGGTCGATACGTTTGCACAAGGCAAAGCGGGCGAACCGGTTGCGTATTTTGGGTCAAGCGGTTATTTGGAAATTGCCATCAACAAGGGAAACGCTTCGCGTACCTTGAGTGTCGGTCGTGGCGCCGCTGTCCTCCTGGCGAACTAACCACCAAAGAACCGAAATCACAAATTGAAGAGGCAAGGCGGTGCGGCACCGGCCCTAGGCAGCGGCTTGGGCCGGTTGCTTCCGCTTGTGCCAGTAACCCAAGGCCGCGAACAGAAGGACGGCCGGCACGCCGGTCAGCCCACAAGCGATAAAGAAAATGCCGTAGGCGTGAATGAGGCCGTGCGTGGTACTCAGCCTTTCGACCGCAGCGCCCGAAAACCCCTTCAAGATCTTTCCCAGCCAGGCATACGTCGAACTCAAGAGTGCATACTGTGTGGCCGTGTATCCCAGATTGGTGAGGCTCGACATGTACGCTACAAGCGCAACAGCGGCAAAGCTGAGACTGAAATTGTCACCAGCCATGACGAACGCGAAGAGACGAATGCTCAAGCCCGCGAACGCGAGAGTCGCAAATGTGGCAGTCGCAGCTGCCTGTAAAATGCCCCCGATGATGAGGGCGCGCATGTAGCCAAGCTTCAGCGAGCAGAATCCGCCCGCGGCGATGCCTGCAAACGTTGCGATTAGCCCGATGGAGCCGCGTACCGCTCCGACCGTTTGCTTCGTAAGGCCGAGGTCGTGGTAATAGGGATTCGCCATCGGGCCCATCATGAAGTCTGGCAACCGGTAGAGGCTGATGGCCGCTAACATCAGTAGCGCGAGCCAGCCGTGCGTGCGGAAGAAAGCGATGAACGGTCCCACAATGGCGTCGAAGAAACGGCGCCATTGTGGTGCTTCCCGCCCTTTTTCATGCAACACCGCATTCGCGCGCTCCGGTTCTTTTGCAAACCAGGTGGCCATCATTCCAACGGCCATACAGGCCCCGTAGACACCATAGGACATGCGCCAACCCACGGCCGCGGCCACGATGAGGATAAGGGAATCCGTAGTCAGGAGCGCCAGACGGTAGCTGAACTGATAGGCAGACGCGAGAAGCCCTTGTTCATCTCCGTCGTCTGCTGATTCAATTCGCCAAGCATCAACCACAATGTCTTGTGTCGATGAGGCAAACGCGACGATGAGCGCACAAGCGCCAAGCCGGCCGAGTCCCACTTTCGTGCCAGTTGCGCCCATGGCGCAAAGCGCAACACCGACGACGATCTGGGAAAACATCATCCATCCTCGCCGATGGCCAAGCCGCTTAAACAACGGCAAGTCGAGGCGATCCATCAAGGGCGCCCACAGAAACTTCAGCGAATAGGCGATGCCCACCCAGGAAAGAAACCCGATCGCCGTCAGCGAGGTGTGTTCATCGCGCAGCCAGTAGCCGAACGTATTGCCGACGAGATAAAAGGGAAGGCCTGAGGAAAACCCCAGCAGCAACATCGCCACCGTTTTAGGCCGTAGGTAATCGGCGATCCGCCGCTTTTGGGGACTCACGCGTTCATTGTCTATTGGAGGCCTCACGAAACTCAACGTTCATAGCGCCGAACGTTGTCCATGCTGGCACTCTCACCGGTTTGCTACGGTTCCGCCGCCGCGGCTTTCGATGCGCGAGCCGTCGTCTCGCCGCTCGGGGATGTTTCCGCGGTCTTCTCTTCATTCGACGGCCGGACTCGCTGGATTTTCACTCGTGCCACGCGCCTGCCGTCCATTTCTACGACCGTGAACCGATACTGCCCATACTCAAAGCTTTCCCCTCCTCGAGGGATAAAACCGAGTTGGTCCAAAGCGAATCCGCCCACGGTCGCGTAAGCCGGATCCTCGGGCAGCGTGATGTTGTACTGCGCATCCAGGTCGCGCACATTCAAGGCAGCGTCGAATATTACGGCGCCGTCGGCGAGGGTCAACGGGCGCTCGACGACGTCGAACTCGTCGTGAATCTCGCCAACTACTTGCTCGAGAATATCTTCGAGAGTTACCAGACCGAGGATGCTCCCAAACTCGTCCACGACCATGGCCATGCCGATGTGGCGCGTGCGAAGTTCCTGCAGCAATTCACTCACAGGTTTTGTTTCCGGAACGATGAGGACTTCCCGGAACACGCGGCGCAGGTCAAAAGGAGGGGGCGGAAGGTTTTCTTCCAGCCGCCGCTCTCGGTCGAGCAGAATCCAAAGCATGTCTTTGATGTGAACAAAGCCCAGAATGTGATCGCCCGACCCACGATAGACGGGAATTCGCGAGCGCTGCGACGTGGCGAAGACGCG
>Ga0210402_10000803_pt1 | contig 34053 bp, 26 predicted proteins | sample IncBWC7MmetaG_FD_161055 | JGI IMG/M metagenome (GOLD analysis project Ga0210402, IMG submission 161055) | Forest soil microbial communities from Barre Woods Harvard Forest LTER site, Petersham, Massachusetts, United States - Inc-BW-C-7-M | ecosystem: Environmental > Terrestrial > Soil >...
TTCCGCTACAACGGTATTGCCTGGATCGATCAACAGCGCTTCCCGCATCAGCGCCGTGGCCTTATCGAGTTCGCCGTCTAGCGCAGCGGCCTCCGCTTCATCCACGATGTTCTGCACCACCTGCGCACGCACTCGCGCCGCCCTGCGTGCGATTCCGACATCTCCGGGCGCCGCTTTCACTGCCTGGGTGTAATCTTCCAGCGCTTCCTGCAGTTTGCCGGCGGCCATCGCTTTGTCGCCGCGCTCGGCTGCGCGTTCTGCCGCTTTCACATCGTCCTTCGGGGCGGCACTCTGCTGCGCCCGCCCCAACGCAAAGGTTCCGGCGAAAAAGAGCACTGCAGCCAGAGCCGCACACACCCTGTAGGGTGTGCCAGTCATCTGATTTCTGAGTGATTCTGCAATTCTCATTAGACTTGTGTATTCTATCGCGAAGAAATAGGACTAGATTAGTCCGATTGACGTTCCGGGCCCCAAGCGGTAAACTTGGACTTGTAGTTGCAACTCATTTACAACTGGAAGTTCCCCCGGAACTCCAACTGGAACTGCCGTGCTCTCTGCTTTTCTCATCGCTCTCCGTGAAGGCGTCGAAGCCGCCCTGGTGGTTGGCATCATACTCGTTTATCTGGCCCGCACGGGGCGTTCGCACCTTTCCCGGTTCGTGTGGGCTGGCGTGGCAGTGGCCGGCGCGCTCAGCCTGGCGGTAGCCATCGCCCTCGAACGCTGGCAAATCAGCGAAGACGGCTTCGAAGGCCTGATGCTGCTGTTGGCCGCGGTGTTCGTCATTTCGATGATCATTTGGATGAACCGCGTTGCGCGGCATCTGCGAAAAGATATCGAACAAAAAATTGAGAATTACGCGGTACGAGCGGGGTCCGCGGCTGGGTGGGGAATTTTTCTGTTTGTGTTTTTGATGGTGGTACGTGAAGGCGCGGAACTTGCGCTGATTTTGCGCGCGGTGGAACTCTCCAGTGAAGGCATCCAGATCTGGATTGGCACGTTTGTTGGCCTTGCGGCAGCGATTGCGGTTGGAGTCTTCTTTTTCAAGGGAACGCTGAAGATTCCGTTGCACCGCTTTTTTGGGGCGACCACCATTATTTTGTGGCTGGTTACCGCGCAACTTGCGTTGACCGGACTACACGAACTCAGCGAAGCGCAGTGGCTCCCTTCGAGTAAAGCCGAAATGGCCATGATCGGGCCGATCGTGCGCAACGAGATTTTCTTTTTTGTATTTATTTTTGGCGCGGCGGTATTGCTGATTTTGCGCGAATGGCTTACCGCTTCGCATGCGAAAGTTGCCGCGGCGGTTGAGATGAATGACGCGGAAAAGCGTTTGCTGGCTTCGCAGCAGCGCCGCCAGCGTAATTGGATGATTGCCGCGGCGTCCGCATGCCTCGCGGTCATTCTGGTGCTTACCGCTGATTTTATTTATGTTCGCGCAAATTCCGCGCCGCCTTCGGCGCGGGCGATCGCCGCATCTGGGGCAGGGAACGACGAGTTGCGGGTGCCACTGAGCGAGGTGCAGGACGGCAATCTGCATCTGTTTACCGCGCACCTTGCTGATGCGAAGTCCGGCGATCAGACATTTCGTTTTCTGATTATTAAGAAGCCGCAGGGCTGGGGCGTGGCGCTTGATGCTTGCCGCATTTGCGGGGCGGAGGGTTACCGGCAGGACGGGCAGAACGTGGTGTGCCGGCACTGCGGCTCGGCGATTTATGTGCCGACCATCGGGGAATCGGGCGGCTGCAATCCGGTCGGTGTGCCGTTTCGCGTGGATGGCGGCGAAATTGTGGTGAATTTGGCCGCGCTGGCGAAGGGATTTGAGGAAGTGCCGAAGTGAATGAAGGGAAAAAACGAAGTAACGACGTAATGAGGCAATGAAAGGAAGGATTGCCACAAAGTCAAAGAGGCGGAGAGATGGAAGGGTTGACGGTCGAAAGGCAAAGCGGCGTCAAGCCGCCGCACTCCAAAAGTTGACACGAAAATGTTTCTCCGACTGATTGCCGATAATTTTACGCGCCGCCCGCGCCGCAAATTTCTAACCGCCGCGGCGTTGTCGCTTGGCATGGCTGTTGCTACCGCAGCGCTTAGCGTTTCGCTCGACGTTGGTGATCGACTTTCGCAAGAATTTCGATCGTTGGGTGCAAATCTGGTGGTTACGCCGGAAGCCGATTCGCTGCCGCTGGAAATCGGCGGCGTGGATTTCCGCCCCGCCAACTCCGGAGCCTACTTGCCGGAATCCGATCTCCCCAAAATCAAATCCGTCTTCTGGCACAACAACATCATAGCCTTCGCCCCGGTACTGGATGTGCGTGCCAAGGCTTGGCTGACCACCTTCAAGGACCATCGGCCAGTTCAGTGGGGGGAATCGATTTTGGATACCACGGTGATCGGTACGTGGGCGAACCACGAGACTGCACTCGCGGGTGGCGGGCAGTTCTCGACAGGAATTGCTAACACCAATCCTTGGTGGCGCCTAAATGGGACGTGGTTTTCTGACGAAAAATTGGAATGCGTAGTCGGAGTTGGGTTCGCACAGAAACACCGCGTAAAGATTGGCGACAGGGTTTCTCTATGGGTCGGGCTCCTACTCGGACTTCCGCATAGTCTTCTTGTCACTGGCGTTGTTTCAACCGGTGGTCCGGAAGACGACGCGATCCTGACTCCAATCTCCTTCGCTCAATATTTGGCCCGCGAGCCTGGCCAATACCGGAAGCTGTATGTTTCGGCGTTGAGCAAGCCGGAAGACGATTTTGCGCGGCGCGATCCGAAAACCATGAAGCCCGATGAGCTGGAGCGCTGGTCGTGCTCGCCCTACGTCTCTTCAATTGCGTATTCGATCAAGCAGGTTCTGCCCGGATCCGATGTGCGGGTGATTCGGCGCGTTGCGGATGGCGAAGGAAAAATTCTGACGCGGGTGCGAACGCTGCTTTGGCTGGTGACGTTTGCGTCGCTGCTTGCGGCGGCGCTGGCCGTCGGCGCATCTTCCGCCGCATCGGTCATCGAACGCCGCACCGAAATCGGCTTGATGAAAGCGCTTGGCGCAGGCTCCAGCACGGTCGGTTGGTTGCTCGCCGCCGAACAACTTCTGCTCGCGTTCGTGGGAGGCTGCGCGGGCTATGCGCTTGGCTTGTTGCTTGCGCGTTTTCTTGGCGCAAGAATTTTTGGCGTGCCGCCCGAGCCGTCGTTGCTGGTTCTCGGCGTGATTCTGGTGCTCGCCGCGGCGGTTACGCTTCTTGGCAGCGCGCTGCCTCTGCGCCGCGCCGCGCGTTTCGATCCTGCGCCGATCCTGCGAGGCGAGTGATGGAGAAGAAGCGACCAGTGACCAGGGACCAGCGACCAGTGAAGGCGGCGTTCTTTTTTCCTGTAGGGGCACGGCATGCCGTGCCCGCTCTTGTTTCTCTTTCGAATTTCAACTCTCGCCTGGGTGTTGCACAACTGCTTCGCAGGAAAAGAACCGGTCTAAAGACCGGCCACTACAAAGGCGGTGATTTTCGTAGTGGCCGACCTTTAGGTCGGTGTTTTTTCGTCTCTCCGGAGTGCAACGATGCCTGACCCGCGCTCCGTCAATCGCAGCATGTTCTGGCGCGTTCTTCGCCGCTCGGTCTTTGCCAACCGCGGCCGCCTGCTCGTCATTCTGCTCGCCCTCGGAGCGGGCGCCGCCATCACCGCCGCCCTACTAAATCTTCAAGTCGACGCCAAACGCCGCGTCACTACCGAATTTCGATCATTCGGCGCGAACGTATTGATAGTGCCGCGCGGCGAGTCCGGCAACGTTCAATCGCCGACCGGCACGCTGGATGAATCAATCTACGGGGAAATACCCAAGAAGAACGGTAGCGATCTGGTGTCGAAGGCAGCGCTGTTGTACGGAATCGCGAGAGCAAACCGGCGCAATCCGGGCGCCGACGAGCCAGATACGACACAGAACATGCCTATCGTTGTAGTTGGGTACGAGTATTACGGGAGCGACCTGTCCGACATTTTTCCATCCCTAATTGTGGGCAGGTCCGCGCGTCCAATGAGCTGGATCGACATGGGCGAGCCGATCGAGACGCCCTCGCAGACCAGTAAAAATGGACATGCAATCAAAACACCCGTTGCGCCTCTCGCTGCATTGACCGTGACGGGATGTCAATTGGGAGAAACTCTCGCGAGCAAACTGCAAGTTGCGGCGGGTCAGTGGGTCTACCTTAAATCGGATTTCTCGGATGTTTTTTGCTTAGTAGGCAAAATCACTCGAAGCGGAGGCCCGGAAGACAGTCAGTTGTTTCTCGGTCTGGCATTCGCACAACGGATTTTCAGACAACAGGGACGAGTCAACACGGTGCTGCTAAATGTTCCAGGCAGCTCGGGAAGTGTCGCTCATTTCGTTTCCGATCTTCGGGCATCGCTGCCTGCGGTCAAGGTGGAGCCGATACGTCAGTTCACAGAGAGCCAGTCAAGAATCTATCAACGGATTTCGGGGATTTTGACGGCCACCGTGGCGGTGGTGCTGATTTTGACCGCGTTGTGCGTGATGGCGGCGATGACCAACGTGGCGATGGAGCGGAAGAACGATGTGGGGTTGATGAAAGCGATTGGCGGATCGGTGCGACGGGTGCTGCGATTGTTTCTTGCGGAGGCAGCGCTGCTGGGGCTTGCTGGCGGATTAATTGGCGCGGCGATTGGTATTGTGATTTCGATTGGACTGGGCAAAGCGGTGTTTGGCGTGGCCGCGCAGCCTCGGCTCATCGTGTATCCTATTTCTGTGGCATTAACGGTGATTGTGGCGATACTTGCGGCTTATCCGTTGCGGCGGCTGGTGCATATTAAGCCTGCAGCTGTTTTTCGAGGCGAGGAATGAAGATTCGCGGGGGAAAAAACCGCCCGCCTCGGAAGGCGGCCGCTACAAAGGCTTTTTTACACAGAGGTCACAAAGGTCACAGAGGGCACGGAGAAGAGACAGAAACGGAACGGGCTTAGGGAGTCGCGATCGAAAAGTTTAGATGAATGAAACGAAAACAAATTCGCCACAGGTGAGGCCCCAGGTTGTTATTGACGCGCTGGTCAAGCAGTACGGCGCGCTGCGCGCGTTGAACGGCGTCTCGTTCAACATTGCCGCAGGCGAATGGGTCGCGCTGATGGGGCCGTCCGGCTCTGGCAAGACCACGCTGATCAATATTCTTGGCGGGCTTGATACGCTCACCTCCGGCAGCGTCGTCGTCGATGGCGTCGATCTGGCGAAACTCAATGAAAACAATCTGGTCCGCTATCGAGCGGAAAAAATTGGTTTTGTGTTCCAGCAATTCCACCTGGTGCCGTATCTGAACGCCGTGGAAAACGTGATGCTGGCGCAGTATTTTCATTCGGTCACCGACGAAGGGCAAGCTGCCGAAGCGCTCAAGCGCGTCGGCCTCGGCGAACGCCTCACGCATCTCCCGTCGCAGCTTTCGGGCGGCGAACAGCAACGTGTAGCCATTGCCCGCGCGCTGATCAATCAGCCGAAATTAATTTTGGCCGACGAGCCCACCGGCAATCTCGACGAAGCCAACGAACAAATCGTCATTGATCTTTTCCGCGACCTGCACAAATCCGGCCACACCATCTTGATGGTTACTCACGATCCGGACATCGCGCGGCAAGCCGACCGCCGCATCGAACTCGCGCACGGACATCTTTCGTTTGATACCGCGCAGCACGGCCCGAATCATCCGATGGCGTGCCCGCTTGCGAACACCGCCGATTGCTGCACGCCGATTCCCGCCGACGAAGAGATACGAGTGGATCATCTGCTCGAACAGATCTGGATTTGCGGCGAGGAAGGGAAGCCCGCGCAAGCCGAATTGCTTCGCGTCGAAGGCCCGGCCGGGCAACTGCCAATCGTCGGCGCCGAACCTGCCACCCGCTTGCTCACGCGCATGGCCGATTCGCGCCTGGTGGAATTCAACGGAAATAAAAATGGAAACATAACGACGGTTGCGAACAGCGAAGTTCATCTGACCGAGTCCGGTTCGCGCCGCGCGCGCGATGTGGTGCGCCGCCACCGCCTGGCCGAACGACTCTTCACCGACACTTTCGCTGTTGAAGACGCCGAAGCGCATCAGCAAGCCTGCCGCTTCGAGCACATCATCACGCCAGACCTCGACCAGCGCATCTGCACCTTCCTCGGCCATCCGAAGACTTGCCCGCACGGCAATCCGATTCCGCCCGGCGTCTGTTGTGAGACGAGAAACGCGAAGTAAAGAAGTAACGAAGTAATGAAAGGCCTCGAGCGTCTGCGAGTTTTTGTTCGAAACTGATCACTGAAAGCTGATTACCGACAATTTTTCTTATGCCCATTCCCATCGACCAGCGCCGCAAGCCCGCCAGCCTGAAAATTCACGTCAGCACCGGCGCGGGCGTGGATATCGCTTGGGCCGACGGCCATGCCAGCCATTTCGATTTCGCGTATCTGCGTGAGAACTGTCCTTGCGCGACCTGCAACGACGAGCGTCTTAAAAAAGAATCGCTCGCAGAAACTTCGCCGGCGTTCGCATCATCTCCCGCGCTGCCAATGTTCAAGCCTAAACCCCGTGCGCAATCCGCCACGCCCGTCGGGCAATATGCGATTCAACTTTCTTTCTCCGACGGCCACTCCACCGGCATCTACTCCTACGATCATCTGCGCTCGATCTGCCCATGCGCGGAGTGTTCCGCGCAGCGAAAATAACCCTTACCACCGGTCACGACTTCAGGCCTTTCCACTGATAAATTCGCAATGCTGCGCGATGAACTTGTTCCGCGTACCCTTTTGTGGAATTCTCTGTGCAGCTTCTGATTGAATTTTTGCGTGCTCCGAGGTGGCCCATGGCTTGCGATCCACACGAACTGAAACACGTACCGCTTTTTGCGCTACTCGATGATGAAGAAGCTTGCGTCCTGGCTTCGCAGGTCGAAGTGAAGAAATTCATTCCGCTACAGCGCATTTATAAAATTGGCGACGCCGGAGACCGCGCCTACGTCATGGTCACCGGAAAAGTGCGTGTATCCACGGTGGACGAAGACCACCAGGAGGTGGTTGTCGACGAACCGAGCCACGGAGAATTTTTCGGATTCGCCAGCATGCTCGAACAAACTCCTCACCAGACTAACGCCGTCGCGGTGGAAGAAACCACCTGCATCGAAGTGGATCGCAACGATATTGCCGTATTGCTTCAGCGCAAGCCCATGGCCGGTATGGACATGCTCACCGTGCTGGGCCGCCAGTTTCACGCGTCGCAGCATTTGGTACGGCTGCGCGCGATGCGCAATCCCAACGAGGTCATCGAAAAGGACGCCACCTTCGGCGAACGCATCGCCGATCATGTTGCCGGATTTGGCGGCTCGTGGACTTTTATCCTGATGTTTCTCGGAGCGTTGCTGGTGTACTCGGCGATCAGCATCGGCATGGGGATAAAGTCCTGGGATCCGTATCCATTCATCCTGTTGAATCTTTTTCTTTCCATGCTGGCCGCGATTCAGGCACCGGTGATCATGATGAGCCAGAACCGCCAGGACACCAAGGATCGCCTGCGCGGCGAACTCGATTACGACGTCAATCGCCGCTCCGAATCTGAAATTCAAGGGCTGGCGCGCAAACTCAATGCGTTGGAGGACAAACTCTCCGACATTCACGACCACGTGCACAAGGCAGCGGGGGCCGGCCCGCTCGACGCTCGCACATTATAAATTCGCGTCGCGCTGCAAATTTTTCCACCTGCACACCGGCAGGCGCGCTACGATTTGCTGACCCTGTCCCCCGGAAAGGTTTCACTTATGTCTGTCGAACGCCGCCGCGCTTCGCGCATTCCGTTTGACGCCGCCGCCGAAATTATCGATGGCGCGGACAACACCCGCAGCGCTTCGCAAGTGTGCGATCTCAGCCTGCACGGATGTTTCGTTCAGTTGCCCAATCCCTTTCCGGAAGGCACGCCGGTCACCGTGGAAATTTACAAGGATGAAGATTTTCTGGAAACCCCGGCCACGGTGGTCTACTACATGCCGAAGCGCGGCATGGGACTCACCTTCAACGGGATGGAGCCGCAGTTCGCGTCGGTGTTGAAGAAATGGCTGGCGCGATCCAAAACCGAAGCGCGCCACGCCTGACATTTCCTTAAAGATTACGCCGCTCGCGCGATCGGACTATTTCGTCTTGTAGGTGAACGCCAGCTTGGTCTCCTCGTTGACCACCAGTGGCCGGACGAACCGGTAGGACGTTCCTGCGCGCGGCACGTCTACCGCGATCGGCAGGACGCCTGCTACCCGCTGCTGCAAATTGAACACATTGGCCGAGGCAGTTGGCTGAGGTGGCGCTGGCGCCGGTGCTTTGTGCTTTTTGTCTTTGGACGAGACCGTCAGTGATCGTGTGTTGATCTCCATGGGTGATGCTTCGACCTCGACCGTTTCGGATGTGGCTGCGACGTTCAACGAAATGCGATACGCGCGCGGATTTGCTTCGTTGTAAGAAAAGTGCTGGCGAGTGGTCTTAAAGCCCGGAGCCGAGGTCGAGATTTGATAGCGGCCGGAGGGGAGTCCCTGAACCAGCCAGGAGCCGTCCGCCGTAGTTTCGGCGTTCCAGGTCGTGTGAGTGGCGACGTTTTCAATTTCGAGATGTGCGTTTGCAATCACTGCATCCGATGGATCGAAAACATAGCCGCCGAGCTGGCCGCGGGAAAGTGCTACACCCGGAGCGAGAGTGGAGAGGCCCGCGAAGTTGCGTCCGTTCTCCGACAGATTGAACACACCGCCGCCAGTACCACCGCCAACTCCAGCCTGAAACGAACCCGCTGTAGGGCCAGCTGTTTCGAGCCTTGCGTAAATATCGAGTTCGGGCGGCAGCAGCGAAGCAGGAATGGCGTCACCGGAAAAATCCTTCACTTTGAACTGGTCGGGAAGAAAAAGTTCCCACTCGAGTACGCTGATCGGCACATCCATCTTCGGCAACGAAATGTCGGAGTCACCTTTTTTGGCGAATGGCGTTCCCGCGTGCAAGAACACGAAGGACACGGTGTACGCTCCCGCCGGACGGAATCCAGTGCGCAGTAGCGGCACGCGATTTCCGTCCGCACCCTGTACCGGTTTCACTTTTTCGCCGGAAACTTCCGCGGTCAGGATGCTCGCTCCCTTGGGCAGCTCGACTTTCAGAAATGGCTGTGCTTGATTCTTGATGGTCAACTTTACTTCGGTCAGCGATTTTCCTTCGGAAGTCACCAGAGTTGTTACCGTCGCGCGCTCGGCAATCGCCGCGAGCACGCTGGAATCCGGAAAGCGCGTCCACTCCAGCGCCAGCGCCGGACTTTCGTTCGGCTGGCGGTGATAACGAAACGCGGTTTGCAACGAATACCGCGAAAGCGCTCGCAGATACGGATTGACTTCCTTGATGTCCAGGCGCTTGAGGCCGCCCGATTCCTTCGCGGTGAGTTCCAGCGTCCCTTGCCCTTCCACCAGAATTTCGCCGGTCTCGCGTTGCGCATCCTTGAAGGCCAGAATCGGCGAAGCCGCTTTCGAATCGCTGATCGGCTGTTCGTAGGAGATCAGGAATTGGTGCGTGCCCGGTCCGTGACCAACGACTTTGAGGCTCAAGACGCCGTTCTGTACTTCACTCGATTCCAGCGTGGGACCATTCACCGCGGTCACTTCGAAGCCTTCCGGGACCGCGACGGAAAACTGGTCGGCTTCGCCCTGCACCACGTTCAAATCGACCAGCGCCGCAATTTGCAAGTCGGATTCGGTGACTGACACCAGAGTCTTCACGTCGGAGAGAAACCGGATTTCGCGCGGCACGGCCGGAGCCACAACTTCGCGCGTGTTCCACCAAACATTTGCGTTCTGGCCTGGCACCAGCGTCGCTTCGATTTCGGTATTGCCACCCACCGATACTCGATGGGTGATGATGCCGTGATTCAGCTGAACATTGGTGCGCTCGCCGGGAACGCTCAGCGTCAGCCGCACGCTTCCCGCCGATGGAATCGGCAACGTAAACGACGCGCGGCCTGCTTCGATTGCAACTGGCAGCCCGGCATCGAGACTCACCGCGAACTCGGAATCGCCAGGCAGGATCGCCGTGTGTGTTCCGTTTTCGAGCAGCAATGGCAACAGTTTTGCGCCGTGCCGCGCATCGAGAATGGTCATCCCGGCCACCAGTGGAACTTTGGTGGCATTGGTCCCGAGCGTTTCTCCATCGAACTGAATCGTGCCGAGGACATCGTCGTTGACCACGCGCAACTTCAGCTCCGCGTGCTTGAGAACGTACGGTACCGGCGGCGCTTCCGATTTCTTGCCCGGGCGGTTGGCCAGCGCCAACAAGCGATTGTATTCATCGAGAGACAGCGTAACATTGCCCGGAGCCGCTGGCGGCAACGCATCCGACCTGATTTGTGCGAACGATGGCAGCACGAAAATAATTGTTGCTGCAAAAAGCGTGAGATAGCGTTTCACTTGCCACCTGCCTTTTTGTCCTGCTGATAGCTGAATTCAGCGGACGGTGCCTGATTTTCACTGGTTAGCTGCGAAACGAGATAGAGCGACGAGCCGAACTGCGGGAAATTGATTCGAACTGGCAAGATTCCCGTGGCCCGTGCTCCACGGTCGTCCGAATGAAATTTATCGACCAAGGTTTGTGCCGACTGCTTCGCTTTCGCTTTTCGGCCGGCGTCGTCGCGGTCTTCAAGGGCGTTGACCGCGACCGCGCCACCTGCTGAGCCCGCGCCAACACCGGAAAGTCGGTCTGCGGTAGTCACTACAACGCTGTCTACGGCGGGTTCCGCGAACCCAGCGGTCAGCACGGTCGAAATTGGATTGGTGTAATTCTCCACGCGAAACGAACCAGGCTCGGCGGAAAATCGAAATTGCGGCGGGTAAAAAACTTGCAGCCCGGTGCGGGAAATTGGCAAATCCAGCGCCGGTAGCGCAATCTTCAGCCGTCCCTTATCCGTCCAGCTGGCCCCCGGTGCGAAGTACACAATTTCCACTGCGAACTCCGGCGCTTCTTCGCCAGATTTCGCTTTCGATAGCGGCAGCAGCAGGCTGGCGTCGGGCCCGGATCCGGGGCGAACCGGTTTGCCAGAAAGCGCGGCACTCCATAACAGCGCGCCTTGCGGCAGCGTGATTTTTATGAAACTGCGCTGGTTATTGCGAATCGCGTAGCGCGCCTCGACCAGCGACTTCCCATCCTTGGTCATTAGCACCCGGTAGCGCGCTTCCTCCACATTCGCCAGCAGCACTGTCTGCTGAATGTAGCGAGACACGTCAAGATGCAGCGAACGCCGCGATTTGCCGTCAACGGACCGCGTGCGGAACGCGATCAGCGCTGGTGATTGCCGGCTGGACACCGGCTCTCCCAGATCGCTGCCGTCAGCCCGCTGCAGTCCTTGCGCCCTGATAGACTCTTCCTTGATTTCACCCGCGCCGAGCACATCCACTCCAATGCCGCCGGTTTCCCGTTCGACTCCGGCAACCCGCAGCAACGGAACGTCCACCTGGCCCTCGCGCGGAAGTGAAGCCTCTCCCGCGATCACGAAACTCGCCGACTGTTCGACCGGTTCGAGAAATGTGACCAGCAACTCACCCGGCTTCATCTCCCAATCCGCCACCATCGCGCCCTGGACCTGATTAACCGTGACGTTTTCCGGTAGCTGGATGCGCGCCCCCTTTGCCGCGCCTTGTGTCACCTCTAGCGCGACGTTGGCGCTCACCGAAGTGGAATCCTCACCCAGCCCGACGAATTCGGTCAGCGCTCCGTGCATTCGAAGCGGCAGCGTCGAATGCCGCTCTTCCGCCTTGCGCCTCCAAGCGAACACGATCGGCTCGACTCCTTTTCCGTAAGCAGTCCACTTTCCGCCCGACGCCAGTTCCTTGCTTTCGGAAAACAGCCCGCCGTAGAGCGACAGGTCCACGCCAGTGCGCGGAATCTCCAACGTGACTCGCGTTACGCCGGAAAATGTCGAAGGGATCGAAACGCGGTCTTCGCTGGCTGAAGCGATAATTGGTAGCGCGATTTCCAGCGTGATGATCGATCGTCCGGTGTGCGAAAGCAGCGCGGAAAACTGATTGCCCGTCTTGGAACCGGACATCGAGGCCAGCGACAATGGCTTCCCATCGAGCTTTGCTTCGCGCACGAACAGGCCGGCCGGAATCGGCACGTGCACCCAGCCGTTCTTCAAAACGTCAACGGTAAGCGTGGCGTGGCCCTCAGCAACATCGCTGTCCACGCGCAAGTCGTAATCCACCCGGCTCAGCGTGGCGTCCACCGGCGGCGGCTCAGGTTCGCGTTCTGCGGGAAACGCCTTGACCCGCAGCGTGTGATAGTCCGGAACCGAAATCACCACCCAGCCGGGTGAGTGCGAAGTGTCTTGTGCGTAGAGCGGACCGTCGCACAGGAACAAACCGAAGCTTGCGCATGCAAACAGCAACAGCGTGCAGACACACTTTGCCAACCGCCACGAGCGTTTTGTTTTTTCCATGGATGTTTGCCTCACTGAAAAGAAGAACGTACCAACAGTGATTTCTTGCACGGAAAAATGGTTGCTCAATGCGGCAATTAATTTTGGCTTATCGAACCGAGTAGGAGTGGTACGACTGGCGGAGCGCGCCGCAGAGGGTACGCAGCCTCGTAGTACGAGTACTCATTGCAAGACCAGAATTTTCGCGGATCGCGGATGCAAGCGTTTACGTCGAGACCACTGAACCGATTCGCTCCGCATCCAATACTCGGTGCTTTGTCGCCGGCGCACCTCTCCCGCTCCGTCCAAATCTATTTCTCACAAGAACAACCTGACCCGTTGTTTGGGATCTCCAGTCCCTACGCCTGTTACTCTTGACCCAGCCGCTGAGGTTTCAGCCCGTTGGCGTCAACAGCTTCGCGGCCTGAGGTCAATGTGTCGGTGGCAAACTCCCTCTCGGCATTGCTCCCGCTCGCCGCGCTTCTTCTCCCGATCGTGCTCACGCTCTGGGTGCGCCGAAAAGCCCGCAACGTTTCCGACGAAAACCGGGTCGCCATCTGGTATTCCTGCGTGCGTTTTCTTCGTTACCTGACCATCGGAACGCTGCTTTGCTGGTGGGTCTCCACGGACATCGTATGCTTGAAGCCCCGATTCGATGATTACCTCATCGATCGCGGATCTGCTCAAATTCCCGGCGCGGCTCTTTTCGCGATCGTTTTCTTCTGGCTTCCTCCGGTGTTCGTCATCGTTTTTTGCCAAGCTCTTTTCCAACCCGTTTATTCCGGAGTCCGCGGCGTGCAATGGACCCGCGCCGAGCTCGCCCGCCAGTCTTTTTATGGCTTGGCTGCCACCTTCTTCCCGCTGCTCTTCGTCATTTCAGGAGTCAACAATCTGTTCCACACCGGCGGCATCCGCTCGATGTTGTTCTCTTATTTTCTCGCCGCCGCCTTCGCCATCTTTTTTGGACGCCGCCTGCGCAAGGAGATGCAGCTTTCTCCCAACGCGCTCACCACCGGGGAACTTCGCGACCGCGCCTTCCAACTGGCCGGTCAGCTTGGCATCAAGCTTCAGCAGATCTATCTTCTTCCGCCAAATAAAAGCCGCATGGCCAACGCTTTCGCCCGCTCCGGGCGCAGCATTCTGCTCACCCACTATCTGCTTTCGCAGCTCACCCGCCGCGAAGTGGATTCAGTCGTCGCCCACGAACTCGCGCACATCAAGCACGACCATCCACGCTTCTTGGGATTTGCGCTGATGGGAGGATTCACGGCCGTGGCGTTCCCTTATTTCGTTTTTCCTTGGCAGCCGGTCTGGAAACCGCTGTTCGACCTCCTGTTTATCGCAGTCCCGCTGCTCACTTATTACGTCGTCGCGCGCCGTTTCGAATTCACCGCTGACGCCACGTCGGTCCGCCTCACCGGCGATCCTGCCGCCATGATCACCGCACTGGTCAAGCTTCATCGCCTCAACTTGCTGCCTCTGCAATGGGGTAAGTGGAACGAAAAGTTTCTCACCCACCCGTCCACCATCCGGCGCGCCAACGCCATCGCTCGCCTCGCGAGTATCTCCAACGAGCGAATCGCGCAGCTAGTGCAGGACTCCGTGTACTCCTCGCCCGCTTCTCAAACCGCTGATTCGCCCGACCCTTCGCAGTTCTATCCGCTCCCCGCACCCGGCAGCATCGCGCAGAAAGTTTTTTCCACCGAGTTCAAGCAGTCTGTGACTCTGCGTTCCTATCTTTCTTCGTTTCTGCTGATCACCGTGGCTCCCGCGCTGCTGCTTCGTGGCCTCGCTTCGCTGGGAATATTCAGTTCCGGCCTCCTTGCGTTTGCCATCGTACTGTTCACTTGCGCCGCGCTATTTCTTTTGTACCTGAATTTCGCGCCGTTTTTCGCCGGCCCTCAACTTGCCCGCAAAATGACCGCCCGCGCGGAAACCGAAGGAACCATTCCGCGCGAAATTCTTCATGGCGGCGCCTCGACATTCGTGGGACTCTCTCCCGGCCCGGCGCCGCGCATTTTCGAGGGCAACTATTCCTGGGACGCCGGCTTTTTGTTTTTCTGCGGCGACCGCTTGTGTTATGTGGGCGAAGAAACGCGATTCTCGCTGCGCCGCGATCAGATCGTTGCCGTGCAACTCGGTCCCGGCATGCCCGGCTGGTTTCGCGCGCGCGGCCTGTATATCGTCTGGCGCGAATCGCCGTCCAGCTCCAGCGTCATTTTCAATGTGCGACCGCTCGCGGTGCGTTCGGTTCTTGCCATGAATCGCAGCGTGCGCCGGCTTGCAAAGCAATTCGAATCGTGGCGCTCCGGTTCGAATCCGAATGCCATTTCTTCCGCCTCCTGCGAGCAACTTCCGCCGCCCGAAGTTCGCGCCGTCACCGGAACCTCGCTCAACGAAGGCGGCAAACCGGAACGCCTGCCGGGATTCTTCATTCTGGTCGCGTCCATCTCCGGCGCCATCGCCAGTTTCCTGCACTTGCCAATCGAAGGCATCGCGCCAGTTTTATCCTACGTCGAACCAGAAACTTCGTACGCCAGCATCTCCGGCTGGTACGCCATCATCACCTCGTGCTTCCTTTTCGCCTTGCTGATCGCTCCCGCCTACCGCGCCCGCAACTCCTCCGTCGCCCTGCCTGCTACCACGGAAGCCGTTGCCCCTCCTCCGCCTCGCCAGGCCTGATCTACCACCAAGCACTCTTGTTTTGGCTTCGCGTGGCGCACTTAAACTTTGGTCACATGCATACAAACGCCAGTACTGTTGCGCGTGTAGGACTCCTTTTTCATCATATTGGTAGTGCCCGGGAAGTGTATATTCATCGTTAGAATGCCCTCAAACCAGGCCCGGTAGCATGGCCATGGTTCGAGAGGGTTTCGAACGGATAGCTTAGCCGGCGCTGGTTTGCGCGCTCGCGTATTCCCCGTCTCAGGCCCAGGAAAAAACGGCATGAATCAAGATCCCACTATCGTCCTGTCCGGGACGCGGCCAAGTCTGACTGCGTTGATGAAAGTGTGGATCTTTTTTTCTGTTTGCCTTGCCGTAATCGCAGTCGCAGCGCCGCTTTTGGCCCCCAGCACTTTCTTCGGCACCGTTTTTAACGACGCCATCCAGGTCTTCGTGGCCCTGCTGGTGATCGGCTTGTTTGCGCGCAACGCTACCTCGAACCACGGCCATGTGCGTGTCTTCTGGATTTTGACTGCCGTTGCCATGAGCGTGTGGGCATTAAGTTCATCGTGCTGGTTTATCAGCGACATTATTACCCACGCCCAAAATGTGGATATACCTCTAGCCGACGCCGCGGTTTTTTTTAAGACGGTATTGTTCATGGCTGCGCTGGCCATCGAACCGCACATTGCCCATCCGTCGGCACGCCGTAGTATCGGACTCCTCGATTACCTGTTGGGCCTGGTGTACTGGATGTATTTGTATCTGATGTTTGTATTCGCCCAGTCCCTTCTGCCGACGGGTGGTGTGTCGTCCGAGTTTCGCTTCCAGGCAATGCATTCCGCGAGCAATCTGCTCCTGGTTTGCACTCTCGGCGTCGTGGTTCTGACTTCCAGAGACGCGTGGCGCCGTCTCTATCGTATGTACTTCGCCGCGGCCACTCTCTACTGTGTAGCGGCTTCATTCTCAAACCTTGCCGGTTTTGTGGGCCGCCATTTGTTCGTGGGAGGCTCGCTGGACGCTTTCTATCTGATTTCACTTACGGCATTCGGTGCCACGGCGATTCTCGGGCGCAGCCTTCCGGTTGGGGAAGTCCCACTACCCACGGACGACTCGAGCGTACGTCAGGTTATGCCGCGCCGCACCTTCTGGCTGACCAGGCTGGCCATGCTCGCCACGCTTTCGGTTCCTTTGATCGGACTTTGGCAGATATTCCAGGATGGTTCGGTTGGCCCAGTGCGTGTCTTTCGCGTTTTTTGCACCTTAACCGCCATTTTCCTGATGACCATGCTGCTTTTTTTCAAGCAGGATTTGCTGAACAAGTCTCTCGCTCATTCTTTAGACGATGCCACGGAATCCTACCAAAAGCTGCTCCAGTTTCAAGACCGCCTCATCCAGAACGAGAAACTGGTGTCGCTCGGGCAATTCGTGGCAAACGTTGCCAATGAAATCAAAAAGTCTATGACCTCGGTCATCGACTACTCCTCATCCATCACGGCCAATGTGTCCGGCAAGGAGTCTTCGCGCAAGCTCGCGGCCAAAATTAATCAATACGCTGGCCGCACAAATTCTCTGGCCGAAAATATGTTGAGTTTTGCGCAAGAAACCCCGCTGCGTATGACCCCGGTGGATCTGAAAGAGCTGCTCGAAACAGCGCTGAAACTGAGCCGGGTGCAAAAGTCCGGGAAGGTGCGCGTGGAGATCATCGAGACTGGAAACTGCGTTCCGGTCTCTGCTGATTCCAATCAACTCCTGCAGGTCTTCCTGCACGTCATTGCCAACGCCGCCGATGCCATTGAGGAAAAAGGCTCCGGCAGCCTGGAGATCACCATTCGACAGGATCGGCAGCATGCCCAAATCTCGTTTGTGGACGACGGCCTCGGTATCGCCAGACCCGATCAGGTGTTTGAGCCCTTCTACACCACTAAGCCGGTCGGTAAAGGCACCGGACTTGGTCTCAGTGCTTCTCATGGAATCGTGCGCAGGCATTCCGGTGAGATTACTTGCTGTAATCGGAGCGAAGGCGGGGCGGTTTTTACTGTCACTCTGCCGGTGTTCGATACTTCAGATGGGCTCGAGGCCCATCCGGTTCCTGCATTCGGTGGGGAGAGTTAATGGTGCGCTGGAAAAAGCCAGGCCCGCTCACCCTGATTGCGCTGTCGCTGCTCGCGGCGCACTTCGTCGCCACCGCTGTGTTGCGGTCAGGCAGTTATCCGCTCACGGTTGTCGGAAGTCTCTTCCCGCTGGCCTGTGAATTGCTTCTGATGCTGCAGTGCTGGAGAAACTGGCGTTCCACCGCTGGCACCCTGCGCATTTTCTGGGCATTGTCAGCCGCGAGTTTCACCATTCTGTTTTCTTCCCAGTTATATTTTGCCCGTTTCGAAGTCATTCTCCGCCAAGACGTCAGCGGGCCGTGGGGCGATTGCCTGTTCTTCCTGATGGCCGTGCCGCTCCTCGCGGCGCTCAGCATCTGCCCTCATTCCGAAAGCGTGTCCAGCAAATTGCGTTTTCGATATATGGATTTGATGATTCTGCTTTTGTGGTGGCTTTGCCTCTATTCCTACTATGCCTTGCCGTGGAGCCTGGTGATCTACAGCGACGCAAAATTCGCGGCTACCAACAACGCGCTTTTGTTCACCGAAGATTCGGTGGTGCTGAGCGTCCTCGGATTTTATGCATGGACCTGTCAAGGCGCCTGGAGGCGCTTTTACACCGACTTTTTTGCGGCCTTCCTGATTTTCGCGGCGGGCGGATACTTGCAAAACTTCATTGGCACCTTGAACCTGTATCACTCCGGCGGCTGGTACGATTTTCCCCTGAACATCGGTTTCGTGTGGTTTGTGATCCTTACGGAAAACGCAGGCGAATTGACACCGGAGGCTGACGATTCGCCGCTAAAAAGAAGTTCGCCGGGGTTGTGGTCCGCGCGTCTGGCCATGCTGGCCATGCTCTCTTTGCCGGTGCTCGCCGCCGTGGGTTTTCTCACCAGTAGCGTGCCGCTCGGAATTACCAATTTCAGGGTGCGCCTGATCTGCCTGGCGATTGTGGTGCTTGGCTCGCTGGTGTTCGTCAGGCTGTATTTCTCCGAACGGGAGATTGCCCGCCTGGCCAGGACCGCGCAACTCTCGTTGGAAAGACTGAAGTCGGTGCAGGCCCGCATCGCGCAATCTCAGAAAATGGTGGCTCTCGGCCGGGTGGCTGCCGGCGCCACACACGAAATCAACAATCCGTTGACCGCCGTTATGGGTTACGCCGATCTCCTGCACGAAGACGCTACGCTGCCGGCCGAGGAAGCTCGCTGCGCGACCAAGATCAAGGAAGAAGTCCGCCGCGCGCAGGCTGCGATTTTGACCTTTCGCCGGGTAGCCGCCAGCACCATGGCAGATAGTGATCCGAATCTGCCTGCCGAACCTCTCAAGTAGATCTATTTCATGGCCTTAGCGGCCGGTCCGAAACTGGACTTCGCGCAGTAAATTTGCGAGCATTTCAACCTGCAGGTCTTAACAGCCCTTACATGAGCACTACCCCCAACAATCCCGCGGCCAGCGGCCGCCGCGGCAACGGGATTCCGCGTGTCATCGTTGCCACCACGGCGCTTCTAACCTTTATTTCTTTTTGGCGTGCCGCTGCAATCGTTCTCAACGACCTTGCTTCTTCCGCCTATTACGCCGGTGGCGAAGCCGAAGGCTACATCGGCAAGACCGCGCCGTGGTTCATCCTGGCCATCATGCTGTTTTCCTACGCCGTCCGCGCGGTGTACGTCGAAAGCTGCAGCATGTTCGTGCGCGGCGGAGTCTATCGCGCCGTAAAGCAGTCACTCGGCGGCACGCTCGCCAAATTCAGCGTTTCCGCCTTGATGTTTGATTACATTTTGACCGGGCCGATCAGCGGCGTTTCCGCCGGACAATATCTTGGCGGTTTGCTCAGCGAACTTCTTCCTTACGCCCACATGACCACCAGCCCGCTTTCGGCAGGTGCCATCAACATTATCGCCATCTGCTTTGCGGTCATTGTCACCATTTATTTCTGGTGGGAAAACACCAAAGGCATCCCAGAATCTAGCGAAAAAGCGCTGCACATCATGAAGTTGGTCACGGTGATGGTGGTTATCCTCATCACCTGGTGCATTTACACCATCGTGTTGCGGCACTCACAGCTCCCGCCATTTCCGTACCCTCGCAATCTGCATCTCACCGCAAGCTCCCTGGGCTGGCTGGCGCACAGTTCGCTTCCGCAAATGTTCGGCGTCATCGCCATTTTCATCGCACTCGGTCACTCGGTGCTGGCCATGAGCGGAGAAGAATCGCTGGCCCAGGTCTATCGCGAAATTGAAAGCCCCAAGCTGGTCAACTTGAAAAAAGCCGGCATGGTGATCTTCGTTTACAGCATGGTCTTCACTTCGCTGGTTTCCTTCTTCGCGGTGATGATCATCCCGGACGATGTCCGCCAGAGTTTCCTGGAAAACCTGATCGGCGGCCTGGCTATGAATCTCGCTGGGCCATTTCTGGTCCGCTTGATCTTTCATGCCTTTGTGGTGGTGGTTGGCGCGGTAATCCTCGCCGGCGCGGTAAACACCGCGATCGTCGGCTCGAACGGTGTGCTCAACCGCGTTTCAGAAGATGGCGTCTTGAGCGACTGGTTTCGCCAGCCGCATCCGCGCTTCGGTACCAGCTACCGCATCATCAACATCATCGTAATTCTGCAGATCATCACCATTTTTATCAGCCGCGGCGATGTCACCTTTCTCGCAAACCTTTACGCATTCGGTGTGATCTGGAGTTTTGCGATGAATGGCCTCGCGGTATTTGTGCTTCGCTACACCAATCCCGGCCAGCGCGAATTTCAGGTTCCCCTCAACTTCACGATTGGTGGCAGACAAGTACCTCTAGGACTCGGCCTGATCACACTGACGCTTTTTCTGATCGCCTTCGTCAACTTGTTTACCAAGCCGGTCGCCACCATGGCCGGCGGCGCATTTTCCATTCTGCTGTACATCGTATTCACGATTTCGGAAAAACGCGCGCGGCACGCCGGAGTGGCCCACGTCGAAATGGACCAGTTCAACCTTGAATTGGAAGGCGAACTGACTCCGGAATCCGTCGGCGCCAAGCCCGGCAATATTCTGGTTCCCATCAGCAATCACTTTAATATGTACCACCTCGGAAATGTTTTGGATCGGGTGAAGCCGGGGCGCCGTGACGTTGTGATTCTTCACGTCCGCATTTTGCGGCGCTCCGCTTCCGGCGAACAGGAATTCGACGCCGACCAGCTTTTTGGAAGTATCGAGCAGCATTTATTTTCGCAAGCGCTATCCATGGCGGAAAAGCGCGGCAAATCAATTCGCCTGGCAGTAGTTGCGGCCAACGATTTGTGGGACGGTATTTTGCGCGCTGGGCACAGCTTGCAATCTTCAACTATCGTTGTGGGCACATCGAGCCACTGGCAAAGCGAAGAGCAAGCGCGACAGATCGGCGAAGCGTGGGAAAAACTGCCGGATCCCAAACCGCAATTCAATTTGGAAGTGCATCTGCCCAACGGCGACAAAGTTTATAAAGTGCTCGGTCCGCACGCGCCGAACCTGACCGCCAATGAAGTAAATCTGTTGCACCGGCTGTGGCTGCGATTCAGCGACCAGGTGGCTCCGGAAGAGTTACACCATCACGACGTAGTGCACTTCAGTCTGGAAGAGTTGCAAAAAGAAATCGACGACGGGCGCGAAGAACAAGTGATTGAACGATTGCGCGCGCACTTGGTCGCCAACCGCAAAAAGAAAACGCCGGGAGTCTAGCCGCCGCATTTCCGATTACCACCCCAGATCTATCGCCATCCCAGCCGCATTGTCATCCTGAGGGACGCGCAGCGGCCCGAAGGATCTCAATTGATCCATCCTGCAGCTTTGAACGTTGAGATCCTTCGGACATCCTCGGATGTCCTCAGGATGACAAGCCTTGCCGCGAGACGAATCAAGGAAAGCAACGCTAAACCGCGGAAGTGCAATGGCCGCACTTTCTTGCCGCAAGCGGAATCGGCATCAGGCACTGCGGACAATCCTTGGTAGTAGGCGCAGGGGCTGGCGCCGGTTTGACGAGCCAGCGATTGACCATACGCAGCAATAGAAAAATCGCAAACGCAATAATCAGAAAATTGACGATCGCATTCAAGAAAAGGCCGTAGTTCAGTGTGGGCTGTCCGGCGGCCTTGGCCAGCGCGATGGTGGCATAGGAATTCGGACTCAGGTTGATGAAGAGATTCGAGAAGTCAACGTGGCCGAGGGCGCCGATTGGCGGCATGATAATGTCCTCGACCAGCGACGATACGATTTTGCCGAAGGCCGCGCCAATGATGATACCGACGGCCATGTCCAGCACGTTGCCGCGCATCGCGAATTCTTTGAATTCCTTGAGCATTTTCAGGCTCCTTAATCTTTCGAAATAGACTGGGTGCAGACCGAACCACGCGCTACGGCCTACTTTGGCCGAAACACTAACACGGAACCGGCCAGCCCGCGCAAGAGGAGAAGTGCGCCGCCGCAGGCGAGCAGCGGCCCTACCCAGGCGAAGGGCACGCGGGAAATCGCCAGCATCACGATGCCGAGCAGAAGAAGCGAAAGTCCGCGGGAGTAATTTTCCGCGCGCGACCAATGCTTGGCCGGCCCAAACAGAGCGCGGGTTCCCCACAGAAACAGCGCGATGCTGAGCAGCAGCCAGCTGGGGCGGCGGCGATCGAAGAAAATATGCGCGGTCAGCCCGAGCCAGATGACCAGTCCACCGAGCAGAAGGAAAATAATTTCAATCGAGAGGCGAAGTGTTTTGTCGGGCGTCAGCAAGGAAGTTCAGTTTTAAGTCGTAAGTAATGAGTTTTAAGTCAAACCCGTAGTGAACACCAGCAACCTTTTAACCCCGGCGAGTCTCCATTCCCCATCGCGCTACATTAACTTAAAACTTAAAACTTAAAACTTAAAACTTAAAACTTAAAACTTAAAACTTAAAACTTAAAACTTAAAACTTAAAACTTAAAACGTACAACTCAGGAGACGCGCTCGATTTTTACGTGGTTGATGGTGACCGGCGGCTTCGGGCGGTCATTGCTGTCCTTGGCGACCACGGAAATTTTGTTGGCGACGTCCTGGCCTTCGATCACTTCGCCGAAGATGGTGTGCTTGTTGTCGAGCCAGCTGGTGGGGGCAACGGTGATAAAAAACTGGCTGCCATTGGTGTTGGGTCCGGAATTGGCCATGGAAAGTTTGCCGGCTTTGGAATGCTTGAGCGAAGGATGAAATTCGTCGGCGAATTTGTAGCCGGGGCCGCCCATGCCGGAGCCATGCGGGCATCCGCCCTGAATCATGAAATCGGGAATGACGCGGTGGAAGATCAGGCCGTCGTAAAAAGGGCGCGTTTCTTTCTTGCCGGTTTTTTCGTTGGTGAATTCCTTGGTGCCTTCGGCGAGACCAACGAAATTGGCGACGGTTTTGGGAGCTTCGTTGACCAGAAGCTTGATCACGATATTGCCGAGCGAAGTTTCAAAGATGGCGTAGGTGCCAGCGGGACGTGTCATGCGGTCTCCTTGGATTGAGCGCGAAAATTATCGCACACGACGCGTAGGGATGCGAAAAGAAAGAAAAGAGTTACACAGAGAGCACGGAGTTCGGACACGGAGAACACAGAGAATGGAGAAGAATTGATCATTTGGGATTCGCGGGAACGAATTGGGTGATGAGTCCGTGGGGGCCGACGGCATAGACGTGATTTGCGTCGAGAGCGAAGATCGCGTTCAGCGGCGGAGCTGGGAAAGATTTCCATTGGGCGGCGTTGTCAGTAGAGAAGTCGGAGCCAGTCGGGCCGACCGCCAGAAATTCGTTTGCGTTGAGTGCCGACACCGCGGAGCGGTAGCCGGTCGGTTGTTGCGCGGGGGATTGCCAGGAATTTGCGTTGTCGGTGGAGAATGCGGCGGTGCGGAGCGCAATTGTGGGATTTGCGTAATCGCCACCTACGGCGACGAGTTGATTTTCCTGGGAGCGAGTGATGGCGAAGATTCCGGAAGAGGCGTTGTCGGCGGCGACGGGAACGGCGGAAGCGGCCCAAGTTTTGCCCGCGTCGGTAGAGTGAAGAACGCGAGCGGCGAAGCCACCGGTGACGAAATAAAGTTCGGTTTCGGAGACAACGAGGAGATTGGAATTGCTGGCGGCAAAGGCGCCTTCTTTGGGGAGAGCGTCAGGACGATTTTTGGGAGGAAGAGGGATCCAGTGCTGCCCGTCGATAGTATGGATGACGAGAAATTTTCCGTTGATGGGATCGCCCAGAGCGAAACAGATTTTTTCGGAGAGGCAAGCGATGGAGTCGAGGAAAAAGGACTTGTTGATGTCGGTGTAGAGTTGCTCCCAGGATTGGCCGCCGTTGGTGGTTTTGTAAATGCGGGATTTATCGCCGTCGCCACTGGACATCAGATAGGCAGTGGTGTCGCTGAAGGCGACGATGCCGCGAAAATCGAGATCGGGCTGGCCGGGGACGGAGAGGCGGGTCCAGGTGGCGCCGTCATCGAGCGAGCGAAGGATGACGCCGTGGGCGCCGGAAGCCCAGATGGCGATGTGGCCGGTGGATGGGATTTTTGCGGCGCTGATGCCACGAAGGTTGGAGTCGGTGCCCGAGGCGAGGGTCTTCCACGATTGCGCGTGGCTTGCGCGGACACTGAGAGCCAGGAAAAAAAGTACGAGGACGAATCGTGAAATGGAACCCGGCATAGTGCGATTGTAGCAATCCTATTTTCCTGCGGTAAGGGAATTGGTCATGGAGTTTTGGCTAGATGAGTTTGGGAATCAGAGACTTTTGTGGTTTGGATCATGAGCTGGGCGATGTAGGCGAGGAGAGCGCCCTGGCGGAGATCGATCTTTTTGAGGGAGACGGCGGAAAAGAGTTGGGAGAGGACGCGGTTGATGTCGGCGGGAGTTTTGAGGTCGGTGCCGGGACCGGTGAGAGCGGTGGCGATGCGGTCGGCCTCGACGGCTTGCTGGGCTTGGGTCGCATGGTGCTCGCAGAGCGTCGGGTGAGACGCGGATAGATTCATGCGGCAGCGACGGTCTAGAGCGTCGAGATGGGTGCAGCGGGAATCGGAAGCGATGAGAAGAGTAGTGTCAGACATTTGGAGCCTCGAAGGAGATGAAGTAACGACGAAACGAAGTAATGAGGTAACGATGGAACGATGAAGCGGGAGAAGATGACGCGTCCAGCGACGAAGTGCGGAGACTGCGAAAAAAAGCAGATCCCTCGCTGCGCTCGGGATGACACGTTTGCGACGGGTGCGCTCCGCGAGCGGCGGGACCCCCTACCCCCCAGGGTGCTGTCCCTAAGGGATTGAAAAGAAAAGGGCGGAAAAATATGGAAAAGTGAAGAGTGTGAAAAGAAAGGAGTTGCGGGAGGAAATTGGATAAGAGTGTGAAAAGGCGGGAGTTAGAAGATTTTGGGGCGGGGTTGGGAACGCAGAGCGGTAGTGGGGAATGGAACGGGACGAGCTGTGTTGCGAGCTTCACAACCCATTATAGCAAATAAAGAATACGATGTAAATACTTATTTTAATAGTAAAAATTAATCGCCAGGGGGTATGGGCCGGTCGGCTGGAGGGAGATGAAAACAAAGGAGTTATGGGACGGCAGTTCGAACGGCGAAGGGTGGAAGGAACCGAGTTGTTGAGAATAAAGGAGTTAGGTCGAACTGCGACGCGAAGTTTGTTCGTCGGCCCGAACGGGAAGATTCCCACATTGTTGGTCAGAATATCCGCCGGGGAGTGATCTCAACGCTTGCCATACACTCTGGACGCAAGGTTCACGATTCGCGAAGGACGAACTCACGGCTGCAGTGAAGCGATATAAGCAGTGAGGTCAACGATGTCCTGGTCTGTAAGATTGGCGACCACCGGTTTCATAGCAGCGGCATTACGGCCATCGCGAGTGCCGCTCTTGAAGTCGTAAAGTTGCCGCGCTGTCGCAGTAGCAGAACGCCCCGCCAACGGCGGGAACAGGTCTCCCTTTCCCTTCAAACCGTCTCCGTGACAAAAAGCGCAAGGAAGAGTCTTGCCAGCATCACCCGTCCTCGCCAGCAACTCACCCCTCTTTACACTTCCGCTCGGCACGTATGCGACAAACCCGGACGTGGCATCGCGCAACAACGTCCGCTTCACGTCCTCAGGCACCTCGATAATACGGACCCCGATTGGCTCTGTAGCTCCGCTGGAATCCACCAACTGTACGTTATGCGGACCGGGATGGGTGACAGGAACAGTGTCGGTCTCAACCACGCGTGCGCTTCTAACCGCCGGCACGGAGTGAAAGTACTCAGCTGCTAGCTTGGCGTCGGCGTCGTCCAGCGCTTTCGCAACAGGGATCATGTCGTTAACGGTTGCGCGCGGCACGGAACCATGCCGCTTATCGTCCTTCATGTCGGCCAGCTGCTGAAGAAAGTAGGCGACCGGCAGCCCCTGAAGATCGGCCGTATCGGGCTTTCCTCGTCCGTCTATGAGGTGACATTGCCCACACGCGCTGTAGGCGCCTTGCTTACCCGAAATTACCGCAGGAGGAGGCGCAGGGTGCAGCTCCGGAAACCAATCGACCGTGCTGGCGCTCCTGTTAATCTGTGTGTCCGTGTAGCTCTTGGTGCTCCCGGGAATACGGAACACCTGGCCATCGTCCGGTTTTGGCGACTCGTGCACACCCTTCGGGTAAGGCCAATCCGGATAGTCAGTCCTTGCGAGGTTAGCTGGTGGATCGGAGCTAGGCTTGGTTGCTGTCTGGGGCGTTTGAGCCAGAACGTTTAGGGTGAGAAGGACGCAGCTTGCCCACATGGCGAACACGGACAACGATCTCTGATTCATGCCAACATTCTCACGGATTCGCGCCCGGAATGTCTATCCATTCTAGCGGGCTAATGCGTGCCCGAGATTTCGTCAGTCGCGGTCACAGGTGTTCGGGGATAGCACGAGAGGCGCGAACAGGCTCTTGTGCCTTATCATTGTGCACCAGGTATCCCTACCGCCGACTTATGCCCAGAAGCGCAATCAACTTCGACACCGTCCGAAATATCGGCCTGGCGTTGCCTGGCGTGGAGGAGAGCACAGCGTACGGGCAACGCGCACTCAAGGTCCATGGAAAACTCCTTGCGTGTATTCCCGCCAATCGCTCGGCCGAACCTGGCTCGCTCGCCGTTCGCATGGATTTCGATGACCGCGCCGAGCTGCTCGCTGCTGACCCTGATGTTTACTACGTGACGGACCACTACGGCAGCTATACCGCCGTGCTGGTTCGCCTATCTCGCGTCAATCCGGATGTATTGCGGGACTTGCTCGGCATGGCCTACAAGTTTGTGACCCGCAAGGCCGTGTCCCGCTCGCCAGCACGGAAGCGCCGAAAACTTGCACCAAGAAAATGAATAACCCGAGCGCTCAACGTGCTCAAAGGTGACCGCTAACTTGGGTACTAGCCTCCACATCTCCGGTAACCCGACCTATACATTCAAACTTACCAGGACCTGAACCAACCTTCGCCTGAAAAATTCGTTCTTTCTCGCAGATTGTTAAAGCCGTGAGCCGGGTCCTCTAGGGCTTTCTCGGGAGATTTTTCACTTCTATAACCAACCCGGTCCCTTTAGACAGTCGAATGTTCTTTTCCGAAGTCAACACGGATTCGGCAAGCAACGCCGGATCCACTAGTCCAAGCACTAGGTTCCTATAGCCGTAGACGCCTTGCGCTTTCAAGAGGTCCGAACACACGTTCACCCTCCCTTGCTGCCGATTCTCAGTGCATACTTTTCTGTAGTGAACTGGAACGTCAGGAGTCGAGTCGAGAGGCGAGGAATGTCGTTCGTCCTCAGAATATTTTCGTTCCCCAGGCAGTCGGACATCATCCTCCGGTATCCGCGGGTATCGATCTACGATAAATGGCGGATATCGCCAACCTTCGCTAACACTGGACTCAGATGCGACTGCTACAATCCTTCCCTCGATTGAAACTACGCCACCATCCTTACGCGCCGCTTTGTCGATTCGAATCTTCAATATCGTTTCGCTCTTCGCTCCTGACTGCACCGCAATAATCGTCGCGTCGAGCGCTGTAATCGGCGGCTCTCCGCGGTTCGTGATCAAAAATGTCGATATCGTGAAGTGGTTCCCAGCCTTCATCTTCGCGGCATTCAAAACTCGCGGAAGAGCTCCAAAGCAGGTCACACCTTCCGCTGCCCAATTGCCCTCGCAGCTCGACGTGTCGGACAGTCGGTCAAGCATTTCAACGGGCCCCTGCTTCTCTTGCCCTCCGGGTCTCCCTGCAGTCGGTCCCAAAAGCAGTACCAATATGGCGACCCAGTTTCTCTTCATTGGTTTTGAGCCCTCCGACTAGTTCTTGCCTGAGTCCATGGATTCTTTGGACTGTTCCTGCGTTGCCCAACGGGGAAGCTTTGGAGGCCCATTTTAAGACACAAAACGAAGGATAGGTCCTGGCAAGCGCTTACCGGAGAAGTGTGTACTATCCTCCACTTGCCCGGCCATCCGGCTTTTCAGCCGCAGGCGCAACTACCCCAAGCTACCAAGCGCAAGGCCCAATTATTTCGGTTCGCAATCGAGGCTGCGAACATTCACCTGTTCCAGCGTACAGCGTACATGTTCCGGCACGCCGTCCCAAGACCCCTCTGCATTCAGTTCACGCCTTCGCTAGAATCAACGTGTGCCAAAACGAAATTGCACCAGCGGAGCGGAGTGGCGGCTACAGACTGGCAAGCCTGCACAGGCTCTTTCTCCACATTACCGGCTCGACTGTGACTACGGAACCGAAGTCATTATTTGCTGGGAAAAGGGCGGCAATGAGCCCGTTTACGTGTGCGAGAGTCACGCGAAGGAACTGGGGCCCTCTCGCGACCACGGCCCGGAAGCCCGCGTCCTGACGGCTGAATCCGAACCGAATGACAATCCGATCAAGCACGAGGATCGAAGCTCAACCCCGATTATCACCGACACAAAGGTAAACGCCTCTGCTTCGCCGGAAGCTGCGGGCAGTCTCCCAGAGGCCAAGGTCGGGCGAGCAGTTACCGGTGCACCCGCCAGATCCCGTGTCCGCGACCTCACATTCGGAAATTCAGCGAAGGCTATGGTGGACGAAGCCATTTGGAATTTGGCAGCAGGAGATTTCGAGGTTTACCGGACGGCGCTGAAGCAAGGGAAATCCGCGAGAGAGGCAGCGCAAGCTGCTGGCGGACAGTTGGCCGTGATCCATCAAAAGATCGACGATTATGCGCTCAAACTGGATGCAGTCCTTTCAGGATCAAAAGCAAAAATCAGCGTGGCAGAGACCATAGATAAGCCACTCGAACAAGCGATGCTTGAAATCATCAGCAATGGCACGATGAGCGACTCGGAAAAGGACGCGGCCATTCAGCAACTCGGCGCAGTTCAAGAATGGCTCAAACACGGTCTGCAGGGAGATATGACACCCCTGCAAACGAACCAAATCATACGGGCAGTTGGCGAGCGCCTAAACTGGGGCGGAAGTACTGACATTTCGGAGGAATTCAAGCCGGTCTATCGGGCGATATACGGTAGTCTGAAAACTGCGATTCGCGTAGCCGTTCCTGAGGCACAAAATCTTCACGATCGGCTGACCAACCTGTCCGCGGCCAAAGCTGACCTTGATAGAGAGCTGCTGAGCACAAAAGAGCTGACCCAGGCTTTTCGCTAGCCGCTCGCAACGTTTTTACCGGGCGGATTCTCAGCAGGATTATTCGGGGCGGATGCCAAACGCCGGATAAAGCTCAGCAGGCTTGTAAACCACGCCATTTTTTATAACCGTGTCCACGTGGCGGATGTCGCTCATTTGTTTGGTGGGATCGCCATTCACGAGAATCATGTCCGCATACTTCCCAGGAGTGACGGAACCGAGGTCTTTATCCAGGTGCATGACTTGAGCGGCTTCGATGGTGGCGATGCGCAGAACCTCGGGTGCGGGAATTCCAGCTTCGGCGTAAATCTCCAATTCGCGATCCAGGGCGTAGCCATTACTCTCATCAGTCCCAGCGACAATTTGAATGCCGCTGTCGTACAACTTCTTGACCATGCGAACCATGTTGGCGTAAGCGGCGCGATACTGTTTGTCAGTGGCGGGATCGGATGCGTCGAGTGCCTCCGCCGCCGTCCGGGAATCGCGCTGGGCCTGGACTGGTAGCCGATCAAAGATAGCGGCATCGGTCTGGCTGGGCTGGCCCGGTCGGTCAAGGTAAGTGGCTTCCCAGATGGCCATGGTGGGATCGATCACCGTGCGGTGCCGTTTGAGGAAGGCAATGAAGTCGTTGACCCGTTGAGAATTCAGGTCAAGATCTCCACCACGCTTGCCGGGCTCGATGAAACGCGCGGGTGTACGCGTTTCCTTCACATCCGGCATGAAGTTTAGGAAGATGAAATTCATGTGCTGGATTTCATCAGCTCCGTCGCGGACGAATTGTTCGGCGATCATTCCGGAAGGGACGTGACCGCTCACCCGCAAACCGCGCTTGTGAGCCTCATCGGCGATGATGGGCACCAGTTCGGGCTTCACCGAGCTGTAGATCTTGATCTGGACGTAGCCCAGGTCCGCGTAACGGTCCACCTGCTGGCGGGCCTCCTCGGGTGTCGCGGCGAGAATCTTGACGGGGCCTTCGAACGGGCCGGGGCCATCGATGAAGCCGGCAAGCACCACGCGCGGACCAATTTGCGTTCTGTCCTGGATCTGCTGCCGCAGCTTGCCCAATTCTTCAATGGAGTTTGCGAGGTCACGGACGGTGGTGACGCCAGCGGCTATATCGAGAAACGCGTAGGTAGGGAAGAGATGGGCGTGCATATCCCACAAGCCCGGAAGAAGCATTTTCCCACGGCCGTCTATGGCCTGCGAGTTTGCGGGTGTGGGGCGTCCGTCGTCAGGCTCAACGGAAGCGATGCGCTCGCCGCGAACGGTGACACGTTGGTTCGGAAGAAGCTTACCCGCAGGTGAGTCAAAGAGAGTGACGTTGCGAATCACCAGGTCGCCGGAAGGCTTGTGGCTCAGCGTCTTCGCAAGTTCGCCGGCCTGTGCGATTTCCGCTTGACGCTGCGACTCGCGCAATTGAGAAACGGAAGATTCAAAGCCGCGACGAACTAGAGCGCTCCATCCGGAGGTTGCGGCAAGAAATTGCTGATCGTCATCGAGCCAGAGGTAATTGGGAGTGAAGCCGAGCCCGCTGATCTCGTAGAGGGTAGCCGTACTTTTCTGGCCGGAGGCCTCGACCGGAACGGACTGTAGTTTTCGAATGACCGCCGTGCCGCTGGGAAGTACAGGGAGTTTTCCTGCGCTCCCGGACATTAGAAGGGCACGCGCAAGGATGGCTCCTGATTCCGGGCCGCCGTTCAGGTCTATAAAGAATTTGCCAGACGCGTTGGACTGCTTTTCGTTCTCCGCCTTGTTCCTCCAAACCGCTTCGCTACCTGCTAAAGAGAATCGCTCTTCAACGGGTGACTTCATGTAATCGACGCCTTTGGATTCCTCGGAAACGATCAGGCCACGCGAATCGAGTCGATAGGTCGTATAAATCTTTGGACCGCGGCCGCGATCGTTAAACTGGAAGAATTCGTGAATCGTACCGTCAGGAGACTTCCAGACTGCATCCTGGCCTGAGGGAGTTTTGTCTGCGAGCAACATACGCACGACTGCGTCTTTGGGAATGTCAGCGGGGAGCTCCGGGAGCGGCGATTGTTGTTGGGCCAACAGAGCCGCGGAAAAACAGAGGAAGGCGATCATGCATGTAGAGATTCGTGCCACGGGGAACCTCCATGAGGTGGGAATAGAGTTGATTTATATGAGAAGCTGCGGGTTTCGGCAAGCGTTTTAAGTTTGCGCTGCTCCGGAGGTAGGTCCTGATTAACACCGTAACTCCCAAGTTCGCACTGGAACGAACCTTTCCGGTTTCGCGACTAACCAGGAGTTAGGCCGCCGTTGCGGAACTATTGACCGTCGGCAATGCCTCATTTTGAATTCCTAACTGGCAGAAGGTCCCTTGACCGTCCATTGTGACGCGGAGTAAATTTCGCCACTCGGAACCCCAATCGCGTTTTTCGGATTACAGGGAGGTCTTCATGAGATCCATTGGTTTCTTCGCTGGCATTTGCGCGCTCTTGGTTTGTGGCTCAGCCGTCGCGCCATCCTCCACCCAAACTCAGTCGGCTAACGCAACGCCGCTCATCCTCGAAAAAGATGAAGGCGAACGTCGAGTGTGGAGGCCCATCGAGGGTCTCGATAGCAAACTCGCTCTCTTCATCCTCAAAGTTGATCCACATAATGGCGGTTCGTCCCATATGGTTTTCGGAACCGAGGACATTCCGGTCGGAGGAAAAATAGACGCTCATCGGCACCCTGGGTCGGACGAAATCCTTTTCCTACAGAATGGATCAGCGAAGGTAAGTCTGGGCGACAAGACCAGGGACGTGCATGGCGGTGCCACCGTGTTCATTCCGGCCGGCACCTGGATTTCTGCCGCCAATACCGGAAAGGAAGCCATCCACGTAGTGTTTATTTTCTCCGCGCCGGGTTTTGACGAATTCATGCGGGCGGAATCCGTTCGCGAAGGAGAGAAGGCCGTTACGCTGACAAAGGCCGAGGACGCAGCGATCCTAGCAAAGCACGCCCACGCCGTGATCTACAAGGAACCTTGAATTCAGTCGCATTCACTGAGGGCTCATGCCTGAGCCGGCAGCGTTAACCGGAAACTTGAAGTATCAGCGTGGAGTTTCCGGTTACGCGGCTGATCGGGCGCTTTGGCAATTCAGCGCAAACGATTATTCTGGAGTGTGACTGAAAATCCAGAGGGAGCTCCGAAGACCGCGCAAAATCCAGACACACCGGCGAAGACCGCGCAAAATCCGGACGTGGCCCTGAAGACTGCGCAAAAACCAGAGGCGGCCCCAAAGACCGCGCGTTGGAAAAGCACTCTGCGAATCCTGGTTCGATGGGTTCTCATCGGAGTGGCGCTGCTTTGGCTGCTGGCTGCGCTGATGTTGGTGGCTGCGCGGTGGATCGACCCACCGACCACCGCGGTGCACATGGAGCGGCGGTTGCAGGCGTGGATTCACCACACGGCGTACCACGAGCGATACGAATTCGTTCCGCTGAGGCAAATCTCGCCTGATTTGCAGCATGCGGTGATCGCCGCGGAGGACGAGCGCTTCTACCAACATCATGGATTCGATTGGCACGCGATGGAAATCGCTGCCGAAGGCGATTTGGAAGGCGGACGCATGCGCGGCGGGTCCACAATTACGCAGCAACTGGTAAAAAACCTGTTCTTCGGAACTGGCCGGTCGATTCTGCGCAAGGGCGCTGAGTTCACACTGGTCCCGGTGGCCGAATTGGCGCTGGGCAAGCGGCGTATTCTGGAACTCTACCTGAACGTGGTGGAATGGGGACCTGGTGTTTATGGTGCGGAGTCGGCGTGCCGTCACTACTACGGAAGCTCGGCGAGGAGTATCGACCGGCTACAAGGGGCGCAACTGGCGGCAATTCTGCCGTTGCCGCTGAAGCGACGGCCTGATCATATGGGTCGTTATAGCGGACTGATCCTGGAGCGGATGCGGCAGATGGGTTGGTGATTGCGCAACACTGGTTGAGAACGACCTCGCAGATGCGAAGGGATCGAGGATGCCTGAGGCGAAGCGGATTTTTCTGACCGCGGAATGGCGGGACCTGGTGATGCTGAATTACGAGGTGGATCCAGGTTTGCTTCGGCCGCATGTTCCTGAGGGGACGGAGTTGGATTCGTTTGCGGGCAAGACCTATGTGAGCCTAGTTGGCTTTTGTTTTAGCAGGACCAAGTTGTGGGGGAGGATTGCGGTTCCGTTTCATACGAGATTTGAAGAAGCGAACTTGCGGTTCTATGTGCGGCGGCGAACTGCGGGAGAAGAACGGAGAGGTGTGTGCTTTATTGCGGAGATTGTGCCGAGGGTGGCGATTGCCTGGACGGCGCGGCTGGTGTACAGAGAAAATTACAGGCGATTTCCGATGGACCACCGGATCGCAAGGAGCGGGTCTGGCAGATCGGTTGAGTATGGATGGCGGGTGAGGGATCAGAGGAACCGATTGTTTTTGGAAACGACAGAGGATGCGACCGCTCCCGGCCCAGGGAGTTTGGAGCAGTTCATCACGGAACATTATTGGGGATACACGGGGCGGCCGGGCGGAACCGTTGAGTATCGGGTTGCGCATGCGCCATGGCGGGTGGCGGTTGCGGCTTGCGCGGAATTTGAAGGTGATGCGACGGAGATTTATGGGACGGCTTTTGCTGACGTTCTTCGAAGAAAACCTGGTTCGGCGTTTCTTGCGGAGGGATCTTCGGTTGAGGTTTTTGCTGGGGAAAAAATCGAGTGAAGAAGGAAAATAATTTAACGCAGAGAAAGAGACGCAGAGGACGCGGAGAGTTGCGAGTGAAAACGGACGAGTACAGGAATGACGAGTAGGGATGGTGAGACCAGAGACCAGAGAAGCCCCGCCCTCATAAACCGAGGACGGGGCACCCAAGAACAAAAAACAAACCACAGTCAAAAACAGGAGCCGGGCTAAAGCCCGGCACTACATTCCGAGAGGAAGACCATATACTCTTAGGGAAGTTTGATGGTTTGGCCGGAGGCGGCGGAGCGGCGGGCGGCGTCGAGGATTTCGACGACGATGAGATTGGTTTCGAGGGAAGAGAGGGCGTCGGGTTTGACTCCATGGAGTAAGACGGCGCGGAGGTAGGTGAGGGAGTCGTCGTAGGGAGCGGGGATGGGCGGGGCGGTGCGGGTGGTGGATTGCGCTTCGTTGGGAAGACGGACGGAAATCTCCTTGCCGGCGATGGTGATGACGGAGCCGGTGCGGCCGTAAACTTCCATATCTTTTCGACTGTAGGGCCAATTCCAGGAAGCTTGCAGGATGGCTTGCGCGCGGGGG
>Ga0210402_10000804_pt1 | contig 33992 bp, 23 predicted proteins | sample IncBWC7MmetaG_FD_161055 | JGI IMG/M metagenome (GOLD analysis project Ga0210402, IMG submission 161055) | Forest soil microbial communities from Barre Woods Harvard Forest LTER site, Petersham, Massachusetts, United States - Inc-BW-C-7-M | ecosystem: Environmental > Terrestrial > Soil >...
GGTGAATTAAATCTCGATCTCATTTTGTACGGACTGCCGCAGACCCTGGTCCTGGAACGCGAACACCTGGCCACGGACCTGAGCATCACCCTGGGCAGTTCGTCGGCGATCTTCGCTCACAACCTTTCGTACCTCGGGAACCGGGTGGGCTTCAGTTCGTGCATCGGAGACGATCCGTTCGGCGATATCTGTGTGCAACGTCTTTCCGCGAGCGGCGTGGATGTCTCTCATATTAAGAAGTTGAGGGGGAAAACGACGGGACTCAGCGTCATCCTGCCGCAGCGCAAGGATCGCCACATCCTCACCTATCCCGGCGCGATGTATGAAATGACTGACCGGGAATTGGACCAAAGTTTTGTCTTCAACGCGAAGCATCTCCACCTATCTTCTTATTTCTTGCAGAAAGGGATCCGGCCGCAACTGATTCACATCTTTCGCAAGGCGAAGGAAGCGGGTCTGACTACCTCACTGGACACCAACGATGATCCGGAGGATCGCTGGAGTGGCGACATTCAGTTGTTGCTTCGATACGTTGACATTCTTCTGCCCAATGAAAGGGAGCTCTGCAAGCTGGCACAGACAAAAGATGTCGAGCAGGCGGCGGAGTCTCTTTCACAAAAGGTGCGCATCCTGATCATCAAACGTGGGTCGCAAGGTGCTGTCGCGCGGGTTGGGAAAGAAAAGTATTTAGCCTATCCACCGGTAGTGGATGTGGTGGATCCCGTGGGCGCAGGAGATACGTTTGACGCGGGATTCGTCCACCAGTTCATCCGTGGGGCAAAGATTGAAGACTGCCTGAAATTTGCCAATTGTGCCGGCGCGCTCTCCGTCACCCGCGCGGGGGGCACGGAAGCATTCCGGGACGCCGCGCACCGGGAAGCATTCTTGCGCAGGCATGCTGCGGGCCTTGGCCAATCAGGCACCACGGCTCCCAAATCAGTGGGCTAGGATGGAAAATTCGTTCAGGGCGCAGGCGAGGCTTCCAATAACAAGCTGCTCGTGAAATCTACATTTAGCTTGCCGACAGGGCCGGTCACCGTCCCGAGTTCCTTGTGGTGAACGTAGTCGGTGATTCGAAAGGTTCCATCAGGCAGTCCCCTCAGCTCTACCTCACCTTTCCACACTCCTGGATTTGCAGGATTCGGCTTCGCGCCGCCCCTTTTTTCAGGACTATAGAAAGCATAGTAAAAGTGACGATCTTTTTCGATCGCGTAGGCTTCGGGAATATCAAATCCATAGACATACAAATCCAGAAACTTGCCCTTGGAAAGCATTTTTTCGTTGTACAAACTGATCCATTCTTTCCAATGAGCTTCCTTTGCCTGATTCAAATATACGGTCTTGAATTTTGGGCCGTAGTCCGGCCAGGTAAACTTAGTTCCCAGCACACCGCCCGTACCCAGAGTCGAGGCGAAATCTTCTCCCAGGTCCTGCTCTTGGTCGCTGGACGCGTTGGTCACCCGAGTCAACTCCACATGATCGCCATAGACCGCCGCTTCCGGGCCAAGCAATGCCTTATACATCTTCACGCGGCGGCGAACCTGAATCGACCCCACGGGATCGGCGGTCACGGCCTGATCCATGTAACGAAGCCACGCGAGATTGGGTGGTGTGCCACACGGGCAACTTTGCGTCACGCTATCCGGTTTCAATGCCCGCGTAGTTTCGAAAATGATCTTATAGACGTCACCCATCGCATACACCGAGTCGTACGGCGACTTGTGATGGTGCTTGGGGTTGTAGCACAGGGGCGTCGACCAGATATTGTCCAGTTTGTGGCCGTCGAATCCCCAATCCCGAATAAATCGCTCCGTTACGCTTTTGTAGTATTCCTGTATGGCAGGAACGGCGGGGCAGAGCGTTGCCAAATTTCGCGCCATTCGAGCAGGTTTTCCATTCTTGTCGAGAATCAGCCAATCGGGATGCTGCTTGACCACGTCGGAAACGACATATTTTCGCCCGCCATAACCGAGGTGTCCGTCCTCGACCCCAAGCGGCAGCCACCACACCTGCATCTTCATTCCCTGATCATGGAACTTCTTGACCATATCGGGAATCGCGCCTCCCATAAATGCAGCCGAATTTGGCTGCCAATCCCCGTAATTGTTAAACCACCCATCATCGAGCGTGGCCCAATGGATGCCCAATTCTTTCAGCTTGGGAATAGTGTCGAGCATCTGCTTCGGCGTCACACCGAATTCGTAGCCCCAGCCGCACCAGCTCACGGCGTAGTTCTCATCATTATTGCGCGGCTTTTCCAGGCCTTCCTTTGCCAACACTTTCGACCACAGGCTCAGTGGCTGATAGAAATCGCCATGATAAACGGCAAGAAACGTTCGTGGAGTGGAAAAAACCTCCCCTGGCTTCAGAATCGTATCGGCTGGCACGCGCACCCCGGCTTCGACTTTTCCAGTCGCCGTGGTCTGCACGGGAATGGACAAGGTGAGGGGAAGTGTTTCGACGTGGCCAATCGCCTCGCCGACCTCGCGGCTCCAGAACGCAACCACGGGAATTCCTCCACCGACATACCCGAGGTCATCCTTTGTTGGCACCGGAGCGCCGAACGGATTTTCCTGGGAAAACTTTGCGGGTATCGGGAAAATTTCGTCCTTACCCCACTTCAAGCTTGCGCCTTGAAACGTCCACAGTGGATCCACGCGAGGCTTAGAGCCGGAAGTGGCGGCAAATTGATGACGCTGTAGGTTCACCCAATCGAGCGGAACGTCCGTCGGCCCCGTATTGCGGATGCTTAAAGAAAGGAGCGCAATATTTGGAAAATCGTCATAAATCTCCAAATCGAGCGTTTCTGCCAGACTCGTTTCTGGAATTGTGCCGGTTATCTTGACGTGCTTTCCCAATGCTCCTAGTTTTCCAGAGGTATCACGCACTCTCGCGCCGGCTAGGTCGAAGTGCGCCCCCGCGTGCTCCTTCTTTGATGACGAGACTATCTGGGAGAAATCGGGAGGTTTATCTTCCAGCGAACCCTGCCCACTTGCTCCCACAAGCGTGGCCGTCAAAGCCCCGGAAGGAGTCAGACGAAACTCCGCGGAAGGCGTAATCGCGGTGATACTTTCGCTCGAAACGTTAACGACCACCGCGGACTTGCCGGCGGCAGCAGGGGACACTGTCTTCGTCTCTTCCTTCTGCCGGCACCCGGCTGCGGAGAGACATACCGTTACACCGAACAAAAGCAGTACCACGAGAAGAAAATTCTGGCGATCACGCGGAATCAATCCCGATCCTCCACGCCGATTACGATGCAGTCCCTCATGTCAGTGCCACCCTTTGAACTGGGCGAAAATCTTGTCAGCATTCTTATGGTAGACCTTTTCTAGCACCCCATCCGGCAGCTCCATTCCATAAATCTGCCATCGCCCCTGGCCAGGGTACCCCCAGTAGGGGAAATACTCATCGCCAGTTTCGAGCCAACGGAAGTAGTTCGCATACATGGCTTCCTCCGGCTCGCTGTCCGTTCCAAAGAGAATGCGGTCCTGATAGTCCATAAAGAATTTTCGCGACCGCCGCGGCTGCCTTCCGAGTTCCGCCTGGCGCGCCCCAAACTCCAGATACATGTTCGGGTATTTGTTGAGCCAACCGGAGACGGCATCGAGATTCTCGGGCCAATTGGCCACGTGCAGCGCGATAAAAGTGGTATGAGGATGTTTCTCGAACACATGATTCCGTTGTGCCAGCAACGTTTCCTTGGAAGGGAACTGCGGCCCGTAGAAACTCCACGAAGGATTCGAAATCAGCTCTTCGTAGCGTTCATTGTGATTGTCCACCGGCGTGAAAAACGCTTCCGGATCCGTCGAGTGAATGGCAACGGGCAGGCCCAACCGACCGCATTCCTCCCACACCGAATCAAGTCGCGGATCATCAATGGAAATCAGCTTTCCCGTGCGGTCACGCACTCCGAGACCCAGATCCTTAAGTACTTTCAATCCGCGGGCACCGCGCCGCACGGCATCATCCAGTTGCGCCACCATTTCTGCGGTGAAATTCGCGTCGTCGATCTTGCTCCAGTCGTATTGCGCAAAGACGATGAAGCGGTCGGGATAAGGCTTCACCATTTTGTCCAGAACACCTTGTAATTTGTCGCCCCACATACCGGTGAGAATGACGATCTTCTCGACATTGGCACGATCCATTCGCCGCACCAATTCCTCGGGCGGAATTTCCTCTCCGTGAATTCCTCCGGCGTCGTTGACATGATTGTGGATGTCAATCACCGGGAACTTTGCGCGTGGAACATTGTGGGCTTCGATGTGCAGCATCGACTTCGGGTCGAAATCCTTGAGCAACAGGGTCATGTTCATGGATGCATTCGGGTCTTGGCTGTACTTAATCTCTTGCTGTGAACTGCGGTCAGGAGGGAGACTATTATCCTGGGCGGGCAGAAGATTCGGCGAGAGAACGACAACAATAGAAACAGCGGCGGATAGAAAAAAGATTTCTCTGTAACCGGCAACCGATCTTCGCATTTCTGTGGTAGCCCCCTTTCGCAAAGGAGAAACAGACAGGCCATCTAAGCCTGCGACTTTAAGTGCGCTCTGTGTTTGTTAACTATTGCGGTAAGCGATTTGGCGGCCTCGGTGAGCTTGTGCGGTTCGTTTCTTCGGAGAGCGGCAAGATCGGCAAGTTCCGCGCCGATTCCCAACGCAAAGGCGCCGGCGGCAAAATATTCCTCGGCATTCTTCAGTGTGACGCCACCCGTGGGGATAAATCGGCAATCGGGGAACGGCGCCCTCAGCGCCTTGATGTGACTTGGGCCTCCTCCACTCCCACACGGGAAAATTTTGATGACGTCCACACCCAATTCCTTGGCCGCCATCACTTCGGTTGGGGTGAATGCGCCCGGGATGGCCAACAAGCCGTGCTTCGAGGCGGCTTGAATTACCTCGGGAGCCAGGCCGGGGCTGACCAGGAACCGTGCACCTGCATCTATACAGATCTCTGCTTGCTTCGCATTCAAGACCGTTCCCGCTCCGATCAAAAGATCGCTGTTCGCGCGGGTCACCTCGCGCAGCAACCGAGGTGCATCCGGCACGGTCATCGTAATTTCCACAACGGAGATTCCGCCTGCGCAGACTGCTTCGACCGCCCGCGACGCCTCGGCAGGGTTGGCCGCGCGAATCACCGGCACAATGCCGGTCTCACCGATTCGCCGAATGATTTCTTCCACGTTCATTGAATGCTCCGCGGGGAAAATTTGCGTTCGCTATATCAGCGCGAAATGCGCGCCGTTCCGCCCCTCATTACCTGCAAAATCTCCTGCAAACTGGCCATGGAGGTATCGCCGGGTGTCGTCATTGCGAGCGCGCCATGAACCGCGCCGCACTCCAGCGCCCATGCGATGTCTTTTCCTGACAGCAGCCCATAGATCAGGCCGGAGGCAAAAGAGTCGCCACCCCCCACGCGATCGAATATCTCCAGATTCTCCCGATGGACCGCTTCGTAAAATTTCCCATCCGAATAGGCGATGGCACCCCAATCGTTGCGGGTCGCTGTTTTCGCGTTGCGAAGCGTTGTGGCCACCACGGAGAGGCCGGGAAAATCGCGCTTCACCTTCCCGATCATCTTCTGGAAAAATCTGGGGTCGAGATTGGAATGAGCTTCATCAACTCCTTCCACTTCGTAGCCAAGAGCCGCCGTAAAATCCTCTTCGTTCCCGAACAAGACATCTGCAAATGAGACCAGCGCCCGGTTGACGGCTTGCGCTTTTTCCTTGCCCCCATTGGACGACCACAAGGACGCGCGATAGTTCAGATCATAGGAGATGATGGTTCCCGCGCGTTTGGCCGCTTCCATTGCTTCCCGAGCAACCTCGGGCGTGGTTTCCGAAAGGGCGCAAAAGATCCCTCCCGTATGAAACCAGCGCGCTTGCTGCTCCGAAAAGATCTTCTCCCAGTTTATTTCTCCGGGCTTCATTTGCGCAGCGGCAGTGTGTCCGCGGTCGGAACAACCCAGGGCCGCCCGCATCCCGAACCCGCGCTCGGTGAAATTCAATCCATTCCGGACCGTACGCCCCACGCCGTCGTATTTCACCCAGCGCAAGTGCTCCAGATTTACGCCTCCCTGCAACATCAGGTCTTCGACTAAGCGGCCGACGGGGTTGTCGGCCAGCGCGGTAACGATCGCTGTCTCCATACCGAAGCACCGCCGCAGTCCGCGGGCCACGTTGTATTCACCGCCGCCTTCCCATGCCCGAAATTCGCGCGCCGTGGAGATTCGCGTGTCTCCGGGATCCAGTCGCAGCATGACTTCGCCAAGGCTGACCAGGTCCCATCGGCAGTGTTCCTTTGCTTTGATCTTCATGCTTCGTTCCGATCCCCCATCAGGACGCCACTTTCGTGATTGGGATCAATCGGCGCTCCGGATCAACCAGGAGCCAGGCAAACGCGCCCGCAACGATCAATACAGCTGCGACACAGAAAGAGGAGGTCCAACCGTATTGTTGAGCAATCGCCGGTGTAAGCGACGCGGTCAAGGCGCCGCCGAATTGTCCACCCATGTTCATAAATCCAGATGCCGACCCAGCGCTATCCCCGGCGATATCCGCCGTGACCGACCAATACGAGCTTTGCGAAAGATAGAGCGCACCGGCTCCGCCAGAAAGCACGATGCTGGCGACAGCAGGGCTTGCCGCGCGCGAACCTAACACCAGAAACACCGCGGCGAGAAGCAACGCCAGAAAAGCGACTCCGCAGCGCCCGACCCGTTTGCCGTAAGAACGCGAAAGCGCGTCGTTGATCGCGCCACCGGACAAGCTGCAAGCAACTATGGCAAGCGGAGGGAGGGTACTATAGAGAGCGCTGGCCCTCAGGTCCATTCCGCGTACCTTGGCCAGATAGATGTAGAACCAGCTGAAGAAAATCCAGGCTACGTAGCCGAAACAAAAGTAGCTTGCTGTCACGGCCAGAATGCTCTTGCTGGTGAGAATGCTGCGCCAGGTGACTTTGAGGGCAGGGGAAGCCGTGTCCTTCTCCATAGAATTTTCCACGCTCGAGTCCGTCGATGCAGCAGGCGCGCGGTATTTCTGGATAATAGAAAGTTCCGACAAGTTCACGAAAGGATGTTGTTCAGGTTTGTCCCGCGCGATGAGATACCAGACGATTCCCGCGAACAACCCGACGAGCGCGCTAACCCAAAAAGACGAGCGCCAGCCGTAATGGACCATCACATAACTGACAAAAATTGGGGCTATTCCAGCTCCAGCCCCAACACCCGCGAAGATCATACCGTTAGCTATGCCGCGTTCCTGCGAGGGAATCCATTGAGACACGAACTGGTTCGAAGAGGGATAGATGATGGCCTCACCGGCTCCGAGGAAAAAACGCACCAGGATAAAGAAAAGCACGGCTCCCCATACTTTGGTCGGCAACGAGGCCGTGAGCGCGGTGAAGATTCCCCACCAGACAACGCCAACAGTAAGGACGCGTCGCGGACCGAACCGATCAACCAGCCATCCGCCGGGCGTTTGAAACAAGGCATAACCCAGCAGAAAAGCAGTGAACACCCACCCCAGCCGCACCTGGCTCAGGTGGTACTCCTCCGCCAAAGAACTCCCCGCAATCGAAATATTCACCCGATCCAAGTAGGAAATACCGCTGAGCACGAACAGCCAGAACACCAACAGCCAGCGAATGCGGCTTGCTCCGGCTCTGTTCATGAATTCCTCTGAAAAAATACCCGGAGCTTGCTACGTCCGAAAGGCATCAAGTAGTCCTCGTTTGCGTGAAAGGGGCCCATTCGTCAAGAGGCGTGGGCTTTCAGAACCGCCACGACCGCGTCGGCGATGATCTTGTCTTCGCCTGATTGCAACATGAAGGAGTTCAGCGAGAGGACTTCGCCCTCTTCTCCCGTGTTCAGGACAATCGCGGGTTTGCCCTTGCGCAGCGCCGCGTTGATCTCCTTCGGAGTTGCGGAGATCCTTTTGTCCCACCTTATTTCCATGTGGGGAACATGGTTGGCGATGTCCGGAACGAAAAACTTTGTCGTGACGCCCGGGACTTTCGAAACCTCGGTCGAAATCATTTCCAGGCGATGCTGCCATTCCTTGCTGAGCGCTTCGTGATCTTCCTGGAGGTAGCACTCCAGCGCCTTGACCATGCCAACGATTTCCTCTTTGCCTACCTTTTGGCTCCGGCCGAGAGTGTCTTCATGCGGGCTGTTGTTCAGGAGCGCGTAGCTGACCAGGTCTTTGCGCCCAAGCAGCAGGCCGGCGCATTGCGGGCCACGAATAGCCTTGCCTCCGCTATACGCGATCAGGTCATACCCCATGTTGGCATAGTCCCAAAGGTGCGAGACGGGAGGAGTGTCCGCCGCGGCATCAATAAAGGTGGGAACCTTGTATTCCTTGCCGAACTTTACCCACTCTTCCACCTTGATCTGCCCCGCTGCATTCGCGAAATTGGAAAAATGCATCATCGCGGTTTTTTCGTTGACGGCTTTTCGCAAATCGTCGCGGTCAACAACTTCAACGAGTCGGATACCGGTGGCACGCAGCTGATGGTCGAACGGATTGCGGTGCGATTTTTGGATGATAACTTCGGATTTCATTCCTGTCAGGTCGGGAATCTGCCTGATGAACTGGGGATTGTCGCGCGTGAGAATTCCCGCCAGCCCGGATAGCATCGCTGCCGCGGCTCCGGAGGTAACCAGCGCGGAATAATCCGGCGGCAGCTTCAACATTTCCGCGATCCGCTTTCCGGCGGCAACCTCGAGCTCCGGAATGTTGACGAAATGGCGCCCGGCCAGGGCCATCACCGATTCCACCTCCGGGCGCATCAGGGATCCGCCCAGCATCGTCATGGTCCCCTGACCGTTGATCACGGTCGTAACGCCCAGTTCGTCATACACGTTCCCCGTCTGCCCAAAACCCCTGACGGAACCGTCAATGACTGAACCTGGTATGTTCGCGGCCGGCAGTTTTCTCGAGCCTAGGATCATTGCCGTCAACGAACTGATGCCGGTCATGAAGCCGCGGCGAGTCCATTTCGCGCTGATATTCATAGTTTCTCCTGGTCCAGTTATTTGCGAACGACCGCGGCCGTGCAGTTGATTTCCACTAAGGATTGACCGGGCAACGCTGCGACGGCGACCGTTGTTCTGGCCGGCCCTCCGTTCGGGAAATACGTTTTGAAGACCTTGTTCATGCCGTCGTAGTCCTCGATCTTGGTCAGGTAAACGGTTAGCTGCAGAATGCTGTCCATCGCGCCGCCACCGGTTTCCACAAGGATCTTGACGTTCTCCATCACCTTTTGCGTGTGTGTCTCAATGTCAAAAGGAAATTTGCCTTCGGAATCATGCGAATGCGCGCCCTGGCCCGCGATATAGATCACTCCGTTGTGAATGATCAATGGGGTGATGAATCCTGTGCCTGCCGGTTTACCTTCATAGTTCAACTTCTGGACGCCGCTTGGGGCTTGCGCGGCGGCCCGAGTCGAGCTGGTGAATAAACTGGCAAAGCCGGTGCCTGCCAGTAGAGAAGCGAACTTCGACGCAAAACCTCTACGATTGCTAAGTGTTGAAGACAAGATAGCCTCCTGAATTAACAATGACTTCGATTCACAAACGAAAACAGAAAACGTCACTTCCCGCGGCGATGGCGACGTGCTGGTTTCCATTCACCGAGAAACTCATGGGCGAGGCAGTGATGCTCTGGCCGGTATGGAAATGCCAGAGGGGGGCGCCCGTGCTTGCGTCAACCGCTTCGAAGGACTCGGCGTCGTCTCCGAAAAAGACCAGGCCGCCAGCCGTGGTCATCGTGCCCCCGCTCGACCGCCCGGAACCCACCTGCGGATATTTCCAGGCCGGCTTGGAAGTGAAGAGGTCATACGCCAGAAGGATCTTTTTGCCCGCATCACCCGGACTCCGTTTCGCGCCGGTGGCATAATACATTTGTCCGGGAACGAATTTTTCGGCGCCGCTAAGATAAATGCTGCAGTTTTCCGACGCCAAAAAATAGAAAAGACGGGTGGACGGATTGTAGGAAGGCGCATACCAGTTCGTCGCGCCGGAAAACCCCGGGCAGACGCGAACACCCTTCGCAGTCGGCACAACTCCAGTAAGGATAGGCCGACCATTCCCATCGATTCCCTTCGCCCAATTCAATTTCTCCACAAAAGGAACGGCGGAAAGAAATTTCCCATCGACGCGATCCAGAACATAGAAAAAGCCATTGCGGTTTGCTTCGACCAGCAGTTTGCGCGGCTGCCCCTGGTATTCCGTATCGATGAGAACGGGAGTTTCCGTGGCGTCGTAGTCGTAGAGGTCGTGTGGAGTGAATTGGAAATGCCACTTCAGCTTTCCTGTGTCAGGGTCCAAGGCCAAGACGCAATCCGTGTACAGATCATCGCCTGGGCGGGTGTCCCCGTTGAAGTCTGGCGCGGGATTGCTGGTTCCCCAAAACAGAGTGTTCAATTCGGGGTCGAACGTACCGGGCATCCAAGTTGTGCCGCCGCCGTGGAGGTAGGCCGTGCCGGGCCAACTCTGCGATCCTGGCTCGCCTGGACCGGGTATGGTCCAAAAACGCCAGGCTAACTTTCCCGACTGGGCATCGTACGCCGAAACGAATCCCCGAACGCCGTCATCGCCACCGGACGTCCCCACGATCAACTTGTCCTTTACGAGCAAGGGGGCGCTTGTGGCGCCATAGTTTTTGTTGCCATCCGTGTAGGCAACATCCCAAATTAAATTGCCGGAACGCGCATCGAGGCACAGCAAATGGGCATTGTCGGTCTCCATGTACACGCGCGAATGCCAAATCGCAACGCCTCGGTTGTGGTGTTCCGACGCGTCGTCTATCAAGCCCTGCGTGACAGGACGTGCATAGTGCCAAACGGTGCGTCCCGTCTGGGCATCCAGCGCATATGCGTCGTTTGCCGACGTAACGAACATCAGGCCTTCGTACACGACGGGCGTGACTTCCAACGCGTTTGAATTGGGCGCATGAAACACCCAGCTCACCTGCAATTGGCCCACATTATTCTTGTTAATCTGATCTAGGGAGCTGAAGCGTCGGCCCGTGTAATCTCCGTTGTATGAGGGCCAATTCGCACCGATTGGTTGGGTAAGCAATTTGTCCGGCGGGACATCAATATTGACGAAAGCCGAATTTTGCTCGGACGGAGAAAGGTTTCCCGGCAACGCCAGGCATCCGACCAGGACCGCCTCCGCAAGGAAGTACCCTTTCCGACTCATGAGCCCTTCACGTCTCCTTATGCGAAGCTCGGGTGTCTTTCAATCGGTCAATAAAAGTTCAATTACTTCGCGGCGATCTTTGCACGCAAAACACGACGGTCTATTCGCACTTTGGGTCCGCGCTGGACGGTCGCCCGCTCTACGGCAACTGGACGATTCTTGGTCCCCAGAAACCCGAGATCGCGGGATATTTTCAAGCCAGCATCGCGTACGAGCGGCGCAATTTCGCGGAGACGATTTGTGGACATGCGCACGGCCGGTCCGGTCACGCTCAGGCTGGCGTTTACCGCGCCAGTGTGGTCCCAGATCGGCGCCGCAATGCAGCGGATATGGGGTTCGTGTTCCTCCAGGTCGCAGGCAAAGCCGTCTTTTCTTACTTTCGTGAGTTGTGTCCGCAATTCCTGAATGCTCCCGACGGTATTCTCCGTAAAGCGCCGCAGCTCCAGCTCATTTACAACTCTCTCCTGCTCCTCCTCGTCGAGGTACGCAAGCATCACCTTGCCCACCGCCGTGCAGTAGAGCGGAACGCTGGCTCCAATCCGGGAGTGAATCCGCAGGGGTTCGGGAGATTCCATCTTTTCGATATACACGGCCGTGAGTTTGTGCCTGACGGTAAGGTGAACGGTTTCCCGCGTGCTGCGGTTCAACTGTTCCAGGTGAGCCAAGCTCGCGTTTCGAACATCCAGCTGTTCCCGAGCTGCCTGACCGAGAGAAACGCAAGCCACGCCCAGGTGATAATTGTTGATCTCGTCTTTGGCAAGGAATCCTCCCGCTTCCAAATTGACAAGGAAGCGGTGGACCGTGCTCACAGGCAGAGCGGAAAGCTTCGCGATTTCTGAGGCGGGGAGCCCTCGCCCGGCCTGGCCCATCAGTTGCAGCATACGCAGGCCGCGTTGGAGAGAGGTGATGTTGTATTCCCGCTTTTGGACGCTCATGGAAAAACGCCTGCTCCGATGAAAATGAAAATCAAATTCACTGCATGAAAACATATACTACAGACGCCAGAGAGAATCCAGTCTCAATTCCGGCCGTTCGGGAGCAAGCAATCGCCTACAGGCGGCCCAACTGCTTCACGCCCTCCACGATCGACCGTGCCTTCTCAATAATCGGGTACATGGAGTGCTCCTTGAAGTCTAACTGCTGGGCCAGGGAAAGAACCTTCTCCGCAGCTTCTCGGGGGACAACTGCCACGCCGTCGGCGTCAGCTACCACAATGTCGCCGGGTCTCACTGTGACTCCGTCGCACTGAATGGGTATGTTGGCGCCGGCAAAGCGATAATGATGCACCGATGTGGACGGGACAATGCCCGTGGCGAACACCGGGAAGCCAATTTTCCCTAAATAGGCCACGTCTCTTACGCCGCCGTCGATCACCGCACCTGAGAAATTGCGGGCAAACATAGCCGTTCCCATTAGTCCGCCCATACCGGCGATGTCGGCGCCCTCATCGACCTCCATCACATAGACGGAATTCCTGGGCCCTTCGTCAATGGCGGAAAGCATGCCATTCAGCGCCGTAGGATCCTCATTCTCCTCTTTCTTGAGATGGACCGTCAGCGCGAACCCCGCGAACTTGCTTGGGAAGATGGGACGCATCCGGTGCGTCATGTAAAGCTTCTTGCCGACGATCTGTTCCAAAGCGTCGGAGACGGAAGCGACTTCGACATGCCGAAACGATTCGATCAAAGCGGCGTCATCCTTCTTGGACATGTCCTGCGTGGCCTCGGCACGCACCCTTTTGCTCAAGAAAGTGGCGCCGGTTACGAGAAAGATGGCGAGCGAAAGAATTAAGAATACGCGGCCGGCAGATCGCCGGGGATCAACGAACGGTTTCATGGTTCCTTCCTTTGTTGTAATTCGCCTTGCAATGCAGCACCGCCCCGCAATGAGACAAAATCCTCCGCCGTGTTTGACGGAATTCGCGCCGCAAAAATCTCAATCGAGCGGCGTTCCATAGAAAATGGTTGACACATACCTTGCGGCTGGGCTATCTGCTTACGCACCCGGAGAGTTTTTATCATTAGAGCGTAGGTTTCACCAGTTGAAAAATTGTGATTCCTCTCCTTGATACTGGGCTTCAGTCGATATTTCAGGATGGGCCCCTTCCTTTTTTTCGAAGTTATGGGCCTCATTTGAGGATTTCCGAATGTCAGTCGCTAGCCACAGTTTCCAAATGACAGGTGTGACTTTGTCCAGAATAAGACACCAGCTGACCCGCTTTGCAACCGTTGCCTCGTTCGCAGTCCTTGCCCTTCATAGTGCTTTGGCACAGGAGGCGCAGAAATTGGGGGCGAAACGTCCGCCAGCGGCCACTTCGCTTTCTGGCGGTCAACAAACCTTCGATTCCACCTGTGCGTCCTGTCACGGATTGGATGGCAGAGGCGGCGAACGCGCACCGGACATCGCAACCCGGCCTGAGATCACGCGTCTCTCCGACCAGGAGCTCTTGAAAGTTCTGCGCGTAGGTATTCCCGAGAAAGGCATGCCTCCCTTTGCCGCTCTCGGGTCCGCCAAGCTTTCCGTGCTATTGAGGTACATACGATCCTTGCAGGGAAAGGGAACTGTAACGCCCGTTGCGGGCAATACGGAATTGGGCAAGGAACTCTATTGGGGCAAAGCCGGTTGCTCGGAGTGCCACATGGTCAACGGCGCTGGCGGATTTCTGGGACCTGACCTCTCAAAGTACGGCGAGAACCATCCCATCACCGAAATTCACACCGCGATCGTGAAGCCCGAGAAGACGACAGGGACTCGCGGGCATGTTGCCGAAGTCACTGCCAAAGACGGCAAATCGTACTCCGGCTTGGTGCGAAACGAGGACAACTTTTCCTTGCAATTGCTATCTTTGGACGGAACCTTTCACCTCTTCTCGAAGTCAGACTTGGCCGCGATCAACTTTCGCAAGGAATCCCTGATGCCTGCGGACTACGGCTCCAGGTTGAGCGCCGCGGAATTGGACGCATTGGCTGCGTATCTGGCAAGCATCGCGCGCACGAAGCAGAAGCGTGGAGATGAGTTTGAGTTCTAAACAGCAGAGGCGTGAATGATGAATTGGATGCTGGCGCGAACATCCAATATGCCCCGAATACAGCGGGTCCTGGATGGTAGAAAAAAGTGGGTGCCTTCGGCAATGCGCGGCCTTTCGCTAGCCTTCCTGACCATGGTCGTGGCCGCGCTGTGGCCCCCAAGGACACATCCCGAGCAACGCAAGTTCGAATTGAAGGCTGAATCGGCGGCGTTTTGGAAACTGGTCCCACCCGACGCCACGCTGACAACACTTGCGAGTGGATTACGTTTTACCGAGGGGCCAGTTTGGGATCCAGCGGGTTTTCTCTATGTAAGCGACGAAGAACTCAACAAGATTTTTCGGATCTATTTGGACGGCCGCAGGGAAGAGTTGATCTCTCTTGGCGATCCGGACGGAAATACTTACGACAGCCTGCATCAACTTCTGGATTGTGCGAGTTACCTTCGGGCGATTATTCGGATTAGTCCCGCAGGAAAGATTCAGGTGCTAGCGGACAAGTTTACAGGCAAGCGCTTCAACAGTCCCAACGACGTCGTAATGGGGCCGGACGGCGCGATTTATTTTACGGACCCAACCCTGGATTTGCCGGCGGGCCAGAAAAAAGAACTCCCGTATCAAGGCGTCTACCGGCTGGACTCCCGCGGCCGGGTAACATTGCTGACGTCGGAACTCTCGCAGCCCAATGGACTTGCCTTTTCTCCGGATGGAACCAGGTTATATGTGGACGACAGTGAAAAGAGAAACATTCGGGTCTATGATTTTCGGCCCGGCGGCACTCTCGAGAACGGCCGCATATTTGGAGAAGAGCCGGGAAGTAAGGGCGAAGGTGTGCCGGACGGGATGAAAGTGGATGTGGCCGGAAATCTTTTCGTCACGGGGCCCGGAGGGATTTGGGTTTGGGATGCAAGCGGGCGCCATTTGGGCATGATTCTCATGCCAGAGCAGCCTGCCAATCTCGCGTGGGGTGATGCGGACCTGGGCACTCTCTACATCACTGCCACTACATCCGTGTATCGCCTGAAGACCAACACGCGAGGTTTCGTGCCCTACTTATTAGACAAATTGAATAGTGACGGCAAGTGAACGGGCCTTGCGCGGGCAGCGCCTCCATATCCTGAGAAATAATTCGGGGCTTGACAGGTTCCATTGGGTGGAATATGTTTTCGCGCTATGGGAGTGGCGTTCGACAGGTGAAATGCCTCCTCGAAGGGCAAGAAACCTGCCGGCGCCGTTGGGGTCGCGAATCTTTAGTCCAGGGTTTTCTCGACGGAAGTTCGCAATTATTGATTACCCGCACCGGGGAGGGTTAATGCGAAAGTGTAACTTTTTCTTCGCTCTGTGTTTCTTTTTGGCTTCCGCGATGATTTTTGACGCGGGGATCGTGCGCGCGGACGTCACCGGCGCGGTTAGCGGCACGGTGCACGACAGCTCGCAAGCGATCGTCGCCGGCGCGCATATCACCATCACCAATGCGCAGACCAACCTCAAGCAGGAAACGGTTTCGGGGGCCGACGGCTCCTATCGTTTCCTTTCACTCGCCGCAGGCATGTATAAGCTAACAGTCACCGCCGCTGGATTCAAAACCTACAGTGCGACAGATATTGAAGTGAAAGTGAACGACCAACTGCACGTTGATGTGACCCTGAGCGTGGGCTCGGCTACCGAAGTCGTCAGCGTTGAAGCCAATGCCGTGCAAGTGCAGACCGAAAACACGCAACTTGGCGACGTCATCGACTCGAAGAAAATGCTTGCTCTCCCACTGAACGGGCGCAGCTTCGTCGATCTTCTGGGCCTGCAGGCGGGCGTTGCGCCGGCCACTGCGGAAACGATTCAGCAGGACCGCCCGGTATCGGGCGGTTTGAACGCCGGAAACATCTCCGTGAATGGCCAGCGTGAGACCGCGAATGCATTCCTGGTGAATGGCGGAGACGTCAGTGAGGGGCGCAACCTGGGGACAGGCATGGTTCCGAATTTGGACTCGATCGAGGAGTTTCGCCTCATCACCAACAGCTTCGACGCCGAATATGGAAAATTCAGCGGCGCCGTCGTCAACGCCATCACCAAATCCGGCACCAACAGCTTTCACGGTGACGCCTTCGAGTTCCTGCGCAACGATAAGCTGGACGCCGGCAACTTTATCGACAACAAGTTTGGGAACCCGAAGAGTGAGTTGCGTCGCAATCAATTCGGCTATGCGGCGGGCGGGCCAGCGTGGAAGGACAAGATTTTCTGGTTCTCGGACTACCAGGGCACGAGGGAGGTGAAAGGCGCGGCGTCCGGTGCGGTTACGGTGCCTACGGCAGACCAGCGTCTTGGCAACTTTGACCCTGCCCTCATGACCGGTACTGTCGACGGCAGCGTTCCCGGAACTTGCCCTGACTGCGGTTGGGCACAGGTGCTAACAGCACGTCTAGCTTCCACCACAGGACAAACTGTTCTCGGTGGGGAGCCGTATTCGTCGCCTACCTGTACTTCAACAACTTGGACTGATCCCGTAAGCACGCCGAACGGCTGTGTTTTTCCGGGCGGCTCGATCCCACAGGCCGCCTGGTCAGCACCCTCCAAGGCTATTCTTCCGTATATTCCGCCGCCAACAGTTGCAGGAGTAGCTACAAACAACTATTCGAATAACAGCGGGAGAAACATCACCAACGACGACAAAATCGGAGAGCGCGTGGATTTCATCAACCAGACGACGGGAAACTGGTCGTGGTATTACCATTTTGATCGCTCGAACGCGCAGCTCGACCTGCAGGTTTGTGGCGGCTGCGCCAATGTGCCGGGCTTTCCAACGGTCTCGCCTTCGCGGGCGCAAGAGTTCGTGATGAGCAACACCAAGACCCTGGGAGCGACGGCGGTTAACGAGGCGCGGTTCAGCTTCTTCCGCACTGCACTCCACTTGAACAACCCGGCTGGGAGTTTCGCAAGCCTTTCTGACCTGGGTTTCAACAACGCTAATGGCCTCGGCATTATCCCGCTGGCCGGATATCCACAGTATGTGCCTCAGCTCAGCTTTCCCAACTTTGGCAACAACGGCTTAAACATTGGCGTGCCCACGCTGAATACCTTCCAACCCAATACCACCTATATGGTTAGTGACGTATTTTCGAAGTTGGTGGGCAAGCATTCCTTGAAATTTGGAGGCGAATTCCGCTACCTGCAAGTGAACGAACGTAACTTTGCCAACCCGAATGGCGGCTTCACATTTGATGGCACGGTCACAGGGGCCGATTTTGCGGACTACCTCCTTGGCGCGCCCTCCACTACCAATGCGCCGTACACCCAGGCCGCCGAACAGTTCCTGGATTCGCGTACGCGCTATGGGGGCGCTTTCGCCCAGGACTCCTGGAAGGTCAGATCCAATCTGACCCTTAATCTGGGGTTGCGCTGGGAAGTGAGCATGCCGTGGTACGACACGCAAGGGAAGATTCAGACCTTCAATCCCGGGCAAACCTCAACGCTGTTTCCGCTTTCTCCCACAGGATTGGTATTCCCTGGAGACCCAGGTATTCCGAAGACTCTCGCTCCGACGAAATACAACAACTTCGGCCCGCGACTGGGTTTGGCGTATTCGCCGGGATTTTCGGACGGCGTATTGGGCAAAATATTTGGCGGCCCGGGCAAATCCAGCATCCGGGCGTCCTACGGTCTGTATTACACTTCGGTCGAGGACCTGAACCTGTTTTACGAGGTGGCGGATGCGCCCTTCGGCCTCTATTGGACCTCACCGCTATCGGTCATGATGGACGAACCGTTCCGGGTTAGAGCCACGGGGGCCTCCTTGAACCAGCGTTTTCCCTTCACCGCGCCGGTTCCGGGCGCCCAATCGAACAAGACACTGGACTTTTCGGTTTACGAGCCCTTCAACTTTTTTCCAGGCTACGACATTCACAACAAACTGCCTTACGCGGAGCACTTCAATCTCTCCATCCAGCGCGAGCTGACCAAATCAACCGTGCTCACGCTGGCTTACGTCGGGACCGAGGGGCACCGCCTCATCACCCAGCGGGAAGCAAACCCCGGCAGCGCGGCTCTGTGCCAGCAACTCAATGCGCCAGGGGCAGGGGTTATGGACGTTACCGCAGGAACCGCCGGCTGCGGACCTGGCAATGAGAACGACGTTTTCCAGCTTCAGTCCGGCACCATTCCGTGCGGGCTGACGTCTGGTCAGACGCCTTACCCGACGCCACAACCGGGGTGCGTTTACAGCACCAGGCAGCAGATCTTAAATCCAAATTTCTGCCCCGGCGGGGCGCAGGTGTGCTTTGGTTCTAACAATACGAATACACTGACTTCCGCCAATTCGATTTACAACGCCGCGCAAATCACGGTTGAGCGCAAGGCCAACGATTTTACGTTTTTGGCGGCCTATACCTTTGCTAGGGGCTTGGACGATTCTTCGGCCTTCAACGACTTGGTAAATTTCCAAAATCCCAAGTTGAGCCGGGGGCTGTCGTCGAGCGACATCACTCATAATTTCGTGGTCAGTTACATCTGGGCCATCCCGTTCGACCGCGCATTCAGCAACGCACCGAAGCGCCTGACCCAAGGCTGGCAGATTCAGGGGATCACCCGGCTCTCGACCGGCTTTCCCATCCAGATGAACCAGGGCAACGGTGATCTTTCGCTCACCGGCAGTTCGGCCACCGATATGCCGAATCTCATCGGCAAGGTGCAGACTTTGGATCCGCGCAAGTCGAATCCCGGTTGCCCTACTACCGACGGTACGGGATGCTACTTCCTGCCGCCTTTGGCCCCGCAGGACCCGACGCAATGTTCTCTGCCTGGAGGTCAGCCGCCGTCCGGAGGCGCATTCAACTATAACTGCACTCTCGGCACTTTTGGCACCGCCAACCGGCGCTTCTTCCACGGCCCCGGATTCAATAACACCGATTTCGGCATATTGAAGCGGACCACAATTAAGGAGAATTTCGCTTTCGACATCCGTTTCGAATTTTTCAACATCTTCAACCACGCGCAATTTAAGAATCCCTCCGGAGACATCTCCAGCTCGAGCTTCGGAATCGTCACCAACGCGCGCGACCCGCGTATTGGGCAGGTCAGCGCGAAGTTCTACTGGTAGAATGCGAATGCGGGCAGGGGCGCTCTCCAGCGCCCCGTGGCTCTACTTCGCCACACGCCAAGAAGTCATGGCCTGGCGGACGGCGCAGCTTTGCAAGTGCGCCAATTCTACTAACGGGAACTAGCCGCGAATTGTCCAAGCGCATACCCAGGACGCGTCACATTTCTCAAGCCTGCGGGATTTTTCTGACTGCCGCCGCGCTGGCTTTGGCCGCGCTTTTCTCGGGACCGTGCCGCGCCCAGACCGCAGAAACATACCGCAAGCAGGCCCTCGAATTCTCCAAGGCAAAATCCTGGGATCAGGCCATCGCGAATTACCGCGAGGCTCTCGCCCTTGACCCCAACGATGCCGTTACTCACTACGACCTGGCGCTCGCGCTGAAATACAGCGGGAGCGCAGCGCAGGCGGTGCCGGAGTTCCAGGCGGCCGTACAACTTAAACCCAAATGGACGGAGGCCCACTACGGGTTGGGCGCGGCCTATTACGATTTGCACGATGCCTCCGCGGCGGCCAAGGAGCTGAAAGCTGCGGTGGGTTTGGACCCCGCAAACGTGCAGGCGCACCGGCTCCTCGCGCGAATCTACTTGCAGCAGAATGATCCCCAGGGAGCGGAACGCGAGTTGCGGCGCGCACTTGCGGCAAAACCTTCGGCGGAGGTCTGTTTCGAATTGGGGCTGGTCGAAGCGCAACTTGGCAATTCCGAAACCGCCGCGAGCGAATTCCGCCGTGCCCTGCAGTTCAATCCGCGTTACGCAAGCGCGCACATGATGTTGGGTGTAATGCTCCGAAGGCAGGGAGATCACGCCGGTGCGCTCGCGCAATTCCAAAAGGCGGTAGATCTTGCTCCTGACGATCCCGATGGGCAATTCAATCTCGGCAAAGAGCTGAAGGCGAAGGACGATAAAGCAGGCGCAATCGCGGCCTTCCGGCGCGCCATCGAACTCAAGCCCGATTTTGAACAGGCGCACTACAACCTGGGGATTACTTTGCGTTCGCAGGGCGAGGATGCCGAAGCCAAGAAGGAACTTGCTGAACTGCGGGGGCTCCATGAATTTCGCACGCGTCTAGCTCAATCCAAACTCTTGATCCTGCAAGGCGTGGAGGCGCTGAAGCAGCAAAAAGTGGACGAGGCCCAGCGACTTTTCCAGGAGTCGGCCGAACGAAGTCCCGAACTACCCACCAGCTACTACTACTTGGGACTCGTTTGGGAACGCAAAAATGATCCGGCTTCCGCATCCTCTTCTTACGAAAAAGCTATCTCCCTGCAGCCGGATTATGCGCAAGCCCACGCAAGTTATGGCTCGCTCCTGTGGCGGATGAACAATCGCGAACGGGGACTCGAAGAGTTTCAGCGGGCCGTCATGTGCGATCCCGATTTGCCGGAAGCGCATTACAATCTTGGACTGGCACTGGCGCAGTTACAGCGCCTGGACGAAGCCGTCCAGGAATTGAACCTCGCTATCAGCCTCAATCCGCAATACGTGGACGCGCGTGTGCAACTCGGACTTGTTCTCAGCGAGAAAAACGATCTTGTCGGCGCGGTGAATGTGTATAAAGAACTTCTGCGGCGCGATCCGAAATTTGCGGAGATTCACAACAATTTAGGTTTGCTGCTCCTGCAGTCCGGCGATGCAAGCGGCGCGCAGGTTGAGTTTCTGGAAGCTGTGCGCCTGAAACCTCGTTATGCGGAAGCTCACTACAATCTTGCCCTGGCTCTTCATAAGGCGGGCAAAGAGGCCGAAGCAGGTGCCGAATTCGAGAAGGCCTATGAAATCATGCCGGAGCTGCGAAACGGTTCATCCCGCTAGAAACACGAATTCTTCCTTCTCTACAACTGCTGAGTCGCGCCTACTGGTTAGTGGGTGGAATGTCTTTGTACGGCGATAAGGGAGACCTGCTCAAAATCGGGATAGTGCCCTTCGCTATCGGGTTTGCGTTCTCCTGGGCTGATCTGCTCAATCGTCGTCCGCGCGGGCATGATCGGGCCCAGATACTCTCCGTACACCCTGTCGAAGTCCTTCGAGTCGGCAAGATCATCCAGATAGACATTTGTGGACACGACCTGGCTGAAATCCATTCCGGCTTCCTCCAAATTATCAAGGAGATTGCGCATGGTTTGGCGAAGCTGGGTCGGCGTGGTGGAGGCATACACCCCGCCATGGGGTCCGGGGATAAAGCCGCTCTTGGCCGAGCAATATAATGTCTCACCGGCAAACACGCAGGGGCTCGCGGTCGGACTCGGCGGCATATTCTTCGGACGCACAGTCTTGCGAGCTTGGAGATCCCGCACAGCCACACCCGTATATTCGACGTGAGCCCCGCCCGGCAGGTTGGCCACTTCGATCGTTGCGCGTGCCGGGGTGTTGCCAAATTCAAAGCGGCGAGCGTAGTGCTGATTCATAACCCGCATCGGAATGTCTTTTGTCAGATACGGGTTGACGAACACCACATTGCTCAATTCCAGTCCCGCGGCATTTACGACCGCCTTCATTCCATCGAGCGCCAGATCGACCTGTGCCGCCGCGTCGTCCGGAATTTTGCCGTTCGCCGGATCCATGCCGGCCATGCTGGAAATGAACAGCCGGTCGTGCGTCAAAATCCCGGGAGAGAAGGAATCGCTGTGTGGATAATTTGCGGGAACAACTACGCGTCGACCTTCCAGATTGCGGACCACGACTGCATTGATCTGAACCGGAGGATCAGGCAGGTTGGCGACTCCAAGCACGGCTCGGGCTGGCGGAACCTTGGAAAAGTACTCCGCAAAAGCACTGTCTACTTCCCGCACTTTGCTTACATCCGTCAGATAGACTTGCGTGTACACCACGTTGTCCATCGTCAAACCAGCCGCCACAACAATCGTCTTGATGCTCTCCAGCGCTTGCCGCACTTGCGCACCGGTGGTTGACGGCAAACTACCGTTAGCGCCGCGTGGTCCCTGGCCGGAAATGTAAATGTAGTCCCCGGCATCAACGGCTGGCGACACGAATTGGCTTGGGCTATTCATTTGCGGCGGAACAACAGCGCGAACGCGTTCTTGCGCGGTGAGTCCCGAACAATGCACAAGCCCGGCCATCATAAACAAAACTCCACCTGCCCGCGATGTTCGTTTCATTAGCACAAGCCGCACCCGCCTTTTCGCCCAAGCGTCCTCAGGCCCGTTTTTTCTGCGCCGCACCAAGAACCGCTCGCAGTCTTTCTCCCACGATCATTTCTTCACCGGGCTGGATGGTCATGGATACCAGCTCTATATGGTCGGGGGCTTTGCGTTCTTTTCGAGTCGGAACGGGATTCCCCTCACGAACCGCCGTGACCAAGCTGGGGTTGTCGGTGCCAAGCACCTCGATGCACGGGTCCCCCGCGCGCAACTCACGCACGCAATCGGCAATGGTGAACCCCCACGTTTGCTGATCCCAGGAGACTTTCAAAGTCGGATACCGGTTTCCATCGTCGGGGACGTAGGTGCTCGTTTTTACCTGGGGAACCGTCTCCACAAGTTTTCGGATGCGATCCAATCGGGCATTCCATTCTACGTATAGTTGCTTTTCGTCAACCTTCAACCAGGTTTCCAGTGCGGCGAGACACCCGATAACCTCTTCTTTGCCGACTTTCATGGGGCGGCAGACAGCGCCTTCGCGCGGACTGCTATTCAGCAAGGCCGCCTCAATCAGATCCTTCCGGCCGAGCAGCAAACCGCTGCATTGCGGCCCGCGCAGCCCCTTGCCACCCGAAAAACAATACATGTCGATCCCCATCCGCGCATAGAGCTTGGCGTTCTCGACTGGCGGTATGCCTGCTGCATCATCCAAAAGCATAGGGATTTTGCGATCCTTTGCGACTTTCAACTGGTGTTCCAGTTTCTCGCCCAAATCCGTGGTGTAGATCATCGCGGTGTTCTCGCCGATCGCCTTGGAGAGTTCTTCCGGCGAATAAACAAGGACCAGCTTTGCTCCGGTCAGGCGGATGGCGCTGTCAAACGCGCTCCGGCCTCCCATCATGATCACTTCATGCTTCAAACCCGTGGTGTCCGGAAGTTGCCAGATCTTCCGGTCGTCCGTGCCAGCCATGCATCCCGCCGTTGCGGCGGCCATGGCCCCGGCTGAACCGGAGGTAACGATGCCGGATTCGGCGCCGGTTAATTCCGACAACCGCCGTCCCACGCCCCGCTGCAATTCGATCATGTTGACGAAATACTTGGAGGCCTCCTCCTGCGCCTTGCGAACCTCCGGAAACTCCAGGGAACCGCTCAGAAAGGTCCAGGTTCCGCGGCAGTTGATGACCGTTTTCACACCAAGGCGAGCGTAAACATTCTGCCCCTGATCCACACCGATGGCCGTGGCCGCGTGTGCATAAAGATTGCGCGCTGCGATCTGGCTTAGCAGCGGCGCAGCCGCCAGCATCTTAAAGAAGGATCGCCGACTGGAATTTTCACTGGACATTGCCAAGCCTCCCGTGGATTCTTGCCTTACACCTACATCATTTTGTTCCTAAGAACTTCGCTCGATCGAGACGACAATCTTAATCTGTATCTTCGGGCAGGGGAATTCGTGAACGCACTGCCAGGATGTGAGCTTTCGTTCCTGGTTTGTTTTGGTTGTAGAAGCCAACCGTGCAGTTGGGTCGGAAATAGTACGCATCTCCCGCTTTGGCCGGAAATCGGCCTTCGATGCCGTCCATTCCGCTGCCGGCCGCCATTTCGCCCTTTCCGTCAAGAACGAGATAGATCTCTTCCGCTGTTTGATGGTGATGGGGAAAGTTTGTACCGCCCGGAGAGAAGTCCATCCAGAAAAAGCTCGTCACCACGTAGGCCTCGTCCAGGGCGTCTCGCTTTGCGTTTCGTGGACCTATTAAGAGTTTGTAGAGCACCGAGGAGGGGTGACCGTCGACAGTTTCTTCCTTGACGTCATCCAGGTTGACGATCTTTGGGTGCGGGCTCGGTGGATTGATGGTGATTTTGGCGGGGATTCTGATGCTCATCACAAGCACCTGCAAAGGCTCACCCGAATCATTCGCGATCAAATGCTTCACGCCCGGCGGCAAGTAGGTAAAGTCGGAATGCCGCATCGCGCGCTGCTCATCGCCATAGTGGAGTAAGCCGCTGCCCCTCACCACGAAGTAGATCTCCTCTTCACGGCCGTAGACCACGGGTTGGCAGTTTCCGTGAGCTGCAATTTCGATCTCCCCGAACCGGGAAATACTCTGGAGAATCCTGGCTTCTGAGTCCCCTTCGCCGAACAACGGTTTGTAGCGGCAACTGTCGGTTGCGAAAGTGGCCCTCAACTCTTTCGCTTCGGGCAGGTTCCGGTGCAGCCAGGTGGGATCGATCTTCCGCTCCTGCGCCGGGAGGCAGGGAGCGAGCAGCAATAGCAGTAAACCAATTCTCAAAGCTGTTCCTCTGCGCTGTGCGATTTTGCGCCCCCAAAACGGCAAAGTTCATTTACCATAGAAAAGCCTTGACGCAAAAGCTTTTCTTTCGTTTTATATCGATTCATTTCGTTTTCGCAGGGTGAAATACTTTTCTCATTTTGGCGGCAAGGCGTGTTTGGGGGGGACTTCAGCCCCCGGGAAGGCTGGAACATGAATTTGCAATGTCTCGTTGGCCTGTCGGAGAAACTCTTCCTGCTTTGCTGCGTGGCGGGCGCCGTTTGTGTCAACGCAACCACCGCGCAGGATGCCAGGCAATCGAAGGCCGCCTGCCGGGTGGAGCCGGTCGACTACTTCGGGTGGTCCGCCCAGCAGATCACCAACGAGTGGCTGCGCCTCATCGTGGTGCCGCAGAATGGCGGCCGGCTGATGCAAGTGACCTTTGCAGGACACGACTATCTTTTCGTCAATCCAGAGCTCCGGGGGAAGTATCTTCCTCCGACCTCCGCCCAATGGTTCAACTACGGCGGTGACAAATTGTGGCTCTTGCCGGAGGGGACTCACGACGAACAGCATTGGCCGGGGAACTCTGACGTGCTCGACGATGGGCCTTATTCTTTCAAAAAACTCGCGGAGGGACAACGATGCGAAATTGAACTAATCAGCCCCGCTGACCCTCAAACCGGCGTCCAATTCGCTCGCACGATTCGCCTGGACGCGGACTCTCCGCGAATCCAATTTCGCGCGAAGATGAAAAATGTAACCGGGCACACCCTCGAGTGGTCAATGCAATCCGTCTCGCAGTACTCCACCAGCGTTCCAGGAGTCCTCGCAAAGAGGAATCCCGACATTTGGGGATTCACTCCCGCGAATCCCTCTAGTGGATACCTCAACCGTTATCACGTTCGATTCGGACCCGCGGAAAACCCCGCCGCCTCCGTGAGAGACGACGGACTCTTTTCCGTGCACTACTCGCATTGGGCTGCCGAGTTGTGGATCGATTCCGTCGCTGGCTGGTTGGCGGTGGTGGACGGCACTAGCCGTTTCGCCATGGTGGAGAAATTCCAGTACGAAGCTAACAAAACCTATCCGGGGCGTGCCTCCGTGATTTTTTGGACCAACGGGCCGGAACTTCATATGAATAGTGACGGCGAAGCCACCCTGGGAGGCACAAAAGATTCTCCTTACTATATGGAGGCCGAGCTCAATAGCCCCATGTGCCGTCTGAATCCTGGCGAGGAATGCCAATTCGATACCGATTGGTTTCCCACCCGCACGGAAAGCGAAATCCACGGCGTCACCGACGCGGGTATTCTGGTACGCGCGCTCCGGGCGGCCCAGCTCGATGGCGGCAAAGTCAGGCTTACCGGTACCTTTGGAGTGTTTTATCCAGGCCGCCTCGTTGCCCACTTCTACGACGAGCGAGGCGCTGCCCTCGGCACGGCGCAAGTCGCGGAGGTTACTCCGGCAGAGCTTGTCGATCTAAAGACGGACATCGCGCCGACCGGAAAAGCCGCACGAGTCTCGCTGCACTTAGTGGATCAGAACGGCGTGGATCGGGGACCGCTTCAGGAAGTACGCATTGGCACGCAAAACGACCGCTAACATGAAATCTCGCATGGGAAAACACTCCGTCTTCATGCTCGCCGCCGCATGGTTTGCTGGCCCCGCGCTCGGTCAACAGGTCAGTTCCCCCGCTACAGTTTCTCAGCGGGTCACGCCGGAGGATCTGACTGCGCAGCCCGTCGGCGAAAACTGGACTTCCTACAATGGTGACTATACAGGGCGCCGCTTCAGCAGCCTGCAACACATCGATACGTCAAACGTCGCCGGGTTGAAGGCCGCTTGGGTGTTCCATCCGGGAAACTCTCAGAATCTGGAAGTAACCCCGGTCGTTGTCCGCGGATTGATGTTCATCACCTCCTCGAATGATGTCTTTGCCTTGGATGCGCGGACCGGCAGGCAGCTTTGGCACTACCACCGTCCGGTCAGCGCGGGTCTTTTAGACGATGCCGCCGCGCACAAGAATCGAGGGGTCGCCGTCTGGCAGAACTCCGTTTTCGTCGAAACCGACGATGCCCACTTGCTCAAGCTGGACGCTCGGTCTGGAAATTTGCTCTGGGACGTGACCTGCGCGGAAAAGACCAAACACTATGGCGCGACCAGCGCCCCTTTGGTGGTGAAGGATACCGTCATCGTCGGCACTTCAGGAGGAGATTCGGGTGTCCGTGGCTTCGTAGCTGCGTATGATGCGGCCACCGGAAAACGCAAGTGGCGTTTCTGGACAATTCCGAGCCCCGGCGAATTTGGTTCCTCGAGTTGGCCTGGAGACTCCTATCTACATGGAGGTGGCACAACCTGGATGCCAGGCACATATGATCCGCAACTCAATACGCTGTATTGGACCACGAGCAACGCGGCCCCCGATTTCGTGGGAGATTCTCGGCCCGGCGATGACCTCTATACGGCTTGCGTCTTGGCTCTGGACCCGGACACCGGCAAGCTGAAGTGGTATTTTCAATTCACTCCACATGATCTCTACGACTACGATGCCACGGAAACTCCCGTGCTCTTGGATGCGGAGGAGAACGGAACAATCCGTCATCTCCTGGTTCAGGCGAATCGCAACGGTTTCTTCTACGTGCTCGACAGAACCAACGGCAAATTTTTGCGGGCAACTCCTTTCGTAGAAAAGTTGAACTGGGCCACCGGCATAGACGCGTCCGGCCGACCGGTCCTCTCCGGCCGAATTCCCACTGCGGAAGGCACGAACATCTGTCCGGGTATCGACGGCGCGACAAATTGGTTTTCGCCGTCCTATAACCCGGACACGGGGCTCTTCTACGTGATGGCTCTGGAAAGTTGCGATCTGTTCCTCGCAAAACCCAAAGAGTTTGTGAAGGGCGAAACCTTTTACAACACCGGAACGTCTCTCCCCCTTGGTGAGCGCATGCAGAAAATCTTGTTGGCGCTTTCTGTGGCGGATGGAAAACGAGCCTGGAGCTACCCGCAGATAGGTCAAGGAAATTCCTGGGCCGGCATGCTGACAACGGCGGGCGGACTGGTCTTCTTCGGTGACGACTCGAACTCTTTCGAAGCTGTGGAAGCCAAGACTGGCCGTGTTCTCTGGCATTTCAACACCGGCCAAGTCATGCGGGCCTCGCCGATGACTTATTCCGTTGCCGGAGTTCAATACGTGGCGATCGCTTCCGGGAGCGACGTATTTTGTTTCTCTCTTTCAGCCGATTCCTTGCCCGTGCACCAAGTTCAGTGAGCCTTCCTATAAGCACGTGTGGTTCGCTTACCCGCTGGAATGGTCCCTTGTGAGGGCGGATCAAATTGTCTCCCTTTAGTGATCGCTCGCTCCCGATTCCGCGATTCTCCCTCGCAACACACTCACGGACGCCGCTGGCAGCGTGTAGACCGCGTCATCTCCACCTGCAACGTTGGAGGTCGCCGCCGGCCCATCTGGGTCCGCATAGCCATTCCTCCGGGCTGGGTGCCATTGATACTGATTCTTTCCGAAGGTGATCATGCTTATCGGTCCGGCAAAGCCGCTCTCTTTTTTGGCTTGGGAATCCTGGAACACGATGCGGACTGCATGATCGTGGTCGTGGTCTTTGTTGATGAGCAGCAGGGACCACTGGCCATCCGGGCGCAGTACCGCATAGGCCGTTACCAGGACGTGGCCGGTTGAATCCTTGATGTCCCCGGCTGCGCGAAACAACTTGTGTTCGGCGTCTTTTGGCTGCACCCATTCCTTCGTCAACATTTGCGCTGCGAAATACTGTGACGTCGGCGTCTTGATTTCGTACTTCTCATCGGTCTGGAACATTCGATAGGTCCCCCAGCTGTTTTTGCAATTGGGGTGAGGCGGTGAGTATGGCAGCGCATGATAGTAAAACGTGCCTTTTCCGCCGGCCGTCAAAAAACCCGCAAACGAATCGGCCAGCCACAGCGCGCCAAACACCTCCACAGACGCTTCGCCGCCATGCGCGTTGGTCTCGGTGTCGAACATGGGAATTCCAGGCGGCAATCCATCGTCTCGCCAAACCTGCATGATGTGGGTGATCAACTGCGGCTCCTGGTACAAGTTCTCCCACGGCGTCTCGCATCCGTCGTAGGGATAATGCTCGAAGGACATGAACGCAAAGTCCGAGAGGCGCTGATGGGCCTTCAGGTAATCCAGAAATCGCCCAAACCAAGAGTCCCGGCCGCGAGCGTCCTTCCAAGCTTTAATGTCTTCGGTTACTCCTTGGAAGGCTGGACCCCCGAGTTTTAGCCCGGGATCGACAGCATGAAGCGCCTTGGCCCATTGCAAGTACAACGCTCCATAGTCCTCCGGAATCATGTACTGCCCGTCCGCTTCCTCTCCCATTTCCACATACGCAATGGGATATCCGCGCTTCTCCAGGTATGCGATTTGGGCCGCGGAATCTTCCGGCGTGCCATACAGCATGGCTACTGGAATAATTGCAGGCATCCCTCGCGTGATGCCGCTGGTATAGAACAGATCGAAGCCTGGCTGATCACCGGACGCCATCTGATCTGGGGCAACGAACAGGTCGCTCGGCTCGTGCCAAGGATCCACGGAAGAGCAGTATGTCGCGGACTGCTTCTGGTCCTTGGAGTGCCGCAACAGATCCTTGAATTCTCCTTTTTCGTTCGCCATCCCCAAATAGACTTCCTTGATTGCATAACCCACGCAATTGCGCCTGTCGGCGGTTCCGTGCGTATCACAGGTATTGGAAGACTTGCTCATCAGCACACGCACCCACCGAGTGGAAACTCCTGACGAATCCAGGCGCAGCGTGACCGTTCCTCCTTTGCCATTCTCCACGGCCCCGGATGCGAATCTCTTCCACTCGCCGGAAGCCTGCTCGTCCATGGCGTCGCCGGCGCCCGCCCAATACTGCACTTCGTATACTCGAGCGTAAGGCTCAGCCCATTCGATGCGGATCGCGTTCACCGCTTGCTTGGACTCGATGTCCATCACCACCCACTGGGCATGCAGCGCATCATCTTCGCCTGTGAATGTCTCCGTCAAATAAGGATTGCTCTTCCAGTAGGTCTTCAAATCCCCGTCGTTCAGCCGCGAGAAAAGCTCGTCTTCCAGTCCTCCATTTCGCGTGAATCCCCGGTGCTGTAAAGCATAGCCATAGGAATGCCGAATCATCTCCGCCGGATTGGCGTCGCCAGTGAAGTAGCCCTTTCCCGTCGGATCGCTCCACTTTCCCTTGGGGTTCCAATGCCACGCCTGCACAAACAAATCCGTATTCTGCCGATAGCTGATCGCTCCCCATCCCGCCGACAATATCTTCTGAATCGCTTCCGGTTTGAAAAATGGATCGGTGGCATTGCTCGGCACGCGATCTACTGTCGAGCCCAGTGCGTAGGGCGGGCTGAACGAGTTCACGACGTGGCTGGGTGTCGCGTCCACTCGAATGGTTTGGGCTTCACAGTTCACTGGCCACAATGGCACTAGGACTGCCAACAGTGCGCATGCCCTTCCTGCCCCAGCGCAGCACCCTCGCCGTGATCCCATTGCTCGCCCAATTCCACTTTTCTTTTCCATGCTCACCCTCGAATTCGCTTCTATTTTTTCGAACACTCAGCCCCTTCCGTGCCTGCTGGAAGCATGACGACATCATGCGTCTGATATGATGTCAAGGCTATTGCAGCCGATTTCCAGGCGGGCAGACCGCGCTTGATTGCTCTCCCGCTTCGCGAAGCACTTTGCCACAGGAGGATCAAGAATGCTTCTGAGAGTTTTCGATGACAAAGTTTTACTTGGCCAGGCTGCGGCCACCCAGGCGGTAGCGGCTATCCGTTCCGCGATTGCAAGTCGTGGTCAAGCTCGTGTCGTGGCCGCCAGCGCAGCATCCCAATTCGAATTTCTCGAAGCCTTGACCACAACCCCAGGCATTGACTGGCGGCTCGTCACACTCTTCCACCTGGACGAATATATCGGTCTCCCTATGACGCACCCCGCAAGCTTCTGCAAATTCCTCCAGGAGCGCTTGATTTCGAAGACAGGCATCATCAAATATCATCTCCTGGACGGGAGTCAGGATCCCGCCGACGTTATCCGGAGCGCTGGCAAAGCCATCGCTGCTTCGCCTATCGACGTCGCTTTTCTTGGTATCGGCGAAAATGGACATATTGCGTTCAACGATCCTCCGGCCGATTTCGAGACGGAAGAGCCCTACATCACCGTCGCCCTTGACCACGCCTGCCGCGCGCAGCAGGTCGCCGAAGGGTGGTTTGAGAATCTCGACGCTGTTCCCAAGCAGGCCGTCTCCATGTCCGTGCGCCAGGTTCTCAAAGCCAGGGAAATTCTCGCTGTGGTTCCTGGCCCGCGCAAGGCGTCTGCCATCAAAGCCTGTTTCGATGGCCCTATCAGTCCGATGGCGCCCTCCTCGATCTTGCGGAACCATCCTAATGCAACCGTTTATCTCGACCGGCAATCCTCCGCCTTGCTCAGCCCCGCAACTCTTTCCGCGCTCACAGCTTCGGCGTAACAAATGACGACAAATCATTCTTCGTTCTCCACGGCTTCCTGATGGAGCATGCCGTCCACTCCGGCCAGCCGCCCCATGACTCCGGCGGGCGCCGCACTATTCCCCACCTCCGCTGGTGGATCGGAGGACTCCTCTTTGCCTCCACGGTCATCAATTATGTTGACCGTCAGACCCTCTCTCTGCTCGCTCCCTTTCTAAAACGCGACTATCACTGGACCAATACCGACTACGCCGCCATTGTGATTGCTTTTCGTGTGGCCTATTCCATTGGCCAGACCCTCTGCGGTCGCCTCATGGATCGCGTCGGTACCAAACGCGGCTTGACCATCACTGTGGCCTGGTATTCTCTTGTTTCCCTGCTCACGCCTTTGGCCCGCGGCTTTTACTCTTTTCTGGGCTTTCGCTTTTTCCTTGGCGCTGCTGAATCCGGGAACTGGCCAGCAGCCACCAAAGCCGTTTCCGAGTGGTTCCCCAAACACGAACGCGGATTGGCCACCGCCTTGTTTGACAGTGGCTCCTCCATCGGAGGCGCCATCGCTCCCTTCATCGTTTTGGGGATTTATTTCCGCTACGGCTGGCGCACGGCTTTTGTTGTACCCGGCCTCCTCGGCATCCCCTGGCTGTTGGTGTGGCGTTGGCTTTACTACACTCCTCAGGAGCATCCACGCATCGGCGATGCCGAGCGACGCATGGTCCTTGCCGATACGCAAGAGCCCGGCTCCGAAAATAAGGTTCATCTTCGCTGGCGCGATCTTCTGAAATTGCGGCAAACCTGGGGAACCATCATCGCTCGAGCATTTCCCGATCCAGTCTACTTTTTCATCGCCGATTGGTTTCCCATCTATCTTGTCGCCAAGGGAATTTCTCTCAAGAGCGGTTTGATTGCCGTGTGGATCCCATTTCTCGCCGCCGATCTGGGCAATTTTTTTGGCGGTGGCATGTCCGGCTATCTCATCAAGCGCGGCTGGTCAGTCGGCAACGCGCGCAAAGCTCTGGCGGTGTTTGGAGGTGTCGGGGTTACCATGCTCATTCCTACTATCTTTACCGTGAATCTCTACTTGATAGCGCTTCTGTTTGCCCTTGCCACTTTTTCTTACGGCGCCTTCACCACCATCGCAAACGTACTCCCTTCCGACCTGTTCTACAGTGATTCGGTCGCGTCCGTCAGCGGGTTGAGCGGAACTGGCGCCGCCATCGGCACCATTATTGTCTTCCTCCTCGCCGGCCGTCTTGCCGACGCGCGTCTCTCCACCGGCACGCATCTGTTCGATCCACTCATGATTTTCGCGGGCCTGATTCCGTTCACGGGCATGCTTCTCGTCCTGCTCCTTGTTCGCAACACCGAAGCCACCGATCGTGGGCTGGTGCGGAGGATCTAATCGCGGCGTTCGGGGATATATTTTCTTCAGAATCCTGCACTATTCATTTCCATGGGAGAACAAATCAATGACCCTCTCGGCATTCCAACTCAACGGCAAAACGGCCCTCGTTACCGGTTCGCACCGAGGCCTCGGCGCGGCCATTGCCTTCGCCCTGGCACAGGCTGGTGCCGATGTAGCGTGTCACGGCCGTGGTTCCGATCCCGGAACCATCTGCGCCGAGATTCAAGCACTTGGGCGTCGGTGCACTTATTTTCCTGGCGACCTCGCCGAGCCCGATGTCTGCTCCGCTCTGATCGAGAACACCGTGGCCGAATTTGGCTCCCTCGATATCCTGGTCAACAATGCTGGAATTATCCGGCGCTCTCCCGCCGCCGAGTATTCCCCCGAGGATTGGGACCAGGTGATCTCCATCGATCTGACCGCGGTGTTTCGACTTTCCCAATTCGCTGCGCGTCAGATGTTCAAGCAGGGCACTGCCGGAAAAATCTTGAACATTGCCTCCGTTCTTTCCTTCCAGGGCGGAATTCTGGTCCCGGCGTATGCTGCGGCGAAAGGTGGAATCGTACAACTCACCCGGGCGTTTGCGAATGAATGGGCTGCCAAGGGGATAAACGTGAACGCCATCGCCCCCGGTTACATGGCCACCGACAACACCACGGCCCTACGCAACGACGCGGTTCGCAGCCGCCAGATTCTCGAGCGCATTCCCGCTGGCCGCTGGGGCGAACCCGCCGATCTCGCGGGAGCAGCGGTCTTCCTGTGTTCCCGAGCCAGCGATTATGTCCACGGCCATGTCCTAGTGGTCGACGGTGGTTGGCTCTCCCGTTGAGAAATTCTTCGCAGGGGTTCACCCGACGGGTATCGCACATTTCGCTCAAATGAACTTCTGGCCCGGAATGACTTCGGGTTTGCCCCTGACTCAAGAGGAATTGCTCGCATCTAAAACCCAAGTCTCGCGATCGGGGCCCGCGATCCACATATTGCGGAAATTCATAATATCTCTGGCAATGGAGAAACAAACAAAACTTACTTGCTTGGACATCAAAGCGTACGAATTACGGAGAAGCACTACGCGCCGTGGGTGAAGCCCCGGCAGGAGCAGTTGGAAGCCGACGTAAGGCGGACCTGGCCGAAGGTGAAACCGCAACGAGGGGTACACGGCGGGTACACGGGAGCACCCGTACAAATAATTCCTTTCAAATCAAGGCGAAGAAATGGTGGAGGCGGGGGGAGTCGAACCCCCGTCCGAAAAGCGCTACGCCACGGAGCCTACATGCTTATCTCAGTTCCGTTTGTTTCGCCGTCCGCGCTTAGAACGAGCAAGAAACGCAGCTGGCTAGTCCGATGGTTCTCGCCTAAGCCTTACGGACCGAAAGGCTCGGGCCAGCTCACTGTTTGACGCTTCTTGCCGGGCC
>Ga0210402_10000805_pt1 | contig 33945 bp, 26 predicted proteins | sample IncBWC7MmetaG_FD_161055 | JGI IMG/M metagenome (GOLD analysis project Ga0210402, IMG submission 161055) | Forest soil microbial communities from Barre Woods Harvard Forest LTER site, Petersham, Massachusetts, United States - Inc-BW-C-7-M | ecosystem: Environmental > Terrestrial > Soil >...
CAAGAAGCTCGACTACTTCGCCGGTAACTGGACCTGCGACGGGGACATGAAGTCTAGCCCCATGGGGCCGGGGGGCAAGATGACCATGACCGATGACTCGAAGTGGATGGATGGTGGCTACTTCGTCGTCATTCATTCCCAGTTCAAGAGCGGTAGCATGGGTGATGGCAACGGGATCGCCTTCCTCGGTTATGATGCCGACGAAAAAAAATACACATACAACGAGTTCAACAGTCAGGGCGAAGCCGTTGTGTCCAGGGGAACCGTGGACGGCGATGCCTGGACCTGGATCGGCGACATGAAACCATCCGGCAAAGGCCGCTTCAGCGAGAAGATTCTGTCGCCGACGTCCTACACATTCAAGTTTGAGATGTCATCGGATGGCACCAACTGGACCCCGGTCCTGGACGGTAAGTGCACGAAGAACAAATAGTATCCAGTACCCGGTACCCAGTAAACGACATAGTTCGGGCTGCCAAACTCTTGTTCTGGCAACTGGGTACTGGGTTCTCCGCGATTTATAATCTTCGTTTCGTATAATCTTCGTTTTGGCTCGCCACGGTAATTGCAGCGAAACGAAATTCAGCTGGACAAGGCGAAAACGTGCTCGATTTTTTAGGCGACCTCAGGCGAACTCATATGTGCGGCGCTCTTCGGCTCTCGGATGCGAGCAAGAGAGTTGTGCTGATGGGATGGGTCAACCGGCGGCGCGATCTGGGGCAGATCATCTTCGTCGATCTGCGCGACCGCACCGTGGTGATGCAAGTCGTGTTCAACCACGAACTGAATGCATCCGTTCATCAGAAGGCGGAAGCGCTGCGCAACGAGTTTGTGATCGCGGCGATCGGCACGGTCAAGCGTCGCGATGCCGACACCATCAACCCCAATATCCCAACCGGCGAAGTGGAGCTGGTGGTGGAAGAGTTGCGCATTCTGAATGTGTCGAAGCCGCTGCCGTTTCTGCCGTCGGACACGGTGCTCGCGAATGAAGAAATGCGATTGAAATATCGCTATATCGATTTGCGGCGCGATGCCATGCAGTTCAACATCGAGCTGCGGCACAAGGTGGCGCTCGCCATCCGAGACAACCTCGCTTCGCAGGGCTTCTTCGAAATCGAAACGCCGTTCATGACGCGTTCCACGCCCGAAGGGGCGCGCGATTATCTTGTCCCCAGCCGCGTGCAGCCGGGATCGTTCTACGCACTGCCGCAATCGCCGCAGCTGTTTAAGCAGATCCTGATGATCTCGGGTTTCGACAAATATTTCCAGATCGTGCGTTGCTTCCGCGACGAAGACCTGCGCGCCGACCGTCAGCCGGAATTCACGCAGATCGATCTTGAAATGTCTTATCCGCAACCAGAGCGGGTTTGGGAGGTGGTCGAGAGCTTCTTGACGGCGGCGTTCAAGGCGGCGGGACACGAGATCGCGACGCCTTTTCCGCGCATGGACTTCGACGATGCGATTCGTCAATATGGCATCGACAAGCCCGACCTGCGCGTGCCGGCTTTCACGGATGTGGGCGATTGTTTTGCGGCAGCCGATCTGGAACAGTTGGGGATTAATAAGGATCTGCCGGTGATTGCGATCCGCATTCCGCGAGTTGGCGAGCTTTCGCGGAAGGAGCGCGACGACATCAAGCCCCTATTTGTCTCGAAGGGCGGAGCTCGCGTGTTCGAAGACTTTAAGCGCATCGAGACGAAGTTTCCCGAGGCCGGGGCAAGAGTTCGAGCGAAGATTCCTGAGAAAGCGCGCGCGGAAACGGGCGCAGACGCGGCGGCGGACGATCTGCTGGTGCTGGTGGTGGGCTCGGCGCAGACGGGCACATCCGGAGACGCGCATCCGGCCAGCAAGCGCAAGGTTACGCCCGCGGAACTGGCGATCTATGCCTCGGCTGGACTGCTGCGGGTGGCGCTGGCGCAGAAATATTCCGACCGGCACAAGCTGTTCCAGAAAGGCGATTTCCGCTTTCTGTGGGTGACGAACTTCCCCATGTTCGAGTGGGATGAAGGCGAGCGGCGGTGGAACGCCGCGCATCATCCGTTTACTTCGCCGCACGATGAAGACATGGATAAGCTGGAGACGGATCCGGCCATGGTGCGCGCGCTCGCCTACGACGTAGTCCTGAATGGGACGGAGTTGGGATCGGGCTCGATCCGTATTCACCGGCAGGATGTGCAGAGCAGAATTTTCCGCGCCCTCGGAATGACGGAAGAAGAAGCGCGCTCGCGTTTCGGCTTCTTTCTGGAAGCGCTCGAATACGGAACGCCCCCGCATGGCGGGATTGCACTCGGCCTCGACCGCATCGTGATGATTCTGGCGGGAGCAGATAGTTTGCGCGAGGTAATTCCCTTCCCCAAGACCGCCGCCGCCAAGGACCTGATGATGGAAGCACCTACGCCGGTTGCGGAGGGACAGTTGCGGGAGTTAGGGATCGGGATTGTGGTGAAGAAGTAGGCGTGGGCGGTCGTGAATCCCACTCATCGCAAAGTACGCGATGAGTGGGCACCCGACGGCTCGATCACGGTTTTGAATCCTGATTCTGCGCTCCGTGTCCGTGATGCATGTGACGAGACAACAACGAGTGTGGTCCGCCATAGATGAATTCGCGAGCGATGTTTCCGCCGGCATATCCCAGCAAAGTGTAGTTGCCCATTCGGAAACCATCCTTGGCGTTGTAGCGGCTCGGATACCACGCATAGACGGCGGTCATGGTGCCGGCATACGGAGCGACAAGAGAGGGGACCGAAAAGACACGATGGCCATCGTCGCCGCGACGTGTTACCAGAGTCGAAATCATGGCATGACTAAGCCGTGGAAAGAAGCCTTTGCACTCGCAGCGGTAATACAAAGTGTCTTCGCCAAAGACTTCCGCAAGCGTATAGCGCGTCGTTGTGCTTACGGCGGCGATGCCGAAATTGGAACCGAACCGCTTGCCATAGGCCTCCGCACCTTGCCGCCACTCTGGTGGAGTGTTGTCCGCCTGGTTAATGCCAGCGGATAACGCGGCGCCGAGGATGGGATAGGGGCCGATCATGTCGAAGATGTAGTTGTGGAACTTCGTTTTCTCGGTCGGACGCGTGTACGTCAGATCGCGTTGCGCCGGGGGCGTGGTTGCAACCGTGCCAGGGGAATCCGGCGGGGTGGCCGAGGACTGAGCCTTGGCCAGCACTGGCAAGGCCGCGAGGTCCGCGATTACCAACAGCAAGAGCATAAATCGGCGCATCTTCATGTCGAGATTCTCCTCGGCCAAACTGAGATCCTGCTTACGGTTCAAACAGGTTACTTCTTCATGTGGTAAATGGGCAAGTTCCCATCTGTTAACCCCGTGATCCGATTCCAAGCCAGGAAAGATGCTAGCAGAGATCGCTTGCGGAACCCTGTGAATCGCTAGTATCGAGTTCCTGGGTGCGGAAAAACTGGTCAGAATTGACCGTTTTTGGCGTTATGGCCTCTCGCCAAAAATGTAGGCGGAGCGTAGACGAGGAACCGAAATGGCTCGCTCAGTGCCGGGTGCAGAATCGATTAAACTGAAGCTGCCTAGGGACGGGAGGTCACATGAGCAGAGGAAAGCTATCAAAACAGGAAATTGCAGCGGGACTGCGCAAGCTCGATGGCTGGAGCGTGGTGAAGGGAGATCTGCACCGCGTGTTCGAATTCAAGGATTTCAAGCAGGCATTCGGATTCATGAAGCGGGTCGCGCTCGCGGCCGACCGAATGAATCATCACCCGGACTGGTCGAACGCGTATAACAAGGTCACCGTAAACTTATCAACGCATAGTGCCGGCGGCCTGACAAAGAACGACTTCGAACTGGCGGGGATAATCCAGAAAATCCACGGCCAGTCATCGGGGTGACTTCAACGCTGCGGTTATGACCCCAGCGGCTGAAGGCGGTGCTGAAAACAATCCTGTTATCGGAGCGCTGAAGCGCTGCGCCACCCAAAATCAAGAGTACGAGTTCTTCCGGGGCGGGCTAAATTTTCTTGAGCCACGGTTGGCGGAGTCTCATACGACCATCATTATCCCATTTGACGACTGCGTCATCTTCGTTCGCCTGCTCCACTGTGCCAAAATCTCCAGTGGGCATTCCGAAGTTGCCCAAACCTTCGACGCGATCTCCGGGATTCAGTTCCTGATCGGTGGCGGCGGGATCGGCGAGCGGTGGCTTCCTGGCACGGTCCGAGTCAGGTGTCGCCCCTAGGTGTGACAGGGGCGGTTCGGGAGCTTTACCCAGTTTGGTTATCGGCTTATTGGCGTTTTGGGGCATATTCCATTGTTTCTTCCCAGGAGGCCTGAACAGCACTCTTGGTTGCGACAGTGATCTCTCCTCGTATAGATACAGGTCGATAAAGACAGGATAGGCTCGGCAAGAATAATTTGACTGGTCCAAACTGCACAGTTCTGGCAATTAACCTAGTTTGCTTGATTTCTTAAGCTTGCCGGAAATGCAGCGATGGATCGTCAAGTACTTTCTTCAGGCCAGGTCCCTCGAGCGCGCCCGACTCGATCTCGATATGCCAATCTTCTGTCAGAACCAGCGACTGCTTCAAATCGTAATAGGCGATGTGGAGCGCCGGGCCGTTAAACGAAAGGTTTGCGTATCCGTTGTAGCCAACATCAACTTCCTCGTCGCTCGGATAACGCCGGTTGTCCCAAGCGAGCCATCGACAATCCGGAATGTCGGGAGCTGCGCCACGTTCGACGGGCATGCCGCCGTGGCCAATGCATCGCCCATATGCGTCAATGCCCTTCATGACGCTGAACTTCTCGTAGATCGCGAGCCTGTGCTCGTGGCCCCAAAACCAAATCACCGGCCGATGAATCAGCTTCGCAAGTTGCTGCGCTGGAATTTGATACCAATCCTCAAACGCCGAGTGCGGCCCGTGATGTGACAGCAGAATCAATCCGCGTTTGTCTCCATCCGGATTCACGGAGGACTTCAGCCATGCAAGCAGGGGCTCGGGAAGAGCGCACCCCGGCTTCAACGACGTCGCCTTGCGAAGCCATTTGCTCCGCCGCAGCAGTGGCAGTTTCCCCCAGTCAAAACGAGTGGAATTGTAGCCTGTGTCCAGTCCGATGACGCGCCAGTGTTTATTTTCGAGACAAAAGAAGCTCGCCCACTGTCCCGCTCCCCATTCGCTGCCGCGTTCTTTCAATCCCATCCTCGGCAGAACCATTCTCCAGTAGCCGTTTCCTTCAGCGTACATTTCGTGATTGCCGTTGAGTGCGAAGCCGCCTTTCGCGCCCATCGGCCACTTTACTGGCGCGTAGGGACTCGTTTTCTCACCAAGGAAGTTTTCTCGCATCTCATTGTCGTCGCCGACGTAATAGACATCTCCCAGGTGAATCGTGAAATCCGGCTCGGATTTGTCCATGGCGGCCGCGACGATTCTCGCTTCATCCGTCCCGGTGCCCCAATCGCCCGCCAGGCTGATCTTGACGCGGTCATCGATCGGATAAATACCGGTTCCTTTTCCATGCGTTGTGTAATCGCGAAACGCATGCTTCTTATGAAACCAGTATTTCGCAACCGCCGGTATCCACACAGAAAGCCGGTTGGGAAGGAAAGCCGCTAGAGGATCATAGGTCGCGGTTGAATATCCCGTCCGCGCGGCGCGGAAGTGCGATGTAATTTTAGAATGTGCAAATCCTGTAAAGTTTCCGAGGTCCTTCCCGAAGTGTCCCTGGTCAGGCGTCCCGTGCCGGCGTTCGGCGCTCTTCTTGGACTTAGCAAGCATCTTAGTGGCCCATAGCGACAGGTGATTGTAGTGTCACCGGGTTAGCCTAAACGGGTCCGCTGGTTTGGTGATCCGGTTACTATACAGCACAGCGAGAGGTCCAGAAGGCTGTGCGGCGGCGGGGCCGGAACGGAGCAGAGCCCCGTCACCACGCGAACGAGCGTGCCGACTCGACGGCAGCGAGATCCGCAATCTACACGACAAACATGGCTATCCCCGCTGCGAACATCGCCATTGTTGTGATCGCCACGACGGTCCATCCCAGGCGTGAACTCGGTTGGCCCTGCATCAGCTTCTTGTCCGAAGCAACGATCAGGATTGCGACGAGAAGGAAGGGGGCCAACAGTCCATTGATGACAGCTGTCCAGTAGAGCGCCTTCACCGGATTGATGCCTGCGAAGTTCAGTCCGACACCCACTCCCGTTGAAAGGAGAATGAGAGTGTAAAACGAGCGCGCCTGCTTCAACTTCTTGTCCAGGCCTTGGCGCCAACCAAGCGTTTCCGCGAATGCGTATGCGGCTGAGCCGGCCAGCGTCGGGATGGCAAGAAATCCGACACCGACTATACCGACTGTAAACAGGGTCGCAGCGAACTTGCCGGCGAGGGGCCGAAGGGCTTCGGCGGCTTGACGAGTAGTCTCGATGTGGGTGATGCCATGGCGGTTGAGGGTGATCGCAGTGGTCAGGATGATAAAAAACATGACCAAGTTCGAGAAAAACGTACCGACGCCCACGTCCATTCGCCTCAGCTGAAGTTCTTTGACCGTTGCTCCTCTGCGTTTAGCGAGCGTTCTCTGACCTGCGGCTTTTTCTTCTTCAACTTCTTCACTCGCCTGCCAGAAAAACAAATACGGACTGATGGTGGTGCCGAGAATCGCGACCAGCATCGACCATTCATCTCTGGTATGCGGCATCGACGGTACGAGGGTATCCCGCATCACCCGGCCCCAATCCGCGCCAACCACAAACGCGGTGATGGGGTACGCGAACAGTACCAGCACCAGCCATTTGAGCACGTTCGCTATCTGATGATAACGGAGCCGAACCGTTGCCCACGAAATCAAGAGTGCGAAACCCACTACAAACCAGTAGGACTTGATGCCGGACAGCATTTCAGCAGCATCCGCCATGCCTGCGAGGTCGGCGGAGATGTTAATCGTGTTGGCGGCAAGCAGAGCTACGATGAAGGCCCGTAGCAGCCAACTCGGAAGTCGCTGCTTGAAATTCCCGGCCAAGCCCTGTCCTGTCACCATTCCGATTCGGGCACACATCATTTGGACTGCGGCCATCAGCGGCCACGTGAGCAGTGCGGTCCAAAGAAGATTGGTTCCAAGTTGCGCGCCCGCGACAGAATATGTGGCTATACCAGATGGGTCATCGTCGGCAGCGCCGGTGATAACGCCAGGGCCCAGCGACTTCAACAGCAATCGTGTCCATCGGGCTGGGGCGGGTGTCGGCAAGAAATAGTCGGACCGTAAAATCCCTACAAATCATAGCGCGAAGCCGCTCAGTCCTGCGTATTGCGCCGTACAAATTGAATCGCCTAAGTGGTCTACTGGGACCAGACATCCGTCTTCTCCCCTTCTATGCCATCCGTTGAAGAAATGAGACGACCGACATATGACATATAAGGACATGCGAACTTCCCGCTAAAAGCGTGCTCCATGCCTTCGATTGCGATTCTTCGCGAAGTTCAGCAACTGTACAGGGTGATTGACCATCTGGACTCTCTCGCGGAACAACATCCCCTGGTCTCAGAAGCACTCCTACTAAATGACGATCTCGGAAGCGTTCGTAACACGGCAACTCTGTTGGAGGTGCTGGTCGCGACCAAGATGACGCCCGCTCCGAACTAGATCCTGCAGAGAGCTGATTTGCGAATCGCTCCTTTGAGCTGGGCTATGGGATTTCGGCGCCGAAGCTAGTCGTGGAGAACGACATTAAGAAGTGAACTGTGAACCTGCAGGCCGCTCCCGCCGTTATAGTTAACGAAGCCTAACTTTCTGAACTTGTTCATGAAAAAGCTGACCCGCGACCGGGTTGTACCGATCATATCCGCGAGGGTCTCCTGACTGATCTTGGGGATTACAGCCTCGGGCACGCCCTCCTTGCCGAAGTGAGCCAGCAAGAGCAGAATCCGAGCCAGTCTCTTTTCGCTGGAATTGAAGAGTTGGTCAACTAAATCTTCTTCGTATCGGATATTCCGTGCCAGCAGATACGCTACGAACAGGTCCGAGAATGTGTGTTCCCGATGAAGCGCCAGCATCATTGCTTTCTTGTCAATTTGCAGAAGTTCGCAGTCGGTCATTGCGGTTGCAGAGCCCATGCGTAGAGGCTGTCCAGCCAAGCCCCCTTCACCGAAAAAATCTCCCTCGCCCAATATGCCCAAGGTTGCTTCCTTGCCGATCTGGGATACAACCGTGAGTCTGACCTTGCCTTCCTGGATGTAGAAGATTGAGTCAGCCGCGTCTCCCTGGGCGAAGATTGCTTGCTTCTTGGGAAAGGGCACGACCTTCCTTCCCGCGCCGATCGTGGCAAGGAATTCCATCGGGTCGAACGCGCGCTTTTTCCTGGCCGATTTGGTTGCTGGCGCCAAAGGCTCTCTCCTTGGGTGGAACTACACTTCCGGCCATTTTGGCAGAATGGTGATCACGAAAGATGCTCAGTCTTGCTCACAAATGGTAAGAATCGCTGGGGAGCCCAATCGAGCCTGTTCCTGGGCTAATGTATTGGAAAATGAGCAATATTGAGCATTTTCCAGCCTGTGGAGCGTTGCATTATGAGGGCGTGAAAACCAAGGAGCTTACCCTGAAGCAGATTTTATCCGTGCCTTGTCCTACCTGTGGAGCAGCGCTCGAGGAAGGTTGTGTACTGCATACCGGTGCTCGGCGCACCGAGCCACACCGAGATCGAAAGCTTTCCGCAGCCGAGGCCGTGGAGACGAAGGCGAGCAAACGGTTGAAATAGAATCGAATGGCTAGAGGAGCAGGCGCGGCCTAATACCTCGTAACGGTGGATCCGTTGTCAGTTCGTATTTTTGCTCACCAGCTTGCCGCAGCATTCCGGTCGCTCCGGCAAACTCGATCGATCCCATCCGCCGCCGAGAGCCTGAATCAGCAGCACCGTGCCCGCCATGCGACGTCCCAGGATATTGACCTGCGTGACCTCATCCGAGAGCGCGGCAGTTTGCGCGGTGGTCACTTCCAGGTAGCTCGTGACTCCACCTTTGTAGCGAGTGATTGAAAGATCGAGCGATCGCTGTGCTGCCGCTACCGCTTCGTCCTGGACCTGGGCTTCGTTTTCCAGAATTCTCACAGCCGCCAGATTGTCTTCCACCTGCTGGAATCCGGTCAGCACGTTCTCGCGATAAGCGGCGACCTGAAAGTCGTAGGCGGCACGCGCCTGGTCGTTGAGGGCACGGCGTCTTCCCCCGTCGAAGACAGTACCCAGGGCCGACAGTCCCACAGACCACAGCCCGCTCGGTCCAGTGAGCAGCGTGGTGATTGTGGAGCTTTCAAATCCTCCCGAACCGGTGAGGTTGACGAGTGGATAGTAGGCCGACTTCGCGACTCCGATCTGGGCGTTGGCAGCCGCTACTCTTCTCTCCGCGGCTGCGATATCGGGCCGTCTTTCCAGCAGTTCCGAGGGCACGCCTACAGGAATGCGCGGCGGGGGTGCGTTGAGGGGCAGCGGGGGAAGGCTGAACTCGGCGGGAGGTTTCCCAATAAGAATCGCGACCCCGTGTTCGAATTGGGCTCGCAGCACGCCTACATCAATCGCGGCTGCCCGGGTAGTTTGCAGTTGAGTCTTCGCCTGCTCGACTTCTACTTCGGACGCAATCCCGCCGTCGAAACGGCTTTGATTCAATTCCAGAGCTTGCTCGTATTGCTTAACCGTAGAGTCGAGGAGTTGTTCCTCGGCGTCCAGGCTGCGGGCCTGAAAGTAATCAAGGGCAAGATCCGCGTGCATGCTCAGGTTGACGGTCGCAAGGTCTGCCGCACTGGCTTGCGCTTGCTCCCGATATGACTCGACCGTTTTTCGAACTCTTCCCCAGACGTCAGCCTGATAGGAAAAGGTGAATGGCAGAACAAAGTCGTTGTAGGTGATGCCATCAAAGATGGAACTAGGGGGAGGACGATGAGCCGACACTCCGGTTCGAGTCCCTGATAGCCCGGCTGTCAGGGTCGGATAATAGTCCGCCCGATTGTAGCGAACAGCGGCGCGCGCCTGCTGATACTGCGCCTCGGCTTCCTTCAAATTCTGATTTGATACATTGACCTCGAGTTCCAGCGCATCAAGCTGGGGATCTTGAAAGATCGTCCACCACGTCCCGCCAAGACTCTGGTCATTGGGTTGGGCGAGCTTCCAGTTCCCCACCTCTTTATAGGCGGGAGGGGCCTGCACCACGGGAGTGTGGTACTTGGGCCCGACCGCGCATCCCGTCAGCTGGAGCACTCCGAGCGCGAGCAGCACCAGGCACGGCGCCATTTTTCGAGAGTGCTTCACTTTACATCCCCCGGCAATGTTGCCTGAACAATTTGGACTTGCTGTCCGGAAACGATCGAGTCGGGAGGGTTGACAATCACCCGATCGTCGGGCTTGAGGCCGGCGACGATCTCGATCTGATTTCCAAAATCGTGCCCCGGGGCCACCGCCGTGAGCACGACTTTCCTATCTTTGACAATGCCGACACGTAGGCCTTCCGAGCGGAATAACAGAGCGTTGACGGGAAGCAGGAAGGTGGAAGCCTGCGTCGGGACCGCCATGTGGACCTCCGCATAGGAACCCGTGAGCAGCGTGCCCGAAGGGTTGTCCACATCGATTTCGATCAGCAGGGTGCGGGTTGTTAGATTGATGTCTTCCGAAGTGCGCACCAGTTTTCCCTGAAATTTGCGGCCCGGAAACTCCGCGAGACTAAGGTCGGCTGTCATGCCGGGTTTGATTCCTTGTGAGTATTCCTCCGGGACGTTGACGTACACCCGCAACTTCCCGGGTTGAGCGATGTGAAAGAGATCGGTTTTCACCCCGCCACCGCTACCGGAATTGATGAGGTCGCCAATATCCGTGTTTCGAGCGGTGACAACTCCGTCGAACGGGGCATAGATCTTCTCGAAAGACTGCAGTGCCTGGAGTTGCTTAACGTTTGCCTGATTCGCCTCAACGATTGCCTTGTTGGCGTTGTAGGTGCCCGCGGCATTATCGGCGTCCTGCTGAGAAACGGCATTGGTCTTCAGCAAACCCTGATAGCGGTTCCTGGTAATCTCGGCGAGCGCGAGATTGGCTTTTGCCGTATTGAGGTTGCTGAGCGATTGCTCGAGTTGCTGGTCGACTTCCGGAGTCTCGATTACTGCCAGCAGCTGTCCTTGTTTGACGTGCGCGCCGATGTCGACGTACCACTTTCTCAGATACCCATTGGTGCGGGCATAGATCGGTGAAGTGATGAATGGTTGGACATTTCCTGGGAGAACGATCTCCTGCGCGGGCGCAGTTTGCTTTGGCGACACGACAGAAACCGCAGGCAGAGCGGCTTGAGCAGTCTCCGCGCGCAGGGTTGTGCTGGCACGGACACGGGACCAGATTCCCCATACCAAGAGGGCGGCAACCGCGATCAACACAATTGCCAGGACGAGCCAATGTCTGTGCGAACGCTCCCGCACTTCTATGACAATTGGGGGCGGGTGCCCGTCGATTCGTCTCGTGTCTTCGCCTTGAGTTTGATTTTGAGGCAACATAATTGACTCCATAGGGCTTGGTGTCTAGTGCTCCTGTGCTGTTTGGGCCGTACGCCGGCGTGAACTTTGCAGGACGCTGAAAAATGCTGGAACAAAGAACAGCGTCGAAACCGTCGCGAAAATCAGTCCACCGATGACCGCCCGTCCGAGGGGAGCATTTTGCTCGCCGCCGTCCCCTAGGCCGAGAGCCATGGGGACCATCCCGATAATCATGGCCAGAGCCGTCATCAGCACGGGGCGAAAACGCGTGAACCCTGCCTCCAGTGCGGCGCCAACCGAATCCATTCCTTCCGTCATCTTTTCTGTGGCAAAACTCACGACGAGAATGCTGTTCGAAGTCGCTACGCCCATGCACATGATGGCTCCCATGAGTGCCGGTACGCTTAGAGTCGTGTGCGTTATGAACAAGAACCAGGCAATCCCGGCGAGGGCCGCGGGCAGCGCGGAAATCATGATGAACGGATCGAGCCACGATTGGAAGTTGACTACGATCAGCAGGTACACGAGCACGATCGAGAACGCCAGTCCGCTCAGCAAGCCGATGTAGGAGGCTTGCATCGTCTGAACCTGCCCACGAACCACGACTCGGGAACCGCGCGGCAACTGTTGGCGGGTGGCATCAAGGATCTTGTTGATGTCGCCAGCCACGCCACCGAGGTCGCGTCCTGTAACAGCGCCAAAGATGTCAATCACGGGCGAGACGTTGTAATCGGAAACCACGGCCATTCCCGCTCCTCGCTCGGTCGATACGAGACTGGCCATGATCGATGGAGGAGCGCTTGGATTGGTGCCGGTGATTGGAATGTTCTCTAAATCCTGCAACGTATCTGTACGGTATTGCGGCGTTTGAGTCGCGATCGTATAGCTGACATGGTTCTTTGGGTCAAGCCAGAATGTGGGCGACGTCTGGAAGCTGCCGCTCAATGACACCAGCAGATTTTGCGCGATGTCGTGGGCGGTGAAACCGAGTTGCTCGGCTTTCGTGCGTTCGACTCGCAGGCGGAGATACGGTTGATCGAAGGGCTGCTGGACCCTAAGATCGGCTGTTCCTGGGACATATCTTATTTTCGCGAGCACGACATCCGCGTAGTGCCGGTTCCCCTCCAGGTCGTTTCCGACGACTTGAACGTCGATGGGGGCGGGCAATCCAAAATTGAGAATCTGCCCGACCATGTCGGCGGGCAAGAAAGCGAACGAAACGCCCGGGAACTGTTTCGGGAGAGACAGCCGAAGCTGGTGAATGTAGTTGTCTGTCGGATGGTGCTTGACGGCGAGTGTGACCATAATGTCGGCGTCCGATGTGCCCACTGGCGCCGAGTTGCTGTAGGAGAGATTGATGCCGCTGTAGGGCAAGCCTATGTTGTCAATTACGTTCTGGACTTCGCTCGCCGGAATCTGGCTTCGAATCGACCGCTCGACCTGATCGCAAAGGTTGGCGGTCTCTTCAATGCGCATTCCGGTCGGAGCGCGCATATGAAGCTTGAAAGACCCGGCGTCAACGCTGGGAAAGAAGTCGCGGCCCAGCCAGGGAATCAGAATCGCCAGAGAAGCGATGCAGCTGGCAAAAAACGCAATCAGGAAAACACGCCGGTGACGGAGACAAATTTCCAGCAGGCCGTGATAGCTCTGACGAAACCTTTCGAAGGCCTCTTCGAAACGCTTCTGCAGTCGTACCAGGGGATTGCGGCTGGGGGCATCTCCAGCTTCTTTTTTGTCTCCCCGCAACAAGTACTTGGCCATTGTCGGGACGATAGTTCGCGAAAGGAAATAGGAAGCCAACATTGCGAAAACAACTGCTTCCGCGAGCGGCACGAACAGATACCGCGCGACGCCGGACAGCAGGAACATGGGAGCAAACACAATGCAGATTGAAAGCGTGGACACGAATGCGGGCGTCGCGATCTGAGACGCGCTGTCCAGGACAACTTCGTCCATGTCCTTCTCGGGTTCGGCCTCGCGGTTGCGATTGATATTCTCGACCTCGACCGTGGCGTCGTCCACTAGGATGCCGACCGCCAGAGCGAGCCCACCGAGCGTCATGATGTTGATCGTTTCCCCGATTGCACTGAGCGCGATGATCGAGGTCAGAATCGCCAGCGGGATCGAGGTGGCGATGATCACGGTGCTTCGCCAGCTGCCCAGGAATGTAAGAATCATGAAAGAGGTCAGGCACGCGGCAATCAGCGTTTCCCGGACCACTCCACTGATCGCGCCCCGAACAAAAATCGACTGATCATTCAGGGGTGAGATCTGTAGCTGGGGGGGAAGCGTCGTCTTAATTTGAGGCAGAAGCGCCTTGATGCCTGAGATCACGTTCAGCGTCGAGGCGTTCCCCGCCTTTTGGATCGTCAGCAACACTGAACGCTGGCCGTTGACGCGCACGATGTTGGTCTGCGGGGGAAAGCCATCGCGCACCCAGGCAACATCTTTGATGTAAATCGTGGTGCCGCCAATTGTTTTGATCGGGATTCGGTTCAGGTCGGCAATCGTCTGCGGCGCTGCGTTGGGAATGGAAACATCGTATTCCCTGGAACCAATCTTGGACGTTCCCGTGGGCAGGATCAGGTTTTGTACGCTGATGGCATTGACCACATCGAGGGCGGACAGTCCCTTCGACTGCAACGCTGTGGTATTCAGATCCACCTGCACCTGACGCTGCTTGCCGCCATAGGGGTAGGGCACCGACACACCGGGCACGGTAATGATCTGGGTGCGAATGAAATTCAGGCCATAGTCGTTCAGTTGCTGCTCCGATAGATTTTGTCCCGAGAGGGCCAACTGAAGAACCGGCACACTGGATGCGCTGTAGGCAAGAATGAGCGGCGGCGTCGATCCCGCAGGCAACTGCCTGAGTTGGGTCTGAGAAACAGCGGTAATCTGGGCAATCCCTTGTTGAATGTTTGCGGTCGGCTGCAGGAATACCTTAACCACTGCAATTCCATAGAGCGATTGCGACTCGATGTGTTCGATGTTGTCGACGGTGGTCGTAAGATTTCGCTCTGTCGTGGTAACAATCCGGTTGCTCATCTCCTCGGGGACGAGACCGTTATAGTTCCAGATGATGCTGACGACGGGAATATCAATGTTCGGAAAGATGTCGGTTGGGGTGCGAACGATCGCGAGCCCTCCCAAGATCAGGATGAGGATCGACATCACCACGAATGTGTAGGGCCGCCGTAATGCGAGTCGAACAATCCACATAAAAATTTCTTTCCGGTGCGTCAAGCACCGACAGACGTCAGGTTGCCGTGCGTGGTTCCACTCCCAGCTCGATTGCTGCTCATCGTGATGCGGAACGGGGCTGTACATCGAGCGTCCGGCACATCAGTCGCCGTAGCTTCGCGCGAGCGCGTGAGACTCGCGCCTTCACTGTTCCGTCTGGCACACCCAGAATTTGCGCTGCTTCGCTCGTGGATAGGCCATCCAGTTCACGCAACTCGAATGCCTTGCGCAAGCGAGGCGAAAGCTGCTCCGTGAATTGCAGCAGGCGCCTGTCCAGTTCGGAATTCCGACATTCCTCTTCCGGACTTAGTCCGCTGTGCGCCAATCGCTCGGACAGGGAATATTCCTGATCTTCCCCAAATCGCTCATCGAGCGACAGGTGGGTCTGGCGTGGCCGTTTGCGCAAATGCATCCGCGCGCAATTAATCACAATGGCGGTTAACCACGTCGACATTTGCGACTGCCCCTTGAATTGGTTGAGGTGCTTGTAAGCGGACAGGAGCGCGTCCTGAACCGCATCCTCCGCGTCGGCTGCATTGCCCAGGTGCCGATAGGCCTTTCTGTAAAAGGACGGCATGCAGCGCGAGAGAACGTCCTGCATTTCGAGATTTTCCTTTTCACCGATGCGGACTTCGAGGCGCGGTTCGCTTCCGATGTATGTCTCTGTCGCTTGCATGGAGTCTTGCCTCCTGGTAGCACAGCAAAAGGCACGCCGCTCTCCAATCCATCGCCAGGTAACTTAACCCCGTATTTTCAGCGGGTTGAGTCGACTATGCGGTTGGCAATGGCGTTGTGAAACTCTGACAAGAGTCATGCGGTTGACACAACGTCCGCATTTCGACAGGCTCCGGGCCTAGAGCCTGCAGAATTCTCAGCCGACCCACGCATAAAGCTGTGAAGTAGAACGATCAAATCGAATCGTTCCAGTGCGACGAATGTTTGGAAACGCAAGTGCACTTCTGGGATCAGAAAAAGGAAGTTTTGGAGGAGATTGAAATGCAAACACGCAAGCTTGCGAATTCCGACCTGCACATCACTCCCGTGGGCTACGGAGCCTGGGCCATCGGCGGCTCGGGCTGGCAGTTCGCCTGGGGATCGCAGGACGACAACGACTCCATTGCGGCCATTCACCGCTCGCTCGAACTCGGCGTTAACTGGATCGACACGGCCGCCGTTTACGGGTTGGGACACTCTGAGGAAGTCGTCGGTCGAGCGCTGAAGGACTGGCGCGGTTCTAAGCCTTACGTCTTCACCAAGTGCGGCCTGAGCTGGGATGCCAAGGGTAAGGTACAGAAGGTACTGAGCGCGGATTCGATCCGTGGCGAAATCGAGAACAGCCTCCGCCGCCTCTCCAGCGACGTGATCGATCTCTACCAAATCCACTGGCCTCCTGAACCGGACTCAGATGAACTTGAAGAAGGATGGTCCACGCTTGTCGACCTGAAGCGCGAAGGCAAGGTGCGCTGGATTGGCGTTTCCAACTTCGATGTACCACAACTGCGCCGCGCCCAGGGCATCGCTCCGGTAACTTCTCTGCAGCCCCCCTATTCGCTGTTGCACCGCGAAATCGAAGACGAGATTTTGCCCTACTCCGAGCGGAATGGGATTGGCGTCATTGTCTATTCCCCGATGGCTTCCGGCCTTCTGACGGGCTCCATGACCCGCGAGCGCGCGGCCGCGCTGCCCAAGGACGATTGGCGAAGGGGGCATCCTGACTTTACCGAGCCAAATCTCTCTTTCAACCTGGCGCTGGTCGCGCTCTTGCGGGCGATAGCCAAACGCCATCATCGTTCTGTCGGCGAAGTGGCAATTGCCTGGACGCTCCACCATCCCGCCGTGACCGGAGCCATCGTCGGGGCCCGCAACGCCCAGCAGGCCGAAGGAGTCATGCGCGCGGGCGACCTGCGCCTCAGCGATGAAGAAGTGAACCAGATCGAAGATTTCTTCGTTGAGACCACGGCGTAAGGGGAATTTCACCACGCTGAATTCGCTCATGGAACGAGAGGTCCTTGGAAAATGCGCAATCGAACCCTACCCTTCTCGTTGGTCGCGGTTCTGGCGTCCGGGTTACTGACCCTCGGCTCCTTACTACTTCCGGCCCGGACCCAAACTCAGGGACATCCTGCCGCCATCGCGGCCACTCACGGACTTCCCGGCCAGATGCCCCCGGGTTTCGATCGGGACGTTTCGAAGGTCGTGGCCGAGATCGACCGCATTGAGGCCGACACGCTGCGCCAGATGGACCAGACCACTCTTGATCGTCAGGGACAGATCCATACCCTGGGGAAGCTGATGCTCTTCGATAGGCATCTCTCCGTCAATCAAAACGAAGCATGCAGTTTCTGCCACACGCCGGAGACGGGGTTTACCGGACCGATTCAATCCCTGAACATGAGTACGGTGTCGTATCCGGGATCCGTCAGAACGCGATTCAGCAACCGAAAGCCACAGAGTTACATGTATGCGACGCTCGCACCTGTGCTCCATTACAACGCCCTTCAAGGCGACTTCGTGGGTGGAAATTTTTGGGACATGCGCGCCAGTGGCTACCGCTTGCAGAGTCCCAGCGCCGAACAAGCTCAGGGCCCACCGACCAATCCCGTAGAAATGGGGCTGCCTGACTCGGCATGTCTCGCGTATCGACTTTCGAAGACTCCCTATCGAAAGCTATTTGAGGCCGTCTGGGGCGCCGACTCGTTTGCGATTCAATGGCCGACCGAGGTCGAGAAGGTTTGTGCAACTCCTGGTCCGCCATCAAATGACGATCAACGTCCGGTCCACCTCAGCATGGCAGACCGGCAGCGTGCCGACCGCGTGTATGACGACTTCGGACTGGCGGCTGCCTCTTATGAAGCTTCGCCGGAAGTCAGTCCCTTCACTTCGAAGTATGACTATGTGCAGGCGGGAAAAGAAAAGTTCACGTCACAGGAAACAAACGGGAACGCGCTGTTCCGCGGTAAGGCAGGATGCAATCAGTGTCACCGCGATGGCGGACCCGGTGAAGAGCCGTTGTTCACCGACTTCACAGCCAGCAATCTCGGCGTGCCGAGGAACCAGGACCTGCAGTATTACTACGAAGATAGGTCCGACGGGAGCGCCTATCGGGCGAATCCGGCCGGACAAAACTACGACGACACCGGTGTCGGATCTTTTCTGCGCACGCTCGAAAGCGACAGCGGGCAATTGAATCCCGATTCGGGATGGGTCGGGCTCGCCCCCAAATTCGACGCCAAGTTCCAGGTACCCACACTGCGCAACGTCGATATGCGTCCTACGGCCGACTTCGTGAAGGCCTACATGCACAATGGCTACTTCAAGAGCCTTAAGGAGGTAGTCCACTTTTACAACACGCGCGACGTGCTGCCCCGCTGCCTGGCAAGAGACCCCGGAGAAAAGGTCACGTGCTGGCCGCCGCCCGAAGATCCGCGCAACCTTAACAAGAAACAACTCGGCAACCTGAAGCTGACGGATCAGGAAGAGGACGACCTTGTGGCCTTCTTGAAGACGTTGACCGACGACTACAAGGTTCCCAGCCCGCGACCGGAAAGGTAGGTGCCAGGAGTGAAGCGGGACCCGGCAGCATCGATTGCCGCTGAGATCGGAGAAACGACTAGTAAGAGCCGTCGGGCTGCGGCTACTGCGCTATGATGTTCGGCGTGGCAACCGGATGGAGTCAAATGGCTGCCGTGAACTTGATTGGGTCGTACAACTACGCGCTCGTGGCGCTTTCGATGTTGATCGCCATGTTTGCGTCGTACGCTGCTCTGGATCTCGCAGGTCGCGTAACGGCCGCGGGCGGTTGGACTCGCGCGATTTGGCTGCTGGGCGGGGCCGGTGCGATGGGGATTGGCATTTGGTCCATGCACTACATTGGGATGCTGGCGTTCATCCTTCCGATTCCCGTGGCCTACCATTGGCCGACCGTTCTGGTTTCACTGTTTGCGGCCATTCTCGCGTCGGTTATTGCGCTGTACGTGGTGAGCCGACAGAGAATGGGTGCGTCCCGAGCGGTCGCCGGAAGTGTCCTGATGGGTGCGGGTATTGCGAGTATGCATTACATCGGCATGGCCGCCATGCGTTTACCGGCTATATGCCATTTTGATTCCCTTCTCGTCGTCCTTTCCGTCGTGTTCGCGGTTATGATTTCTCTGGCCGCGCTATGGATTACCTTTCACTTCCGCGATGAGAAAACTGGTATCGGCTGGGAAAAGTTAGCCGGAGCCGTCGTGATGGGCGCTGCGATTCCCGTCATGCATTACACCGGCATGGCCGCCGCCAGTTTCACGCCCTCCGGCATGCCAGCGGACCTGTCTCACGCCGTAAGCATCTCTACACTTGGCACCGCCGGAATTGCCGCCGTCACCTTTATCGTCCTCGGGCTGGCTTTACTGACGTCCTCGGTGGACAGGCGATTTGCCGCCCAGACCTTGGAACGGCAGGAAGAGAAGCTGGAGCGAAGCGAGGCGTACTTGGCGGAAGCGCAGAGGCTCAGTCGTACCGGGAGCTTCGGCTGGAGGGTTTCCACGGGCGAGATCATCTGGTCAGAGGAAACCTTTCGAATCTTCCAATACGACCGAAGCACGACACCGACCGTGGAACTTATCCTCCAACGGGTTCATCCGGAAGACGTGGCGCTCGTGAAACAGACAATCGAACGCGCGTCACAGGATGGGAAGAATTTTGAACATGAATATCGCTTGCTGATGCCGGATGGTTCCGTCAAATATGTCCGCGTAGTGGCTCATACCTTAAGTGATGAACCGGACAGCGTCGAATTTATAGGCGCGGTGACGGACATCACCGAGCGCAAGCGAGCGGAAGAAGCGTTGCAGCGAAGCGAGAGTAATCTGGCGGAAGCACAGAGGCTTACGCACACAGGGAGTTGGGCCTGGCGAGTTGCGGGGAGAGAAGCCTTGCATCTCTCCGAGGAATGGTATCGCGTATATGGCTTCGATCCAGAACACGGTATGCCGGCCTGGGAAGAGCGGCTCCAGCGCGTTCATCCGGAGGATCGGGCCAAATGGCAAAGGGCAATCGATCGAGCCATCGCCGAAAAGTCGAAATATGAAGTGGAATTCCGAATCCTTCTTCCCGACGGCACGGTCAAATACATCCACACCGTCGGCCATCCTGTCTTGACTGCATCCGGCGATTTGACGGAATTCGTGGGTAGCGCCGCAGATGTCACCGAGCGAAGGCGAGCCGAGGAGGCGCTGCGACGGAGCGAGGGCTATTTAGCGCAAGCGCAAAGGCTGACCCAGAGTGGAAGTTGGGCGTGGAATGTGCGCACCGGCGCTCGCTTCTGGTCGCAAGAGACCTTTCGCATCTTCGGCTACGGCCCCGAGAAAGTGAAGCCCACATGGTCGGACATTCTCGATCGAGTTCACCCTGAAGATCGACCAGCAATCGTGCAGCAAGCAAAAATGGAGACGACGCTGAAGGAGGATTCGGAGTTTGACTGGAGAATTGTTCTTCCGGACGGAAGAATAAAGCACCTTCACTCGATCGCCCGCCCCGTGATGGATGCGTCAGGCGAAATCACTGAGATCGTCGGCACCTTGATCGACGTCACCGAGCGCAAGCGGGCCGAGGCGCTGCGTGACGGGGAGAGCCGTATTTTGGAGATGATCGCGCGCGATGCCCCGCTGGACGAAATCCTGGAGAGACTGGTGCTCGTTGTGGAAGCCCAATTTGCCGGCTTACTCTGCTCTGTCCTCCTCCTCGAAGAGGACGGGCAGCATGCGCGGCACGGTGCCGCCCCCAGCCTTCCCCAGCCCTACTCCCGGGCCATCGACGGCCTTGGCATCGGACCGAAGGCGGGATCATGCGGCACCGCCATGTACCGCAGAGAAACAGTTGTCGTCACCGACATTCTCCAGGATCCGCTCTGGGAGTCGTATCGGGACCTGGCCGCGCCCTATGGGCTGCGCGCCTGCTGGTCCACTCCCATACTTGCGCATTCGGGCAAGGCGCTGGGCTCGTTTGCCATGTATTACCGCGAACCGCGCAGTCCGAGCCCGGCTGAGACCCGTGCCCTGAAAATGGCCACCCACCTCGCCGGCATTGCCATTGAACGCAAGCTGGCGCGAGAAGAGCGTGAACGATTGCGCCAAGCCCAGGGGGACCTCGCGCACATAAACAGGGTCACCACGATGGGAGAGTTGACCGCCTCCCTGGCGCACGAAGTCAATCAACCGATTGCCGCCGCACTCACAGACGCGAATACCTGCATGCGCTGGCTTGCGCGCGATCAACCCGATCTGGAAGAAGCGCGCGGGGCTGCGTCAAGAGTCGTCAAAGACGCAACCCGGGCGGCGGAAATCATCGCCCGTGTCCGGCTGGTATTTAAGAAAGGCGTTGCAGAACGGGAATTGGTTGATGTAAACGAACTCATTCGGGAGATGATCATCCTCCTGCGCAACGAGATGTCGCGACACTCCATCTCAGTACGGACGGAGTTGGCGGAGGCGCTTCCCCAGGTCATGGGAGACCGTGTGCAATTGCAGCAGGTCATGATGAACCTCATCATGAACAGCATCGATGCGATGAAAGATGTGGATGGGACGCGCGAGCTTACCATCGACTCGCAGAGTGCGGAGAGCGAGCAACTAATGGTGTCGGTCAGCGATACCGGCGTGGGCCTCCCCCCGCAGCAAGCGAACCAGATCTTCAACGCCTTCTTTTCCACTAAGGCTCACGGCACCGGCATGGGACTTCGCATCAGCCGCTCCATCGTTGAATCGCATGGCGGCCGCTTGTGGGCCGCCGACCGCTCTCCGCGTGGCGCTACCTTTCACCTTACCTTACCCGCCAAAGTCGAGACGCGCGAATGACCGCAAACTCCCCCACGGTGTTCGTCATTGATGACGATGACTTGGTGCGTGCGGCCATCCAAGGCATGCTGAAGTCGGTGGGCTTGCGATCCGAGACTTTCGGGGCGGCGCAGGAGTTTTTGCGTAGCAAGCGGCCGGACGGGCCAAGTTGCCTGGTTCTGGACGTGAGACTTCCTGGAGTGAACGGTCTGGACTTTCAGCACGAGTTGGCAGAGGCGGGAATCCGGATTCCTATCATCTTTATTACCGGTCATGGGGATATTCCGATGTCGGTGAGGGCCATGAAATCCGGCGCGGTGGAATTTCTGACCAAACCCTTCCGGGACCAGGACTTGCTGGACGCAATCCACCAGGCTCTGGATCGCGACCGGGTGGCACGCCAACAACAGAGCGAGCTGGCCGAATTGCGAAAGGGATACGAATCGCTGACTGTACGCGAACGCGAGGTCATGGGCCTGGTGGTTTCGGGCATGCTCAATAAGCAAATCGCATTTGATCTCGGGACCAGCGAAATCACGGTAAAGATCCAACGCGGGCAAGTGATGCGCAAGATGCAGGCTGAATCCCTGGCAGAATTGGTCAGAATGGCGGCGAAGCTTGAGCTTCCGCCCGGCAGTCGCGGATGAGAGTTCTCTCCGCAATTCGCGGCTACGGCCTGGCGACCATTTGCTGCGGAGTCGCGCTGGCGGTGGCATGGCCCATCGATGCCCCCTCGTCGTGCTTCCTTCTCGCAGTCACGGTGAGCAGCCTGTTCGGAGGCTTGGGGCCGGGTCTGTTCTCGGTTGCTGTCTCCGCCATCGCATTCGACTATTTCTTTCTGTGGAGAACGTTTCCGCCAGCTCACGAGTCCGCGACCCTCTTGCGCTTTGCCGTCTTCATGGCTGCGGCGTTTCTGATCGCCGGTTTGATGGAGATCAAGCGGCGGGTTGAGGAATCCCGCAATCGCGCGGAAGGGGCGTTGCGTCAGGCGCAGGCGGATCTCGCGCACATCAGCCGGGTGACCACCCTCGGAGAGCTGACTGCTTCGCTGGCACATGAAGTGAAGCAGCCGATTGCCGCCGCCGTCACCGACGCCAACACCTGCTTGCGCTGGCTCGCGCGCGATCAGCCCGATCTGGAAGAGGCGCGCGAGGCCTCGTTGAGAGTGGTGAAAGACGCAACCCGTGCGGCGGAGATCATCGACCGGATCCGTCTGCTTTTCAAGAAGAGTACTCCGCAACGGGAGCTGGTGGATCTCAATGAAGTGATCCGAGAGATGATCGTCCTGTTGCGCAACCAGGCAACGCGATACTCGATAATTGTCCGGACGGACCTGGCCGGGGATATTCCCCAGATTATGGGAGATCGCGTGCAATTGCAGCAGGTGTTGATGAACCTCATTATGAACAGCATCGATGCAATGAAGGAGGTGGAGGGGATGCGGAGTCTCGCCATCCAATCGCAGCGAGCGGACAACGAGCAAGTTATGCTGTCGGTCAGCGACAGCGGCGTGGGACTGCCCCCGGAGCAGGCGGACCAGATCTTCAATGCGTTCTTTACCACGAAGCCGGAGGGTTCCGGCATGGGACTTCGCATCAGCCGCTCTATCGTGGAGTCGCATGGTGGCCGCTTGTGGGCTGCCAACAACGCTCCGCGGGGAACAAGTTTTCATTTCACTCTCCCCACCAAAGCCGAGGCCCACGAATGACGTCCACGGGCGCTGCCATCGGCGGTTGCCAAGTCTTCCCTTCTAACTCCCCGTTTTGGCTGCCAGTTTCCCAGGTAGTTTCGTGATCAGGGCAGTATTACTGCACTCATACCAAAGCATGATTGCGGGTTTATTGGCGACAGTGCTAACTTGCACCCATGGCCACTCAGGGAAAGACGAACTTAGTAGCGATTGTCGATGATGATGATTTGATGCGCAGCGCGTTGCAGGGACTGCTGAAAGCGGTGGGCTTGCCGGCGCGAGCGTTTGCCTCGGCGGAGGAATTCCTGACGTCTGGCCAACAGCACGAGACCGCATGTCTGATCGCGGATATCCGCATGCCGGGAATGTCCGGCCTGGAATTGCAGGCCAAGCTGAATGCGGAGCGTTGCAGGATTCCGACCATCTTCATCACGGCACACGGCGACGAAAAAATGCGGATGCAGGCGTTGCGAGCAGGCGCCGTGGAATTCATGGCGAAACCGTTCGACGACGAGATTCTGCTCGAGAGTGTTCGAGCAGCTCTGGAGAGTTGATCCCGATACGGAAGAATGCACATGAGCGCAAGCACGCGAGCGCAAGGAGGTCCTCTGTGGGAGCTTTCGGAAGATTTGGGTCCGCTGACCAGGACCGTAATCCGCGCAGATTCGAGCAAGTGATTGGTAACAGTCCCGCTCTGGAAGCTGTGCTGGAACAAGTCGAACGGGTCGCGCCTACCGATTCCACCGTTCTTATCCAGGGCGAAACAGGCACCGGGAAGGAACTGATTGCGCGCGCCATTCACAACCTCAGCTCGCGGTGTGGACGGTCGTTCATAAAGCTGAATTGTGCCGCGATTCCGCTGGATCTGCTGGAAAGCGAGCTTTTTGGCCACGAGAGAGGCGCGTTCACCGGCGCCATCGCGCAAAAGATAGGCCGTTTCGAACTGGCCGACAAAGGCACGCTCTTCCTGGACGAGGTGGGCGATATACCGCCGGCCCTGCAACCCAAACTGCTGCGCGTACTGCAGGAACAGGAGTTCGAACGCTTGGGCAGCGCTCGTACTCATCAAGTGGACGTTCGCCTGGTGGCGGCCACGAACCGTGATCTGATGGAGATGGTGAGCCGGGGCGAATTTCGCAGCGACCTCTATTATCGGCTGAATGTTTTCCCGGTCATGCTGCCACCGTTGCGGGCACGCCCGGAAGATATTCCGGCGCTGGTGACACATTTTGTCGAGGTTTGTTGCCGCCGGATGGGTAAGCAAATTGAACACATCCCTGCGGAAACGATGGCGGCGCTCAGTTCGTATCCGTGGCCGGGGAATATCCGCGAACTGCAAAACTTGATTGAACGCGCCGTGATCCTTTCGGACGATGGCGTACTTCCCAATTCCTTGCCAATGGCCGGGACTCAGGCTATCGTCATCTCTGCTCCGGCCGCTATTACTCTGAAGGACTCGGAACGCGCGCTGATTCTGCACACGCTGCAGGGAGTCGGTTGGGTGATCGGCGGCCCGAAAGGCGCAGCCGCCAAACTTGGCTTGAAGCGCACTACGCTAATCCACAAGATGCAGAAGCTGGGGATTTCCCGGCCCGGCGTCCCGAGCAGCCAGGATGTGTTGAAGCCAGCACCAAATGGCTCGGGCTCCCTGTCACAATTGTCGTAGCGCGGCTTGCTGCTACTGCTCGTCCTCAGCCTTCCGGCAAAGAGTGCGAGCCAGCGCGTAGAAGTATGGCGCAAGTTGCAGCGGTACGGCATGTTGGCTCTGCGCAGTTCCGGTTACGTCCTGCCCCGTTCAACGATAAACCAGGAGGAATGGGATGGCTTGCCACGGCGATTCGGACATACCAAGGCAGGCCTTCGCGGTTGAGGCCCAGGGCTTCGACGGCTTGCCGGCAGAACAGCTAGAATTGCCAGGAAAATAAGCGTCTCCGAAGCACAAAGTGCACTTCTTTCTGCAAGAGACTCTAGGCGGAACAATTTTCTCCCGGCTGGTCATCCTTGCACTGTGCACATTCTCGGGTGCGCCTCAAGTAAACGCTATATCAACAACTTACGACTGGGGGCCCCTCTTTGGCAGCGGACTTGCAACTGCGCTTTTCGAAGAAACAAATCCTCCCCCAGGAGACTGCTATGAAGAAAATACCATTCGTTTTGTCCATGATGTTGCCAGTGATGGCGCTGACTGTTGCTTTTTGTTTCGCAAGTCAGCCGACGCTCGCGCAGAGTTCTTCCAGTTCGTCGCCCGATGCGACAGCTCAACAACAGCCGATGCAGCCGGACAATCAAAACGCGGCGAGCACGCCTTCGGAGAAGACGACGTTTAACGGAACGATCACAAAATCCGGGAACAAACTCGTCCTTACGGCCACTGACAGCAAGACCACCTATCAGCTCGACGACCAGCAAAAGGCGAAGGATTTCCTTAACAAGACCGTGAAGGTGACTGGAGTTCTGGACGCTTCCACCGGAACGATTCGCGTCAGCGCGATCGATCCATCCTGACCCCCCCACGATGAGGCGCTTATGAGCCAGGCGCCTGTGGGAAAGGGGCGGTGCATAGCCGCCCCTTTTTTCCCCTCTTGGACGTTATTTCGAATTGACGAACAACCAGTCTGACCGCAATCGCGTCAAAATCTTGGGCAAAAAGGACTTTGCATGCGTTTGTTGAGTGTTCGCCTTATTGCTTCTCTTGTTCTCGGAATCACGCTGATTTCGTCTGGTTTTTCCTACTACGAAGTGTTGGCTGAAAAGCGCGCTCTGCGCAGTGATGTGGAGCGTCGCGCCGAGATGCTGGGGGAGAGTCTCGTCGGCAACGTCGAGCGGTCGTCGTGGAATACCGGCTCGGCCAAGGCCCCGAACACCGAACTGCAGCGGCTGGTGCAGCGCTTCGGCAACCGTGAGCACATGCTGGGCGTCGTCATCTATGACCCGCAGGGCGCGCTGGTAGCCGCGACCCCGGAACTCGCGAAAATGCTCACCACAGCCCCGCCGGCCGTAATGCAGGCCATCACGCAAGGTTACGGAGAGAGTTCGTTCTTCCGTCTGGGTACCGTGCCGATTCATATTCTCGCGCTGCCGATTCGCCGCCAGGATGAAGTGCTGGGGGGCCTAGCCGTAGTCCACGATGTGAGCTACATCCGCGCGCAGATCCTTCTCGCGTGGCGTCGGACATTTTTCCGCGTGCTGGCTCAGGGCTTCGTCATCGTCCTCATTACCTTGCTGATTGTCCGCTGGAGCATTGCCGGCCCCATCGCACGGGCGGCGCTATGGATGCGCGGGCTCCGTACGGGAAAGATTTCTGTTCGCCAGGGAGTGCCCGACCTCGATATGTTCCGGCCGCTGGCGCGCGAAGTTGCCACCATGGCCGAGAGCCTCACCCACGCCCGCAACGCAGCCGAAAATGAGGCCCGCCTGCGCGATGCGGCGGAATCGATGTGGACGGCGGATCGGCTGTCGGTGCAACTCCGCACACGTTTGGACGAGGGCCACCTGTTCGTGGTCTCAAACCGTGAGCCGTACATGCATCAGCGAAATGGGAAGGCGGTCGATGTGATCGTTCCGCCGAGCGGCCTGGTCACCGCGATCGAACCTGTGCTCGACGCGTGCGATGGCACCTGGATCGCGCACGGCAGCGGCAATGCCGATGCCGAAGTTGTAGACACCCACGACCGGCTGCGTGTTCCGCCGGATGACCCTCGCTATACCTTGCGCCGCGTGTGGCTAACCAAAGAGGAAGAGGAAGGATATTACTACGGCTTTGCCAACGAAGGACTCTGGCCCCTTTGCCACATCGCGCACACCCGTCCGCTTTTTCGGGCTGCCGATTGGCAGTACTACCAGGAGGTGAACCGCAAGTTCATGACCGCCGTGCTCGAGGAAATCGAAAATGTCGCGAAGCCGGTGGTGCTCGTCCAGGACTATCACTTCGCGTTGCTGCCTCGGATGATCAAGGAAAAGCGGCCGGATGCTCGCGTGGCAATCTTCTGGCATATTCCCTGGCCGAATCCGGAAGCTTTTGGCATTTGCCCCTGGCAGCGCCAGTTGGTGGACGGTTTACTCGGCGCCGACCTAATCGGATTTCACATTCAATCCCACTGCAACAATTTTCTGGAGACCGTCGATCGAGTCGTCGAGTCGCGTGTGGATTGGGAGCACTTTTCTGCGCTCCGCCAGGAGCACCGCACCCTAGTGCGGCCTTTCCCGATCAGTGTTGCCTTCACCGGCGACGATGCCGCCGGAAACAACAAAACGGGACTCGACTACCTGGAACGTTCCGCTCTGCTGCGGAGTCTGGGCGTGGAGGCGACGTTCATGGGAATTGGTGTCGATCGTGTCGACTATACCAAGGGCATTCTTGAGCGCTTCCTGGCGATTGAGCGGTTCCTCGAGAAATTCCCCGGCTATCAGGGAAAATTCACATTCGTGCAGATCGGAGCTCCGAGCCGGACACATATCAAGCGCTATCACGACTTGCTCGCCGAAGTGGAAGCCGAGGCGGAACGCATCAATTGGCGTTTCCAGGGAGGCAAGTGGAAGCCGATTGTGTTCCTTAAGCGCCAGCACAGCCATCAGGAGATTGAGCCCTATTACCGCGCCGCCGATCTCTGCCTGGTGACGTCTCTGCACGATGGAATGAATCTCGTAGCCAAGGAATTTCTGGCCGCGCGGAGAGATGAACGGGGCGTTCTCATCCTTAGCCAGTTCACAGGAGCGGCTCGCGAACTGCGTGACGCCCTGCTGGTCAATCCCTATGACATCGATCAGACCGCCGAAGCCATCCGCGCCGCTCTGGAGATGGAGCCGGAGGAGAAGCAGCTGCGCATGCATCGCATGCGCAAGTACATCAGGGAACACAACATTTACCAATGGGCCGGGAACCTGATCACCGAACTGGTTGAGCTCCGCTTGGATGCAGCTGAGGAAGTTCGGGAGAAATCTAGCGCCAGCGTATCCGCAGCGTGATGCCGCGGTTTACGCGCGCGGCAGTAATCGAGAAAGGAGCAACTGATTGAGGACGGAAGTGCAAGCGCAGCTCGCACCGTTCCTGCGAACTGTCGCCGAGGCATCCCATGCGGTGCTGCTGGTCGATTATGACGGAACCTTAGCGCCATTCCACACCAAGCGCGACCAGGCTTATCCATATCCCGGGGTTGTGCCTCTCCTGCAAGAGATCGTTCGCAACGGTCGGACGCGGGTGGTCGTCATCTCCGGGCGAGGTACGACCGACGTGCTTCCATTTCTCAATATTCGACCGCGTCCTGAGATTTGGGGAATCCATGGGCTGCAGCGCATGAAGACAGACGAAAGTACAGTAATGCCACGGCTCGATGAAAAAACTCTCAATGGCCTGTTGGATGCCGACCGCTGGCTCGGCTACCAGCAACTGCGTCACAACGCGGAATTCAAAGCCGGAAGCATCGCCATCCATTGGCGCGGAATGAGCGAAGAAGACGCGGAGGATCTTCGAGCCCGCGTATTGCTCGGATGGCGGCCCATTGCGGAATACAGCGGGCTCGACCTGCTGGACTTCGACGGCGGGATAGAAATTCGCGCGAGCGGGGCCGACAAGGGTGATGCGGTCCGCACCTTTCTCAGTGAAATCAGTCCAGATACCCCGGCGGCTTTTCTGGGCGACGACATCACCGACGAATCCGCTTTCCGGGCCATGAAGGGGCGCGGCATCAGCGTGCTGGTTCGTCCCAGGTGGCGGAATACCGAGGCGCAATTCTGGCTGAAGCCTCCCGAAGAACTCCTCGACTTTCTCGACCTATGGCTGAAGGCCTGTACCGAACACAACTCTCTAGATAACGGCATGGCCGCGACCGTGAATGGATGACAACCACAGCGCACTTACCTCTCTCACGAACGCCGGTGAAGCCCTTTTACTTCAACACGTCGGCGCATCTCTTACGCATTACCACGCAGAAAGCGAATACGCTGGCGGAGCTTCTGGATGCCTTGCGCGTCTGTCCCGACGACTCCATCTTTCAGCACGCCTTCCGGACTCTGCAGGAGCTGCACTTTATTCGCGAGGGATTTTCCAACGACTTTGCGCAATGGGCGCTCACTGCCCGCAACGAGCCCGGTTTGGCTGAACAGCTGGCGAGCGTGGACGTGCGTGAGTTTACGTCCCTCGGCGAATTGCGCGAGCGATTTGTCCAGATTGTGGAGAAGCACTTGCAATTCAATCCCGCGGACGGCCAGCGCATGGCGGAAGAAACTTTCTATTTTTGCGCGGCTGACATCGTAGTGATGCCAACCAAGTTTGTGGCCGAAACCCTGCAAGACTTCGCCAAGGGTCTAAGGGAGGTGAGCGTGCATTCCATCCATCACCATTTCATTGAGGCGCGACTGCGGATCAAGCTTATGTCCAATGATTTCTCGGAGTGGCTGTACGAAGATGTGGGATTGACGGACGTCGCCCGCGCGCTCAACCGGATCGATATCTATACGGTGACGCTCGAGGATGTGAGAAAGCAAATGCTTCGCATCGTGGAACGGTCGTTGGCTTGACTTACTCAGCGTGGGTCAGAGAACGTGAAGTCGGAACACAATCTACAATATGAAGTCGCAAGCTGCTACGAATACGCAATCGCCGTCCCCTCATACTGGGACGCAACCACACGACCAGCCGGTTCTCTCGGCTCAGCCCACGCCCCCGCGTCCGGAGCGGCGCACGATTCCGCAAACCTGGGAGACGCCACCGGCGCCCGTCCCCGCTCCGCATCTCGATGACTACCGGACAATTGTCGGCACGGCCGAGCTCGACGAACTGCGCTTTCTTGCTCGCGAACTCAAGGGAAAGACAGTGAAGATGGTCAACTCCACCGCTGTCGGTGGCGGAGTGGCCGAAATGCTGAATCGGCTCGTTCCGCTACTCGGAGAGCTCGAAGTTACCACCCGTTGGGACGTGATCACGGGAGGAAACGATTTCTTCGAGGTGACCAAGGCTTTCCATAATGCTTTGCACGGCAGTGAGTATCAGCTGACGCGATCGGCCCAGGAGATATTCCTGGCCTACAACGAACAAAACCGGCAGCGCATGCTGTTCACGGAGGACATGGTCGTCATTCATGATCCGCAGCCCGCCGCCCTCATTGGCTCGCGCAAGGACTCGCCGGCTCGCTGGGTGTGGCGATGCCACATTGACTTATCGAATCCGAATCCGCAAGTTTGGGGGTTCCTGCGGCCTTTCATCCAACAATTCGATGCGGCAATTTTTTCTTCGCAGTCGTTTGCCCGGCAGTTGCCCATCCCGCAATACCTGTTTTACCCCTGCATCGACCCGCTGTCGGAGAAGAACAAGGATCTCGACGAAAGCTTCGTGCAGAAAGTATGCGACGAATTTGGCGTTGATCGCACCCGCCCGATCGTGACCCAGGTGTCTCGTTTCGACCGATTGAAGGATCCGGTGGGCGTGGTGCAGGCTTTCAAGCTGGCCAGAAAATACGTCGACTGCCAACTGGTGCTGGCCGGCGGCGGCGCAAGCGATGATCCGGAAGGCGCACTCGTTCTCAAAGAGGTCAAGGAGGTTGCCGGCGATGATCCCGACATTATCATCCTCGACCTGCCGCCCTGGTGCGCGCTTGAGATTAATGCGCTGCAGCGCGCTTCAACCATCGTGGTCCAGAAATCGATCAAGGAGGGTTTCGGCCTTACAGTCACCGAGGCGCTGTGGAAGGGGAAGCCCGCCATCGCGGGCGCAGTCGGCGGCATCCCCAACCAGATCATCCACAAGCTGACCGGCATGCTGGTTCATTCTGTCGAAGGATGCGCCTATCAGATCCGCTATCTCCTCACTCATCCCGATTTCGCCGCACAACTGGGACGGAATGGTCGCGAGCACGTCAAAGAAAACTTCCTGATGACCACCAATGTGCGGCGTTGGCTGTTGCTGCTTCGGATTCTGCTGCGCGCGGGGACCCCGACTGGAACCCCGTTCAGTTAGCTTCGCCTGACTACAGCAAACATCGGGTAAGCCTACAGAATGCATTGGATTTCCGCCAACGACGTCCTCAATTAGGATGGCGCAATGGGCCCTGGTGGAGTGTGTCTTGCTAAAACGGTCGTCGAACCGGCGAAACGGCTGCGCGTTTCCTGCCTGATCGCTGCCGCCTTCCTGGTGTTCTGCGTTCCGGCTTACGTTCAAAATGCATCCAGCGACGCTGGATTGTCGGCAGGTGGACTTCTGCGAAGAGTCGTTAATTCGGAGTTGAAGGCTCAAGCCAATGACCACAGCCACTGGAGGTACGAAGTAAAAGCGGGTGTTTCGGGAAAAGAACAAGTGAAGGTGGCTGTTCAGACCCGCGAAGGGTATCTTGATCGCTTGAAATTTGTGAATGGTCAGGCAATCACGCCGGAACAAGAAAAACAGGAAGACCAGCGGATCGCGAGGCTCCTAAAAAAGCCCGATGAACAGAAAAAGCAGCGAAGTGCGCAAGAACAAGATGCCCGGAAGACCGAGCGTCTGTTCGAGATGTTGCCGGACGCAGTGACCGCGACCTACGGAAAGCGTGAGGGCGAGCTTGTGGAAATTCTCTTCAAGCCAAACCCCCATTTCCATCCCCCGTCAAATGAGGCTGCGGTCTTTCACGCGATGACAGGCCGGATCTGGATCAATACTAAAGAAAATAGACTGGTAGAAATCGAGGGTCACCTCACCAGAGGGGTGAAGTTTGGCGGCGGCTTGCTCGGTCACCTGGACAATGGAGGCGAATTTCACGTAAAACAGTCCGAAGTGGCGCCGGGTCTTTGGGAAATCACTCTCCTGCATGTCAACATGCACGGCAAGGCTCTGTTCTTCAAGACCATCGCGGTGCAAGAAAATGAAATGCGAACTAATTTTCAGCAGGTCCCTGACAATCTGACATTGTCGGAAGCCGCTCAACAGCTTCAGAAGCAGTCAAGCGTGAAATCTGCCTCGGTGTCAGGCGGTGCAATTGTCCCAGCCATTGCATCGTCCCAGAGTTCCAGCCACTGATTCACAAAAGCCTAAATTCGCAACCAGCACCCCACGCGCGTACCGGTTAAAGCGTACGATCGCGCGATCGTTTTGACCAGCAATATCCTGGCCAACTTACAGTGAATCGCTGATTGCGGCGCGCCCTGCTCGGCTTCACAGTGAACCTCTTAACGGTTGCCGAGGAGGGTCAGAGCAAATGCCGGACCGAGAAACACTGGAGCGAGCCGAAAAAGACGCGCGAGAGGGTAAGTCGCCTTCAACTCAAGCTGGGGAATTTGTTCGGCAAGAAATCCATCACATTCGCGAGGGGAAACATGGCGCCCGGTCGCCGCAACAAGCCATCGCGATTGGATTATCCGAAGCGCGGAGAGCCGGTGTGACGTTGGATCCGCCGAAGGGCCCGGCTGCCGTCCGAAAGAAAGCAGCTCACAATGCCGCCGCCGGACGAAAAGCAAAAGAGTCAATGCCCAAAGTTTCGGCCAAACGATCGTGGGCTGCGGAGGATGCCCTCAAGCGTGAGTCTCGCAGTACAGCCAGTCACGAGGCACTTTCTCGTCAGGCAAAACAGTCTGCCGTCACGCGCGGGAAACAGAGTCGCCGACAGGCCGCCATGAAAGCGGCGCGAACGCCGAAAGCCGCTTAGATGTCAGACGGCCAACCAAACTCGCACCGGAGGAAGAAGCCGGCCACCCGTCGGCACTGGATCGTCGGAATCTCGCTGCTGTTGATAGTCGCGATCTCCGGAGTGGGCATTTTGATCTTTAACGCCAGGCCTATCCTGCGTACACGCGTCGTCGAGACTTTGTCGGCGCGGTTCGAGAGCAAAGTTGAGCTTGAAGCATTTGATGTCTCGCTGATGAAGGGGTTCCAGGTTTCGGGCGAAGGACTGAGACTTTTTGGAGACGGTGACCCCAACAATCACGAGCCCGGAATTCAGCCGCTCATCGCTGTTGCAGAATTCCGGTTTCGCATGGGAATCCGGGATTTTCTTCGCTCGCCCATGCGAGTCAAGACGGTATACGTAAGAGGACTGCGGTTGAATCTGCCGCCCAGAGGGCAGCGCGGCCAGATGACAAAACTGGGGCCCGGGGGAAAGATAAAGATCCTTGTTGATAGCTTTGTCTGCGACGAGGCGGAACTGATAATCAATACACTCGAACCAGGGAAGCTGCCACTTGAATTTGACATCAAGAATTTGAAAATGACGAGCATTGGGCCAGACGGACCCATGCATTTTGATGCCGACCTAACCAATCCCAAGCCTGTGGGGAACGTGCTTTCCAGTGGATGGTTTGGCCCATGGCAGGCAGACAGCCCTCGCGACACTCCGGTAAGCGGCACCTATTCCTTCAACCACGCGGATTTGGGGACGATCAGGGGCATTGGCGGGATACTGTCGTCCACCGGAGAATATGGCGGTACTCTCGACAACATTGTCGTGGACGGCAAAACCGATACTCCAGATTTTCGCGTTGCGACCGCCATGCGGATGGTGCCCCTACATACGGAATTTCACGCCATTGTCGACGGAACGACTGGCGACACATACCTTCAACCGGTAACAGCAAGAATTCTGAATTCGTCGCTGGTGGCACACGGCTCGGTGATGCGGACCAAAGATCCCGAAGGGCATCGCGTGGAGTTAGACGTGATGATTGAAAAGGGGAGGATCGAAGACCTGCTGAAGTTGGCGGTACGGACGGACCCCCCGATCATGACTGGTGTCGTTCGCTTGAAGACGAAGTTTGACTTTCCCCCTGGCGAGTCCGACTTTGCCAAACGCTTGA
>Ga0210402_10000806_pt1 | contig 33941 bp, 28 predicted proteins | sample IncBWC7MmetaG_FD_161055 | JGI IMG/M metagenome (GOLD analysis project Ga0210402, IMG submission 161055) | Forest soil microbial communities from Barre Woods Harvard Forest LTER site, Petersham, Massachusetts, United States - Inc-BW-C-7-M | ecosystem: Environmental > Terrestrial > Soil >...
AGTTTGCCGGCGTCCATCAAGTGCACTTGCGGCTTGACGCGCACGATCGGCTGCGCGGCAGGTGGAGGAGGCGGCGGAGGCGGCGGAGGCGGAGCGCTCAGGAAGGTCGACAAACTGGCCTTCGGCAACGCTTCGGTGTAAATCAATGGAATCAAAATCAACACCGCTAGAAAGGTAACCTGCAGAGCCATGGAAATAAATACCGTCCAAGGCTTGTTGGTCTTCTTGTTACTCGAAGTGGAAACAACCATTTCTTCAAACATTTGGTCCCTACCTCCTCCCGGCGGGAGCAAGGCGCCCTGCGGCGGCCTCACCATTCCGGGGTTTGTTTCCGGCTGCGGGTCCGGTTCCAACTGCAGCTGATCCCTGGTCCTTAAAACGGTGCCACAAGACCACTAAAGGAGCAGCAATGCCAAAACTGGAGTACGTTCCTACCACAATCCCCACCACCAGGGCAAAGGAGAAAGCACGAAGCACCTGTCCGCCCATGAGGAAAAGTACGAGGACGGTGAGGAAAGTCAGACCACTAGTCAGGATCGTCCGTGACAAAGTTTGATTGATGGACTTATTCACCACTGCCGCAAACTCTTCTTTGCGCAGCAAGCGGTTGTTTTCACGGATGCGGTCGAAAATGACGATGGTGTCGTTCATCGAATATCCGACGAGAGTGAGAAGCGCGGCAATCACGGTGAGCGAAATCTCGAAATGCAGCAACGAGAAAAAGCCCAGCGTGATCAGAACGTCGTGAAATACGGCGAGGACCGCGGCTGCCCCGAAAACCCACTCGAATCGGAAGGCAATATATAACAGCATGCCGCCTAAAGCATAGAGGGTAACGAAAACTGCCTGGCGGCGCAGCTCCGCGCCAACTTTGGCGCCGACAATTTCAGCGCCGCGAACCGTGAAACTTCCAGGCCCGTAGGCGGCGTTTAGCGCGGCAACCACCTCAGCCTTGCTGGAATCGCGTGCTTCGTCGCTCAGATCTTTCTGTCCGACGAAGATTTGCACTTCGTTGGAATTGCCCGCGCCGATGTCGCTAATACCCTGAATTTCACTATTGCCCAATCCCTGCGCGGTAAGAGCCTTGCGAATTTGGTCAACATTCGGCTGCTGCGTAAACCTTACATCCACGTTGGTCCCGCCCTTGAAGTCAATACCGTAATAGAGGCCGCCTTTGGCGAAAATCGAAATCCAGCCAGCGAGCAGAAGAATAGCGCTCAAGGCGTAGAAATACTTGGCTTTGCCCATCCAGTCGATATTGGGCTCTTTGAAGAACTCGATCATGCTGGCTCTGCTTCCCTTCCTTAGACTCCAGCGGGTGCCGGTTTGTTCCCGGTTGGCCGCCTTGGACGAAGGCAATAGCTGGCCATCGTCTCTTAAAATCGAATCAGTACCAATCCCGCATTCCGCCTAATTTTGGTAGGAGGATTGAAGTAGCAGTCCTAGTACAGGTCAAATGCTCAGTTCCGCTTGTCGGTCCATCTTTCCCAGGTGATATTGGAAAATCGTTTTCGATACGTAGATCGCCGTGAACACGTTGGCGATCAGACCGATGGTCAACGAGATCGCAAAGCCTCGAATTGGTCCGGTGCCGAACAGAAAAAGAAAGAACGCCGACACGACCGTGGTGACGTGGGTGTCGATGATGGTCAAAAAGGCTTTGTCGAAGCCTGCCTGAACTGCCGAAGCCGCCGACTTGCCGTTGCGCAATTCTTCGCGAATGCGTTCGAACACCAGCACGTTCGAATCAACGCCCATGCCGATGGTGAGAATGACGCCGGCGATGCCGGGCAACGTGAGGACAGCGCCAAAGTACGCCAACGCAGCCATCAGAATGATCAAGTTGAGCAACAGCGCGACGACGGCGTTCGCGCCGGAGATCCGGTAATAAAACAGCATGAAGATCATCACCACGATGAGGCTCAGCACTGAAGCCTGCATTCCGTGGCGAATAGAATCCGCGCCGAGCGAAGGACCGACAGTGCGCTCCTCTAGATACTTAATCGAAGCAGGCAGCGCACCGGAACGGAGGATCTGCGCCAAATCGTGCGCCGACTCTTGCGTAAAGTTGCCTTCAATCATCCCGTTGTCTTCAATTTTTCCGTTAATCACGGGAGCGGAATTTATGTGATGGTCGAGAACAATAGCGAGTTGCCGGCCAATATTTTGCTCGGTGACCTGACCAAAATGCCTTGCGGCATCCTGTGTCAGCACAAAATTCACCTGCCAAAAACCAGGGTTGTTCGTTTGGCGGGCTTCCGAGACGCCTGCAGGCTTAAGATCCTTGCCGGTCACTTCGGGGGCGCGGCTCACCAGATACCAAACCTCGCTTCCGGTCGTACCTGAAGCATCGCGAGTTTCGTTTCTGCCCGGCAGAAGTTCAGTGCCCGGAGGCAGAACTCCGTTGTGCGCGGCCAGCCCTTCCACCTGCGAAGCATAGGTCCGAGGGTCTATCACCAAACGCAATTCCAGCTGCCCGACTTTCCCGATGACTTCCTTGGCGCGTTCGGGATCGCCTTCGCCCGGCAGTTGCACCAAAATTTCGTTGTCGTTACGGCCGCGCAGCTGAATGGTGGGCTCAGTCAATCCGAGTTCGTTGACGCGCCGTGCGATGGTTTCGACGGACTGGGTCATCGTGGTCGTCTGAATGGTGGCGATGGCGCTGGGCAGCAGCGTCAAAGTGTAGCCGGACGGCTCGCCCGAAGCCGGTGCGGTTTGCCACGCGGCGCCATATTGCTGCTGAACGAAGTCGCGAAACGCGGAAGCCTGCGAGGAATCAACATTACGCACCAGAATGTGCGTATCGTCAACGCGGCGGATTTCGTCGTAGCGTATATTTTTGTCGCGCAACTGTTTGGTCAGCCGGTCCACCATCTGATCGGTTTCCTGCGCGATGGCTTCCTGCACCTGAACCTGCAAGACCAGGTGAGTGCCACCCTGCAAGTCGAGGCCAAGCCTGATCTGCTTGCTGAAGTTGTCCTTGATTTGCGCAACAGAGGTGGGGAAGGTCGGGAGCCCGATCAATCCATAAATGCAGATAAGAATCACCGCTAAGATGAACAGCGCCTTCCACTTCAAATTAGGATTCATGATTGAGATAGACGGCTGGAAATCCGCCGCGAATGGAGTCGGCCGATAAGAAGCCGCTGGGGTATAGCTGGTACTGACACTTTCCACGAGGCGTTAGCTGGCATTTTCTTCCGCCTCAATCTGCGCAATTGCCGAACGCAAAATGCGAATCTTTACTTGATCGGCGATTTTCAAAATAACCGTGTCGCCGTCGATGCCGTTGACCGTGCCATAGATTCCGCTGCTGGTGACTACCTTGTCGCCGTTTTTCAGCGCCGCCAGCATAGCCTGGGTCTTTTTCCTCTGCCGCTGCTGAGGCACGATGAGCATCACGTAAAAAATGCCCATTACGATAATCATCATGAAAAGCGGGTTGCCCAGGAAACTCGGGGCTCCGCCGGTTTGCAATAGAAGTGCTGCCATCATCGGATCGTTTGAACTCTTCCCATTAAGAATCAGCCGGTTCATCAAGTTAAAGTCCGAACCGGACTGCCTGTCAAGAATACTCACCACTCGCTGAGGGCCAGACTTGCACCCTCGCGATCACTTCTTATCTCAGGGTTTGTAAGTATAAACCCGCTGGATTCTCTGTGCGATTCTCCGAAGACGGCCGGCGCTCGGACTGTGCCGCTTTTACGCCGGACCTGCCGCGTAGCGCGCCCGCACTTCGGATGAGAATTTTACTAGATTCCCAAACCCGATAGCCTCGCGGATTTGCCTCATTAAGTCAAGGTAAAAGTGGACATTGTGGTGGGTGGCCAGGATGGCCGCGGTAAGCTCTCCGGCAGCGAAGAGATGCCGAAGATACGCGCGGGTGTAGCGGCGGCAGACGCTGCACGAGCAGTTTGGGTCGAGCGGCTTTTGATCCTCCGCGTACCGGGCGTTCTTGATCAGCACCCGGCCTTCGCTGGTGTAGATGCAGGCATGGCGCGCGGCGCGGGTTGGCAGCACGCAGTCCATCATGTCGATGCCGAGCGCGACGTAATCGGCGATTTGCTCTGGGCGGCCAACCCCCATCAGATAACGCGGCTTGTCTTTCGGTAGAAGCGCTGTAACTTCGGCGGCCATTTCGCAGGTGACTTCGTGCGGCTCGCCGACCGCGAGACCGCCGACTGCGTAACCGGGAAAATCAATTTCGAGAAGTTGGCGGGCACTTTCGCGGCGCAAATCCGCGAACGTCGCGCCTTGCACAATGCCGAATTGCCACTGGCGCAGCTCGCCGTCCTGTTGCGCGCGCTCGAGAAAATACTTTCGCGCGCGGTTGGCCCACGCGGTGGTTCGCCGCAATGCGGCTTCGGCTTTGTCGCGTGGAGCCGGCGTTTCGATGCATTCGTCGAGCACCATGGCGATATCGGAACCGAGCGCCAGTTGAATCTCCGCGGCCTTCTCCGGAGTAAGTAGGTGCTCGGAGCCATCGAGGTGGGAACGAAATCGAACGCCGTCATCGGTGATTTTGCGGAGTGCGGAGAGACTAAAAACCTGGTAGCCGCCGGAATCGGTAAGGATCGCGCGGTCCCAGGACATGAACTTGTGCAGCCCGCTCAGTCGGCGAATCAGTTCGTGGCCCGGGCGCAGATAAAGATGGTAGGTATTGCCAAGAATAATTTGCGCGCCGAGCTCTTCCAGCGCTTCGTTGCGCAAGCTTTTAACCGTCGCCTGCGTCCCTACCGGCATAAAGACTGGCGTTTCGATGGCGCCATATGGCGTATTCAGAACGCCGCGGCGCGCACCGCTCGGATCAATTTTTGAAATTTCGAACGAGAAATTCACTCACCCAGTGTATCAGGAGAAAATCGAGCCTCCGCTTGAGATGGTCACGAGAAGGCCCACGCCAGACCGGTGAAAAAGAACATAAACACGAGGGTAACCCCGAACACCAGCCCCAAGGACTTGCCGAATGGCAACTTTTTTGGATCGGACGCCGAAAAGCCGATGGCAACCAGCACCAGCGCCCAAATCGAAAAAACATCCAGGAACGCCAATGGCACGAGCTGCCAGGGCGCCAGTGTGTTTGAAAAAATGGCTGCTGGATTGGATGCGAGAAAATTCTCGGGGTCGATGGACGCAGGATCTTTCAGAAACACTACTGGAATGGAAATTAGTTCTTTTAGTCCAACGGGTAAATGCCCGAACACGGCAATGGCGAAGGCCGTCACGAAATTTGTGCGGCCTCCCCCAATGAGCTTGAAGACTCCGAGATAAATCGATCCCATAATTACGAGCAGCATCGGCCAGCCGATGACGCCACGCACATAACGGATAACCCTCGAACGCTCTGCAGCTTGCTCGTAGGCGTGAGACTTCTGGTCCTCAGAGAGCTGGTCGAATTGCCTGGCGGCAAACTTGCTCTTTGCGATTTGGTCCTTCGATATTTCAATCCAATCGGCGTGTTTGCCGAGTGAAACGCTGAGGCCGATCGAGATCAGAATCAGTATGGCCATCGGTGCGAGCCAACTTGGTTTTCGGGCAATATCCTGAAAAGCAGCCGTCGGAGAAAAGAAAACACCGAAGATCCGCTTGAACGCGCTTAACTGGGCAGGAACCTCTTGCGCCGGAACAGGGGTCGTTGACATGAGCCACTCCTCCACCACGATTTTGGCACCACGATTTTTGCAACACAGGGCTTTGCCGGGTAGTACGAGTTCGGTGCGAGGAAAGTATCACTGAATGGGACGGAAGTGAATCAAGACTATCGAGTGGCTGAACGCTGCTACCGCCGGTCCACAGGAATGACAAACTTTAGCGCGGTGTGCGTGGGCGAAAATCCGACCACCTTCACATCCTTTAAGCCCGCTTTCCTGCCCGCGCCGATCACATCCACTTCGGTGATCTCCTTCTTCCCTTTCGGATACGCGATCCACAAGGCCGCGGCGCCTTTCAACTTCTTCGCGATTTTAGCGACATCGCCGAGATCGTTTTTGATTTCCACAAACCAAAAGGTCATCTCCGCACCGCGGTCCGCGCTCCTGCTCGTGATTTCTGTCTTGCTTTGTTTAAGCTCTTCGGCAAACGCAGCTTCTACATCTCCCAGCAAGCTCACCCGCATGCCAGCCTTCACTCCGAGTTTCTCGATCCGCGTTTTCGGATGCAGGATTTTCTCCCGCCACTTTTCGGCTGGGGATCCGACTTCAAAAACCGTTGTGCCATTTTTTGTTTTGACGTGCAACTCTCCATCGCGAGCGGACACATCGCTCATTTCCGCGAAGGGAATCTTCAGGCGAAAGTCCGCCGCACGAAAAATGATTTCGCTGGTCTCCAGCAGGATTTTCCCTTCATGTCGCTCTTTGCCCGCGCGCACTCCGCCTTTCACTTCATTGCCCATCAATCGCCTCCGCTGCCGCGTCAGTTCTGCGAACTGTACCTCGAATTCATCGCTGAAAATTGATTATCAAAAACTGTAAACTCTAGTGTTCCCATGTCCTCCTCCACCGCCACCACCGCTCCCGCTCGCACCGACTGGTCCTTGATCTGGGCGCAGCGCGGCTTTCGCTACTTCTTTTTCGCGATGTTCATTTCGCTGTTTGGCAGCGGCATGAACTTCGCCGGGGTGAGCTGGCACATCCAGGCCTTAACGCACTCGACCGTCAAGGTCAGTTATCAGGTGATCGTGGCGACCGCGCCGGGCTTGCTGATTCCCTTCATTGGCGGCGTATTGATTGACCGCTACGATCGCCGCATTCTCGGCATCGTGCTCGACTTCACCCGCGGCATCGCGGTTCTCGCAACTGCCTATATCGCGTGGCGCGGGCACCTCGAACTCTGGCATCTGTACCTGATCACGCTGATTGTCGGCACCGGCTCCGCCATGTATTGGGCCGACGTTAATGCGCTGGTGCAGGAAGTTATCCCGTCCAGCCAGTTCACCGGAGCCAACGCTGCGGTGGTGATCGGGGTGCAGACCGGCATGCTGTTTGCCGGAGCGCTGGTCGGCTTCATCTACGACCATGCGGGCATCGCCGGAATCCTTTGCGTGGACGGGCTGACCTACTTTGTCTCCGCGTGGTGCCTGTACAAAGTGCGCCGCGGTTACGTTTCGCCGCGCGAACATCTCACCAAATACCCGCACGAGTTTTCCGAAGCAACCGAGGCTACCGCGGAAGCACTGGAAAGCGCCGAAATGCCGGATGTTGCCGAAGCCGGCCTTTCTCTGGCCGTCTACTCCGATCTGAAGGAAGGCGTGGCCTATCTGCGCGAGCAGCCGGCCGTGCGCGCTCTTGGCATTACCCACTCGATCTTGATGGCCGGAGTGGTGAGCGCCAACGTGCTGGTGGTGGCACTCGCCGCAGACATTCTGCATCGCGGCGCCCGCGGCCTCGGCTATCTCGAAGCAGGATGGGGACTTGGCGCCATCATCGGCGGACTGCTGGCTTCGCAACTCTCGCAACGGCTGCGGATGACCCTCTACGGGTTGGCTCTTGCCGGCCTGGCTCTCGGCCACTTGGCCATGCCGTTCATCACCTGGCTCGTCGCCGCGGTATTCTTTCAGTCGCTGTTCGGATTCTTCCGCTCCCTTTCCGGCGTGGTAGCCCAGGGGTCGCTGATGCACATCGTTCCCCGCCAGTTCATGGGACGAACGCAATCGGCGATGGCCATTCTGACCACCATCCTGCAACTGGTGATGAGCTTTGCGCTCGGCTGGATTTCGCAGCAAATCACGATCTATGCGGCCTTTGCCTTTCTGGCACTGATCTACGCCCTAGGCACCGCCTCCGCCTTCCGCGCCCGACGACTGCTCGGCGCATCCACGGTGACCAGATAATAGCCGTCGTGGCAAATGGAGGCAGGTGAGGCAAGAAACTGAGTACCCCCTACGTTTTTCGCGGATGTGTGGCAAACAAAGGACTTTAAGACCAATGTTTTTGCAAGTGTGGCAAATAAAGGAGTTACAGGCGGAATTTTCGGATGTGTGGCAAGCAAAGGACTTAGCGGACTTGACCAGCCAAACATAGATAAGCCTAGCAGATGATACAGGAACAGTCAATAGAATTATGAGTACCGGGGACTGGGATGTGCGGGAAGAGCCAACAGGCGGGTTGAGATAGAGCGCAGCTCCTGAACGGCAGAACAGTTATCACATTGCCTGCGTTGGTACCTTCGGCCTATGGCCGGGGCACACCGGGAATCCGAATATCAGTTCACGGCAAAGCCTTACTAACAGGCAGCAGCCGAGGCGCGAATAGGAGGTCTCGATGACCCGGAAACTGATACTCATGGCGTTGCTGGCTGCTGTTCCTCTTACCACTGTACACGCGCAGGATCAGGACCAGCAGCAATCGCTCGGCGACATTGCACGGCAGGCCCGAAAGGCGAAGGAAGACCAAAGCAAAACGGTTACGGCATCCAAGGGCGTGATTACCGAGGACAGTCTGCCCAGCCGCCATAGCACTGGCTTGTCCGGCTCGGCCACCGCTAATAACACCAATAAAGGGAATGCATCGGCAGAGGAGCATTTCGCAGCCGCCAGCGCGGACTTTGACCAATACGAGCAGGCTCTGAACGAGATAGACCCCATGAACCGCAGCGAGCTGGCAAAATGCGTACTCGATGGCAATAGCGCTGAATTTCCAGGCCGTAGCGCGTGGGAAGAAAAAATGTTTGCCGCCAAGCAGACCTATGTTGCGCACGGCCGGGAAATGTTGCGGCAAGCCAGGCAGCTGATTGACCAAGGGAAATCGTTGGCCGCGAGCGAAAAAACTCCCGAAGTGAAAACGCAAGCTCTCCAATTGCAGGGCCGCATAGCCAGCTTGATGCAAGACGCCTCCCGCTCCGAACAGGCGTTCCAAGCGGTGGTTGGAGAAGGTCAACAACTCGCCAATCAAACCGTTTCCCGCTAAACCCGAGCGCCATCTCGGGACTCCGCCGCTGCTGGCGGCAGTCGCAGCGCTCAATCCGGGCGCAAATTCGGGCAGCATCCCAAAATAACGCCGCATCGGTTCGCCTCGCTGATGAATCTAATAAGTGAGGTAAAGCGAAATTGGCCCTGAACCTGACGGCGTGCTGTCCCGCTGCCGAGACCCACGGCGAACCGAAAGCCATTGCATCTGGCGGCAAAGTCTGGCAAAACATAGTCTCCGTGTCACAGCGACCAGCCATCAAGATCTCGACTCGCCAGCAAGGCACCACCACGATCCTGGATCTCACCGGGGACATCACGCTTTTCAACTCGCCCGAAATCCGCAAGGCGCTCATCGCCGAATTAAAGGAAAGGCGGGTTCCGTACCTTTTGGTGAACATGCTCGGGGTCCCTTATATCGACAGCTCCGGCGTGGCTTCGCTGGTGGAAGGGCTGAAGATTTCGCGCGATCTAAATTCGCGCTTCGCCATGTACGGACTTTCCAAGTCCGCGCGAACGGTTCTCGAACTGACTCACTTGCTGCGGGTTTTTGAAGTGCACCAGACCGAGCAGGAGGCTTTGGAGGCCCCGCAACCTCCGCCCTTCGGCTCTACAGCTACCCGAAGCGCGTAATTATTTTTAGAAATTCGGTTTCCGATTAAAGCAAAAATGCTCTCTCCTCAATCCATCGGCGCGGCTACTCTCGACGGACTTGCCTACATTGGCGGCCTGGCGCGTCTTGGCGGCTATGCCATCGTCGCTGCATTCAAGGACATGTTTTCACCGCGCCGCCTGGCATACGGCCGCGCTGTCCATCAATCGATGGCCGTAGGAATAGGCGCATTGCCGATTCTTTCGCTGATCTCTTTTTTCATCGGAACGATTCTGGCGTTACAAGCCGCGTACGAACTGCGCAAATTCGGCGCGTTGCAATTCGTGGCCAGCGCCGTGGCGATTTCCGTTTCACGCGAACTTGGCCCGCTAATGACCGCGATCCTGGTGATCGGGCGCTCCGGCTCATCGTTCGCCGCCGAACTGGGCACCATGAAAGTCAATGAAGAGATTGACGCGATGGAAACCATGGCGCTCAATCCCATTCGCTTTCTGGTGGCGCCAAAACTTTTTGCCATGCTGCTGATGATGCCCTGCCTCACCATTTGGGCCGATTTCATGGGGTTTGTTGGCGGTTCGGTTTTTGGAATTATCGCCGCAGGCTTCACGTTCAAGACCTACATCATCGCGACCATGGACGCCCTGGTTCTTCGAGATGTGATGACCGGCCTGGTCAAGAGCCTAATGTTTGGCATTGTCATCACCACCGTCGGATGCCAGGAAGGTTTGCGCACCGGGCTGGGCGCGGAGGAAGTCGGCCGCTCGACCACTGCCGCGGTCGTGAAGGCAATTTTTCTTACGGTGATGGTGGACTTGGTATTCACGGCGCTGTTCTATCTCAACGCAGGTGGTAAGTGACGATGGCAAACGATCCCAACCTGTCCAGCACCAAGCCGGTCTCGCCGCAGGAGCCGGCGATTTTGATTCGTGATCTTCATGTAGCCTACGGCGAACGCGAAATTCTTCATGGTGTGACTTTTGACGTTCCGGCGGGAGAGACAGTCGTGATTCTTGGCGGCTCCGGCTCGGGCAAGAGCACGCTGCTGCGCACGCTCGTCGGCCTCGAATCCCCGACCAGTGGCGAAGTCATCGTACGCGGAAAAAATCTGCAAAAGCTTTCCGACGATGAATGGCGCGAGCTCCGCCAGCATATCGGCATCTCTTTTCAAAGCGGCGCGCTATTCGGTTCGATGACCGTCGGCGAAAATGTGGCGCTGCCCCTGCACGAGCACACCGATCTCGATCCCGCCACCATCGAAATCATGGTGCGCCTGAAATTGAACGAGGTCGGCCTAAGCGGCTACGAAGATTACATGCCCGCGCAACTGAGCGGCGGCATGAAAAAACGCGCCGCGGTGGCACGCGCCATGGCGATGGACCCGGAGATTCTTTTTTTCGACGAACCTTCGGCAGGGCTCGACCCGATCATCGCCGCAGGCATCGATCAACTTCTGCTCAAGCTCAAAGAGGCCTTCGGCATTACCATCGTGGTGGTCACCCACGAACTGGCCAGCGCTTTTCTGATCGCGGACCGCATGGTCCTGCTCGACAAGGGCTACATCGTCGCCAACGGCACACCGGCTGAGCTGCAGACCAGCACCCAGCCTCGCGTTCGGCAATTCCTGGATCGCGTGGCGGAGCCCGAGCTCAGCCAGGAGATCGACTATTTGCAAATGCTGACCGGTGAGGTTCCGAGGCCACGTCAATGAATCACTTTTTCCTATCGTCTGTCAGGAGCACCAGCGGCAGAGCTGCTGTTTCGTTTTGCGTTCGTGCTATACTCGCGAAATTCTCCGCGCGATTTTTAGTCATAAATCCATATAGGCCGGCAAATTCATGAACTCCTCCTCGACCCGCCGCGAAGAAGCCATCGTCGGACTTTTTGTCCTGATAGCCGCAGGTCTGCTGATCGCAACGGTCTTCTCGCTCACCGGATTCTTCAATCGCGGCGATGTGGTTTATCGCGCTTATTTCAAGAACGCCGGCGGATTGCGACCGGGCGCCGAGGTCCATTACGCCGGCGGACCTCCTGTCGGCCGCATCGAAGAAGTCCGCACCGATTCACGCGATACGACGCGTATGGAAATCGTTTTTCGAGTGCGGCCGGATGTTCCGATTAAGACGGACAGCCTCGCGGCCATCAGCAGCACCAGCCCGCTCAGCGACAACTTCCTCGGCATCCTTCCCGGAAGCAACGCCGCGCCGCGCGCGCAGGCCGGCGCAACTTTGAAATCCAAGGAGTACGTGGGCTTGGATGAATTGGAATCGGAGATCGCGGAACTCGCGCCGCAAGCAAAGACCTTGTTGAGCAATCTCAATCAGCGCGTGGACGAATTGCAAGTCACGGTTGCGCGTGTCAACGATGTTTTGAATGACCGAAATCGCGATAACTTGAGCGCCAGTCTGGGCAATGCCCGCGGGGTTCTCGAAGAAAATCGCAAGCCGCTGCACTCCACCATCACCCATCTGGATGACGCCAGCGGCAAGCTTGCGCCGCTGTTGGACGATTTGAAGAGAACCAATGCCGACGCGCAGAAAACCATTAACACACTGGAAGGCACCATTTCGGAAAATCGCCCGGATCTTCGCCAGTCCATTGAGGAACTTCGCCACGTTCTGGAGACTGCCAACAACGTCACCGATCAACTTGACCGGACGCTGAACGCGAACGGCGAAAATATTGACGACATCCTGAGCAATTTCCGGCAGGCATCGCAGAACTTGCGGCAGTTCACCGAAACATTGAAGCAACGGCCGTACACGCTGCTGCGTTCCGCGTTGCCGCCGCCGCACGAGCCCGGAAAAGCTCCGAAGCCGGATTGAGGGGAATCGGAATGAAACGTTTCTTTAATTGCGTTATTTTATTTGTCCTGCTTACGGCGGGCTGCGGGGCTGCCAGATCTCCCCGCTATTATTTTCTCACCACGCCTGCCATCACTCCGCAGGCCGGCGCGCCGCAATTTCCCGTCACCATTCTGGTGGGCCGTTTGAGCGCTCCCAAGGTGCTGCGCGACGATCGAGTTGTCTATGGCATGAGCGATGTCGAACTGGGCGTTGACGAGTACCACCGCTGGAGCGAACCGCCAACCGAGATGATTGAACAGCTTCTGGTCGAGCGCCTTCGTCGTTCCGGCCAGTACAAGTCGGTGCAAAAAATTTCCAGCACTGCGCGCGGCGACTTTCTTTTGCGCGGGCACCTGAGTTCAATGAACGAAATCGACGAGGGCTCGGGGATCAAGGCCCGCTTCAACATTCAACTTGAACTCTTTGACCAAAAGGCTGGCCTGGTGGTCTGGACCGAGAGCTACTCACACGACGAACCTGTCGAGAAGAAAACTGTCAGCGCGGTCGTCGAAGCTCTGCAGAGAGGCGTGAACGCCGGACTCGAGCAGCTCACTGCCGGCCTCTCGCAGTATTTCGCGGCGCATTCCACGCGCTAACTTTAGCTTTCAAAAAAGGAGATGCGGATTGGGCGCATCTTTGCGGCGCGGCAAATCGACGATGCTCGCGCTTTTTTTAGCGTGTAGAAGAGGGATCCGGCTCAGCTGCCGAAACTGTCTTGAGCCCGCGCTTGCCCAGCAACTCCACCGCAGCCTGGTTCAACTGATTTCGCAGTTGCGAACGCTGATTGGCTTGCGTGATGTACCGCACCGAGAGTTCGATTCCACCCAGCACTGGCTTCAAATTGACGGACGGTTCCGCGCTGAACGAGCCGGTGTCGCGATTCCCAGCGGCACTTTTCAGTTCCCGCGAGGCTTCTTCGGCGTGCTCTCGTGTCGCTTCGAGGACCTTTTTTTGAATCGCTTCGATCATCGGGTAAGGATCTTCGCCGGTCGGAAGCACAACCTGCAGTTCATCCCATAGCCACTGTCCGGACGTCGAGAAATTGAAATAGTGGCCTTCAATCGCGTAGCTGTTGGTGAAAGTCACGCGGCGGCCAGTCGGGTGGCCGGAGTCGGTCCAATTCCCGGTTTCCAGCAGCACGGTATGAAACAACCCAATTTCTATCACTTCGCCGGTGACACCATTGATTTCCACCCAGTCGCCGAGCCGGATTCCATTCTTGCCCATCAATACGAACCAGCCCAGGAATCCCACGATGAAGTCTTTCAAAGCTACGGTGAGACCCGCGCCAGCCAGCCCAAGAAAAGTACCCAGCTGGTTCGGCGGGCCAAAAATCACCAGTAGAATGAACAGCACCGCTCCCACCTGCACGCTTACCCGAACGGTGGCACGCAGGGTCTGCATCTGACGGCGGTCCAGACTGGTCCTGCCCAGCAAATCCTCCAGCCAAGTGTCGAAAAAGAGGCCGATTAGGGCGATCCCCAGAATGATCGCCACGCCGATCAGCAGGCGCCGCACTTCCGCGTGTTGATGCTCCGAGACCAACTCGATCCATTGCCCGTACGTCGCTGACAGTTCTTTCTCGTTATCGATGCGCTTGTCATATCCGGCGAGATTTCGCTGGTCGGCGGTGACTGCGCGGGTGGTGGCGATAGCGTCCTTGGCTTCGGCCGCGCTGCGCGTTTTGCGAACGCTCTGCGTCACCGACTGAACCGCATCTTCCGCCGTCGAAGCGCCGTTTACCGAAGCCGCCTGCTTGGCATGAGCCGCAAGGTCCGGCGAATTGATCTTTTCCTTCTCGATCTGTGCCGCCAGCGCGTTGTGCTGCCCGGTCAGAGCTGCGACCAGTTGGTCCGCTTCGGTTTTTGCACGCTGCAGGAGATTTTTCTTGGTATTGAGCGCCTCCCACAGTTGTACCCGATGCACCAGCCCACTCTGTTCGATCGCCGCAGCCGGAAATTTCTCTTGCGCTGCCGCGTTGGCTTTGTCCGCTGCTTCGTGGGCCTGCTGCATCTGCGCGATGCGGTCGTGCAGGTTGCCGCCGGCATCGGTCAGGTCGCGTTTCGCGTCGTCCACGTCGTTGCTGGCAACGTCCAGGTTGGCTTTCGCCAGATCAAGCTGGTCCTGCAGCGGGTCTTTTTTGCTTGCGCTGGATTTGGCGAGCTCTGCTGTCAGTTGGTCGACCTGGGTCTGCAAAGCTTGCTGCAGCTTTTGCCCTTTTTGCAAACGCGCTTGAATTTCCTTGGCCTGCGTCGAAAGAGCGGGCGGATGCGCTTCCGCGTCCTGTAACGCGATGTTAAAAGACAGATCCAACTCTTTATCACCCAGCCGCAATACGGATTTCGCCAGTTCCTGTTCGTCCGGGGTATCGGCAAGTTGCGCCAGCGCTTGCGCGCTCTTGAGCGGAGTCTGGTCCACCAGCGCCGCTTGCGCATCTGTCCTTTTTTTCTTCGCCGAAGCGGTCGCCGTATGGCCAAGTTTCCAAATGCCGAAACCCGCCGCACCCAGCACTACAACTAGCCCGCCCGCCGCAATCTTTTGTACCGTCCGCATGCTCCTCCTTCGGCTGAACCAGTATTCTAGTACGTCGCCCACCTCGGCGGCCTCACCAAAGATTGACGGCTCGTTTGCTGGAGAATATCGTAGTGAAGTGAAGGTCAGGGATGTGATCCGCATACTGGAAGATGATGGTTGGGTGCATGTGAGGACCAAGGGCAGCCATCGTCAATACAAACATCCGCTTAAGCGTGGGGTGGTCACGATTCCTGGAAAACCCGGTGACGATCTCGCACCAGGAACTCTCAACAGTGTTTTCAAACAGGCAGGCTTAAAGTGAAAAAATACTTGATCGTAATCGAAGAGACAGAAACCGGGTACTCGGCATACTCACCTGACTTGCCCGGATGTGTTTCGACTGGTGGAAGTCGCGGTGAAGTTGAGAAAAATATGCATGAAGCAATCGCCTTTCACCTGGAAGGTCTCCGGGAAGAAGGTCAACCTGTCCCAGAGCCTCACACCTATTCAGCTTACGTCGAACTGCCCGCCTGAAAACAAGACCGCCTCCGTTGCCGGAGGCGGTCTTGTTTTCTAATTTCACCGTGCTGGTTTTGGCTTCTTCTATAGATAATCCCGCGACGGACCTTCGAGGAATGCCCTTAGCTTTCGCGAACGCGAAGGATGCCGCAGCTTGCGCAGCGCCTTCGCTTCGATCTGCCGGATCCGTTCGCGGGTTACCGCAAACGACTGCCCGACCTCTTCCAGCGTGTGCTCGCTACCATCGTCCAGCCCAAATCGCATCTTGATGACTTTTTCCTCGCGCGGCGTCAGCGTCTTCAAAACAGAGGACGTCTGCTCCTTCAAATTCAAATTGATCACCGCATCCGACGGCGAAACCACCGCTTTGTCTTCGATGAAGTCGCCAAGATGCGAATCTTCTTCCTCGCCGATCGGCGTCTCGAGAGAAATCGGCTCCTGCGCAATTTTCAAAATTTTGCGCACCTTGGACACCGGAATGTCCATGCGCTTGGCAATCTCTTCACTGGTCGGCTCGCGCCCGAGCTCCTGCACCAACTGGCGGCTGGTGCGCACCAGCTTGTTGATCGTTTCGATCATGTGCACTGGGATTCGAATCGTGCGCGCTTGATCCGCAATCGCGCGGGTGATCGCCTGCCGGATCCACCACGTCGCGTACGTGGAAAATTTATAACCGCGCCGCCATTCGAACTTGTCCACGGCCTTCATCAACCCGATGTTGCCTTCCTGAATCAAATCCAGAAACTGCAATCCGCGATTGGTGTATTTCTTCGCAATGGAAACGACCAAGCGGAGGTTGGCTTCGATCAATTCCTTCTTGGCTTGTTCCGCCTCCGCTTCGCCGCGGTGAATGAAGGTCAGCGTACGCTTCAGCTCAGTTAGTCCTACTTCGCTGGCTTCCTCGATATCCTTGAGTTCCGATCGCCGCGTGCGCAACTCCTTGCGCGCTTCCGCGGCCACGTCGCCTTTTGCAACGTCGACACGGCGCTCCAGCCGGCCTGCTTCGCGCTCCAGCGACTGCAGCCGCTCCACCGTTCCGCGCATCTTGTCAATCAACCGCTTCTTTTCGAACGGATTGAAATCGATCCCGCGAATCTCCAGCGAAATTTCCACGCGGGTCCGCGCCACATCCCATTTCGCGCGAATATACGATTTCTTTTTCGCCTTCGGAGTCTTATCGAGCTTGACCGCCTGCTTCAGCGCCATTTCGTATAGCTTGGCAATTTTGTCGATGTACTTCAGCGTTTGCTTGGTCTTATTGGCGATCTTCTCTTCGGTCAGCTCTTCGTCGTCGAACTGAACGATTTCCTTGATTGACCGCGCGCCCTTGCGCAGATCGTCGCCAACTGCAATTAGTTCCTTAATCACGATCGGCGAACGGGTGATCGACTTCATCACCACCAATTGCCCACGCTCGATGCGCTTGGCGATGGTTACTTCGCCTTCGCGAGTCAGCAGTGGAACCGTTCCCATTTCGCGTAAATACATGCGCACGGGATCGTTCGTCTTTTCCATCGAACCCGGAGTCAAATCCAGGTCACTGCTTTCTTCCGCGTGTCCGTCATCTTTCGCCGTGGCATCGCGGTCGGTCTGTTCCACCGACAACTCCACCGCGCGCGCCGCTTTCGCCGCCGCTTGATCCTCGTAAATTTCGATTCCGTTCCGTTCGAACGTTGTCAGCAGATCGTCGATTTCTTCCGAGGAATGCACTTCGGCGGGCAGCGAATCGTTCACTTCGTCATAAAGCAGGTAGCCGCGCTCTTTGCCGACCGCAATCAGCGCGCGTACTGCTTCGTATTTTTCTTCAAGACCCTGCGCCACAAACTCCTCCAGCAATCAGCATGCATCGTCCCGAAGGCATTTTGCTTCGCCTGCAGGCTCTCCGCCGGGCGTACGCGGACGTAAAATCTCGTAACAAGACACGTTGGGCGGGACGCGCAAACGCACGTTTGGGGACTTTGCCCCGGCTCACTATTTTAATTTTTTGTGAAGCTCGCTGCGCCGCGCCGCCGCTTTTTTCGTTAGCCCTTTTGAACCAGAGCGCTGCCCGTTTCGCGCCGTGGCGGGCCAATTTCCGCCGCTAACTGCTTTAGTATAGATGCAGTTACCCCGGAAATCGTTACCCGAAAAACCCTAATACGCTACATGGGTAACTCCCGCCCCGTCAATATTTTACTTGTGGGTTTTCTGTGGAAGTTGTTTTCTTGTAGGGGTGCCCGCCGCCCGACTCCCATTCTTCGCGCCGTCTCAATTCGCCGTCGCCAACCGTCTCATGAGCTCCTGTTTCCGCGTCAACAACTCCCGCATTGCCGGCGCCGTTGGACTGCCCTCAATCCCGCGCTGCACCTCACTCAATTCACGTTCAATCTGCTTCCGCGCCAGCGTATCCAGGCAACTCTGCGCCTCCTCCCAAACCGGTTCCTGCGCTTCTTCGAACAAAATTTCAAAAAACAGGCGCCGCTCGCGATCTTCCAGCATCGCCCCAACTTCAGAAGCACGAAACAGATCACCCGCCACGCTGGCCACGATCAGCGCCGCGAAAATTTTCTCCGTCTCCAATCCAAGGTACAACTGCGAATTCTGCAGGTGCTGCGCCAACTCCAGCCGGAATCCTTCCGCCTCCGCCAGCATTCGAATCAATCGCCGCTCCGCCGGCATCGCCGAAGACCGCACCAGTTCCGGCTGAACTTTCACTTCGCTGCGCCGCTCGGTCGCCGCCTTGCTCAATGCGGCTCGCAGTACCGGCTCATCCAGCCGAAGCTGCTGCGCAATTCGCGTCGCCCACTCCGAACGCAAAATGTTATTGGGAATCTTCTGAATATACGGCAGCAGAAAATTCACCGCTCGCCGTTTTCCCTCGCCCGTCGTCAAATCCATCTGGCTCGCCCGCCGAATCAGATAATCCACGTACGGAGGTGCGTCTTTGACCTGCTTGATGTAAGCCTCCGCGCCTTTTTCACGAATATACAAATCCGGATCGGCCTTCTTGTCGCCAATCGCCGGCAGCGCCAGCACCCGCACTTCAAAATCCTGCTCCAGCAGCGCGACCAGTGACCGCTCGGTCGCCGTTTGTCCCGCCATGTCCGGGTCGTAGTTCACAATCACCCGCTTCGTGAATCGCCCCAGCAATTTAATCTGCGATTCCGCCAGCGCGGTTCCGCAGCTCGCCACCACGTTGCTGATCCCCGCGCGTGCCACCGCAATCGCATCCATGTAGCCTTCCACCAGCACCGCAAAATCCGATCGCCGCAGCGCATCTTTCGCGCGATCCAGGTGGTACAACACACTGCTCTTCGAATAAATCGGCGTCTCCGGCGAATTCAAATATTTTGGCTGGTCGTCGCCCAGCGCCCGCGCTCCAAACGCCACAATCTTTGCCGACTCATTCGCGATCGGAAACGTTATTCGCCGCCGGAACCGGTCGAACAAACGCCCGCTCTGGTCCCGCGAAATCAGCCCGGACTCCACCAAAGTTTTTTCCGGATATTTCCCGCGAAAATGCCGGAGCAACAGATCACCACCGCTCGGCGCATAGCCAATCCCAAATCGCGCCATCGCATCCTTATCCAGTCCGCGATCCTCCAGATACGCCCGCGCCGCTTTTCCTTCCAGCGTTCCTTCCAGTTGCTTCACAAAAAATGTTTGCGCCTCGCGATGCATCTCCACCAGCACCGCGCGCAGCTGATTCTCTTTCCGCTCCTCCGGCGAGCGCTCCTTCTTCAGCGGCACCGCGATCCCGCTTTTCTCCGCCACGATTCGAATCGCTTCCGGAAACGCGCACTTCTCCATCTCCATCACAAATTTAAAAACGTCGCCGCCCTGCCCGCAGCCAAAGCAGTGATAAATCTGCTTGGTCGGATGCACATTGAACGACGGCGTTTTTTCCGAATGAAACGGGCACAGGCCGCGAAAATTTTGCCCAGCCTTTTTCAGCTGGACGTATTCCCCGATGACCCGGACAATGTCCGCTTGCTGCTTCACCTTCTCCGCAAATGATCCCGCTTCCGCCATGGGTCCCCAATTGAAAAGTGAAACTGGAAAATGGAAAACCTTATCTGATAGCGGTCGCCTTCGACCTCGAGTCAGACTTCCTGTTTTGCGTCGCTCTGATGTAGCCGTTGAGGAGTTTTATCACTGACATCGCCAGCCCATCCAACTCTTCGTATAGTTCTTTCTTGAGATAGCCCGCGTCAAGAGCTGTGGTGCAATGGTCCCGCAACTCATACACCGACGCTCTGCTCTGTCTGCAGAATTGAATATTTTCCTGAAAGGAATACCTTCCATACCCTTCGGCAATGTTGGCCGTCACCGAAACTACTGCCCGCTTCATCTGCGACGCCAGTGCATAGGTTTCATCCTTTGGTAAAGTCTTACAAACTTTGTAGACTTCGAAACGCGACCTGCGAGCGAACTTCCATGTCTCAAGATCTTTGAAATCTTTGATAGCTGAAACTGTGCCGGGCGGGTTTGTCTTGCCATTTTCCATTTTCATTTTTCCATTTTCTTAGTTCCTAGCTCTACAACTGTGATCGCTTTGCCGCCGCGCTCCTCAGCTTCAGCGGCGTGCGTCGCCACCAACGGATGCGTTCTCAAGAATTCTCCCAGCCCTTTGCGTAGGGCGCCCGTTCCGTGACCGTGAATGATTCTCACTGAAGGCAAGTGCGCCATCGCCGCATCATCAAGAAACTTATCCACCTGCTCGGTCGCTTGCTCGACGGTCCGCCCAATCACATTAATTTCGTTCGCCACACCAAAACGCGAAGGTGCGCTCACCAATCCGCGCGCCGCTTCGGAGCTTAATACTTTCCCTGCAGGCGCTGACTCAATTCCGATAATCTCGTCGGAAGCAATCTTCATCCGCAGCGGCCCCGCCTCAATCTCCGCATTCCGTCCATCCAGGCGTCGCAAAATCACCGCCTTCGCGAATCCCTTCACTCGAATCTTCGCTCCCGGCAGCAGCAATTCCGCATTCACCGGGCCAGCCGCGCCCGCCGCGACTCCTAAATCCGCCTGCGATTCCGAAATCGTCTGCACCACAGCCGCGTTCAGCTCGTCCCGCGCCTCGCTGCGAACCTCTCCCAATTTCCGCCGCGAAGTTTTTTCCAACTGCCCGCGCAACTCGCGCTCTTTTACCGCCTCCACCACCCGCGCCACGTTCTCTTCAAACCGCTTCTGCATCTCCGCAAACTGCGCTTCGAGCTCCTGAATCCTTTTCTGCTGCCGTCCCGCCCACTCCGTCCGCAATTTCGCGCGCTCCGTCTCCAGGGAACGCTGCTCTTCTTCCATCTGTTTGTGCAAACGGTCCAGCTCATCCCGGCTGCGATGCAGGTACGCAATCAAATCCGCCGCCTCCCGCGACTCCGGCGAAAGCAACGCTCGCGCCCGCTCAATAATTTCTTCAGACAATCCCAACCGCCGAGCAATCGCAATCCCGCTCGATCCTCCCGGCACGCCCACCATCAACCGGTACGTCGGCCGCAAATTCACATCATCAAACTCCACCGCGCCGTTCAACACGCCTTCCGCCGTCGAAGCATACGCTTTCAACCGGTCGTGGTGCGTCGTCGCCAGTACCAGACATCCCTTCGCGCGAAATTCTTCCAGCAGCGCCACCGCCAGCGCGGCTCCTTCTTCCGGTGCGGTTCCCGTTCCCATCTCATCCACCAGCACCAACGATTCCGGCGTCGCGGTCGCCAAAATCGATTTCAGATTCAGCATGTGCGCTGAAAATGTGGACAAATCCGCCGCAATCGATTGCTCGTCTCCAATGTCCACCTGCACATGATCGAATAGCGGCAACACCGCCCGCTGCGCCGCCACCGGAATTCCTGATTGCGCCGCCAGCGCGGCCAGCCCCGTTGTTTTTAGCGCCACCGTTTTTCCGCCGGTATTTGGCCCGCTAATCACCAGCAATCGCTCTTCGCGATTCAGCGACAAATTCATTGGCACAACCGCCCGCTGCTCGCGCCGCAATTTATCTTCCAGCACCGGATGCCGTGCCGCTTCCAGCCGCAACTCGCCCGTATCAGAAAATTCCGGCATCGCCGCATCAAAATCTCGCGCAAATCTTCCCCGCGCAAACACTCCGTCCAGCGTTGCAATCGTTTCCGCCGCCGCCACCAGCTCAGTCCGCACCGCCCGCAGTCTTTCGGTAAGTTCCCTCAGCACCCGCAAAATTTCCGCCGCTTCATCTTCGGAAAGCTGCACCAGCTGGTTATTCGATTCCACCGTTTCGAACGGCTCTAGAAAAACCGTCTGCCCGGTGCTGCTCGCTCCATGCACCACTCCCGGCGTGCTCCGTCGATTCTCGGCGCGTACCGGAATCACAAACCGGTCATTCCGCAGCGTGACGTAATCCTCCCCTGCCTCCGCATTTCGCGTACGCAAGATCTGTTTCAGCGTTTTTTGAATTGATTCGCGCGTTTGCACCATGCTTACGCGAATCCTTCGCAGGGTCGGCGAAGCATCGTCACTGATTTCACCGTTTGGCAGAATGCAACGCCGGATCGCCACCAATACATCGCGAAAATCCCCAACGCTTGCTGCCTGTACGCTCAACAGTGGGAGTTTCGCGGCCTCTTCACGAAATTGCGTTCGCAACCACGACGCCGTCTCCAGCAGCGAAGCCGCCTCCAATAGTTCTTTCGCCTCCAGCGCCACTCCGACTCCCGCAATTTTCTCCAGCCACATTTCGGGATCAGCCAGCCCGCCAAATCCCAATTCATTTCCGCTGCGCAACCACTCCCGCGCTTCCCGGATCAACGCAAACTGTTTCTGCAAAAATTCCGCGTCCCGCGAAAACTCCAACACCTCCACCGCGTGCCGCCCCGGCGCACACGTCGTCCGCAGCCGCAGCAACTCCCGCAGCTTGTCAAACTCCAATACATCCTGTGCGCTTCGGCTCACTCGCTCCCGCTTCTTGTAGCAGCGGCTTTACGCCGCTGCTCTTTCTTTTTCTTTTTCCTGTTTTACCCTTCGGGTGCCCCGTCCTCGGTTTTTGAGGGCGGGTCTTTCTTTGTTTTTCTTTATTTCTTGTTTTCCACTTCTCTTCTTATCCAACGCCGCTTCAGCCGCGATCCTGCTCGTCACTCACTACTCACCGCTCTTCACTCCTTCTTACAACACGCCCCTCCAGCCGCATCAAATTCCTCAATCATCGCAATACTCAGCGCATCCAGCGCATCCGTCGCTTCATGGCTCTTCGATCCCATGTTGTTGCTCATAAACGAAAACACCAGCCGCTTCCCGTTCGGCAAATCCGCGTAGCCCGACCGAGTCCGCACATGCTCAACCGATCCGGTCTTCGCATGCAACCGCTCCGCCGCAATACTGGACTTCATGCGGTCCTCCAGCGTTCCGTCCACTCCGGCCACCGGCAACGAATCAAAATACGCTCGAAACCACGGCTGCTTCTCCGCATACAGCAGCAGCGCCACCACCGCTCGCGGCGTCACCAGATCATGCCTCGACAGTCCCGAGCCGTCGGTCTGCACCACATCTCCCGCCGGAATTCCCGCCACCGCATAAAAACTACCCGCAAAATTCGCCAAGTCGTCCGGCGTTGTCCATACTCCGCTTTGCCTCGCGGCGGTGCGCAGCAGCATCTCGGTATGCAGATTCTGGCTGATTTTATTGACCAGTTTGACCGAATCCCCCAGCGCAACCGAAAGATGCTCCGCCAGCACCATCCGCGTTTCTCCCGCCAGCGCTCCCGGCGGCAGCGAAAGTTCCCGTGCCAGCCCGCCTACTTTGATGCCGCGATCTTCCAGCAGCCGTTTCAACATCGCCGCCGCATGCAGCGCCGGCTCCTGAATGGCCAGCGTCAGCTTCCGCGGGTTGCTTTTTGCCGGCAGCGTTCCGAGCACCGTCACCAGGTTCGAACCCGGCTCGCGCTTCAGGGTCAGGTCCGCTTTCACTCCAGCCGCCGAAGTGATGGTCTGGTTGTCCACCGTAAATTCCGGCGCCGACGGCGAAACTATCGCGTCAACTCGATCGCCCGCTTTTTCCCCCGGCGTCAGCGTCAGCTGCACCGTGTTGTCATCCACCACGATCGCCGAAATCGCCGCTCCGTATTCCCAAACCATGTCGTCGATTTCCCAGCCGTTCGGATACCTTTCTCGCGGAAAGTAGCTGTCGTCTCCCACGATATCGCCGGAAATCTCCTTGATCCCGCGCGCTGCCACCGCGTCCGCAAGTTCGCCAATCACTTTTTCTGGCGGGCCATCGAACTCCTCTTTCAATACGTACGGAAATTTGCGATTCGAAAGATTCGGATCGCCGCGCCCAACCAAAAATACCGGTCCCGCAATTTTCCCGTCGGCTGTTGGCGCCGTCGTCGCTTCGATCGTGGTCCGGAACCGGTACTCCGTTCCCAGTTTCGCCAGAGCCAGCGCCGTCGTGAATAACTTCATGTTCGATGCCGGAACAAAATATTCATCCGCATTCCGTTCGAACAACACTTGCCCAGTCGCGGCATCCGCGATCAGCAGTCCCCAATCCCCCTTGGCCGGCTGCCCGCTCCCCAAAATCATTTGCGCCCGCGCCGCGAAGAGATCCGTTGGCGAAAGATTGCGCGCCGAATGTTCCACCGCGTTTTTTGATTCAGACTTCGAACTCGCACAACACGCCTCACCCGGATGTTTGGTTTGCTGCGCCGCTCCCGCTCCCGCGAAGCAAACTCCCAGCACGCCCCAGAACACCAAGATTCGAACCGCTGTCGCTTCAAACATGAATTCCACTTTTCCTCTGCTGGAAAATTCCCGTCCAGCCAAGTATATTCCATAGACCACGGAACACTCGCTCTGGGGAGGCCGGGTCCAGCCGCCGCTCTTCCCCGAGACTGCTTTCGCCGTTCCGCAGCCCGCTGGCATCTTCAAAATCCTGCATTCGCGGGCACCTCGCTTCAAAGGAGAAGCAAAATGAAAAAGTTGATGGCCATCGCTCTCGCCTTGGGCCTTTTGGGATTGCCGCTGGGCGCGCAAGACAAGAAAGAAGCCGACCGCCTGGAAAACTGCGGCCTCGTCTTGAAAGAGATCATGGATATCCCCGATGACATTCCCCAGGACCTCATTGACAAAGCCGAATGCATCATCGTTTACCCTTCGGTGCTGAAAGCCGCTTTCGTCGTCGGCGGCAGCTATGGCCGCGGCGCCATGACCTGCCGCACCGGTGAACACTTCACCGGACCCTGGAGCGCCCCCACCATGATGGCTCTCGAAGGTGCCAGCGTCGGTTTTCAACTCGGCGGCCAAGCCACCGACTTCGTGCTGCTGGTCATGAATCCCCGCGGCGCTCGCGCCATCCTCTCCAGCAAAGTGAAGCTCGGCGGCGACGCCTCCGCTGCCGCCGGACCGAAGGGTCGCAACGCTGAAGCCTCCACCGACGTCACCATGCGTGCGGAAGTTCTCTCGTATTCCCGCGCGCGGGGACTTTTCGCTGGAATCTCTCTCGCCGGCTCCACCGTTCGGCCTGACAACGGTGCCAATGAAAGTGTCTACGGTAAGAAAATCGACGCAAAAGACATCATCTTCAAAGGCGCGGTGAGAGTCCCGTCCTCGGCTGAACCGCTCGTGGCCTATCTAAATAAGAAAAGTCCGAAGAACCTGTCTGATCCAGATTCGCTGAAGTAACCTCGCAGACCGGCGAACTAGCCTGGAACAACGCGCCTTTCTCGCTGTCGGGAAGGCGCGTTTTTCATTTAGGCTTGCGGATGCCCGACAAATGACCTATAGTCATATATGAATAACGGTCATGCCTTCCCTCATCCACACTCCTGAGCCGGACCTGCTCCCTTCCCGGCGCGAACGCCGCAGCGCCGAACTCCGCGAACGGCTCTTCCGCGCCGCTCTCGCTTTATTCGCCAGGAAGGGCTACGCCGAAACCACGGTAGAAGACATCACCGAAGCCGCCGACGTTGGCAAAGGCACTTTTTTTAACTACTTCCGCAGCAAAGAACACATCCTGATGGCCTTTGGCGAAATGCAGCTCGGAAAACTGGAAGCCATCGTTCGCGACACCCGGCAATCGGATCTGCCGATGCGCGAAGTTTTGCGCACCTTGGTTTTTCGCATGACCGAAGAGCCGATTCGAAATCCCGCCCTTGTCCGCGCGTTGCTGCAAGCCAACCTTTCATCGGTGCCGGTCCGGGACGAGATGCGCCGCATTCACGATCGCAATCGCGCCCTGCTCGGAAAGCTGATCCGTCATGGACAGGAACGCGGCGAAATTCGCTCTGATCTGCCGCCGGAAGAGATCGCGCAAGCTTGGCGGCAGACGATTTTTGGAACGTTGTTGTTCTGGTCGCTAGCGGGCGACAACACGCTGACCGAGCGAATCGAGATGTCCATCCGGCTGCTGTGGGAAGGAATTGTCACGCGGGAAAACAAAAAGTTTCCATCAAAAAAGATCAAAACAGGCACGGTGAAGGAATGAAGGCAAAGAAAATTGTGATTGTTGCGATTGTCGCGGCGGTGGTGCTCGCGGTCGGTGTATTTTACGGCGGCTGGTTTCATCACGACACCGGCCTGCAAGGTTCCGGCACTGTTGAAGCGCGCAATATTCGCGTTGGCTCCAAAGTCGGCGGGCGAATTGACAAACTTTTAGTGCGCGAAGGCGACAACGTCGAAGCCGGCCAAGTCTTGATGACTTTTGACGACAAGGAACTTCTTGCGTCGCTCGATCAGTCCCGCGCTAACGCACAGAAAGCGAAACGAGGTTATCGGCCGGAAGAAATTGCCGAAGCGCGCGCCGCTGCGATGCAGGCTAAGGCCGATTACGAACTGAAAAAGAATGGTTACCGCAAGGAAGATATCGCGGCCGCGCAGGCCGATCTGGATCGCGCCGCCGCTGACGAAACGCGAACTCAACTCGATTTCCTGCGTTACGACGCGCTGGCAAAAAAAGACTTGGTCTCCAAACAGCAGCGCGACACCGCGGAGGCCAACTGGAAAATGGCACTCGCGCAAAAAGAAAATGCCCATCACAAACTGGACGAATTACAGCGCGGTTATCGTCCTGAAGAAATCGCCGGCGCTGAAGCGCATTATCTGCAAACTCAGGCCACATTGGAAAAATTCGAACGCGGAAATCGGCGCGAGGATGTGGATTCCGCACAAGCATCATTTGCTTACGACGAAGCGCGTTTTCGCGAACGTCAGGTGTTGGCCCCTTCCGCTGCAACCATCGAAGTTCTGGACGTTCGCCCCGGCGACTTGATCGCGCCCAATACTCCAGTGGCCACGCTGCTCGAACGCGATCAGATCTATGTGCGCATCTACGTTCCCGAAACTGAAATTTACCGCGTGCATGTCGGCCAAAAAGCGCAAGTCACCGTTGATTCGGTCGGCAAAAATGTTTTCGATGGAGCGGTGGAACAGATCAACCAGCAAGCCGAATTTTTGCCGCGCAACGTGCAGACCCGCGAAGAGCGCGTGCACCAGGTTTTTGGCGTGAAAATCCGCATTGATGACGCTTCACACCGCGTACTCGCCGGAATGGCTGCCGACGTGAAACTTTTAGGCGAAAAATAAACATGCCTGCAAACGGCAACAAACCGAATGGAGCGCCCGGCGCAAATGGCGAAACGGAAGGAACCGATCCCGCGATTTCCGCGCGCGGCTTGGTGCGGAAATTCGGCAATTTCACCGCCGTGAATGACGTCAGTTTTTCCGTCAAGCGTGGCGAAATTTTTGGATTTCTCGGCCCCAACGGCAGCGGCAAAACCACCGTCATCAAAATGCTGACTGGTTTGCTTCCGCTGAACGCAGGCGAAGCCAGCGTCGAAGGATTGAATGTTCGCACCGACGCCGAACGGGTGCGCGAGCGTATCGGCTATATGTCGCAGAATTTCAGTCTGTATCCCGATCTCACCGTCACCGAAAACCTTACTTTTTACGGACGCATTTACGGATTGGACCCGGCGCGATTGAAACGCCGCATGGACGAAGTGATTCAATTGAATGGCCTCGATCCGTATTTGAATCGGCTGGCGGCGCAACTCTCCGGCGGATGGAAGCAGCGGTTGGCACTGGGCTGCGCAATGCTGCATGAACCGAAACTGCTCTTTCTCGATGAGCCGACCGCCGGCATCGATCCCGTTGCTCGCCGCCTGTTGTGGGATCTGCTCTTTGATCTTTCCGGACATGGCATCACTTTTTTTGTCACCACTCATTACATGGACGAAGCGGAACGCTGCAGCCATGTCGCGTACATTTACTTCGGAAAACTGATCGCCGACGGAACACCGAATTCGCTGCGCGAACTTCCCGATGTCACGCCTGAAGGAACCATTCGCGTCGAGATCACGACTCCGGAAGTGACCCGCGCGCTGAAAATTGCGCGGCAGATTCCCGGTATTCGCAGCGCCACCATTTTTGGCCAGTCCATTCACGCGCTGATCAACGATCATTTCGATCTCGATGATTTGCGCCTGCAATTGCAGCATCAAGGCATCGTGGTGGCGGAAATTCGGCCGCTGGCACCGAGCCTCGAGGACGTTTTCGTCGAGCTGACGTACAAGAATCAGGCAGCGGGGGCGAAAGAAATCGAGGCCAACCGTGCGTGATATGTTCCGCGGATTCGGCGCGGTTTTTTACAAAGAGACGCTGCACGTGCGGCGCGATTTTGCCACGTTGTTCTTTTCATTGATCATTCCCTTGCTGCAAATGTTGTTGCTAGGATATGGAATCGATACCAATATCCGGCAAATCAACACTGTAGTTTTCAACGCCGATGGTCGCCAGGAAAGCCGCGAACTGCTGGACCGTCTGAAGAATTCCGACACGTTCCATGTGGTGCGTTACGTAAGCAGCGATCAGGATTTGAATAACATGATCATCGCGGGCAAGGCGCATGTCGGCATCAAGATCCCGGTCGATTATTCGGACCGATTGCTGCATCAGATGAGCGCACAAGTGCTGGTGCTGATCGACGGTTCGGATTCGTCGGTGGCCGGGCAGGCGATCAACGTGACCACCGCAATCGGACTGGATGAATCGTTGCGGCGGGCGCTGCCGAACAATGAAGCGTTCGCCGTGGATATGCGGCCCAAACTGCTGTTCAATCCCGACTCTCGTTCTCCGAATTTTTTTCTTCCCGGATTGACGGCGATTCTTCTTTTGAACGTGACGACTTTCTTGACGGCATTTTCGATCGTGCGGGAAAAAGAGCGCGGCACGCTGGAACAATTGTTCGTCACGCCGGTACGGCCGATGGGCTTGTTGCTCGGCAAACTGCTGCCGTATCTGGGAATCGGGTTTTTTGAGCTGTGCATGATTCTGACCTTCATGCGGTTTGCGTTTCATGTGCCGATTCACGGCAGCGTATTTCTGCTGGCGTTTCTTTCGCTGCCCTACATTTTCGTATCGTTGTCGCTGGGAATCTTGATTTCCAGCAAAGCCAATACGCAATCCGAAGCCATGCAACTGGCGTTCTTGACGATTCTGCCCAGCATCTTTTTTAGCGGCTACATTTTCCCGCTGGAAACGATGCCCAAGTTTTTCTATGGCCTGAGCTATTTTGTTCCAGCCAGATATTTTATCGATATCACCCGCGGCGTGATTTTGCGCGGCGCGGGAATTACCCATCTGTGGCCGGACGCGCTGGCGCTGTTCACCATCGGAACGCTTTTGCTGATCATCGCGGCGCGGCGCTTCCAAAATAAAGTGATCATGGCGTAACACATTTCACGCGCGACTCGCAGAGAAATATGCGGGCGTAAAGCCCGCGCTACACAAACCATCCCTCGAATATGTTTGCGCGTTCTTTGTGACGTTCTTTGTATTTGGCTGAAGCGCGGAGTATGCTGCCGAGTCGCGGAAAGTTTTCCCGGGAGAGATTGTGAACTGTCCGATTTGCGGAAAGCGCAAGGCTGCGCGGTATTGTCCGGCCAAGGGCGAACAGATTTGCGCAGTGTGCTGCGGGACCGAGCGCGAGGTAACGATCTCTTGTCCGCAGGATTGTCCGTACCTGATTGCGGCGCACCGCTACGAAGATGAACATAAGCGGGCGGTGCCAGCGGACACGCCGTTCCTGGAGGAGCGGTTGCCGCAGGATATTCTGCACACCCAGCAGCAACTGATGAGTCTGCTGGCGTTCCAGATCGCCAAGTTCGCCAGCAACGAAGCGACCGCGACCGACCCGGACGTACTGGCGGCGGTTGCGGCGCTGGCTGCGACGTACAAAACTCTGCAGAGCGGTTTGTTGTACGAAAAAATTCCTGAAATTCCGGTGCAGCGGAATTTGTATCAGGCACTGACGGAATTCCTGAACGAGCTCAAGCAGAAGGCGGCGGAAAGCGGGAACTCCGGCGCGATCAAAGACATTAGTGTGTTTCAGGTGGCGGTGTTTTTCTACCGGATGGGAACGCTGCGCTCGAATGGGCGGCCGAGGTCGCGGCGGTTTATCGAATTCTTGAGGAGCCAGTTTCCGCAGGCGGAAGAGCCGAAAAAGGACGAGCCGCGGATTATTGTTCCGTAGAGCTGGCCGTAGAGCAGTGCCGTTCATAGATTTCCATTTTGAGATAGAAGTGGAAAAGGTACCCCCACCCCCGGTGTTTTTCGGAAGTCGTTAGAAATAAACAATTTATTTTCTTAAGAGTGAAAAAAGGTGCAGAGGCGTGGATCCAAGTGATTGAGAGGAATGGAGATACTTGCCGGGTCTTTTTTGAATTTCTCTTCGCCGAAGTGAAAAGAGCATACGAGTAGTGCCCACGATGCTGTGGGAGGGTATGCCACCCCGGGTGTTTTTGCCGCAAGAGTGCGGAACCGGCTGAAAATAAAGAAGATAGCGAAAACGGCGACAGCAAGAGTACGCAAGTGTATCGAGAGAAAGAAGTTAGGGAGTTTTTCGGGTAAGCAGAAGGGCAGCGTGATGGCAGAAGGCTTAGAGGAAGCGACGACGCTAACACAAACCTATCCTACCAGAAGCAATATGTATTTTCAAGTACAATTTTCTTGAGTTTACTTTATATGAATCCGTTCGAACGAGTTTTCGGCTGGAAGTGGTTGAAAAGCAAGTCGATACGTCTGCGAGCGGGTCAATTATGGGTTCGGCGTGTAAGGATTTGCTGACAGTGGTTGGTGGACGAGCGGGGGGAAGCCAGAGGGCACGAACTAACAAAGCGGAAGAGAAGAATCGAAGCGAGATTCCTTGACTGCGCAGGCCGAGACCTTTTCTTTCAGGGTTTGCAAGTACAAACCCTGAAGCCCGCGCAGGGGTGAACGCGGAAGAAAAATGTCGGGCTTGCTCCGCCCGGAATGACAGATTCGGGCTGGGCGCCTGAAGGGCAAGCCGGGTGAGTCCAGGGTGGCAGTAAAGGGGAAACTAGGGCTTGGATGATGCCGCAGCCGTCCGGCGAATGCTGCCGACGGACTTCGCGGATTCTTGCACGGCTTCTTTGCTGCCCCCGGAAAAGACAAAGCAAACAGCGAAGCCCTTCAGCATGGTTACGTAGAACATCTCGTGAACCGTGCGGCCGCTCAACTGGAAATGGCCGTAGTGACGATAAAAATCGATGCCGTCGATAGTTTCTTCGCCTGGATCCCCTTCAAACTCAAAGTGTATCTGGCCGGTGGTGAGATTCTTCTCCATGACCTGGAGGTAGTCCTTGCCGGTTTTAATGCCGGGTGCGAAGGAAGTGTTTTCAGCAATCACTTGTACTCCGCGATTGGGTTTGTTGGGGGTGCCGAGCGGAAATTCAAAAACGGTAAGGAGCTGAAAAGTTCTCTTGGCGGCGGCTTCCACCACTCGCTTCCTGGTCTCGTCCTCTCCGGCGGTAGCTTCTTTGCCGGCCTCCATGATTGCCTTCTGGGTCTCTTCGCCATGTACGGTCCAGCCCTTGGGAACTGTATAGCGGAATCCTAGGAAATCGTTGGCGTAGACGCCAGCCACAACCCGGCCGCTATCCGGTATGCCGTCGATTCTTTCGTTTGTATTTAAGGTGCGACCGAAAGCGGAAATTACGGCGAGTGCGAGGCAGACCGCGAGGATCGGAAGCGCTCTGAGAGTAGTTTTGCTGGCCATGGACCCTCCTTTTCCGCAATATATCGCGTTGTCGTCGAGTGTTGGGTCCTGGAAAGGTACAGGTGTGTAGTAAGTTGCATATTCATAGGCGTGGTTGAAGTCGGCAAAGCGGCGGCAAGCCGACGCACTGCCAAAAAAGGCGCGCAGCCACCAGTGGCTACGCTACTACGACGAACGCCCGGTTCAGTGATCAGAGCGCGAGGGAGAGTTGGGGAGCGGGTATGACGGGTTGGCGGAGCTGTTCCCACGGACGGTAGGAGAAGCCGAGATTGGATTTGATGCGAGCGAGGCGGGCCGCGATTTTCTGGCGATAGGGTTCGGGAGCGTAAGCGTTGCGGGAGTACCAGGAATCGTACTGGCGGGTGAGGCGAGGGAATTTTTCGCGAAGAAATGGGAGGAACTGTCTTGCGGAAGAAGGCATGAGGAAGAGCACGCCGGAGTGGAACCAGAGTGCACCGACCTCTTTCGCCGCGGAAGCGAGGGCTTCGAGTTCGCCTTCGCGATCGGTAATGCCGGGGAGAAGCGGCGAGGCCAGCATGCCGACGCGGATGCCCGCATCGCGGAGTTTGCGGATGGCGGCAAGGCGCAGGTCGGGACGCGGGGCGCGGGGTTCAAGCAGGCGAGCGAGGCGCGGGCGGAGTGTGGTGACGGTGATGTCCACGAAGAGGCGGGAGCGCTTGGAAATTTCCTGTAGCAGGTCGATATCGCGGGTAATCAGATTGGACTTGGTGACGATCGAGACGCTTAAGCCATCATAGCGGGCAAGTTCTTCCAGGCATGCTCGCGTGACGCCGTATTCCTTTTCGGCGGGTTGGTAGGGATCAGTGGCGCTGCCGATGCAAATGTGATCGGGAACGCCTTCACTACCTTTCGAAAAAGAATACTTACTGGCGATTTCCCGGGTGAGAAGGACCGCAGCGTCTTTCTTCACAAAAATCTTTTTTTCGAAAGCCAGGCCGTCCAGCTCCATGAATTCGTGGGTGTAGCGGGCATAGCAATACTTGCAGGCGAATTCGCAGCCGCGATAGGGATTAATGGTCCAGTCGAAAGGGACGCGGCCGGACTCGCACTTGTTCAAGATTGATTTCACGGGAAGCAGGAAATATTCGGGGCGCTCTTCGGATTTGCGGCGGGTGGGCGCGGCGGGAGAGATGGAAGCGAGGCGGGCGATGCCGACCAGCGGCGCTACACCTTGGGGTGCAGAGCCAGGTACAGCAAAAGCAGCACCCTTCCGGAAATCCTGCGGATTGCGCGGAGGATCTGCGCAAAAGGCAGGAGCGATCGGAGGGCAATCCGAAACGCCGTTATCCAGAACGATGCTGCCCGGACCTGGGAGCGGGGCAAGCTCCTGGGTCCGTGGGTTTGGGCTACGATCAGGGCAAACAGGAAAGAGAGAAGCTGAGGGAATTGGAGCGAGGCGGCGGATAGGAAAGCCCGCCGGGTTAGATGAGGAAAGAACTGGAGACATAGCCCACCTCGAGACGGTTCATTATTTCGCTTTTTGTTCGTCTCGTCAAGTAGTTTCGCATTTTGTTCGCCTTTAGATGGTGGGAGGGCGTGCGGAGCCTAGCTTGGCGGAAGTCGGAAAAGCGGCGGCAAGCCGCCGCACTCCAAAGGCATGCGGGAGAGTCTTCAAGAGCGCAGGCGGGATTGCCTGCGCTACCTGGGACAAGAAGAGCGGCGTAAAGCCGCTGCTCCATAAGGACAAAGTCAAAAACTAGTCGAGGCGGCAGACTTCCAGAGCTGCGTTGTGATAGGGGCAGGAGAGGTCGGGAATGCCGGGGCGTTCGAGGACCACCCAATTCACGCCGTAGAGCCGCTTGAGTCGCAGCAGATCGACCCGGCCGAAGCTGTTCCAATCTTTTTGGGCGCTAACCTGATCCTTCCACGGTTTGGCTAGAGCTGGAAACATGCTGGCAGCGCCACTGTCCTTGACACCGTCGGCTAACATGCTTCGCCGCGCAATGGCCCGGAAGCCGTGCTGGTCTTCGCCCGGCAAAGCCATGTGGCCTGGGTTCAGCGCAAAGTACGCGTCTTCGGGAGTGTTGGCGCTGATCCATTCGAAAGTCTGCACCCAGGGATTCTGGCTGGCGAATTCCGGGAGTTCGAGATGCGCGGTGTTTGGAGCGCTTTGGTGCTGGGCATAGGCCATACCGACACAAAGCGGAATAAAAAGAAGGGCCCAGCGCCAGATTTTTTCTTTCAGGAGAAATTTTCCGATGAGGCCGCCGGCGAAGAGAAACATCAGCACGTAGCAGAGGTGCAGAAAACGCAAAGGCTGAAGTTCAGCGAGGTTTTCGAAGCGGCCGTGGCGTGCAATCACCAAGGCGACGGTCAGAAAGATCGAGCTGAAAAGAATCAAGGCGGCGCACGCTTGACGCATGGGCCCGAGCGCGTAGCGGCGGGCGATTTTCATGAATACGGCGAGAATGACGAATGGCGCGAGTAGACCAAGCCATTCATACCATTCCCAACTAGTCAGGAAAAAGTACGCGCGGGTATGGAGGAGTTCGGGAGATTCGGGGGTGAG